>WBZQ01002456.1_pt1 | contig 11891 bp, 7 predicted proteins | sample 5204251 | NCBI WGS metagenome assembly WBZQ01 (sample SAMN12412402, study PRJNA552823) | activated sludge metagenome | isolation source: activated sludge from nitrification reactor of wastewater treatment plant... | place: USA: Virginia | collected 2017-09 | reverse complement strand
GACCGGCCTGAAGGCCGCGGAGAACGCCGAGCGCGTCGACTTCAACGTGCTGATGATTCCGGGCAACAGTCACAAGGACGTCATCGCCGCGATGATCGCGACCGCGCAGTTCCGTGACGACTGCGTCGTCCTGGTCGACCCGCCGTTCGGCTTGACGCGCGATCAGGCGATCGACTGGCACAACGGCGATGCGTTCGAGATTCCGAACGCGCCGACGGCTGCGCTGAACGCCAATCAGGTGATCGTCTACTGGCCGTGGGGCCGGATCTTCAGCGAATACCTGAAGAAGAACATCTGGTTGCCGCCGAGCGTGGCGGCCATCACGGTGTTCGCGTTCGCGGACAACAACCCGGGCCCCTGGCTGGCTCCGGCCGGCCACAAGCGCGGCGTCGTCGAGGTCTTCGACCGCATCGAAGTCTCGCCCATGCAGGCCGACCGTGACCTGCTGCTCGGCGGCAACAACCGCATCAACCCGATCGTCGAGTTCATCGACCAGACTGGCAGCTCGATCGTGCTCTACGGCAACGTCACGGCCACCCGCACGCCGGGCCCGCTCGACGCCATCCACGTCAAGCGCATGGTGATCTACGCCAAGAAGCTCATCGCGACCGCGGTGCGCTTCCTGCACTTCGATCCCAACGACGCGACGACGCGCCGGGACTTCGAGCAGCTCGTCAACCCGATTCTGCAGGGCATCCAGAACGCCCGCGGTCTCACGCGCTTCGCGGTGAAGTGCGACGACGAGAACAACCCGCCCGAGGTTCGGGCGCAGAAGAAGATGGTGGGGCAGATCCTGCTCCAGCACATCGACGCGAGCGAAGTGATCGAGATCAACTTCGCGTTGTTCCAGACCGGAGCCGAGTTCTCGGCCTGATCCACGGAGGCACTACAATGGCACTCGATTCACTCACTGCACAGCACATCGGCGGTCAGGCCCCGGGAGAGTTCGAACTCCAGCGGCAGAACAACGGTCTCCTCTACATCGTTGGCCTCGAAGGCAACGTGGAGAACGTCGTCACGCTCGGCCTGTCCAGCTTCCCCATCCCGAAGATCAGTCAGGGCATCATCGAGGTGCGCTGGCTGAACGAAGCCCGCAAGTTCCCGGGCAACGTCACGTTCGACGACCTGTCGATCGTGATCCGCGACTATGTCGACCGCAACATGGCCGGCATCCTGCTGAAGTGGCGGCAGCTCTGCTACGACCACACGACCGGCAAGGTCGGCCGTGCGGCCAACTGCAAGAAGCAGGGACGCATCGTCCTGTTCAGCCCGACCGGCGACCTGGAGCGCGAATACGAGCTTCAGGGCTGCTGGCTGTCGGCCTTCGACGGCGGCGAGATCGACATGGCCGGCGAGGACGGTGTGAACATCACGGCCACGCTGACCTACGACAAGTTCATCCCCAAGTTCTTGCCGTGATCCGGCCGGGTCGGTAGGCTCCCGCACCAGATCGGACGCGGCTCCCCAGGCACCCTCCAGGGAGTCGCGGCCAATCGACCCTTCAGGCAGCTTGGGGCGGGACCACTGACCATGGCCCCGCCCCGTTTCATTTCGAGGTAAAGGCCAGTCCAAGGGAGGGCTCTGCGCTTCAGGGGGTCTTTCGGCGCAGGGCTTCGCTTTCGAGACGACGGACATGGCTGGCCTTTGGGGGTGGTCGATAGCTCGGCCACCCCATTTTCGGTATGCTGCTACACCATGAAGCGCAATCCGATCCTGGCGGCCCTGTTCAACGACTTCATCGGCGGCTACTCGCTGACCGAGGTCCTGTTCTTCCCGCTCCTCGCGGTCACGATCTGGCTGGCGGTGCGATGAGCCTCCCGCTGTTCCAGCACCTGACGCTGAACGGCGGGCCTTCGTCTGCGTCGAACAGTCCGGACGTCTTGGCGGACTTCAGTGGCAACCCGGCAGAGTTCTTCGTCCATCCTCCGGTCGACCGTGTGTTCGAGTTGCACACCATGACCTTCTCGGTCATCGGTGCGCCCGGCGTGGCGTTCGTTCGTAACGGGTATGGCGCGTTGGCAGCCCTTCCAGGCGCGTTGCAGCTACGTCTGTTCGACGGTCCGACGGTTGTGGCCGAGTTGACACCGCCGATCCACACGCTGCCCGACTGGCACGCTGTCGGTGCGACGTGTCCCGAGCAGGTGCTCTACATGTTGCTCGACATGCACCGTGCCGACTTCACGCTCGACCTTCGTCGAGTCTTCGGAGAGACTCTTGTCCTGGACGGTCGAACGCAGGTGTCGCTGAGCCTGCACGTCGACGCCAACATGACAACCGCGGGCCTGTCTGGCCATCGGTTCGCCGTGCAGGGTCTGGTCTCCAAGCTCTGAGCGTTGCGAAGTGACACAGTGTCACTTCGCGCGCACACCCTTCCCCAACGAGGAGGATTCTGATGTCTGCTGCTCGTCGCGCTGCTCCCGAAACTGCTGACGATCCCACGCCGGATCACAATCGCCCGGCTCTCGACTACGTTCCGGTCCAGATGCCGTCCCGCGGGCGGTTCTATGGACCGAACTCCGTGATCCCCACGCCGGCCATCCCGAACGGCGAGGTGCAGATCCGGAAGATGCGCGTGATGGAGGAGGAGCGTCTGCACACCGGCGGCGGCAACATGTTGACCAAGCTGGGCAAGCTTCTGGCAGCCGTCACGAAGCTGCCGGAGAAGTTCGATCCGAACAACCTGCTGGTCGTGGACCGCTTCTATCTGCTGCTCGCGGTCCGGACGCTCTGCTTCGGCGCGAACTACAACATCCAGTTCAAGTGCCAGACGTGCGGTGCCGCCAACAAGCACGTCGTCGACATCACCAAGGACCTGACCGAGACGGTTGCTGACGAGACCTCGGTCGAGCCCGTTCCGATCCATCTCCCGGACGCGGGCGTGACGATCACCATGCGCTACCGTCGCGGCATCGACGAGATCGAGGAGCTGCGCGCGGCCAAGCAGGCTGAGGCTCGCGGTGAGGACGGAACGCCGATGCAAGAGCAGCTTCGTCGTCGCATCGTCGAGATCGACGGCGCGGTCGAGAGCAATCCGCTGAAGAAGATGGACTTCGTCAGGTCCCTCACGGCCACGGATTCGCTCAAGATCCGCAGCACCCTGAACGCCGTCGAGCCGGGCGTCGACCTGACCATCCATCCGGAGTGCTCGCGCTGCGGCGCGTCGAACGAGCTGGAGGTCCCGTTCACCAACGAGTTCTTTCGTCCAGCCGGCCTGTGACCTGGAGACGCTCGAAGCGCAATCGTTCTTCGTGCGTCACTACGGAAACGGGCTGACCAAAGCGGACGTCAACGACATGACCTTCGACGAGCTGAATCGCGAGGCGGATCGACTGCACAAGGCGTTGAAGGCCGAGGCCGAGGCGAAGAAAGAGGCATCACGGCGCGCTGCTTCGGCTGCGCGACGGCGCAAGTGACCCGGATATACTGAGGCGGCCATGGCGAACGAGTGGAAGCGCGCAACCTTCAGCCTGATCCCGAACACCGCGCCGAACCACACCATCGCGAACGCGATGAATGTGATCGGGTCGTTCCTGGTCTCGTGCGGGTGGGAGCTGGCGTCGTGGTCGCCGTCGGTCTCGAACCGCTACTACATCCGCACCGACCGGGCCACGCAGAGCCGGTGGCGATACACGGGCGACGGCGTCACGCAGAGTTGCGGAATCCGAATCTCGCAGGAGACCTCGAACACCGAGATCCATATCTCGGCCTTCCTGGAGAACACATCCGCGACGGGCGTGCAGTTGGACGCCCGCGACGCTCCGCTGGCGAACGCGAACCGTCAGGGCAAGATCGTGATCTCGTTCGAAGTCACGGCCGCAAACAACTACCTGATGATCGCTGGCGAGGACGGCTTCTACATCGAAGCTGGCCGTGATTCGTCCAACGTGAACCTGGGGCACGGGATCGTCGCCACCATGGCGGAGATCACCGAGCTAAACGCCACCAAGTCCGCACAGGTCATGTGGACCACGCAGGGCTTCGCGCTGGACTTCTTCGGCTCCTGTCGCTTCACGACCAGCCGCAACAACCGCTTCGTCACGAACGACGGGACCAATCGAAACTTCACTGCCAGCTTGTCGGTGTTCTCTGCGCGTGGAGTGACCACCGTTCTGGGATCGCCAGCTCCGGCCGACTACCCTAGCTATCCGATTCTGAATCGTGATTTGTTGCTCGGTCAAACAGCGAACAACGCAAACAACTCGGATTGGAACTACGCTGCGACTTTCGGCGTCCTGAGCGGACCTGTCGACGATCGGTATCGACTGATGCAGATCATCGTTCTGCAAGACCAAACGCATGCGGATGCTGCTGTGTCGTCGACGTCGACGAGCAACACGCTCAGCGCAGCCAGCACGGGCCCGTCGATCAACTTTCGCGACATTCGTCACGATCGTCAGATTCTCCGTCTGGCTATTGTTGACTACACCTTGCTTCCTTTCGTCAATCTGACAGAAGCGCAGACCGGCAAGGTCTATCGCGTTTTCGAGTTCAATGACAACGGTCGCACGGCCAACCTGGGAATCGAGTGGCCCACGGTCGTCGTGACCCCATCGGCGACATAATCCAATGGCCGAGTTCGGACAGACAGCACCGACGCTCCCGCAAATCTACTGGAACCAGAGCACCTTCCAGGTCACCAAGGCCGGGCTCGTCTCACAACTGTGTCGGGCGCTTGCGACAGTCGGAATGGTTCCGCTGACAAACTGGTGGCCCTATGATGCGCTCGATCCGTCGAACGAGGAGTTTGTCGGAACCGTCGACGCACAGAACTCGACGCACATCTTTGCTTTCGACTTCCCAGACGCTTCGACCTTCACGATCAACAACGAGCTATGGCGACCGTTCATCGCGGTTGTCGCACACTACGGGCAGCTCACGTCGGTTGCAGGTTCCAACTTCGCGTTCCGCGATACCCTGTTGGTTGACATGGGCATTCGGCGCGATGGTGCTGTGTCCATGCAGGACACGCGCGGTCGATACCGCCAGTTCACCGCGAACAACTTCGGTTGGGGTCTGGTGTCGGAGCAGTTGTCGATCACTGGGAGCACCACCGCACATTCATCCGGGTGCATCATCATCAAGGCCGATTGGAAGCCGTGGGCATCTTCGGTGACGGGAACGGATCTCAGTCTGCTGAGCATCGGCAACACGTTCGTCTACCTAGGTCCCTCTGGACTGTTCGTCTACCTGGGGTCCGGTAACACGAAGACGCAGTTCGGGTCCATCCTGGCAGCGGGATTCGGGTTTGGTGGCGCGCGACTTCCAGAACGCGGACTCGACGTCGATCCGAACCTTTCACGGATCAATCCGATCATCCACATGCCCATGCGCGAGACGAACGCCGCTGTCCTGCCGGGTGCGACGACGCTCAGTTCGCTTGGGCAAGGCATTCAGCACGACCTCAAGCTCACGCTCAACTGGTATTCACAACATCTGTGGAACCTGGAGAACGCGGAGCTTGCGTTCTATTCGGATCGACGATCCAACACGGTTCCTTCGCCGCGACGCCTGTCCAGCGGGCAGGGCGCGCACATCCTAGGGCGCGTCGTCGTGATCCCGAAGGAAGACTTCGCGACTCCGACGACACTCTACGGCCCAATCGTTCCGACCATCGCGTCCAGCGATACACGGCCGACGTTCGCAGAGGTCTTCGCCGCACCGAAGTTCCGGTTTGCTGACCTGACCGCGCCGCTTGGGGATTACCAAGATCCGTTCACCCTGTTGAACTGGCGAATCGTTCCACACCCTGCCTCGGGCATTCAGCTCGCGCTCTATTCGGAGAACAAGCAAGAGGTATCGGCGTTCGACGTCGGAACCAAGACGCTTCTCGAAACCGCGCTCTACGATCTGACCAGCACGACGCAGACCGGAACGGGCGCGTTCCCCGTGGGCTCGCCCGTGACCGTTGCGTCGGTTCCTTCGGGTCGATCCGCGGCCGTGCAGCACACGACGATTCCGGCGGCAGCAGCGACAGCGCGTTGGACCAGTCCAGCGGCGACTGATTTGCTGACGACGGACATGACGGCGTTCACTGGCAACGCCACGCTCACCCTAGAATGGGTGTTCACCGTGCCCGGAACCGATCCGGAGGACTCGCTCTACACGGTCGAGTTCGATTGTCGAATCCGCGGCGGCGCGGAAGACACCAACAACTTGACGGTCCTGTATGACGTGAATGGGCAGGGGCTCAACCCGTCGATTTTCGACGGCACGACGTCGCGCGGCTCGCTCGCGACCTCTGGAGCTAACGCCCTGCACTACGCCTTCGACTACAAGACCTATTCGGTCAACGTGCCACGCAACACGAACGTCGCGGGATCGCCGATACTGTTCCGCTTCCAGGCCAACCGCACGAACACGAGCGACGCCACGGTCATCGAGATCAAGAACATCAAGATCAAGCGGTTCCGCTACGTCTAAGCTGCCGTGACGCTTTTCACTCTCACCGGAACGACGGGCGCGGCCTCGATCCTGACGGGGTCGATCGTTCCACGGGACGCGACCGTGTTCGGTGGGCTGACGTCGTCTGCGGTTCTCGAAGGAACGCTCCGGCAGACGATCTTCCGTCTGGTCGGCTCAGTTGATGTCCTGCCGGCACTGACAGGCGCGGCTCTGCCGGCGATCCCGAACCTTCTGACCCCGGTCGCGGCTGTCGAGGGAACGTGGCAGAACCGCTGGGTGTCCGGGAGTCTGCTGGTCGGCGCGGCCGACATGCTCGGCGACCAGACGTCGAGCTTTGTCCGGCTGGGCAACAGCGCGGCGGACGGCACCAAGTCGGTCAACTACGGGCGCGTCATCAGCGCGGCCGAACTGACCGGCTTGCTCACCGCCGCGCCGGTGATCTCCGGCACGGTCATCGGCACGCCGGTTCTGGCGCAAGCCTATTCGCTCACCGGGACGGTCGATGTCGCTCCGGTCCTCACCGTCACGCTCGCACTGGACGGCACGCGGAAGTCTCCTCCGTTCGTCCTGCACGACGGAACCAACTTCCTTGCGCGCGCGTCCTCCGACGCGGTGCTGAGTCCTGCTAGCGCGTTCACGATCAGCGTGACGTTCGACCCCGAGCTGGTCATCCCGGGCACGACGGGCGTCATCGTCGGAAAGAACAACCAGACCGGAACGCAGGCCGGCTGGAAGATCAGCTACAACTCGACGACCGGCGTCGTCACGTTCACCGCCTATGGCGCGGCGGACGGAAGCATTTCAATCTCGCGACCAACCAGCACGGCCATTCGCAAGCGTGCGCGCCTGACCGTGATCGTGGATGGTGCGGGAGCCATCACGCTCTACGTGGATGGGTCGACCAATCAGGGGACGCAAACGGACGTCGGAACCTGGGCCGGGCTGAACGCCAGCACGGAACCGTTCGCGATGGGCTGCGACGAGCCTTCGCTCGGCGGCTCGAACAGGACGCGCAACGCCATCTACGACTTCGCCATGTGGGACACCAACCTGAGCGGTCCGGAGGCTGCGCTTCTGTTGCCCGACGGGTTCATCACGATCGGCGTCCCGCTCGGGAACCTGCAGGTTTATTGGGACAGCGCGACCATCCAGGTCGCCTCGCCGACCAACCAGTTCGCGGCCTGGACGGATAGCATCGCCGGTCTGGAGCTGCGCGCCGGAAACCCGACGAGCTATCAACCTGTCGTCGCGATGTCGGCCCTCAGCGGCGTGACCGCGCAGAGCCCTTTGCTGCCCTTCACGCACTACTACACGTCCTCGATGCTGGATCAGGCGGACGCCGATCCGGACCCGTCGCTGACGACCACGCATCGCTTGTCGACGGACGCTCGTTGGCGTCTGTGGAGCGCGGGCTCGATCACACCGCAACTCGGAGCCGGCTTCCGTCAGTATCGTGGCGACATCACCGTCACGGTTGTGCTGTCGCGCGTCAGCGGTGCGACGAACATCATCGTTTTGAAGCTCTGGGGGCTGCGCGTCGAGTTCCAGGCGACCGCGACCTTCTTCGTCATCTCGGGCGACGACAACGTCTCAAGCACGAACAACCGCTACGACTATGGGTTTGCGCTCCCGACCGGGCGAACCGAGCCCGGAACCGAGGTCGTCACGAACGCGCAGTCCGTGATCCTCACGCTGCGCTACAACTCGTTCGACAACGACCTGGACGTGTTCGTCGGAACCGGGCGGCGTCGCACACGCACCAAGCTGACCGCGCAGGCTGCGAACGAGCGGAGCCTCGGTCTGCTGTTCGCGGACTTCGGTGACTTCCGTCTGGCGTCTGTGGTTCCCTCGTGCCTGTCGGACGCTCAAGTTGAGCAGATGGTCTCGGGGATCAATCCGCTGACATACGGCTGGTTGACAGAGTCGAACCGTCACGGTGACCATCCGGAGCCCTACGGGATCGCAGACAAGTCGCCGTTCCCCTTTCGCGACGACCGGCTGGCCGAGGAAGTCCCGCTGGCCGACTCTGCGACGACGGTGTCCGGAACGGTCGAGTATGCCTACGCCGGCGGCGTCGATCCCGGGTCCATGCTGCTCACGATGCCGCGCTCGGACTCCGGCACGATGCAGTATCAGGACAACGGGTCCGGGGCATTCGTCGCCGTCTCGGGCGCGCAGCCGGTCTCGGCATCCTCGATCAGCTACGTCGGCTCGGTTGCGACCGGATCGGTGTCGCTGGCAGCCGGACAGCCTGCCGAGGGCGACACGCTGACGATCGAGCGCGCGGATGGCGAGCTGGTCGTGACGTTCGAGTTCGACGCGGACACGAATGTCGTGGGTGGAAACGTGCCGGTGACCATCGGCGCGAGCGCGACTGCGACCGCGACGAACCTGCGGGCCGCGATCACGGCGCAGCCGCTGCTGCGCGTCACTGCAGGTGGCACCGGCACGACCGTGACGCTCGTGCATCAGGATCGCCGTCGTCCAATCACCAACACGATCACGGTGACGGGAGGTGTCCTGTCCGCGACCGACTTCTCGGGCGGCATCAACCCGGGTGAATGGAGCCTGACCATCACGGGCTCGGGCCTGACGTTCAGCACCGCGCTGCACGGCAGCATGCGCTACTTCTGGCTCTCGCAGGGTCTGAACACGGTTCCGGCCAACCTGGGGCTGGACCTGATCGAGACGCAGCTCATCCAGCTCTATGCTGCGCCGCAGTATCCGCTGCTCTACACGAACTCGCCCTTCATCATCAAGGACGGGTTCGATGAGGACGAGATCGGCGGCGGTGGCTCGGCATTCACGGACCCGTTGCCGACGGTCATTTCCGTCACGGCAGACTCGGCGCACAACATCACGGCGATCGCGAACGCCGGCCCGACGAACGCCGGCTCGGTCATCTCCTGGTGGGAGATCGAGCTGGTGTCTGGATCGACCGAGGTGATGGTCTTCGCGGACTACTTCCAGCCGAACAACTTCGGTGTCAATCGCAACCACACCGACCAGTTCCCAATCCCCGCCGGTCAGGACTGGAACGAGAAGCGCATCCGCTTCGTCGTGCAGCCTGTGTCCGACGGGTCGCAAATCTTCCGATCGCTGTTCGTCCGCATGCTCGGCGACGAGTTCGACAACGCACCGCCTGAGGTCATTGTCGCCCCGGCTCCGACCCCCGGATCGAACTTCGATGTCGGTGACCTTCTCACAACCGAAGAGAGGAAACGCTTGGTTCTCGCACGCCGTGCTCGGCGACCGACTCCGGTCGATCCCCAGCGGGAAACCTCCCGCTACAAGACCACCAAGGTGTTCGAGGGTCCCCGCGGTCTCGAACTCGGCCTGTTGGAGGTCTTGGACGACTTTTACATCGTGGGCTCGACGTTCAGAACTTACGTCGTGCGCTCGCTGGACATCGGGTTCCTCGATAGAATCGCCGTGCAGTTCTACGGTGCCGGTTTCGAGTGGGCGTGGTGGGTGCTGGCGTATGCGAACTCCATGGTTGACCCGGACCAGGAGATGTTCGTCGGCCAGCGTCTCGTCATTCCACCGCGCGATTCGGTGCAACGCTTCTTGTCCCGGCGACCAGTCACAACGCTCAGCTCCTGACCATGGGCTTCTCCGACTCCGCGATCGGCTTCTACCTCCAGATGGAGGATCAGATGACGCCGCAGTTCCCCTCGGCGATCAACGCCTACGGGAAGTTCGTCGCGGCCATGGAGAAGCTGAACCGCCGGGCTTTCGAGGGCAGCTCGGGCATGTTTGCGCAGCTCGGACAGCTCGTGAAGGGCGTGACGAAGGTGTCGGCCGGCGCGGCCATGAAGGTCAACCTGCAGCTCACCAAGCGTGCGCAGGCTGGCTTCCAGAAGCTCGTCAGTGACGCTGTGTCACATGCGTTCGCCGGAGCCAAGATCCGGTTGCGCGCAACCATGCCGGACCGCGTGCTGAAGATGTTCTCGCACGACTCGGGTCTGCGTTCGCTCTACCGGAACATCCCGCAGCCGCCGGACATGATCGGTGGCGTCCAGCGGTTCGCTCGCGGCGGCAAGGTTGCGGGCGGCACGCCCGGCAAGGACTCGGTTCTGGGATTGCTGACGCCCGGTGAGGTCGTCCTGCCGACCGATCTGGTGCAGAAGCTGGAGGACGCCTTCGACAAGGTTGGCGGGCGCAAGAAGGTGCTGGAGGCCGGCCTGGGCGACAAGAGCGACATGCAGTTCTACCAGAAGGCTCTGGTGGAGATCGCGGACGCGATGGGCATGCTCGCCGAGCAGACGAAGAACGTCGGCATCGAGGAGCGCACGCGCCTGACGCCGCAGATCGTGGACCTGCGCGAACGGTTCGACCAGTTGACGAAGTCCGAGGAACGGGCCGCGGAGGGCGCAGACACGCTGCTTGGCCGCGCGCTCGGACCGGCGCGCTTCGCGGCTCTGTCGCTGGCGGTGCGCGGCGTCCAGGACGGCTTCGGACAGCTACAGGGCGGCATCCAGGGGTTCGCCGGTGAGGTCGGCGCTGGCGAGTTCCAGTCCTTCCCGGACCGCCTGCGTGAGATCCGTCAGCGCCTGGGCCTCGGTGCAGAGGAGGCGGTGAAGTTCACCGGCGCGATCGCCGAGGGATCGAAGGCGGTCGGCACCAACTTCTTCAAGTCGCTCGAAGCCACGGATGCGCTGATCGGCGCTGGCATCAAGGACCGGAAGACGTTGATCGAACAGAGCCCGTTGCTCGCGCGTGCGAACCGCGTCACCGGCGCGGAGTTCGACGATCTGGCGAACTCGATTTTCCGCTACACGAGCGAGCTGAAGGGCAGCAACGAAGGGTTCGACAGCATCATCCTGTCGATCAACAACCTGACCAAGGCGAGCGACCTCGCCGTGAACACGCCTGCGCTCATGGAGACGCTGGGCGCTGCGGTCAACAACCCGTCGATCAAGAAGGAAGGCCCTGCAGCCATCCAGACCTACATCAACAACCTGTTGGAGCTGCGCGCGACTGCCGAGACGGTCTTCGAAGGACAGTCGGGCATTGCTCAGGTCTTCCAGGACGCAATCGCCGGCAAGGACGTGGCGGAAAACTTCAAGCGAATCGGCATCCTGACCAGCGGGGCGATCCAGAACATGGACGACCTGCAGGGTGCGCTCACGTCGAAGAACGGTCTCACGGGCGCGTTCGACCAGTTGGCGCAGAAGCTACAAGGCGTTGACCCGATCGGCTTGGAGAAGCTGGCCGAACAGACTGGCGTCGAGGGTTCGTTCCTCAAGCGTCTGCAGGACTTCGCCGACACGCAGCGCAAGACGCAGGGTCTGACCGTTCCGCTTTCCGAGAGTGCGACCGCCGGAGACAAGCTGACCGTCGCGATGGCGCAGATGACTACTGCAGCGGAGAAGCTGAACAACACGATTGCGAACTTCGTCGGCGGCTCGGGGCCGATGCAGAAGCTGATCGAGTTCATGGATCAGGTTCCGGTGCTCGGCATCCTCGCGGCCGTGCACCTCGGTGGC
>WBZQ01002454.1_pt1 | contig 11891 bp, 9 predicted proteins | sample 5204251 | NCBI WGS metagenome assembly WBZQ01 (sample SAMN12412402, study PRJNA552823) | activated sludge metagenome | isolation source: activated sludge from nitrification reactor of wastewater treatment plant... | place: USA: Virginia | collected 2017-09 | reverse complement strand
TCATGTGGTTTAGTCGGGAACGTGAATTTCGTGCAGATGCAGGTGGCGCTAAATTAGCGGGTCGACAAAAAATGATCGCTGCACTGGAACGGCTTAAACAACAATACGAACCTTCACACCTACCAGACAAGATCGCTGCTTTTGGTATTTCAGGAAAACAAAGTCAGATAAGTCGGTTATTTATGTCGCACCCACCGCTTGATGAAAGGATTGCAGCACTTCGTGGCGATACGATTGCTTAAAGCAAAGCGCATTGATTTATAAAAATAAAGGCGTGAATGATTCATCATTCACGCCTTTTTATTAACAACAAAACAACTTATGCTAGAACTTCTTTGGTGTGAAATTTATTCTCCGTTCTCACCATTTTGCTCTTCCTTGGGCGGATTACCATCATGCACAAGGCTTCTACGCCGCTGCAAGTAAGCATCCCGCACGAATTCATATTTATCCAGCGAAGCTTCTTCCAACGTTTTATCAATATCGAGCATTTGCGCACGCGTATCAATCGACCAACCCACCGCAGTAGGCAACCGAACCGTTAAGAAATCAAAATCGGGATAAATTGACCAGAATGGATGGAAAAGCGAACTATCTACCATCACACCAAATGCATCACGAACTGAACTCGGTCCCCAGAATGGAATCACCAGATAAGGCCCCGGACCAACGCCATAGAACCCTAATGTTTGACCGAAATCTTCATTTCGTTTACTAATATTGATATCACTAACGCGACTAATATCACTCGCTAAATCCACAATACCACCCATTCCAAATGTCGTATTGATGACTACGCGTGTTGCGCTGGCGGCTGCATCCGCAAACTTAAACTGCAGTACCGAATTAGCAGTGTTCACGACATCGCCCGCATTCGAGAAAACATTACCAATGACCATTTCTAATGGATCAGGTGTAATAAATTTATACCCCTTCGCCACAGGCTCAAAAACATAATAGTCAAATTTTTCATTAAACTCGAAAACAGCACGATTCATCGTTTCAAGCGGGTCCTGCCGGTTCTCAACCGAGGAGCAAGCAGCCAAAACAAACACCGATGGCAACAAAAAATAGCGATATGAAATCATATTAAAATTCTTTTTATTACATGGATAGGGCATCTTGCCATAATTACGCAGTTGAGACAACCTACTTTATCTTTACCCTTTGAATTTCCCCTATTTTATTCGCTGTCATTGATTGACGACGTAAAAACCATCATTTAATACAGTGAGTTACATCAAGTCATTCACCCCTTCGTCTCAGAGCAGCGACACTTGACTTCAGAACTCCAGCAGATTCAATTCTAACCCACTGTTTATTAATGAATTAATATTTGGCATGCTTATTGCTGACTAATAAAGGATTTATACAATTAGCAATTATCCTACCCCCTAAAGTCATTGCTTGACAGGCATGAGTATGATTTTCAATTAACAAATAGAAAAAAAGGAGAAGCACCTAATGCTTATTCAAAAAGCCAGCATTATCCCCGCAACAAACCAATTATCTCCAGCCTTTTTCTCTGCGACATTTACGCAATACTACAGCCTTAAGTCGCTCATTCCTGCTTATCTCATTTGTATATGGGTATTGTTAATAACTTTTAATACAAACGCAGCGCCACCGGCATTCATCAATCAGAATCTCACAATTCAATCTTCTGAAGCAGAGTTATTACTTGAAAAACCCCACCCAATCAAGGGTACTGAAAAAGAAGAATGGATAACCGGGCGCATTCTTGTCATGCCTCGCGCAGGATTACCTAACAAAGCTTTTGCAAGTATCCTGAAAGAACATCAAGGCAAGGCCCAGAAAATTGGTCAAAGTGACCTATATATCGTCAATCTGCCGGAATACACAGAAGAAGGCGTTATTGCCAAGCTAAAACATCATCCGCATATCAAATATGCAGAACTAGACTACCTGCTCCACTCCAGTTTTGTTCCTAACGATCAATATTATTCCAAAGCCTGGCATCACACTAAAATTGGGACTCCAACCGCTTGGGATAGCACCCGTGGCGCTGGCATTACCATCGCAATTCTCGATACAGGCGTTGATAATACCCACCCAGATCTTACATCGAACATAGTGCCTGGCTGGAATTTCTATAGCAACAACTCAAATACTGCTGATGTTAACGGTCATGGCACCGCAGTTGCGGGCGTAGCAGCCGCCTCCACTAACAACACTATTGGTGTAGCATCAGTTGCAGGTTCAGCAAAAATTATGCCAGTGCGTGTTGCCGATGCCAATGCCACCGCAAGCGCTAGCACTGTAGCAAAAGCGCTAACCTGGGTCGCAGACAAAGGTGTACGTGTTGCAAATATTAGCTACTCAGGGATTCCTGGTAACCTTACTATTCAGAATGCAGCGCAATACATGAAAAACAAAAATGGATTAGTCATCGTCGCCGCTGGAAATAGTGGCACAGACCTTGGTTATGCAGCCACATCGACGATGATTCCAGTTTCAGCAACGGACAGCAATGATATTAAAACAAGCTGGTCTAGCTTCGGAAAATATGTAGCCATATCAGCTCCTGGAAAGGACATCTGGACCACGTTTAGGAGCAATATTTATGGAATCGGCTGGGGTACTTCAATGGCCACACCGGTCACCGCGGGCACGGTTGCTTTGATGATGGCAGCAAATCCCAAACTAAGTAGTACTCAAGTTGAGAGTTTACTTTTTTCAACAGCCAAAGATCTGGGTACGGCAGGGAGGGATAGTTATTACGGTTATGGCCGAGTGAATGCTGCGGCAGCAGTACAAGCAGCAAAAGCAGCGTCAACCACAACGACTCTTCTTACCGCAGCAACGGACAGTGAAAAACCAGTAGCCGGCATCATAAATCCTGCCAGTGGCGCAACCGTTTCAGGGCTAGTATCAGTCGATATCGAAGCAACCGATAACGTTGGCGTTATCCGTACCGAACTGTGGGTAAACAATACCAACGTTGCGATTGACACGCTACCGCCTTTTGCATTCACGTGGGACTCAACGGGTGCTCCTAACAGTATAGCTAATCTTGTGGTACGCGCTTATGATGAAGCCGGTAACAGCACAACCTCAGATGCAATTAGTGTAACCGTCTCAAATCAAACGGCAATTGCAGTAAATGATACAACGCCGCCACAAGTTAGCATCGTCAACCCTATATCAGGATCGGTGGCAGGTAACGTTACGATCACAATGAATGCGTCTGATAATAGTGGCTCAGCAGGAATAACCTTATCGCTTTATATCGATAATAATTTAAAAGCCGTCGGATCCGGGAGCACATTGAGCTATAACTGGAATACTAAAACAAAGAGTGTATTAGAAGGCGGTCATGTCATCAAAGCAATCGCCAAAGACGCTTCTGGCAATACTTCGACAAGCACAGTCAATGTTACAGTTGTTAAATAAAAAATGCTTTATCCTTTTTCTAGGCCAAGATAGCGTTAAGGAGTTTATCTTGGCCTAAGCCGAATATACTTGTTATTGAGGTTGTCGAATAATTTTACAATCAAGATAGAGTAACTTATTGTTAACAATTTCTTCCAACGCTCTGCAAAAAAATCCTATATCTTTTTTCTTTAGAAATCACTTTAAAGACAATTACTTATAAAAATAAAATGATCTACACTCTATTTTCCATTTTTATCTCCTGTCGTAAAAATTATTTCGAGCTCATTTAAATTGTCGATTATTTTTACATCTTTTATGACCTCAAAAAATCACTCAGCAAAGTCATGATCTTAATTAAGATATTAATTTAAAATCATAATGTTATATTTATATTTCTTTGTGGCATGTTTTTTGCTAATAAATAAGGGAAATTTAATCCTTATCACGTTTTAAAATTCAGAAAGTTAAAAAAAACCAAATCATAGATTAATGAGGGAAGCAATCAATGAATAAATCTTTTAAAAACAAAGTAGCGGGTGTCGCAAGCGCAGTAGCTATTGCGATGAGCGCAAGTGCTGCTTATGCCTATGTAGAAACTCAGAGTTTCTGGCATGACTTTACTGATTCAAATACTATTAGTCAGTCAGGTGGTATTGTTACATTTAGCAATGAAGGTGTTGGTGCAAATCAACTTAAAATTACTTTTGATAACACATCGAACTTCAGTGGAATCATCACCGGGATTGTTTTTAATATTACTCAAAATATTAATAACGCATCAGTTTTATCGTTTGTGGATGGTAATGGTACTGATCTGACCAGTCTCTGGAATATTGATTTTAATGTAAGTAACAATATCACCCCGGGTAATACTGTGTTTGACATCGCTTTCACCACAAATAATGGCATTATTGGCGGTATTTACAATTCTGGAGTTGCAACCAGCACGGCTAACACCTATCCCGATATCGCAACATTAGTGTTACAAATCTCCGATCCGAGTCTATGGAGTTTTAGTGATGTTGGAAATGACTCCATACTGCGAACTCAACGCGTGGGCCCTAATGAAAATGACAGCGATAAAATCGTAACCAGTAGTAGTAGCACGAGTGGTGGAACATCGACAAGCAGTACCAGCGGCGGAACCTCAACGAGTAGCACGAGTGGCGGCACAACCACGAGTAGTACCAGTGGCGGTACAAGCAATGGCAATACTGTTTCAGAACCAGGTGTTTTAGCATTATTAGGCATTGGTTTACTCGGGCAAGCACTCATGTTTGTAGCAAGACGCCGTCGCCTAGGATCAAAATAAACGCTAACAACTTATTAGTTAGCTTAATTTTAATTACTACGAAATAGTTTGTAGCATTTAAATGAAAGGTTTAAAGAAAATGCGCTTAGGCGCATTTTCTTTTTGTATTGCACGAATTAAATTAATGCTATTTTGTTTGAGCTTTAATTACCTATTAGAACTCAATGAGACAACGCGTCAGAAATTTATCAGCAACTCTATTTTTAATATTGATTTTAGGTACTTTTTACGGAACCGTACCTTATTATCAAAACTACTTTTCTTCATCAACCGACTTTCTTGGTCAAGAATATAGTCACTGGCAAGTTCTGCTGACAACAATGTTAGCTTATGTTGTTATTCTCTCTATTTTTTATTTGACGGAAAAATCACCAAGAATTTCTAAATCAATTTACTGCCTACGTGCAATTCAACGTCTGATGAGATCACCCAAAAGTATTTTGCAGACGGGACTACCTTTTGAAGAAAGACTTGGATTACTGAGTATCCTACTTAAGGGGTTCTTTATCCCGCTCATGGTCGTTTGGTTATTTGCTCACACAGGACATATGATCGAGCATGGAAATAAATTAGCCGTAGCATTAAATCAAGCAACCATCGAATGGATATCGTTATTTAATGCGCATGGCTTTTGGTTCATGTTCAAAGTAATTCTCTTTTTAGATGTTCTGTTCTTTACGGTTGGCTACATGATCGAGTTGCCATCACTTAAAAATGAAATCCGATCTGTCGACCCTACTTTAATGGGATGGTTTGTAGCACTTGCCAGCTACCCCCCTTTCAACGGTCTAACTTCTTCTGTTTTTGCTGGATATACCACGGATTTTCCTCAATTTAATGATCCGATTTTACATATCGCTTTAAATATTTTTTTATTAATCTTAATGGCTTTCTATACTTGGGCTTCGATTGCACTTAATCTCAAAGCAAGTAATTTGACGCATCGAGGGATTATTATGCACGGCCCTTATCGCTATATTCGTCATCCAGCTTACACGTGTAAAAATTTAGCTTGGTGGATTGGCGTATTACCCGCAGTAATCGCTGCAACAGAAACTTCCATAGCAGCAACTTTGCTTGCCATTGGATCTATGCTGGGTTGGTCAATCATTTATATCCTACGCGCATTAACAGAAGAAGATCATTTGCGCAGTGTAGATAACGAATACGATCTATATTGTCAGAAAGTTAAATACCGATTTTTCCCGGGTATTATCTAGCAAATCATTAGTAGCGCTACTCCACTTACTTTGTATTTCATTCTCAACAAAAACCCAATCTCACAACGCTGGACTCGTTTATCAGCAAGTGACTTCTTTACTATTCTTCCAATCTATCCGATAAATATTCGATAGTTTTTTTGTCTGTGAGTACTACTTACAGCAAACAACTATTTGTTAAAGGCAAACCTCGCGAAAGTGAGGGACGCAAAGTCATTGATCTACAGGGAAAATTCCCCAGGATAGCAAGACTGCCAGATAGTATTCTTCATTAAGCAAACACTCGCAATTGTTTGAATTCGAAGATCAGTTCAAGCGCTGCAACTCGCTTTTTATATAAAACTAGCAAGCCATGCAACGCAACGACTCATGCAGTTCCTTTCCCGGGCTTCCCCTGAATTTAAAAAAGTAAAGGATAAATTCATGGAAAGCACCAATCAAAGTTATTTATTTTTCAGTGCATCAAAAAATCAAATTTACGACTTTCTTAGTTTTTCTGTTTTTGTATGCTTATTTTTATCATTTCTTTTGATCCCCACCCAATTGCATTCATCTCCCCCAGAACATGCAAATTCAAGCGAATCACTTGAGAAAGGAAATCGTCAAAAATGGAATGCAGAAACATCAGCAAGAGGTAGGATTTTAGTAATGCCTCGAGCAGGATTACCTGCTAAGGCTCTGGTTCATATTTTGAAAGAACATAATGGTAAAGTCAGAAAAATAGGCCAGAGTGATTTATACATTGTTGATATACCGGAATATTCTGAAGAAAGTGTCATTACTGCTTTAAATCAGCATCCGTATTTGAAATATGCAGAACCTGATTATATTTTCTACTCTAGCCTTACTCCCAATGACCCATACTTTGGCAACGCATGGCACCTTTCCAAAACTGGAGCTACTGCTGCCTGGGATCTTTCACAAGGAGCAGGCATCACTATCGCCATTCTCGATACTGGCGTTGATAGTACACATCCAGATCTAGCGGGAAAAATAGTCCCTGGCTGGAATTTCTATGATAATAACTCCAATACTGTCGATGTAAATGGGCATGGCACTGCGGTTGCTGGTGCAGCAGCAGCCTCCAGCAATAATGGAGTTGGTGTTACAGCGATGGCTGGGCAATCAAAAATCATGCCTGTAAGAATCGCTAGCCCTGAAGCAACAGCTTATGGTAGTACTATCGCACAAGGCCTAACTTGGGCAGCCGATCAAGGAGCACGTGTGGCAAACATTAGCTATGCGAATGTACCAGCAAGTTCCACAATCATTAATGCTGCACAATATATGAAAAATAAAGGGGGGCTAGTTATTGTTGCTGCAGGTAATGGTGGAAAAGACGAAGGTTTTACGCCAACCACATCAATGATCCCAGTATCAGCTACCAATGCAACTGATACTAAAACCAGTTGGTCTAGTTTTGGTAATTATGTCGCATTATCAGCTCCAGGTATTGATATCTGGACTACCTACCGCAATGCATTATACGGAACAGCTTGGGGAACTTCACTGGCAAGTCCAGTCGTAGCAGGTACTGTAGCATTGATGATGGCAGCCAACACAAAGCTGGGCAGCACAGAGATTGAAAGCTTATTGTTTTCAACAGCAAAAGATCTCGGCTCGGCAGGTCGCGACCCCTATTATGGATATGGCCGTGTAAATGCTGCTGCCGCAGTTCAGGCAGCTAAGTCAAATATAACAGCAACCGACACAACGCCACCAATCGTATCGACTATTGAACCACTTTCCGGGGAAACTGTAAGTGGAATCGTTCCCGTTGATATTCAAGCTTATGATAATGTTGGTGTAACACGAGCTGAGCTTTGGGTCAACAATACGAGTGTTGCCGTTGATACTTCTGAACCATTTGCATTTGCCTGGGACTCTGCTGGTGCATCAAATGGAGAAACGAATTTGGTTGTTCGTGCTTATGATGCCGCAGGCAATATGTCGCTATCCAATGCGATCAGCGTTACAGTTAGTAATCCCATTCAACCGCCTATCGTGGATACTGAAGCACCTATCATTAACATTATTAATCCACTAACAGGTAATGTATCTGGAGCAGTCACCATTACGGCAAATGCATCCGATAATAATGGTGCAAGCGGTATCACTCTTTCAATTTATATTGATGGTGTCCTAAAAACAACGGGGATAGGAAGTGCACTAAGTATGAGTTGGAATACACGTTCTAAGTATGTTAAGGCTGGCATGCACACGATAAAAGCAATAGCAAAAGATGCTGCGGGTAATTCATCAGCAAAATCAGTCAGTGTTAATGTTATAAAGTAATGCCCTACTGATGAACCAAACACGTGCTTGCCGTTAAAAGCACGTGTTTTCGCTACTTACGCTAGTATTAATCCCACTCGCCTAATACTTTTCTAATTAATATGTCCCCCAAGTAGAAATGCTAAAAACTTTTGCCTAATCTCATGCGATGCATCTCGGAATAATTGGTATTGCGCATGCTGATCCGGTCGATGTAAATCAATCATAATCGCCCATAACGGGTCAGTGCTTGTTGGTAAATTCGAATAGCGCACATCAATCAGTAAATGAGGGCGTTCTGGTTGAATGCCAATATACCCGGCTGAAAAATGGGTAAATCGCTCAATATCGTCTGCTAGTACTGATTTCTCAGGTAATTTTGGAGCATGTATACCAGGAATAAATTTCTCAATGGTTTCACCTTCGTATACTTTCGGTTCTGAAAAAAAACCAACGCGTATCGCATCAACATAAAACTTCCCATTCATTTCATAAATTGATCGCCATAGTATTAAATTTGCAAGTGTAGGCTTCACGATGCTCGTTTCGATAACATGACCTCGTGTTTGTGCGAGGAAAGCAGTCATATTTTCTGCGCGTTGTAGCTGAACCCAACCCACACAAAGATATAATCCAGCAAGGAATAAACTTATGCGTGCGAATGTTTTTGTTTTTTTTCTAAAAGCGATAATGACACCTGCCAGTAAAATCAGCGTAAAAACAGGGTCTATCACTGAAATGAGATTTAACGCGACACGTTCTTGACTGATTGGCCAGAACAAATGCGTGCCATAGCTTGTTAAGCCATCTAATACACCGCTTAAGCTATAACCTAGAAAACAGTAAAAATACAGTCGCAAGAACGATAGCTTATGTCGCAAAAAAAACCAAAGCATCAGTGCAGCGATTAACGCACCGAATGGAACAAAAAAAATGGAATGAGTGAAATGCCGATGAAACTCTACGGTTAGCAAAGGGTCTTGATCAGATTGAATCAAAATATCAGCATCTGCTAATAAGCCCGCAAAAAAACCAACTCCCGTTGCAATTCGCGTTTCTTGCTGCTTTGAACCTGCCTGCGCTAAAGCCGCACCTAATAAACCCTGTGTCAGTAAATCCATATCACTATATTATTATGCTTATTCACGCGATGCTGAATAATTTATTTGTTCTAATCATTAAAAATCATATAATTAGGTATTGTCTCAAATTGTAATGCAATCCTAATGAAATAGAAGGATTGTTATCGCTGATCATTCCTAAAGATAGGACATGATTTAGCGATATTAATTTGATATACCTTGTTAAGGGAATCCAAAATGCAAGCATCCAGTGACTTTCAAATGAATCTGAATCATTTTAGCGTAGAAATTGCGACAGAAAGCTTACGCAATCTTAATCTATTGCAATCATCTGAATCTACCCCCCCTTCACTCCTTAATCGAATGACTGCCCAGATGCAAGCAGATGCTGTATTTGCTGGAAAATTAATCCTAGCGATACAGAATTTGGCTGTATCAGAAGAACTCGATACCAACCATCAACTTATTGATAAACTTAACGAAGCGCAACACTATATCAACCAATTTTGTGACGAATTAGGTCTGAGATATAAACCAGGAAATGAACACTCAGCCTCAGACAATAACGATGATCATAGTTATTCCGATGCAGTTTCAGCAGCAGATAATTTGCATAGCATTATTGAGATACTATGTTCTGTAATCAAAACACCATCCCAATCTGCAGAAGGTATTGCTTCTAAGTTTTTTGTTGTTTAATCGAATACTAGAAACGCTTCTGCTTTCTCTGATAGCGCCAATAATAAAGCGTAGCACCAATTATACAAAGCAGTAAAAGCACTACAATAATATTATGTAGGTATGCTTTGATTAATACCTCGTTCTCCCCAATATAGTAGCCTAACAACGCTAAAATGATGACCCAGATTCCAGCCCCTAAACTTGTGTAAAGGCTAAAGATCACTAAATTCATATTAGCTAACCCTGCTGGCAAAGAAATATATTGCCGAATGACAGGGATAAGACGCCCAATGAAGGTCGAGATATGGCCATGGCGATTAAAGAAATTTTCCATCCTCGACAAAGTATCTTCGTTAAACATGACATAAGTACCATATCGAATCAAGAGTGGGCGACCTAGTTTGATCGCCAAGTAATAATTAAATAAAGCGCCGCTAAGACTACCAACGATTCCACATAAGATTGCAATCATTAGGTTCATCTCTCCTTTGAAGGCTAGATAACCAGCTGGAATCATCACCACTTCACTGGGAAAAGGGACAAAGCTTGATTCCAGGAACATCATAATCACAATTCCTGCATAACCGAGCATACCAACGGTTTCAACAATCCAATTGATTATTTCGTACAAGCTTGTGCACTCCCTTTCAATTAAACGAAGGGTAATTAAAAAATACCTTAGGGAACAGCTTCTTCCTGTGATTTCACTTCGGGTGTCACCAAATCCTCACGTTTAACCCCTAATAATAACAAGATAGGACTTGCGACCAAGACTGATGAGTAAATACCAAATAAGATACCAATCGTTAAAGCCAGTGCAAAATAGAACAAAGTCTCACCACCAAAAAACAACATAGCTAATACGACAATCTGTGTACTTCCATGCGTAATAATGGTACGGGACATCGTTCGCGTAATAGCATTATTGATCACTTGATTGACCTCAGCTCTTCGCATTTTTCGGAAATTCTCACGAATCCGGTCAAAAATTACGACTGATTCATTGACAGAATAACCAAGAATTGCCAACACGGCTGCGAGAACCGTTAAAGAAAATTCCCATTGAAAAAAAGCAAAAAAACCCAGAATAATAATCACATCATGAAGGTTAGCAATAATTCCTGCTACTCCAAACTTCCATTCAAAGCGCATCGCTAAATACGCAACAATACCCAACGATACAAAAAGAAGTGCTAGCGCACCGTTTTCCAGTAATTCTTGCCCAACTTGGGGTCCCACAAACTCTACACGGCGAACTTCAACGGTATCATCAGCTTTCTTCAGCGCATCAATAACAATTTCTGACAATTTTGCAGCGGATAGGTCACCTTTAATCGGTAACCGAATCATGACATCGCGTGAAGATCCAAAATTCTGGACCGACACATCCGAGATACCGATCGAACTAAAGGTGCCACGAATTTTATTCAGATCCGCCGGTTGCGCGTAATTTACTTCCAGAACCGTACCACCGGTAAAATCAACACCTAAATTAAGTCCTTTATAAGCAATAAAAAAAATGGATAAAACAAACGTCAACAAAGAAATGGTCGTAGTATATTTTCCCCAGCTCATGAAGGGAATATCGCGTTCAAATCTAAAAAATTCCATAGGTTAATTATCCTTAATAGGATTTGTTAATTCACTATTCTTAGTCTTTGCATTCTTGCCAGAACGTTTAGTCTTGACTGCAGATTTCCAAACTGTTCCGATCGAAATATTTTCAAGTTTGCGCTGATTACCATACAAAAAATTAACTAAAGAACGTGAAACCAACACCGCGCTAAAAATTGAAGTCATGATTCCTAAGCACAACACCACGGCAAATCCTTTAATAGGACCCGATCCAAACGAAAATAACGCAAGTCCCGCAATCAGTGTAGTGATATTAGAGTCCAAAATTGTTCCAAAGGCTCGCTCATAACC
>WBZQ01002453.1_pt1 | contig 11897 bp, 6 predicted proteins | sample 5204251 | NCBI WGS metagenome assembly WBZQ01 (sample SAMN12412402, study PRJNA552823) | activated sludge metagenome | isolation source: activated sludge from nitrification reactor of wastewater treatment plant... | place: USA: Virginia | collected 2017-09 | reverse complement strand
GTCAGCCTCGGCGCCGAGTCTCTTATGCCGGTCCGCTTCGTAGTCCTGGTAGTTTCCCTCATACCAGACCGTTCTCGAGTCGCCCTCGAAAGCCAGAATATGCGTGGCGACACGGTCCAGGAACCAACGGTCGTGGCTGATCACCACCGCGCAGCCTCCGAAGCTCAAGAGAGCCTCCTCCAGAGCCCGCAGCGTGTCCACGTCGAGGTCGTTTGTGGGCTCGTCCAGGAGCAGCAGGTTTCCGCCCGTGCGAAGGGTCCTGGCGAGATGAAGACGGTTCATCTCGCCGCCCGAGAGGTCGGCCACGCGTTTCTGCTGGTCGGCTCCCTTGAAATTGAACATCGCGCAATAGGCGCGGCTTGGGATCTCACGCTTCCCAAGCATCACGAGATCCAGGCCCTGGGAGAGCTCGTCGTGCACGGTGCGGGCATCGGCCGGCTTTTCCCGGGCCTGATCAACGTACGACGGGACAACGGTATCGCCGACCTGCAGGCGTCCGGCGTCGGGCTTTTCGGTGCCCATGATCATCTTGAAGAGCGTTGTCTTACCGGCGCCATTGGGCCCGATCACGCCGACGATCCCGCCGCGGGGAAGGTCAAAGCTCAGATCGTCAAAGAGCAGCCGCTCCCCGTACGCCTTTCGGAGCCTCTCCGCCCGCACCACGATGTCCCCAAGGCGCGGCCCGGGCGGAATGTAGATCTCGTTGGTCTCCCCGCGGGCCTCGGTTCCCGACTCGCTCAGGAGCTGCTCGTACGCTTGCAGGCGGGCCTTGCTCTTGGCCTGCCGTGCCCGCGGCGCCATCCTCACCCACTCGAGCTCCCTTTGCAGCGAACGCTGCCGGGCGGACTCTGCCTTCTCTTCCTGAGCCAGCCGCGCCTTCTTCTGCTCCAGCCAAGAGGAATAGTTGCCCTTCCAGGGGATGCCGGCGCCGCGGTCGAGCTCGAGGATCCAACCGGCCACGTTGTCGAGGAAATACCGATCGTGCGTGACCGCCACGACAGTCCCGGAATAATCCCTGAGGAATTGCTCCAGCCACGCCACGGACTCGGCGTCGAGGTGGTTGGTGGGCTCGTCGAGGAGCAGAAGGTCGGGCCTTTCGAGGAGGACCCGGCAGAGCGCGACGCGGCGCCTCTCCCCACCCGAGATCTTGGTGACGTCTGCCTCGGGAGGTGGACAGCGAAGGGCGTCCATCGCGGTCTCCAGGGTGCGGTCGAGGTCCCAGCCGTTTGCGGCCTCGATGGCGTCCTGAACTCTCTGGAACTCCGTCATGACGCGGTCCATCTCGGCGTCCGGAAGGCTTTCCCCCATCTTCTCGCTGAGCTCCTCGGAGCGCGTCAGGAGAGCCTTGATGGGAGCGACCGCGTCCTCCACGTTTCCCAAGACCGTCTTCTGCGGATCGAGGTAGGGATCTTGCGCAAGGTAACCCACGCGAGTGCCCTCGGCCGGATAGGCCTCTCCGCTGAACTCCTTGTCGAGCCCCGCCATGATCTTGAGGACGGTCGACTTTCCCGCTCCGTTCAGGCCCAGAATGCCGATCTTGGCTCCTGGAAAGAACGAAAGATAGATGCCGCGGAGAATCTCCCGCTGGGGCGGAACCACCTTTCGGAGGTTCTGCATTGTGAAGATGTACTGCTGTGCCATAGAGCACGGAGAGTAGTGGAAACCGCGCCCCGGCGCTCGCTCAGTCGGTCGCCTCGACCATCCAGATGTTTCCGTTGGTTTCGGCAAGCTCGTAGACAATCTGGTCGCCCTTGGGCGAATAGGCGGGATAGCGGACATAGATGCCCGGGCTTGCATACTGGGTCAGGCGCGTTTCCGCCTTGGTCGTTCGGTCCACGGTCCACAGGTTCCAGAAGCCATCGCGGAAGCCGGCGAAGAGAATCGCCCGCCCGTCCGGCGAGAAGCTGTTCGGCCAGTCCAGCCCAGGCGCCGACGTGATGAGGGAAGGCTCGCCGCCCTCCCGCGGAACCAGGGCCACGTGGTAGTTCGCGCCGCGCTTGACCTCGATCGCCACAAACGCGCTGTCCGGGGACCAGCACGGATAGCCCGCGAGCTCCTTGTCAAACGTGAGTTGCCTCGGCGAGGAGCCATCGACGCTGACAAGCCAAACGTTGATCGTGCCGCCGGCCTTCTTGGAGTTGTAAGCGATCCATTTTCCGTTTGGGGAAAGGCGAATGGTATCGACGGTCGAATCGAGGTCGGCCATCGGCTCCTCGCGGGATGTCGCGATCGAGAGCGACCATAACGTGAGGCGTCCGCTTCGCGTGGACGAGAACGCAAGCCTCTCGCCGTCGGGAAACCAGGTTGGGTAATCGTCATTCGCGGGATCCGCGGTGAGTTGCGCGGCGTTCCGTCCGTCGGCATCGATCAGCCAAAGATCGTTATTGCCCCCGGTCCGCCAGTACGAATAGGCAATCTTCTTTCCGTCGGGTGAGAAGACGGGTCGCGAGTTCCGTCCGGTCCCGCGGGTCAAGGCCGATGGCTCACCGGGCACGCCGTCCGTCATAGGGAGCGACCAAAGGTTGCTAGCCGTCGAGATCGCGCTCATCGCGAGCTTCCGGCCGTCCCTCGAGACCGAAATCTGCCGTACCGCCGAGGTCCCGAAGTTAAGGAGCTCGATGGCCTCGCCTGTGGCGACCCCGGTCTTCCTCGACACGGGGATGTTCCACAAGCTGATTCCGAGCGACGAGGCCACGCGGCCCGCCGAGGAAAAGTAAAGCGATCTCCCGTCCGGTGCGAACACCGGGTCGAAGATGTAAGGGAGAGATCTCGTCACGACCCGAAGGTCTTTCCCGTCGCGGTCTACGGTCCACATCTCCGAGCCGGGACGGATGTAGGTGACGAACACGATGCGGACGCCGTCTGGGGACCAGCTTGGAGAACCGTGGCCGCCGCCTGGAACGCCGGGTTCCGTGATCCGGGTCGGCTTGCCGCCGGTCGCCGGTACCAGCCAGATCGTGGACGGAGGAAGCGCGGGGAAAGCCCCCGCGCTCACGTCGTTGACCGGATCGGCCTGGAATGCGATCCAAGAGCCGTCGGGCGAGTACGCGGGCGCGGAGCCGAAGTCTGTCAATCGCCTCGGAACGCCGCCCAGCGACGGGACCACCCAGATCCCGCCCTTGGTTTTGGACACGTAGGCCAGGCTCTCGCCCCCGGGGGACCAGACTGGCTGGAGGTTGCGGGCGCCATCGTTCGTGATTTGGATCTCTCGGGCGCCAGCCAGGAGAGGACGAACATAGATCTCGAAGGAGCCCGTTCGATCGGAGGCGTAGGCCAAGGACTTCCCGTCAGGGGAAAACGCCGGGTTGATATCGAGCCCCGCCGAGGACGTGACTTGAACGGGCTTGAGGCCCACGGGAAGTCGGTAGCCGCGCCGGCTGCTCAGGAAGATGGCGCCCGAGGCGAGGGCGACCACCAGAGCGGCGATCGCGGCACCCCACCTCACACGCTTGCGCGACCAAACGCCCGGCGTGGAAACGGGCAGGGCCACGGCGGCGGGCGATTCCGCGGTCCGCGCCGAAGACAGGGCTGCGGCGGGCTGAGAGGGCTGGCGCGCTTCCCGGCGGGCCTCCTCCAAGACCGCGACGAGCTCTCCGGCGCTCCTGTAGCGGTTTTCGGGTTCTTTTTGAAGAAGCCGTTCGACGATTCGTTTGAGTGTGACCGGAATCTCCGGCTCCGCGGGCCAGTGCCGCGATGGTTGCGTCACGATATTGGCCATCTTTTCGGTCGCGCTGGCGCCGTGGAAGGCGTGCTCGCCGGTCAGGAGCTCATAGAAGACGATTCCCAAAGAGAAGAGGTCGGTCCGGGCGTCCAGGGGCTTGCCGAGCGCCTGCTCCGGGCTCAGGTATTCCAGCGTTCCCGCGATCATCCCTTCGGTCGTCAGACCCGAGACACCGAGGGTCGCGCTGCGCTCCTTGACCAGCTTGGAGAGTCCAAAGTCGAGGATCTTGACGTGGCCGTCGCTCGTGACCATCAGGTTCGACGGCTTGATGTCCCGGTGGACCAGACGCCGTTCATGCGCGGCACGGAGCCCCTCGGCGATCCGGATCGCGATCCCCAGGGCCTCGTCCAGGGGGATTCTCCGCTCGTCGAGGATTCTCTCCAGGGATTTGCCTTCGATGTACTCCATGACCAGGTACGGACAAAACGGTGCGAAACCAACATCTCCGGAATCGGTCTCACCGACCTCGTAGAGCGTCACGATGTTCGGGTGGTTGAGGGACGCGATGGTCCGGGCTTCACTGTGGAATCGCGCCTTCATCTTCTCGTCGTGCTGGAGGGACCCCGCGAGGACCTTGATCGCGACCCGGCGGTCAAGTGTCTCGTCGAGCGCCAGATAGACCTCGCCCATCCCGCCACGGCCCAGCATGGAGAGAAGGCGATATCGGCCCACACGAGGTGGGAGAAGAGGCCCGGAGCTCATTCGAAGACCGAGTATAGGTTCCCGCCTAGACTTCCGCGGATGTACACGCGCCTTCGCCGAAACGTCTATTCGTTCCTCACGCTCGCCGTGTTCGCCGCCGCGCATGGTGGCCTTTTGGCGGGCCCTCGGGCCTTTACCGTCGAAGATCTCTATCGCCTTCGCGCGGTCGAAGAACCAACGGTCTCGCCCGACGGCCGGATGGTGGTCTACAAGCTGACGACGTCCGACCTGAAGACGATGGAGCGAACGTCGCATCTCTGGTGCGTCGATTTGGAGGGCCAGAACGCCCGCGCGTTGACATTTGGGGCCGTTCGCGACTCGTCGCCGGTGTTTTCTCCAGATGGAAAAAGTGTTGCGTTCGTGTCGACCCGATCGGGCGAGGCGCAGCTTTGGGTCCTTCCGCTCTCGGGCGGGGATCCGGTCCGCAAGACCGACTTTCCAGGTGGTATCGCCGGGCCGGTTTTCTCGCCGGACGGGCGGCGTGTCGCGGTCACGGCGGACGTCGACCCCGCGTGCGGCGCGGACGCCGCCTGCAATCGCCGGCTCGCGGATACCCGAGAGCGGTCCAAGCTCAAAGCCCACCTGGCCGACCGCCTGCTCTATCGGCATTGGGACTCTTGGAAAGATGGAAAGCGCACGCACATTCTGCTCGTCGATCTCGAGTCGGGGCGGGTCGACGACGTGACGCCCGGAGACTTCGATTCGCCGACGTTTTCCCTGGGCGGAAAGAAGGGCTACGCGTTCTCGCCGGATGGCCTCGAGTTGGCGTTCACCTCCAACCGCGATCGGGACGAGGCCTCGTCGACGAACTCCGACCTCTTCTTCGTTGCGACCAACTCATCATCGTCGAGCGCGGTCGCGAACCCGACTCGCCTGACTCCCAACCCCGCCTGGGACGGAACCCCGTCCTATTCGCCGGATGGTCGATACATTGCCTATCGAACCCAGAAGGTCCCGGGATACGAAGCGGACCGGTTCCGCATCGCTCTCTACGACCGCAGGAACCGAACGTCCCAGGTTGTGACCGAGAGCTTTGACAACACCATCGGCGATTTCGAGTGGAGCGCGGATTCCGGGAAGATCTTGTTCACCGCAGACGTGAAGGGGCGTACACCGCTCCACGAGCTGGACCTCGCGACGCGGAAGATCCGGACCGTATCAAACGTCGGTTTCATCGACGCATTCGCGCTCTCGAACCACCGCAGCTTCGCAGTGGTCTCCCGCCGGCGGGTCGCGAGCCCGCAAGAGCTCTACAGGGTTTCGCTCGAGGGCACTGAGGGGAGCGCCCCGGACCTGCGGCTCACCAAACACAACGCGGCGATCGAAGCCGAAGCGGATCTACGCCCGGTCGAGGAGATCTTCCTTCCGGGCTCCGGAGGGACGCCCATACAGGTCTTCCTCGTCAAGCCCCACGGGTTTGTCGAAGGCAAGCGATACCCGTTGATCCTGAACATTCATGGCGGCCCGCAATCCCAATGGGCGGATTCGTTTCGGGGCGACTTCCAGGTGTATCCGGGCGCAGGCTACATCGTGGCGTTTCTGAACCCGCATGGTTCGACGGGGTTCGGACAGGCCTTCACGTCGGCGATCTCTGGGGATTGGAACGGGCGGGTCATGGAGGACATCGACCGGGTCTCGGAGGCGCTTGGACGCCTACCCTTTGTCGACAAGGACCGCATGGGCGCTATGGGCTGGTCGTGGGGCGGTTATGCGGTCATGTGGTTGCAAGGGCACTCCAAGAGGTTCAAGGCCCTTGCCTCCATGATGGGCGTCTACGACCTGCGATCGATGTACAGCGCGACCGAGGAGCTTTGGTTTCCGACGTGGGATCTCAAGGGTGCGCCGTGGGAAAGCCGCGAGGGCCGCGAGCGCTACCGGCTGGCCTCGCCTTCCGAATACGTCACCGCTTTCCAGACGCCTTGCCTGGTCGTGACCGGTCAACGAGACTTCCGCGTCCCCTATTCCCAATCCCTGATGTACTTCACCGACCTCCAGAAGCGCGGTGTGCCGTCTCGCCTCCTCGTTTTCGAGAACGCTGGCCATTGGCCTGCCTGGTACGAGATGTCCCTCTATTACCTTGCGCATCTCGATTGGTTTCACCGTTACCTGGGTGGCGATGCCCCGCCTTGGGATCCGGCGGAACTGGCTCGCGGCACGCTCTTTGGAAACTGACGGATAGGGCGCGGCCGCTGGCGGACAGGGGTCTCTTTTCGAGGCGGACGCCGTCGCCCGGTTCCCAAAACCGGCTCGCACGCGCCCTCGCGTCGCGAAGCTCTCCGGTTCTCGACCTCACCCTTTCGAACCCGACCACGGCGGGCCTTGCGATCGAAATGGAGCCGGCCCTTGCCGCATTGGCGGACGGGCGCGGCGCCATCTATGAACCGAACCCACGAGGGCTTTTCGGCGCGCGGGAGGCGGTCGCGCGGTACTACGCGACCCACGGCGTCAACGTCCAACCCTCCAACATCGTGTTGACGGCCTCGACCAGCGAGGCCTACTCGTGGCTGTTCAAGCTGCTTTGCGAACCGGGAGACGTGGTTCTCGTGCCGGCGCCCAGCTACCCGCTGCTGGACGCTCTGGCGGGTCTCGAGAGCATCTCGCTTGAACGCTACCCGCTCCCGTTTGAAGGGGAATTCGAGGTTCGTATGGCGGCGATCCGGGACGCCCTTGAGGAATGCAACCGGTCCGCGCGGAGGGTGCGCGCGGTTGTGTTGGTCAATCCCAACAACCCAACGGGTACTTCGATCGAAGCGCCCGAGCTCGCACAGCTCTTGGAGCTGGCCGGGCGTCTGGACTTCGCGATCATCTCGGACGAGGTCTTTCTCGATTATCGCGAGGAGGGCGAGAGCGACAACCGGGTCCGGGTCGCGGCTTCCCGGGAAAGTCCGGCCCTGGTGTTTTCACTTGCTGGGCTCTCGAAGTCGGCCGCCCTGCCCCAGTTGAAGCTCGCTTGGATCGTGGTGAACGGGCCCCGAGCGCGTTGCCAGGACGCTTTGGAGAGGCTGGATTGGATTGCCGACACGTTCCTCTCGGTCGCGACCCCGGTGCAGGTCGCATTGCCCACGATTCTCGAGCGTGCGGAGCGGACCGCCGAGATCCTGAGGCTCCGCCTCGCCGGGAATCGGCGGTCTCTCGGGTCGGAGTTGAGAGCTTCCGCGGGTGTGGCGTGCGTCTCGCGGGCGGCCGGGTGGTCGAGCGTTTTGAGGGTGCCGGCCGTCATTTCCGAGGAGGACCTCGTCCTACGGCTCTTGGAGCAGCACGGCGTTCTTGTACAACCCGGCTTCTTTTTCGACTTTCCGTTCGAGGCGTTCCTGGTCGTCAGCCTTCTTCCCGAACCCGAGGTCTTTCAGGAGGGGATCGCCCGGCTCTCGGCCGTTTGCTCACTGCCCCGTTAGCGCTTGAGCACCTGCCAGAGGTTGCTGTAGTTGTCTGTCCAGAGCGGGCGCCGCGGTCCACCGTCAAGGGGGCGTCCGGCGTCCTGGAACGATTTGTCCAGAAACGTCCCGGCCCGGCTGGAAACGAGGATCCAATCGCTGCTCCAAACCCTCTCGTCGGCCTTCTTCGAGCTGATCGTGAGGCCCGCGAGGCCGAATACCTCGGCGAGTCGCTGTACCACAGGCTTGAGGTTGAGGTAGCGGTTGGAGATGTGCACCGCGATGATCCCGTCGGGCTTGCGCAGATGCCGAAGGTACAGCGCGAAGGCCTCGCGGGTCAGGAGATGGACGGGTATGGAGTCGCTGCTGAAGGCATCGAGCGCGAGAACGTCGAAGTCCTGGGGTTCCTGGCGTTCCATCGAGAGGCGGGCGTCCCCCAATACAACACGTGTGTCCCCGGGCGCGTCCCTGAGGTACGTGAAGATCGACGAGGCCTCGACCGAGAGCTCGATTACCTTGGGATTGATCTCATAGAACCTAAAGACGTCGCCCGGTTGGCAATAGGCCGCGAGCGTGCCGGTCCCAAGGCCCACCACACCGACCCGCAAGGGCGCGCCCCCGAGGCGCCGGGGATGTCGCGCGAGGGCAAGCCCGACACCGCTTTCCTCTCCGTAGTAGGTTGTGGGCAACCGCCGGAGGCGCGCCTCCTGGTATTGCATGCCGTGCGTGATGCGGCCGTGCCGGAGCTTGAGAATCGCCCCACCGAGCTTGGAGCGCTGGTCGCGAAGGATTCGCAACACGCCGAAGAAGTTGCGCCTCACGTAGACGGAGTCCTGAATGCCCTCCCAGGCCTGAAAGGCCAGCGCCCCGCCGAGAGCGAGCAACCAAAGAGACAAACCGGACCTCTTGAGGCGCGCCCACCGGCCCGTGCGAATCCACGCGTTGGGATCCCGGACGAGGAGGGTTGCCAACAGTCGCCACCCGAGAAAGAGCGCGAGCGGAAGTTCCCAAAAGCTGGGAAAGAGGGCGGGCGCCACGAGCCCCGTGAAGAGCCCACCGGCCGCGCCGCCTGCGGCAACGGTGAGGTAGAACGAGGTCAGATGGGCAGGGCCTGGCTTCAACCGCACCAGCTCGCCGTGGCAAACCATGCAATACACGAAAAGGCAGACCGCGTATACGCCAATCTGAATTCGGATGTCGACGGAAATTCCAAGAAACAGCACAACGGTCGCGCCCGCCGCGGCCAGAAAAAGCGCTCCCGTCCAAAGGGCCCTCTTGTAGAGCCTCTCGTATTCAAAGCAAACGATCAGGGAGACCAGGTAAAGGGAGAGCGGGAGCACCCATAGAAACGGAATAACTGCGACTTCCTGGCACATCTGGTTCGTGGTAGCGAGGAGCAGAATCGAGGGCACCGCCGACAGACCGAACCAAAGGCGCCGGACCGAGGCCGGTGGCGGCGGTTCCACGGCGGGTGTCAAGGCTCCGGCGTTAGGGACGGGGCTCGACGCGAAGGATCCGGCCGCTGCCGCGCATCCGGAGGCGAAGAGACCGAATCCGATCGCCCAGACGCGACCCTGAGTTGTCACGGAGAGCGCCGGCTCGACCAGGACCGGGTACGTGAGAAGGCCTGCGAGGGAACCGATGTTCGAAAGCGCGTACAGCCGGTAGGGCGGCTCACCGGGGCGGATCCTCGCGTACCAGCTCTGAAGCAGCGGACCCGTGGCGGCGAGCGCTATGTATGGAAGACCGACCGAGACCAGAAGGAGAAGGAGGATCTGTGGGATTGGCGAACCCGCTGCCGGGGGCTTCCAACTGTCCGATGGGGTGATCGGAGACGGCCAAAGAGCAAGACGACAAAGGAGCACCAGAACGGCGAGACCCAAGGCCGCGACGTGAAGATTCCGCTGTCGCTTCGGGAGAGAGGTTTCCGATAGCCAATGCGCATAGCCGTAGCCGAGCAGCAGGGCGGTTTGGAAAAACAGCATGCACGTGGTCCAAACCGATGAGGCCCCACCGAACCAGGGGAGGATCAACTTGGCAAGAATGAACTGGACCTGAAAGAGCAGAAACGCGCTGAGCCCGATCGTGATCGGGAAGAGCCATTTGGCAAAATCCGGCCGGCTCGCCGTCGCAAGGTCCCGCGATTCGCTCACGCGGCGACCTCCTCCGGTGGCCTCACGCGCCGGAACGAACGCCAAAGCAGCAGGTCATAGGCGATCTTCATGGCGGCGCCGATCAGGAGCGGCCGGCGCAGAGAGTCGCTCTTCATCAAGAGGCCCGCGAACGCCGGCGCGACAGCCCAGGATCCCAGCCGAACCAGGTTCATAACGCCCGAAGCGGGGGTTCTTTCGTTTGATTGCACAACCGCGAGCACGTTACGACTGGCGGCGAGGCGCATCTGAAACTCTTCCGGCACTTTGTAATCGGAGGTAAGGCACCGGTCAGAGGCTCCCTCCTGCGGCCGTCCTTTACTGGCGCCCCGACGAAGTCCGGCGGGAGGGAGAAATGACTCCCGTATCACCCTTCAGGTGCTGCGCCGCCACGGCAAGAAAGCGCTCGCGTGCGAGGCGATGGTCGACGACGGGCCGCGGGTAGTCTTGGTCGAGGTCAACACCCGCGGTGCGCAAGACAGCGTCCGGCGCCTCCGAAGGGTTGTGGATGTAGCGCGCTGGCATCTTCGCGAGCTCCGGCACCCAACGCCGCACATAGTCGCCTTCGGGGTCGAACTTCTCGCCCTGCGTGACCGGATTGAAGATGCGGAAGTAGGGCTGCGCATCGCAGCCACAACCTGCCGACCACTGCCAGCCGGCGTTGTTTTGCGCCCAGTCACCGTCGATGAGGTACTTCATGTAGTGGGCCTCGCCGCGCCGGTAGTCGATGAGCAGGTGCTTGCAAAGGAAGCTTGCCGAGATCATCCGGGCGCGGTTGTGCACGAAGCCCTCGCCGAGCAGCTGGCGAGCGGCTGCGTCTACCACTGGGTATCCGGTCTTGCCGACCACCCACGCTTGCCACAACTTCTCCTTGTACTGCCAGGGGAAGCCCGCAAACGCGGGCCGGAAAGGTTTCTCGAGCAGCTCGGGTCGATCCCACAACGTACTGTGGCTGAACTCTCGCCAGACCAGCTCATTGAGAAACGAGCGCGCCGCGGGCGTGCCGTCGAAAGCGTTCGCGACCGCAGTCCACACCTGGCGCGCCGAGATGGTGCCGAACTTCAGATCCGCAGACAGCCGACTCGTGCCGGGGAGATCCATCCGATCGCGGCGCTCTGCGTACGCTTCCGCGCCATCCCGCAGGAAATGCTTGAGCCGCGCCTTCGCGGCCTGCTCACCTCCGTGAAGAAGAGCCGGATTTCGATCGATGCCGAGCTGCTCGCAGGTCGGGATGACGGTCGCCCGGGCGCGAATGTCGCTCGGCACCGGAGCCAAGTTAGGCGGTGGCAGCAGGGGCGTGCCGATCATCGCCGTTTCACGAAAGACCCGCGCAAACTGACTGAACACCGAGTACGGCTTCCCTACGCCGGTACGCAGGGTGCCAGGCGGCAGCAGCGTCTCGCCCTCGTAGAGCTCGAACTTCGAGCCGAGAGCTTCGAGGATGCGCTGGTCACGCTCGCGCGCGAACGGTTCGACCCATCGCTGAGCGACCACACGATCGGCCTTCCACTCACTCACGAGACGCGGGACCACCTCCACGCTTTTGCCCGCAACGACAAGCAGGTGCGAACCACGTTCCGCGAGGGCGACTTCGAGAGCGCTGAGCGACTCGAGCAGGAACTGCATGCGGTGCGGCAGCTCGCGAGCGCGAGCGGGTGCGAAGAAGTAGGGGTCGAGCACAAACAGCGGGATGACCTCGCCGCCGGCGAGCGCCTCCCGGAGCGGCGCATGGTCCGAGATGCGCAAGTCCTTTCCGCGAAACCAGACGATGGTCCTCGTGCTCACTGCGGGTTCGCCGAAGGTGTGCGTGAGTTGGCTCCGCAGGCAGGACTCGAACCTACAACACGGAAATTTTCAATTTCGTACTTTAACCTATTAAGCTAACTAAGTTTTATTTTAAAAACTAGAAACAAATTTGGCTTTAAAAGGAACATATAAAATAGCCTTTAA
>WBZQ01002452.1_pt1 | contig 11898 bp, 9 predicted proteins | sample 5204251 | NCBI WGS metagenome assembly WBZQ01 (sample SAMN12412402, study PRJNA552823) | activated sludge metagenome | isolation source: activated sludge from nitrification reactor of wastewater treatment plant... | place: USA: Virginia | collected 2017-09 | reverse complement strand
CGCATTCAGGAACAGGCCGACATTCACTGTCGCCGCGCCGGCCTTCTGTGCGTCGGCAAGGGTTGCATATTTCTCGCCGTTCAGCGCGAAGAAGACGTTGGTGAAATCAAGCCCCCCGGTCAGCATACCGAGGATCGGATTGAAGATGTCCTTCACCATGCTGGACACGATGCCGGTGAACGCGGCGCCGATGATGATACCAACAGCAAGGTCGACGACGTTGCCGCGCATCAGGAAGGCTCGGAACTCGGCGATCCAGGACGGCGTTGCAGGTAAGGCCATGGAGGGATGTCCCCGTTGTTGCACTGTCGGGATCGACCCGCGATGGGCGTCCTCGGCAGTAACGCTACGGGGTTTTGGCTTGTTGTCCAACCCCACTGAACAAGGCAAGCAGACGGCCGAACCAGTCCGTCACGGCGTCATCGGGCGCGAGGACCTGGTAGCGGCTGGCGCAACGGGGCCACATCAGCGTGCCCCCCACGATAAAGTCCGCATAGCTTGGTTCACCGCCACCCAGCCAGGCCTGCCGACGCAGCGTCATCCGTAGCGGCATCAGCGCGGACTGGAAGGCCGGCAGGCGTGCGTCGCGGGTGGACTGAAGGTCTTCCAGCGTGGTGCCGAAGCGTGCTTCCCGGCTGGTGCGGAAATAGTCGCGATCCTGTGGCGCCACGACATCCAGCAGGTCGCGAATGATCAGCGGCGCGATTGCCGGGAGCATCACCGAATCGGCCCAGCTATTGATGAAGCGCGCATGGGCGCGTCCGGTTGCATCACCGAACAGGGACGGCGTCGGGTAACGGTCTTCCAGATACTCGGCGATCGCCCAACTGTCCGACACGACGCGATCGCCATCGTGAATCACCGGGACCCGATCCTGGCCGGAGAATGCGAGGGCGGCCTTGTCTGTAAAGCGCCAGGGAACCGTTTCGACGAGCAAGCCCTTATGCGCCAGCGCGAAACGGGTCCGCCAGCAATAGGGGCTGAACCGAAGGTCCGGATCAGCCCCGGCCAGGTCGTGCAGGATGATTGTCATGCCCCAGTCTGGACACGGCGGGCGATCCGCGTCCAGACCCCGGCGTCGGGTCCGTTGACCTGCCGGCCATCATGCCGGCGCGAAAACGTTCTCCTCCTGCATCGTCTCGGCCGAGCGCAGCAGCTTTGGCGGCTTGGCGAATCGCGAGTCGTGTTGCAGGATTGGCATCACCTTGTCGGCGAACAGGCGCATATTCGTTTCGGACACGTGATGCGGGAGCCCGCCGAAGGAAAACTCGGCGATCAGATGGTCAAGGCCCGTCAGCGCCTGTAATTCCTCCAGCTTCTGGATGCAATCGTCCGGCGTTCCCACCAACTGGATGCTGACATAGAAGTCAGTCGCCTTCGCGCGCCGCACCGGATCCTTCATCTTGGCATAGGTCACGCCGACCTTGTCGTAGGACTCATAGCCCTTCACGGTGTTCAGATGACCGTCGGAGAAGTGGTAGTGATTGTCTATCGAATCCCACTTCCGCCCCAAATACTCAATAGCCCTTTCCTCCGCCTCCGCTCGGCTTTCTGCAACCGAAACATTCGTCAGGATCATCGGCGGGCGTGGCGTGAAACCGGATTTCTCGGCCATCGCGTTGAAGCGATGAATGTCCGCCGCCGCCTTGGGCCATTCGTTCTGCATGATCACCAGCATGGAAAAGCCAAGCTGTGCCATGACGTCAACGGATTCCGGACTGACCGCGGTGCCGTAGAAGCGACGTTCCGGATGCGAGATGGGACGGGGCCGGATCGCGGTACGCGGGATCTGATAGTGCTCGCCGTTGAACTCGAAGCTTTCCTGCGACAGCGCGCGCTGGACGATCTTCGCGGCCTCGATGAAGCGGGGACGCGCCTCGCCCTGGTCGATGCGGAAGCCTTCGTACTCGACCGACGCCGCGCCGCGGCCGAAACCGAACAAGCAGCGCCCACCACACATGATGTCCAGCAGCGCGATTTCCTCCGCCACCCGGATCGGATCATGCCAGGGCAACACGATCACCGCGGTGCCCAGTGTGATCCGGCTGGTGCGGCCCGCGTAGTAGGCGAGCAACTGGGTCGGCGACGGCGACATCGCATAGCCGGTGAAATGATGTTCCAACGCGAACAGCGAATCAAAACCCAGCGGTTCCGCCAGGTCGCCCAGCGCCATGTGTTCCGACACGACCGCGACGTCTGGACGACCCGCCTGGGACAGCATGTTGAGTGCAATGCCGACCTTCATGATCTCATTTCCTTTGCAACCGAAAGCGCGAGTGAATTTCAGCCAGCCAGTTCCGCCACACCCAGGGCGCTGCCGAACCGGCGCGCGCATTCCAGCGGGTCGCCGTATTTGCGATGCGCCGACAGCAGTTGCGCGCAGGACAACAGGATGCGATCGCGACCGGGGCTTTGGTTCTTGCCGTAATCCTCCAGCATGCCCTGCGGGATTTCCTGGTTGTGCGGATCGTTGCCCATCTTGCTGCTGCAAATGGCCAGGGTCTGGATCAGAGCCTGCGAACTGCCCACGTGGTCGATATAGGCCTTGGTCCAGGCCATGCTTTGCGGGCCGTCCAGCGCCGTGATCGCTTCGTCCACCTGTTCGCGCAATTGGCGTTCGTTGAACATCGCCGCGGTCCAGGGCGTCGGGATGTTCGGTACCTCATAGGCCTTGGTCAGCTTCTGGTGCCACGCGGTCATGTTCGCGAACTCGGCCGCGACGTACAGCAGACGCAGGCGACGCGGGTGCTTGAATGTGTCGAAGAACCAGCCCAGCGCGTTCATGTATTGGTAGCAGTGCATGGGCATCGAGAAATTATGCTGCCCGTGGCTCGCGATGATGATCTCAGCCACCGCGACCTGCAACGCGTCGACGATGCGGCGCGGGTCCTTGCCGGCGCGGATCAGTGCCGTGACGGCGTTCAGGTTCTCCGGCGAATGCGCGTTGATCACCGCGTCGACGAAGGCGGCTTCTTCCTCTCCGGTCAGCGGCGCGGTGTTGCGCAGCGCATTCAATTCGGCATCGGAAACACCCGCGTACGGAACGGCGTGAAGCTCTTCTCCTTGGATCTCGCTTTTGACGATGTTGCAGGCCATTTCATACAGCGAATACCAGCGCGGCCCGACGGCGATATCCAGCGCGCCGGCATAGATCACGTGATGCGCATTGTCCCAGCCCAGGAAATTGCCCAGCTCGACCGTGGACCGGGCGCGATAGCCCTTGTGGCCGGTGGTGTAGGACCGGTTCTGATACATCCGGTCCTGCACATCCATCATGCCTGAGAAACACAGTTCGGCCAGCACGGCGGATCGCGATGGCTTGTCCTCCATCAGACCCAGGAACAGGCGATAGGCGTCGATCACCTGCCCGCGCTGCACCAGCGTGGACCATTCGTTCAGCCGTTCGCGCAGCGGCGCGGTGGAGCGGATCGGTTCCTGGTCCGGCCAATACACCACCGGGGCGGGCGGGTTCTTGATCTCACCGGCGAAGCCACGGGTGTAGTGCCCGGGCGCCTTGTTCATCTTCTGGTTCCAGATATCCAGCCCGGTCGGGATGTACCAGACCGTCTGCGCCGTCGGCAGCATCGCCATGTTCTCGGGCAGCAGCTTCGTCAGGTTGATCGCCGCGCGCGCCGACAACAGGCAATGGTCGTTGTTGACGAAGTTCGGGTAACCGTCGTCGATCCGTTCATGATACGGCACATGCGTATACGGGGCGTGGATGCGCACGCCCTCGGCCACGATTTCCTTCAGGGGACGGCCGGCGCGGACCAGGTCGTGGAACGCCTCGCTGGCGCCCACCTGGTCACGGGCCAGCATGCGTTCTTCCATCCGCGCGTACAGCGACGCGGCGCTGGCGGGAAGCGTTGATTGCGTGTTCTGGACGTCCATGGCGTTCTCTCCCGTTCAGGCGCGTTCGCGCGTGTCCGGGAGAGGCTACGAGCCGGTCGAAATCCTACGCGTTGACCTGGATCAAACGTTTCAATCCAGTGCGGCGCCAGATGCCTTCGTGATCGGCACCCATTTCTCGTATTCCTGCTTCACATAGGCGCCGAAGCTTTCCGGCGTGTTGTGCGGCAGCATCTCGATATTCAGGCCCTTCAATCGTTCCGCGATCGTGGGATCGGCCAGCGCGGCGTTCAGGGCGCGGTTCAGCTTGCTCGTGATCGGGGGCGGCAGGCGCGCGGGGCCGAACAGTCCCAGCCACACATAGCAGTCGAAGCCCTTCAGCCCCTGCTCATCCAGCGTCGGCGTCTGGGCCAGCGCGGGTGATCGTGTGATCGAGGCATTGGCGATCAGCTTGATCGCCCCCGACTGGACATGCGGGATGGAGGTGGGGACGGCATCCAGCGCCATGGTGATCTGCCCGGCCACCAGGTCGATCATCACCGGACCGGCGCCACGATACGGCACATGGATGATGTCGGTCCCGGTTTCCCGCTTGAACTGCTCGGTGCAGATATGCGGGACCGAGCCAATTCCCGGCGTGCCATAGGTGTATTTGCCTGGTTGGGCCTTCACCATGGCCAGCAGCGACTTCAGATCCGTCGCCGGCACATCCTTGTGCACGACGAAGGCATAGCCGGTCACGCCCGCCTGGCCCAGCGCCGTGAAGTCCTTGACGGGATCGAACGGCATCGACTTGTAGACGCCCGGGTTGAACGCGAAGGCCGAGGCGGAGCCGAACAGGATCGTGTAGCCATCGGGCGTGGCCTTCGCGACCAGGTCGGTGCCCAGGTTGCCGCCGGCGCCCGGGCGGTTGTCGACGATCACTTGCTGGCCGAGCGTTTCGGTCATTTTGACGGATATGAGGCGTGCAACGATGTCGCTGGTGCCGCCGACGGCAAAGGCGACGACCATGCGGACCGGTTTGGTCGGGAAATTGTCCTGCGCCGCCGCGGGGCGGATCAGCGCCGCGCATAGCAAAAGGCCGACGGCCAACAGCCGCATGGGCATCCTCGTGTCCTCCCTGTTTCGTGCGCAGGATATCCATGCCGGCCCGGTCTGGCTACAGACAGGCCCTGGGGCGACGAGATGACACACCCTCGATCCCCGTCTGCCCATACGGCTCGGCTGTGGCCGAAACCGCGGCCCCGGTATAGACTGGTTCCACAATGCGCCGGCACCCGATCGGGACGGCTCGACAGGAAACGGAAGGACGCGAGGACCATGCGCTGGGCACGCTTCGACAACAAAGGTACCCCGACCTATGGCGTGATCGAGGGCGATACGATTATTCCCGTCCGCGGTTCGCCGTTCGACGCGTGGGAACGCACCGCGGATCGACTGAAGCTGTCGGACGTGAAGCTGCTGGTGCCGGTGATTCCGCCGACCTTCTACGCCGCCGGCCTGAATTATGCCGAACACGTCAAGGAAGCGGCGGAGAAGCTCGGCCTGCCGGTGAACCTGCCGACCCAGGCCGATATCGGCTACCGCGCCAACAACGCCCTGGTCGCGCATGGGGAAAAGATCGTGATCCCCGCCGATGCCGGGGAGAAGATCCAGTACGAGGGCGAACTGGTCGTGGTAATCGGCCAGAAATGCAAGAACCTGACACGGGAAAACGCGCTGGACGCGGTGCTGGGCTATACGATCGGCAACGATGTCAGCGAGCGTGACTGGCAGAAGATCGACCGCACCCTGTGGCGCGCCAAGAACACCGACACGTTCAAGCCGATGGGGCCATGGATCGAAACAGATGTGAAGCTGGAAGACCTGGTCACCAAGATCCGCCTGAACGGTAAGGAACTGATCGCCTTCCCGACCAACCACATGGTGTTCGGCGTGGTCGACTACCTGGTGAAGATGACCGAGTGCCTGACGCTGTATCCCGGCGACATGATCTGGATGGGCACGGAAGGGGCGACCCTGAACATGAAGCACGGCGACACGATCGAGGTGGAGATCACCGGGATCGGCACGCTGAGCAACCCGGTGGTGCGGGAGGGGATGTAGACCCCGCCCCCGTGCCCTATCATCCTTGCCTCAACCGCTTGCCATTAGGACCCCGAATGCCCGACGGCGCTTCCCAGCCCACGCCCACGGAAACCATCCATGTCGATGACCGCACCGTCGCCTGCGATGGCGGCAACGGGGCCTTGGGCCATCCGCGCGTGTTCCTGCATATCGAAAAGGACAGCGTGATGTGCCCGTATTGCTCGCGGCTTTACATCCTGAGCGAGGGCGCGGGCCACGGACACGGTCACTAACCCGGTGGGCACTGAACCCGGCGCGGGCGCGCCGCACCTGATCCTGATCGACGGGTCGGGCTATATCTTCCGCGCCTTCCACGCGCTGCCGCCGATGACGCGGCCCGACGGCACGCCGGTGAATGCCGTGTTCGGCTTCACCAACATGCTGGAACGGCTGCTGCGCGACCATGTCGGCACCCATATCGCGGTGATCTTCGACGCCGGCCGGCTGACATTCCGCAACCGGATCTACGACGCCTACAAGGCGCATCGCCCGCCCCCGCCCGAGGAGCTGATCCCGCAATTCGCCCTGGTGCGAGAGGCGACGAACGCGCTGGGCGTCGCGGCGATCGAGTTGCCGGACTGGGAAGCGGATGACCTGATCGCGACCTATGCCCGCGTCGTGGTCGAAGCCGGCGGCCAGGCGACCATCGTGTCGTCCGACAAGGACCTGATGCAGTTGCTGCGACCGGGCGTCGGCATGCTCGACCCGATGAAGCAGAAACCGATCGGGCCGGCCGAGGTGATGGAGAAATTCGGCGTCACGCCCGACAAGGTGGTGGAAGTCCAGGCGCTGATCGGCGATCCCACCGACAACGTGCCAGGCGTGCCGGGCATCGGCCCGAAAGGCGCCGCGCAGCTTGTCGCCGAGTTCGGCGATCTGGAGGGCGTGCTGGCGGCCGCGCCGGCCATGAAGGCATCCAAGCGCCGCGACTCGCTGATCGAGCACGCCGAACGGGCGCGGATTTCACGCGAATTGGTGCTGCTGCGCGATGACGCGCCGACGCCGCAGCCGCTGGAGGCGTTGGTGGCCCGCGCGCCCGATCCGGCGGTGCTGACGCCGTGGCTGACCCAGCAGGGGTTCCGCTCGATCGTCGCGCGCCTGGGATTGAAGGCCGAAGCCGAACCGGAAGCACCCAAGACAGCGACCGCGCAAACCGCCACCGACCAGGCCCAGATACCGTTCGGGCCGTATGAGACGGTGACGACGCCCGAGGCCCTGCAAGCCTGGGCCGATGCCGCCCGCACCGCGGGCGCCTTCGCGCTGGACACGGAAACCGACGGCCTGGACGCGATGCGCGCCCGCATGATCGGGCTGTCGATGGCGGTCGCGGCTGGCAAGGCCTGCTATGTGCCGCTGGGCCATGAGACCCCGCCGCCGCAACTGGCGCTGGGCGCGGAAGCCGAGGCTCCAGCGCCGCAATTGCCGCTTGCCGCGGCGATCGCGATTCTGGGGCCGCTGCTGACCGATCCCTCGGTCCTGAAAATCTACCAGAACGCCAAGTTCGACCTGATGGTGATGCGGCGGGCGGGTTTCCCCGACGCGACGCCGATCGACGACACGATGGTGATTTCCTACGTGCAGGAAGCCGGGTTGCACGGGCACGGGATGGATGAACTGTCCCGCCTGCATCTGGGCCACACGCCGATCCCGTTCGACGAGGTCACCGGCACCGGGCGCAACCGCATCCCGTTCAGCCAGGTGCCGATCGAGCGCGCCACCGCCTATGCGGCGGAAGACGCGGATGTGACCCTGCGCCTATGGGATACGCTACGCCCGCGCCTGCGCCAGGCCCGCGCGCTGGCGCTGTACGAACAACTCGAGCGCCGCCTGATTCCGATCCTGCTCGACATGGAGCGCGCCGGGATCAAGGTCGATTCCGACGACCTGAAGGCGATGTCGATCGATTTCGAGCAGCGCATGGGGGTGATGGAGCTGGACTGCCATCGCCTCGCCGGCCACGCCTTCAATGTCGGCAGCCCCAAGCAATTGGGGGAGGTGCTGTTTGACGAAATGGGCCTGCCGGGCGGCAAGCGGATGAAGACCGGCGCCTGGGGCACCGACAGTTCCGTGCTGCAGGGGCTGGCCGACCAGGGCCATGAATTGCCGTCGCGCATCCTGGAATGGCGGCAACTCCAGAAGCTGAAATCGACCTATGCCGACGCGCTGGTCGAACAGATCAACCCGGAAACCGGCCGCGTCCATACCAGCTATGCCATGGCGATCGCGGCGACCGGGCGGCTGTCCTCGACCGATCCCAACCTCCAGAACATTCCGATCCGCACGGAAGAAGGGAGCCGCATCCGGCACGCCTTCATCGCCGAACCCGGGCACAAGCTGGTCAGCGCCGACTATTCCCAGATCGAGTTGCGGCTGCTGGCCCATGTCGCCGATATCCCGCAATTGAAGGACAGCTTCGCCGCGGGGGAGGATATCCACGCCCGCACCGCGTCCGAAGTGTTCGGCGTGCCGATGGCGGGCATGGACCCGATGACGCGAAGGCGCGCCAAGGCGATCAATTTCGGCATCATCTACGGGATCTCGGGCTTCGGCCTGGCCCGCCAACTGGGCATCACACCCGGGGAAGCGCGGGTCTATATCGACCGCTATTTCGAACGCTATCCCGGCATCCGTGACTACATGGAACGGGCGAAGGAAGACGCCAAGAAGGCGGGCTATGTCACCACGCCCTTCGGCCGGCGCATCTGGATTCCCGGCATCGCCGACAAGAACGCTGCTCGGCGATCCTATGGCGAACGCCAGGCGATCAACGCCCCGTTGCAGGGCGGTGCCGCCGACATCATCAAGCGCGCCATGGTCCGCCTGCCCGCGGCGATGGCGGCGGCGGGCGTGCGGTCCCGCATGTTGTTGCAGGTGCATGACGAATTGCTGTTCGAGGCACCCGATGATGAGGTCGAGAGCTTGTCCGACCTGGTCCGCACCGTGATGGAACAGGCCGCCACGCTGTCCGTGCCGCTGGTTGTGGAGACGGGCCACGGCCACAGTTGGGCCGAGGCGCACTGACCGATACCGGCCCGCCAGGGCAACCGGGTGAAAGAAGCGCCGGGGCCGTTGCCCCTGGTGGGTTCGAAGGGCGAAGCCCTCGTGGGGTTTGGGGCAAAGCCCCAACACTTCCGTCCCCCGATTGCCCTGACCGGCCCGCGCTGGCCAGTAGCCCGCACCGCGCGCGCCCGGTAAGGTTGCAGCCGCCGCGCGGGGCGGCGATTCACCTTCAGGGAGACGATTCGCGATGTTCAGACGTTCCTTGCTGATCGCGGCGGCCGCGACTGGCCTCGCCGCGGCACCGGCCTTAGCGCAGTTGCAGATCGCGACGGTCGGACCAATGACTGGCGAATACGCGACCTTCGGCCAGCAGATGAAGGCGGGCGCCGAACAGGCGATCGCGGATATCAACAAGGCCGGCGGCGTGCTGGGCCAGCAACTGGTGCTGAACGTGGGCGACGATGCCTGCGACCCCAAACAGGCCGTGTCGGTCGCGAACCAGATGGCGGCCAAGAAGGTGAAGCTGGTCGCGGGACATTTCTGCTCGGGCAGCTCGATCCCGTCCAGCAAGGTCTATGCGGAAGAAGGCGTGCTGCAGATTTCACCCGCCTCGACCAATCCGAAATACACCGATGAAGGCGGCTGGAACACGTTCCGCGTCTGCGGCCGCGACGACCAGCAGGGAGAGGTCGCTGGCAAATATATGGCCAAGACCTTCAAGAACGAGAAGATCGCGATCCTGCATGACAACTCGACCTACGGGAAAGGCCTCGCGGACCAGACCCAGAAGGCGCTGAAGGCGGCGGGTGGCAAGGAAGCGCTGTACACGGCCTATACGCCGAAGGAGAAAGACTACTCCGCCCTGGTCAGCCGCCTGAAGCAGGCTGGCATCAGCGTGATCTATGTCGGCGGCTATCACACGGAAGCCGGCCTGATCATCCGCCAGGCCAAGGCGCAGGGCATGAAGGCCACGCTGGTCGGCGGCGATGCGCTGGTCAGCAGTGAGTTCTGGCAGATCGCCGGCGATGCCGGGACCGGCACGCTGATGACCTTCTCCCCCGATCCGCGGTTGAACAAGGCCGCGGCGGATGTCGTGAAGTCCTTCAAGGACAAGGGCGTCGATCCCGAGGGCTATGTCCTGTATACCTACGCCGCGATCCAGATCTGGGCCGAGGCGGCCAAGAAGGTGAAGTCCACCGACCCCAAGAAGGTGGCCGAGGCGATGAAGGCGACCGGCAACTGGCCGTCGGTGCTGGGTCCCATGAGCTTCGACAAGAAGGGTGACCCGAAAGGGTCGGGTTATGTGTTCTATATCTGGAAGAACGGCAGCTACGCCCAGATGTGATCCGCGCGCCCGCCCCTGGCCATGGCGTCGGGGGCGGGTCGTCGTTGTGTGAGGTTTATATCAGCGATCCTTTTTGATTTCAGCCCTCGACTCGGTGAGACAGAGGGCAAATGCCCAAAAATGCGCCATATCGTTTGATGGCGGCCCGACCTCACCGAAAATCACGATGAAAATCTGACAATTTCGCGTTGGCACGATTGTTGATTGTCATCCCCCGAACGCTCGCCATCCGATGGCGCGGGCGGGGAGACATGGCAATGCAGGACACGCCGACATGAAACTCATCATGGCCATCATCAAGCCGTTCAAGCTTGACGACGTCCGGGAGGCGCTCACGCCGCTTGGGGTGCAAGGCCTCACGGTATCCGAGGTCAAGGGCTTCGGCCGACAAAAGGGCCAGACCGAGATCTATCGCGGCGCGGAATATCACGTGAGCTTCCTGCCCAAGATCAAGATCGAGGTCGTGGTCGGCGATGACCTGGCCGACCAGGTGATCGAGGCGATCGCGAAGTCCGCCCATACCGGCAAGATCGGCGACGGGAAGATCTTCGTGGTCGACGTCGAACGCGCGATGCGCATCCGCACCGGCGAGACCGATGGCGAAGCGCTGTAATCAAATCCACAGGGAAACCACACCGATGACCAAAACTCGTTGGGCCAGCCGCGCGTTGGCGCCGATGGCCGCCCTGAGCCTGGCGGCGCCAGCCTTCGCTGCCGACGGCCCGCCCAAGATCGACGCGGGCGATACCGCGTGGATGCTGACCAGTACGGCGCTCGTGCTGATGATGACCATCCCCGGCGTTGCCCTGTTCTATGCCGGAATGGTCCGCAAAAAGAATATTCTGGCGACGATGATGCAGTCATTCGTGATCTGCTGCATCGTGACGTTGGTCTGGGCGATCGCGGGCTACAGCCTGGCCTTCACCAACGGCAACGCGTATCTGGGCGATCTGTCCCGTGTGCTGCTGAAGGGCATCACCGACGGGTTCAGCAAGGGAACCGATGTCGCGTTCACGCTGGGCGCGGGGACGGAGGCCGCCGTGGCCACGACCATCCCCGAAAGCGTCTTCATGATGTTCCAGATGACCTTCGCGATCATCACGCCGGCGCTGATCGCGGGCGCCTTCGCGGATCGGATGAAGTTCTCGGCCCTGTGCGTCTTCATGGCGTTGTGGTCGCTGATCGTTTATGCGCCGGTCGCGCACTGGGTCTGGCATCCGTCGGGCTGGATGTTCGCGTTGGGCGTGCTTGATTTCGCCGGCGGCACGGTCGTGCACATCAACGCGGGCATCGCCGGGCTGGTCTGCGCCTTGGTCCTGGGCAAGCGCATGGGCTACGGCACCAACAACATGGCGCCCTACAACCTGACCTATGCCGTGATCGGCGCGTCGCTGCTCTGGGTGGGTTGGTTCGGGTTCAATGCCGGTTCCGCCGTCGCGGCCTCGGGTCGGGCCGGCATGGCGATGGCGGTCACCCAGATCGCGACCGCCGCGGCCGCTCTGGGCTGGATGGTCGCCGAGTGGATCGCCAAGGGCAAACCCTCGGTTCTCGGCCTGATCTCGGGTGCCGTCGCGGGT
>WBZQ01002451.1_pt1 | contig 11904 bp, 11 predicted proteins | sample 5204251 | NCBI WGS metagenome assembly WBZQ01 (sample SAMN12412402, study PRJNA552823) | activated sludge metagenome | isolation source: activated sludge from nitrification reactor of wastewater treatment plant... | place: USA: Virginia | collected 2017-09 | reverse complement strand
GAGGTAAGAAAGGCGGCGAATTCGCCCTGGGCCAGCAGCACGGTGCGTTTGAACTGGTCGTAACTCATGCCCAGGTGGCGGGCGACCTGGACGGACATGCCCTGCAGGCCGGCGTGGAGGATCCCGTATTGCCCGTTTTCCCAGCGGCTGAGGATGCGGTTGGTTTCCAGGTTTTCACTGCGGCGTTTTTTGCGCTGCTCCCAGCGGGCGTGGAAGCGGCCGTTCTCGTTGCTGAATTCCACCTCGGCGAAACACTCCGTGGCGCCGTTGGACATGACTTCCCGCTGGTGGTCGCGCGAGGTGCGGCCGAACAATGCCAGCGTTATGGCGTCCAGAATGGTGGTTTTGCCCGCCCCCGTATCGCCGGTGATGACGAACAGCCCGGTGTAGGCCAGGGGACCATCGTCGAAGTCGAGCGTCACGTCGGTACGCAGCGAATTGAGGTTGCGGAGCCGGATTTTGTGGATTTTCATCTTTTGAGCCTGCGAAGAAAATCAAATTGTGCAAAAATTCACCTTCTACAGCTGGTTTTAAACGGAATGAAGTTTTTTCTTTGCTCCGAAAAGATTTTCACACCCACTACTTAATCAAAAAATCCAGCATCATGGCTTACAAACTGATCGAAATTGAAGGAATCGGCGAAAAATACGCTTCCGCGCTCAAGGAAAAACTTGGCATTTCCACCGTGGAAGAACTGCTCGAACTGGGCGCTTCCAAAAAAGGCCGCGACGAAATTGCCGACAAGACCGGCATCTCCGGCGCACTGATCCTGCGTTGGGTCAACATGGCCGACCTGTTTCGCATCAAAGGCATCGCCGAAGAATTTTCGGACCTGCTGGAGCGCGGCGGCGTGGATACGGTCAAAGAACTCCGCACCCGCAATGCCGCCAATCTGCACGCCAAACTGGTCGAGGTCAACGCCGAAAACAAAGCGGCGCGGCGCGTTCCCAATCTCAGCGAGATTGAGAGCTGGATCTCCCAGGCCGGCGAACTGGAACCGAAAGTGACGCACTGATCTGAATCGAACCGGTTCCGCATTCAACTGAGCCCTCCGAAAGTGTTGAACTTTCGGAGGGCTTTGTTTTTACGCCCGGCAAAAAACAGCCGTTCCCTCCTGGAATTGCAACCTTGTTCCGCCGCGCCTGTCTTTTCTGCCAAACACTACCAACCGGTACTTCACACCAATTCATTTTTCTATGAAAATTCGTTTGTTCACGCTCGTGGCTCTGGCCCTTTTTCTGTTTTGTCACAGCGCCGATGCCCAAAAGAGCACCGTCACCCGCACCCTTTCTTCGTTCGATAAAGTCGGCATCTCCGGCGGTTACGACGCCGTGATCCTGAAAGAAGGCAGCGCCGAAAGTGTCAGCCTCGAAGTCAGCGGCATCGACCCCGACAAGATCACGACCGAAGTTAAAAACGGCACGCTCAACATCGGCATGAAGAAAGGCAGTTACTCCGACTTCAAGGCCCGCATCACGGTCACCTACAAAAGCCTGAAGGCGATCGCCAACAGCGGCTCCTCCGACATCGTTGTCGAATCGGTCATCAAAGCCGACGAATTCGAACTGGCCAGCAGCGGCTCCGGCAACTTCAGCGGCGCTTTCGACGTGAAAGAACTGGAAGTGGCCATCTCCGGCAGCAGCGATATGAAACTGAAAGGCCAGGCCGGCAAGCAGGAAATTGCCATCTCCGGCTCGGGCGACGTGGATGCTTCCGACCTGAAAGGCCAGGAAGCCAAAGTAGCCATCAGCGGCTCGGGCGACGTGAAACTCAGCGTCAGCGGCCCGGTGCGCAGTTCGATCTCGGGCTCGGGGAATGTGGAAAATAATTGACGTAGGACACTTGACTTATTGACATTGGACTACCAATGTCCGGCGTCTTTGGTCCAATGTCTACCGTCCAGCAGTCCAAAGTCCATAAAGAAGCGTTTGTAGTCCAATTTCGTGGGGCGTGGCCGTTCGGCTGCGCCTCATTTTTTGGTTGATAAGGGTTGATAAGGGTTGATAAGGGTTGATAAATGTTGATAAGGTTGATAAATGTTGATAAGGTTGATAAGGTTGATGAGGTTGATGAGGGTTGATAAATCGCGGCGTACTCTACGTTATCAACCTTATCAACCCTTATCAACCTCATCAACCCCTATCAACCCTCATCAACCCCTTAAAACTGGAAGTAAATAAACGGCTGCACGTCCGACGATTTTACCTGCATCACCAGGACGATGAAGAGGGTGAGCAGTATTGCTTTCCCGGCCAGGGGCAGGGCGGCAACGGCGCTTTGGGCCTTGTGCTCCAGCCTTTCGGGGAGCCAATGCAGGGCGAATCCCACGGCCATCCAAAACACCACCGGCGCATAACCGGCCAGGAATACCGGCAACACCTCCGGCCGGAACTCGAAGGCGATCTGGTAGAGCATTTCTTTTACGATGTCCAGGTTTTCGGCCCGGAAGAAAATCCAGCAGAAACAAACGAAATGGAAGGTCAGCAGCCCGCCCATCGCCCGGCGGAAGGCGCCGGGCCGGCCGGGCAAAAAGCCCTTGATCCAGCGCTCGGCCGACAGGGCCAGTCCGTGCAGGGCGCCCCAAATGATAAACCGCGTGGCCGCGCCGTGCCACAGCCCACCCAGCAGCATGGTCGTGAACAGGTTGAAATTGGTGGCCAGGGCCTGCCGATCGCGCCGGAGCAGCGGCGGCAGGGCCAGGACGACGGCGACCAGGGCCCACAGGGCCAGCCACCACCACTCGCCGCCAAAGGCCCGGGCAATGGCCAGCGTCAGGGAAATGAACAGGAACAAGCCCGGGAACAGCCAGGTACCGAGGCTGCTGGCGCGGTTGCCACCGAGGGGGATGTACAGGTAGTCGCGCAGCCAGGTGGAGAGCGAGATGTGCCAACGCCGCCAGAATTCGGTAATACTCAGTGATTTGTACGGCGAGTTGAAGTTGACGGGGAACTGAAAACCCATCAGCAGGGCCAGGCCGATGGCCATGTCGGAGTAGCCGCTGAAATCGCAGTAGATCTGCAACGCGTAGCCGTACACGCCCATCAGGTTTTCCAGCCCGGTATACTGCTGCGGCGAGTCGAACACCCGCTCCACGAAGTTGACGCTGATGTAGTCGGATACGACCGCTTTTTTAAACAACCCCGTGCAGATCAGGAAAAAGCCGCGTCCGAAATCCTCCCGCGACACGAACGGCACCCGGTGGATCTGCGGCAAGAAATCCGCCGCCCGCACGATCGGCCCCGCCACCATCTGGGGGAAAAAGGTAACGAAAAAGGCGTAGTCCAGCATGTTGTGCAGCGGCTTCAACTGCTTGCGGTACACGTCGATGGTATAACTCAACGACTGGAACGTAAAGAACGAAATGCCGGCCGGCAGGAAAATATCCAGCGCCGTGAACTGCCCCGAAGAAATGTCGGCCCAGAGTTCCAGGGCGTAGTTGGTGTATTTGAAATAGGCCAGCATGCCCAGGTTCACCAGCAGGCTCACCACCAGCAGCCATCGTTTCCGGGCCTTCGTCTCCGCCCGGTCCATCCAGATCGCCAGGTTGTAGTCCACCACCACGATCACCACGTGCAGCAGCCAGTAGATGCCGGCGCATTTGTAGTAAAAATACAGCGAAAACAGCGTCACCCAGGCGATACGCAGCCGCTCGCGTCCCAGCAACATCTGGTACACCGCAAAGAACCCCAGGAACAGAAAAACGAAAAAACCGCTCGTGAACAGCAGCGGCGCCTCCGGGTCGTAGGCAAACTGGGCGAGGATTTTGGACAGGTCGAAGTGGAACACGGGGCAAAAATAAGGAAATGGGGAAGAGGGGGGATAGATTTGACAACTTTTCAAAAGTTGTCAAATCGGCGGGCGTCAATGCGGGAACACCTCCCCCGCCATCCTCCAACTCTCCCCGAACTCATCCCGGTCCAATTGCAGCCCCGCCTGCACGTCGTCGAAAAACTGCACCAGGTTTTCGGTAGCCATGTTGCCGGTCAGGTCGTCCTTGGCCATCGGGCATCCGCCGAAGCCGCGCATGGCCCCGTCGTAGCGGCGGCAGCCGTTGCGCCAGGCGGCGTCGATCTTTTCCCGCCAGGTCTGGGGCAGGGTGTGCAGGTGTGCGCCGAACTCGATGTCCGGGTAAGCCGGGATCAGGTTGCCGAACAGGTAGGAAATGTTCTCGGGGTTGGAGCAGCCGATGGTGTCGGACAGCGAAAAAATGCGGATGCCCAGCGGCACCAGTTCGTTCACCCAACGCTGCACGATCTCCACGTTCCAGGGGTCGCCGTAGGGGTTGCCGAAGCCCATGGAAATATACAGCACCAGTTGTTTGCCGTGTTTTTCGCACAGTTCCTGAATGGCCTTGGTGCGCTCCACACTCTCGGCGATGGTGGCGTTGGTGTTGCGCAACTGAAAAGTTTCGCTGATGCTGAACGGGTATCCAAGATACTGAATTTCAGGAAACTGACAGGCATCCTGTGCGCCGCGCTCGTTGGCCACAATGGCCAGTAATTTCGTAGTCGTATTGGAAAGGTCTAACTTTGCCAGCACTTCCGCCGTGTCGCGCATTTGGGGGATGGCCTTGGGGCTGACAAAAGAGCCGAAATCGATGGTGTCAAACCCCACCCGCAGCAGGCGGTTGATGTAGGCAGCCTTGATATCGGTTTCGATAAACTCCGCCAGGCCCTGCATGGCATCACGCGGGCATTCGATCAATTTGACACTGGACGCTGGACTTTGGACGTTGGAAGGCAAAACGATGGTGTGTGGTGGTGGTGTACGGGCTAAACAAATTTGGCAGGCCAAAGTTATGGTTCGCGTAATAGAACGGTTGATAAAAGTTGATGAGGGTTCATAAAAGTTGATAACGTAGAGCGCACCACAACAGCAGCAAATTATCAACCCTCATCAACCCTTATCAACCCTTATCAACCCTATCAACCCTATCAACCCTCATCAACATTAATCACACATGAAAAATAAAGGTTTCTGGACCCTCTTCGGCCTGGCCCTCTTTATCATCGGCATTACCGCCATCACCCTGCAAATGGTTGGCGTGCAGTGGGTATTTCTCGCTTTCCTCGAAAAAGCCGGCCGCCTTTTCGCCTTCATTGTCAAAATCCTCATGGTGCTGGGCGGCTTTATCCTGATCGTGCTGGCCCGTACCGACTGGGAACAGGAACGCCGGGAAAGCGGAGGAGAATAACGATTTACGACTTTCGACCTGCGACCGACGATCGGGGGCGTTCGGCTTGGGGGTAGAAGGGGTTTGGGGCGGAATTTTGGTATAATTGTTTTTCCAAATGGCTTTGGTCGCATTTCGATGCAATCGTGCCTTACCCTATGATTGCTCCAGGGGCTCTTTATTCTCCAGTACCGGCCAACTGATAAAAATATGGTCGCTCCTATGACCCAAACGGATTGCCGGGCGTAAATCCCCCGATCGTCGGTCGTCGGTCGTAAGTCGTCATTCGCGCCGACGCCCCAATCAACAGTTGAAATGCCGAACGTACCTCCCCCGATCGTCGGTCGCAGATCGTAAGTCGTAAATCGTCAGTCATTCTACCACAACCCGCTTAACCGCACTCCCCGCCTTCGAGGTCACCTGGACCACGTACACCCCGCCTGGCAGGGTCGACACGTCCACCGTGGTTTGTCCGGTGAATTCCCGTTTCAGCACCATCCTGCCCTTGCTGTCCAGGAGCAGCAGCGATACCGGCGCTGCGTTCGCCACGCTTACCTGCAACTTGTCCGTGGCGGGGTTGGGCAGGATTTCGACCGACAGGGTTTCCTGCGGGTCTTTCACTGAGGTCAGACAGCCCGGCGTGCTGCCCCAGATGACCGGGATTTGAACTCCCAGGGTTTCCACCCAGTCCGGACAGGGGGTAGGGGAGGCGGTCAGCCAGTAACTGCCGGGGGCGGTGACGATCAGGGTATCGTCGTTCGCGCCGGCAAGGGAATCCTGGCCGTTGTACCACTGGAAATGCAGCGTATAAGGGAGCAGGGCTTCCATCACCACCGTGTCGCCCGAACAAATGACCAGTTCTCCTTCGCTGTTAACGGTGAATTCGCCGGAAGATGAAACGGTGAGCGGCAAAAAGGCGATACCGTCTACCAGCACCTCCGGGCTTTGCTCGGTGCAGCCGTTCAGCGTGGCCGAAACGGAAATGTAGAGCGGCGTTTCGGCGGCGTCGACCTCCAACGTCTGGGCCGTGGCGCCGGGAATGGGCTGCGCGCTGCCCCCACTGCCGAACGGGCGGCTGTTCCATTGGTAAGCGTCGTAGGGCTGGGTGCTGAGAATGGAAGTGGAGCCGGGGCACAGCAGCAGGTTGCCGGTGACAGTGGGATCGAACGGACATTGAGCCTGGAGGCCATGGGCCAGGAAAAACAGGTTGACCGCCAGAAATGCGGTCCGGAAATTCGTTTTCATGCTTATGTAGTGTTTGAATGAAAAAAGGTTTGAAGGTTTGAAGGGTTTGGAAGGTTTGAGGGTTTGGAAGGTTTGAAGGTTTGGAAGGTTTGGAAGGTTTGAGGGTTTGATGGGTTTGATGGGTTTGGGAGCGGTAGACGGAATGGCGGGTAGCGGGGGTTGGTGTAAGCGGGAATTTAGGATTTTTTTAACCGGTACCCTGCCAAATTGTCGGCAAAAACGGCTGGCATAATTCTGGCCGGCAGCAAATCAATCCGGCGGAAAGCCGCCGGGTTTTCCCAACATCTGATTCCCGGCATTTTTCTACTTCAACCACCTATTTGACATGCTGAGTTTTCTTGCAACCGAAGGCGCGTCGGCCAGTGCGGGCGACCGCCCCAGCCGGGCCAATGAACAGGACGATTATCTGCTCGACGCTTACTCCCAGACCGTTTCGGGCGTGGCCCGTCGGGTCAGCAACGCCGTTGTCCACCTGAAAGTACAAAAACCGCAAAACGAAAATCGCCGCAGCCGCCAGCCGCAGGAACCCTTCGGCACCGGCAGCGGCTTTATCATCAGCAGCGACGGGTTCATCGTGACCAACAGCCACGTGGTGAACGGCGCCACCCATATGGAAGCCAGTCTGCCCGACGGCCGCTCTTTTCAGGCCCGCATCGTGGGCGATGACCCGGCCACCGACGTGGCAGTGGTCAAAATTGACGGCGACAACCTGGCTACCCTCGCCTTTGGCGAAAGCGACCGCCTGCAGGTCGGCCAGATCGCCATTGCCATCGGCAATCCATACGGGTTCCAGTACTCGGTGACGGCCGGTGTGGTCAGCGCGCTCGGGCGTACCCTGCGCAGCCAGAACGGCCGCCTCATCGACGATGTGATCCAGACCGACGCCGCCCTCAACCCCGGCAACTCCGGCGGACCGCTGGTCGACTCCTTCGGCAACGTGATCGGGGTCAACACGGCGGTGATCCTGCCCGCTCAGGGCCTCTGTTTCGCCGTCGCCTCCAACCTGGCCCGCTTCGTGGTCGGCAAACTCATCCTCGAAGGCCGTGTGCGGCGTGGCTACCTCGGCATCGCTGCTCAGGCGGTGCCGCTGCCGGTCAAATGGACCCAGACCCTCGAACTGCCCACCAAAGGCGGCATCCAGATCCAGAACGTCGAAGCCGACGGCCCGGCCGGCAATTCCGGCCTGCTCGCCGGCGATATCATCATCCAGTTCGAAGGCAAGCCCATCGACTCCATCGACGACCTGCACAAGGTGCTGGACGAGACGACGGTCGGACGCCAGTCCAGTCTCTGGGTGCTGCGCGATGGCAGTTTGAAAAGCATCACCGTGGTGCCGGGAGAGTTCCGGTAGACAGTTGGCGGTGGCAGTGGGCAGTGGCAGGGGGGCGTTTGATCCGGTAGCGAAAGAAACCCTGGAGGGACGCGCAGGTGGCCGCAGGCCGCCCATTTTTGTCATTCCGCAGGAATCTGATATCCAAAAGGCTACCGTCGGTTCTCGGGCCCTTGCAGGGTAACAAAACCGAACCCCTACGAGGACCGCCGAATATTGAATAAACCGGTCCGACGAAGGTGCTGCCGCACGAATCCGGAAATATTTCACTCCCCCCTGCCCCTGCCCCTGCCTACTGCTACTGCCCCTACCTACTGCTACTACCCCCTTGCCCTTTTTTTCCTAACTTTGTCCGTAAAAAAACATGGAAACTTCCCACCAATTGAACTACCTGGACAGCACACGCAAACTCTTTCACTATTACCGCGAACTCGGCGAAAAAGCCCTGGCCCAGATCGGCGACGACCACATTCACTGGCAACCCTCGCCGGAGAGCAACAGCATTGCCGTCATTGTCAAACACCTGAGCGGCAACATGCTGAGCCGCTTCACCAATTTTCTGACCACCGACGGCGAAAAGCCCTGGCGCGACCGGGAGGCGGAATTCGAAAACGACTACGCCGACAAGGCCGAATTGCTGGAGGCGTGGAACGCCGGCTGGGAATGCTTTTTCCAGGCCGTTAATCCGTTGAAGGAGAGCGATCTGGAGAAGATCGTCTATATCCGCAACCAGGGCCATACGGTGCTGGAAGCCCTGTCGCGCCAACTTGCCCACTATCCCTACCACGTCGGCCAACTGGTTTACCTCTGTCGCCTGCTGGCCGGAGAGAACTGGCAGTCGCTTTCCATCCCCAGAGGCGGTTCGCAGGCTTTCAATGCGGAAAAATTCGCTCAGGAAAAGCAGCGCACTTTTTTTGTGGAAAAACCCTAAACCGCCCCTGCCTACTGCCCCCTGTCCCTGCCTACTCCACCTCCACCCACACCCTTACCTCCAGCAGCGGCCGGTCACTGGCATCTCGTGGCAGGGCGGCGATCTTGTCCACCACATCGAGGCCGGCGGTGACCTCGCCGAAAACGGTGTGCCGGCCTTCCAGTTGGGGGGCGCCACCCGATTTTTTGTACTGTCCCCGCCGGGCGGCGTCAAATTTTTGACCCGTCTGTTTCTCCCATTTGTCCAGGGAAGCATCGGTTTGCGGCCGACCCTGCACGATGAAGAACGAGGCGCCGTTGGCGGCTACCGCCCCGCGCAGCAGCGGGTGCCCGGAGGGGCGGACGGGGAATGCGGCTTTTGCCGCGCCGGCCGGCCGCACCGCGCTGCACTGCACCACAAAATCGCGCTCGATGCTGCTCACCGCCAGGCTGTCGTAAGCGCCCGACCCGGCCATTTCGGCGAAGTGGTCGCGGTGGCCGGGCGTGTCGCCGAACAGCCGCACCCGGATGTCGCCCATCGTGGTATGGATCACTGCGTTACGGTCCTTTTGGCCGCAGGCCAGCAGAAAAACCAGCAGGGAAAAAGAAAAGGCTCGCATACTATCGGCGGCAGGCAGGGATTCGGATAGAATGAAGTTGAATAAGTCGCTCCGCGGTGTTTCTACCCGACGTGAGAAAAGGACCAGGCCTACCGGAAATCTCCGGAGCGAAGCCACCGGTCGTAAGTCGCAGGTCGTAAGTCGCAGGTCGCCAGTCGTCAGTTGGTTTTCCTGGTCAGCAGTTTCTTGTCGTCGGTCCAGGTAAAGGAGTCCGGCACGAAGATCTTGGCTTCCGGGATCTCGGTGATCTCGCCGTCGGGGGTTTTGACGCGTTTTTTCTTGCGGTCGGGCATTTTGGTGTAAATGCGGACGGTCGGCATGGCGGCGGTGTCCATGGCCACGTCGTAGCGGCCTTCCTTGATGAGGTAGTCGAGAATTTCCGGCGAGCCGTGCGAGAGTTGCACGTTGGTTTCGATCAGGATGGTACTGCCCGCCCAGGAGTAGATGTCGTAGATGTCGGCGATTTCCAGGTTGACCGTTTTGACGGAGTCGATCTCGAACACCTGGTAAATGGTACGCGCCATTTGGGCGTTGGCCGCGTGGGCCACGATCGACAGGAACAGCACAAAGAATACTCGCAGCATGACGTCTCGTTTTATTGACCGGACAAATTTCCAACAAAAATGCCCGGATATGCAAACGCATTCCGGGCAAATTGAATTGTCTGTCGGCGGCGCGCCGGGCGGCGCACCTGAACCAGGTTGAAAAAACTACGTCTTATCTTTTGGAAGCCATGGCTTCCGAAGCAGGTATTTCAATTTTCAGGTCTTTCGGGACGAACACCACATAGGTAAGCGTTTCGCGGAGTTCTTCGCCCTTGATGCGGATCTGTTTTTGCATGTTGGGCGCCGAAATGATTAGTTTGTCGCCTTCCTCATGGGCTACGAGGTTGTAGCGCCCAACGGTGGCCAGTTCGCCCAGCATGGAGCTGTTGCCGGAAGGGAGCGACACCGTAATGCCGATGCGGATGGAAGGGTTGTCCCATACTTTCAGATCGACGGCGCCGGGAAGGTCGAGCTGGATTGTGCCCTTATTTTCGGTGTTGAACGATTTGGAAAAGGTTTTCTCGGCTGTTTGAGCAGCCAGATTAGCGGAGAGGGTGAGGAGGATTACGAAAGAAATGGTGCGGGTTGTCATGGCGAACCTCCTTTTTTGTTTGGTTCAAAGTAAGATTTTTATTTTGGATAAAACAAGGTTTTGGGGAAATTTTATTTTATTTTTCTTTACGTGATATGATTCGGCAGGGTTGGATACCGGGCTGGACTTTTTTACAAACAGCGCGTTTAAACGCTGCTATGCCGTACCTTCGCCGGAAACAATTATTTCTCTTCGGATGCGCACTTTCCTGGCTTTTCTGCTTCCCCTCTTTTTTCTTTCCGCCTGCACCGCCCCCAAAGAATCCGGCACCTCCGCGGCGCCGGGCGGCAATGCCGGTTTGCAAAACGGCCCGATGGTCGGATACGCCGACATGCGCGAAGTTTTGATCTGGGTGCAAACCAAAGCCGAGCATCAGGTGTACATCGAATACTGGGAAACCGGCAAGCCGGCCGAAAAAATGCGCACCGACCCGGTTTTAACAGTAAAAAAACAAGCCTTTACGGCCAAGTGCATCGCCGACCGGGTCCAGCCGGGCAAATCCTACGAATACCGCGTCTTCATCGGCAACCAGCCGGTAACCCTGCCCTATCCCGCCACGTTCAAAACCCAGACCCTCTGGCAGTGGCGCACCGATCCGCCCGCTTTCTCCGTGGCCACCGGCAGTTGCGCCTACATCAACGAACCGGAATACGACCGCCCCGGCAAACCCTACGGCTCCAACTACCAGATCTTTACCAGTATCAACCGGCAAAAACCCGACGTGATGCTCTGGCTCGGCGACAACGTCTACTACCGCGAGCCGGACTGGAACACCCGCACCGGCATGGTACACCGCTACACCCACGACCGCGCCACCCCGGAAATGCAGGCCCTGCTGGCCTCGGCCGCCAACTACGCCATCTGGGACGACCACGACTTCGGCCCCAACGACGCGAACGGCACCTGGGAACATAAAGAAACGGCCTGGGAAGTGTTCCGCGATTTCTGGGGCAACCCTACCTTCGGCGTAAACGGCCAGAAAGGCTGTACGACCCGCTTCCAGTACAACGACGTGGATTTTTTCCTGCTCGACAACCGCTATTTCCGCACGCCCAACTACTGCGACCAGTGCCCGGAGCGTACCCTGCTGGGCCGGGAACAATTGCAATGGTTCCTGGCCGCCCTGGCCGAAAGCATGGCCCCCTTCAAGATCGTGGCCATCGGCGGACAGGTGGTGACCACCAGCGGCGACCACGAGACGGCCTTCCACTTCTTCCCCGCCGAACGCGACACCATCCTGAATTTTATCGAACGGGAAAAGATCAAAGGGGTGGTATTCCTCACCGGCGACAAACACTTCACCGAACTCAGCGCCATGAAGAACAAAGCCGGCAACTGGGTGTACGACCTCACCACTTCGCCGCTGACCTCGGGGGTGAACCCCAGGGCCGAAACCAATACCTGGAACGTGGAAGGCACCCGGGTCAACGTGCACAATTTCTCGGTGCTGCGCTTCAGCGGCCCGCGGACGGACCGGAAACTGGAAATAA
>WBZQ01002450.1_pt1 | contig 11906 bp, 9 predicted proteins | sample 5204251 | NCBI WGS metagenome assembly WBZQ01 (sample SAMN12412402, study PRJNA552823) | activated sludge metagenome | isolation source: activated sludge from nitrification reactor of wastewater treatment plant... | place: USA: Virginia | collected 2017-09 | reverse complement strand
GGCGGAACGACGAATCTCATCTTGAAGACCCAGAACGATTTCCTGCGCATTCTCGATCGTGAGAGCTCTCATATCCATATTGAATCAGAAAATGCGAACATCCGCAATTACTTATGTCGTCGCGTTTTAGAAGGGGTAGAGTCTCAGCGTGAAAGCCCAATGATGGGATTGCGACTCTTAGATGGACGGGGGCTCGCCGTCGTTGGTGTCGAGGGGTTCGGCTCGAACCCCGACCACCCAATCGCCAACGTCCACCGGTTCGTTATCGGCGTCGCGCCTCGTAGCGGGCGGCGCCTAGCACTTCGTCGAAGGCCTTCGCGGTCAGTCTGCCTGTGAACGTGTTCTGCTGGGAAGGGTGGTAGGACGCGAAGACCACGAGATTGCGCCTGGTTGCGGATCCTGAGTATTCGAATTCGGCCTGCACGCCGTGCCCAAACTTCGGCGCGCGGGCCGATTTGGGCTTCCACCCAACCTCGCCGAGCGTGGTGACCAAACCGTCCAGCGCGATGCGGCCCAGGGCCAGCGCGCAGCGGACCTCGGTCAGGAGATGAAGCTCGCGCACGAGATACTCCCGACACCGCGCCTCCTCCTCAGGAAGCGGCTTGTTTAGCGGGGGCGCGCAGCGGACCAGGGGAGCGATGTAGCAATCGGTCAAGGCCAAGCCGTCGTCTTTCGCTGCCGATGTTGGCTGATTGGCAAGCCCGGCTCGATGGAGCGCCGCGAAGAGAAAATCGCCGGAACGATCCCCGGTGAAGACGCGACCCGTGCGGTTCCCGCCGTGGGCCGCCGGGGCCAGGCCGACCAGAAGAAGCCGGGCCTTTGGATCCCCAAATCCGGCCAGCGGGCGTCCCCAATATTCGTCCGCCTGGAACCTCCGCACCTTGGTTCGCGCGACCGAAAGACACCAGTCGCGGAGCCGCGGACAGCGCTCGCACGACGCGACATCTGCGGCGAGCCGGCTTAAGGAATCCACCATCTTGCGATTGTAGGGTTGTGCTAGAACCCGACCGGAACGGTTGGAAGACGACATGTCCGATTCTCCGAACGCGGCCTCCTCCAAAGCCTCGGCGGCCCCTGCCGCGCCGCTTCCGCGGCCTTCCCCGACCGCGCCCACGTACGCGCTCCTGTCCGTCGCGACGGCCCTCGTCACGATCGCGCTGAAGCTGGGCGCTTATTTCCTGACCGGCTCCGTCGGTCTCTTCTCCGACGCGGCCGAGTCGTTTGTGAACCTCGTCGCCGCGGTTGTGGCCTTCTTCGCGCTTCGCTTCGCAAGCCAGCCGGCGGACGACGAGCACGCGTTTGGGCACACGAAGGCCGAGTATTTTTCGAGCGGTCTCGAAGGGCTTCTGATTCTCCTGGCCGCGGCCGCGATCGCGGTCTCGGCGGTCCCAAGGCTCCTGCATCCGAGGCCGCTCGAGCGCGTGTTTCTTGGGCTCTTGATCTCGACCTTGGCGGCCGCGGTCAACGGCCTGGTGGCGTTCATCCTCCTTCGGGCCGGGCGGCGGCTCCACTCGGTCACGCTGAAGGCCGACGCACACCACCTCCTGACCGACGTCTGGACCTCGGGCGGCGTGCTGCTCGGCGTTCTCTTGGTCGAGTGGACCGGCGTTCTGGTACTGGACCCGATCGTGGCGCTTCTCGTGGCCGCCAACATCGTCTGGACAGGCCTCCGGCTGATGTCCGAAAGCGGCCACGGGCTCCTGGACCGCGCGCTCCCCGCGGATGAGCAAGCCCTCATTGCCAAGGTCCTCGCGCCCTACCAGGAGCGCGGCATCGCGATCCACGCGCTACGAACGCGCATGGCCGGGCCGCGGCGGTTCATCGAGATGCACGTCCTGGTGCCCGGCGCGTGGACCGTGCAGAAGGGCCATGAGCTGTGCGACGAGATCGAGCGGGCGCTGATTGGAGAGTTGCCAAGAAGCTCGATCATCACGCACATCGAACCGCTCGAGGACCCGCGATCCTGGGACGACCGGCTCCTGGAGAGGAAGTAGGCGGGCGGACGGAATGCAAAGGGACGACGGGAACCCGTGAGCTTCCTCTCGCGGGCGCTCCTCCTTCTCAGCCCGCGACGGCAGGTTCGCGCGGCGTTCCGAAGGCACTACGAGAGGAGAGACTGGCTGGAGCCCGAGACGGTCTCCGGCCGCGGCTCGACTCTTCAGTCGACGGCCACAATCCGTCGCGAGCTGCCGGCTCTCCTTGCGCACCTTCGCGTGAGGAGCGTTCTCGACGCGGGCTGCGGGGATTTCAATTGGCAAAAGACCCTGGATCTCGATCTCGAAAGCTACGTCGGGATCGAGGTCGTCGAGGATCTCGCCGCGCTCAATCGGGCCCGCCATGGAACGGACCGGCGGCGCTTCGTATCCCTCGACATCATCCGGGATGAGCTCCCCCGCGCCGACCTGATTCTCTGCCGCGACGTCCTGGTGCACTTAAAAAACAGCCAAGTCGTCGCGGCACTTGCCAACTTCCGAAAGAGCCGGTCCCGATATCTCCTCGCGACGACCTTCACGGGCGACCACGCCAACGAGGACGTTCCGCTCGGGGGCTGGCGCCCGGTCAACCTGAGCCGCGAGCCCTTCCACCTCGGGCCGCCCCTTCGGCTCATCGCCGAGGGCGAATCCGTCGAGGACCCGCGCTATCGGGACAAGAGCCTCGGCCTCTGGGAGCTCGGAAGGCCCGCGGACTCGCGTCTATAGTTCCCGCCCTATGCCTGCCGCTTCGCGGGACGGTTTCTGACGTCCACCCGATCAGCGATCTCAAGATGGACTTTCTAGCCGATCAGCTGCTCTCCCTGGACGGGTCGCTGCCGTACGTTCTGGTCTTCGGCGTTCTCCTGGCCTGTGGCCTCGGCCTTCCCGTTCCCGAAGACGTCACGCTGATCGCCGCCGGACTGAGCGCCTACTACGGCAACTCCAACGTCGGGCTCATGATCGCGATCTCGTTCCTGGGCGTCCTCATCGGCGATTCCACCGCGTACTTCCTCGGGGCGCGCTACGGAATGGCGATCACGAGAAGGCGCTTCTTCGCCCGCCTGTTTTCGAAGGAGAGGATTGACTACGTCACCAGCCGCTTTCATGAGAAGGGAAACCGGATTCTCTTCGTCGCGCGCTTCATGCCGGGCCTGCGCGCGCCCATCTTCTTCACGGCCGGAACGGTCGGCGTCCCGTACCGGGTCCTGCTCTTTTACGACGGGCTCGCCGCGGTCCTGAGCGTGCCCGCGATCGTGTACTCGGCCTACTACTTCGGCGATGAGATCGACCGGGTCATCCGGATCGTGAGAGGCACGGGAAACGGCATCGTCATCGTGGTGCTTCTCGCGGTGGCCATCGCCTTCGTCAGGTGGTGGCTGAAGAGACGGAAAAAGCGGCTCAGCCGCTCGGGGCTCCACGCGGTCGTGCCGGTGGCGAAGGAGAGGTGCGGGATACACCAGGAAGCGGCTGCCAGGCAGGTCGTGCTGACCAAAGAGAGGCAAGCTGGCGACGGTTGAGCAGCGAGGATTTTCTGCCTGCAAGAGCGCTCAAGCCTCGAGCAAGAGCTAAGACGCCAAGGAGAAAGATCGGCGCGGGCGCCATCACTATGTCAATGTGCACAACATCGTTCCACACTCTCGAGGCCTTCAAAAGCTGGGTCTGTCATGAGTTCGTCGATCGGTTCCGATCGCGGGGCGAGGCGGCTCCTGGGACCGCTTGCTGTTCTCTCCGCGGCGTCGTTGTTGGTTGGGTATCGTTTCTGGCGGATTCGTTCGTTCGGATCGTTCCTCGACGAGGCCGATTCGATCGTCGCGGGATGGCTCGTAACTCAGGGCGAACGGCTTTACGAATCCGTGTTTTCCCATCACATGCCGCTGTCCTACGTCGTGGCGCACGTGGTGGCCTGGCTCTCTCCGCTTGACCGCGTCAGCCACTTTCGCGTCCCGGTCTTTCTCGGGTACGTGATCTCCGCCTCCACGCTTCTTCTTCCCTGGCGTCCGGGCGCGGACAAGCGATCCCCATGGGTCGCGCCCGCGCTGTTCCTCGGTCTCGCGGCGCTCGCCCTGCCTCCGCTCAACGGCCAGATGCTCCTCGCCGACACGCTCTGGGGCTTCGCGTTCGTTGTCTTCGCCGTTCTGCTTCTGCTTCCCTTCGCCCTCGGCTCCCCGGTGTCGCGCCGCCGCGCGGCGCTCGGCGGGGCCGCGCTTGCTCTCGTGCTCGCGGGCTCCCTCATCGCGGTCTACCCCTTTGCCGTGTCCTGCGCGCTCCTGGTCGCAGCGACGATTCTGTTGCCGGAACAGCGAAGTCTGGCCAGGCGGATCGCCGGTCCTTTCCTGCTCGCCCTGTTGGGCACAACGCTTGGGATCCTTCTTTGGGTCACAGCCTTCGGCGATCTCACCGGCTTCTTCGAGCAGGCGATCCTCTTCAATGTCCACATCTACGGCCCGATCTACAACGCGGACATCGCTTCGGTGCGGGGCCAGCTGATCTTCGCCATATGGTCCTGGGCCATTCATCTCCTGAGCTTCCTTCCAGGCCCCGTGCCATTTTTCGATCTCCAAAACGCGCTCACACATCTGGCCGTTCTCGCGGGGCTCTATGTCTTCGCGCTGTCCGTTGCGCAATCGCGGCGCGGGACGCCGTCCATCAGAAGGAGCCTCTATTTCCTTAGCGTCCTTCCGTTTCTTCTCGTGGCCCTCTTCATGTCGCTCCGGATGCGCGGGCCGGGCTTCCACGGCGTCCCGGGACATCTCCTCACGCTTGCGCTTCTATCGGGTGCCATCGGCCACGCCGCGGACTCACGCCGCACCGGGCTGGCCACCGCGGGAGCCCTCACATTGGTTCTTTCGCTTGGACTTCTGGTCCGCCAAGACCCTACATTTCACGCCAATCCTCCGGATCAGGACGCCGTCGCGTCCGTCGTCCCAGCCGCGACCCACGTGGCCCGGGAAACCGCCGAGCACGAACGGGTCGTAAGCCTCAACGCCTCGCCGTACTTCTACCTGGCTACCCGGCGCCGGCCCGCTGTTTCCAGCATCTTCTACCTTCCATGGCAAGCCACGTGGGAGGATCCTTCGTTCTCGCGCCCCGCCACCTGCGATGAGCTCGTCAAGCGCCAGCCACGCTTCATCTATGTCAGCACCTCGGTCGGGGGGCCGTACCCGTGGGACGGCTTTGGTGCGTGTCTTGACCGCGCGATCAAGCGCGAGTACGTGCAGATCGACCCAGAGAGATTCGACGGCGCCCTCTGGGAGCGGAGGCCCCTTCGCCCGCTTGCCTTCTCAGCAAGCAGGCACCACGAGGCCGGTCGGTTCAGCCTCATGGTCGACCAACCCACGGGTTCCCGCCCGGTCGCGTCGTCTCGCGTGCGGCGTTTCGAGACACCGTTGGTTCGTGTGACCGGAGCGGCATGGGAAGAGAACGCCACGACCCCAACGGACGAGTCCTTTCGGAGATTGTTTGTGGTCGTCGCGCGCGATGGGTTCGAGTCGGTCATCCCCACAGCGAAGACGCGTGTGTCGCCGGAAACCACGGGCAAGAGCGCATGGACCGGCTACTCCGCGACGCTCTATCCGCGCGAATACCGTCACGGCACCTACAGCCTGTTCGTGCGGATCGTGCGCGAAGGCACGCACGATGTGTGGGAGTCCGCTCCGCTCGCCAGCCTGGAGCTGGAATGACCCCGTCACCCCTCGGGCGAAAACTGGAACGTGGAGCGCCCCAGGTCCTTGGCACGGTACATCGCGCGGTCCGCGTTTTTGAGGAGGGCCTCGGGATCGTCGCCGTGGCCGGGGTGGAGCGCGATCCCGATGCTGGTCGTGACCCTTAGCTCGTCGTCGGGTCCGTCCGCGATGGGCCTTGCGACCTGATCCAGAACCTTGCGGGCGATGCGCTCCGCGCTGGTTCTCGCGGCATCTCGGTCGGAGCTGAGATCGGGGAGCAGCAGCGCGAACTCGTCTCCGCCGAAGCGCGACACGGTGTCTCCCTCGCGGAGCGACGCCACCAGCCGCAGGGCCACCTCCCTCAGGACCACGTCTCCCGGCGTGTGTCCCTTCGTGTCGTTGATGGTCTTGAAGTGATCGAGATCCAGAAACATTACGGCCAAGGTGTGCTTGGCGCGGTGCGCGTGCGAGAGCGCGATCGCGAGCCGATCGCGAAACAGCCTCCTGTTGGGGAGGCCCGTCAGGGCATCGTGGAAGGCCTGATATTCGATCTGCGCCTCGGCGTTCTTGCGGTCGGTGATGTCCCGGAAGTTCACCACGACGGCGCTCACCGCGGGCTCTGCCAGGAGGTTCGTCGCGACCCCCTCCACGTAGCGCCAGGTTCCGTCCTTGTGCCGGATGCGGCAGGGCGCGATGTGAACGGCGCCCCGCTGGTCGGTGGCGGCGGCCACGCGCTCGAATCCGCGCACGATGCTGTCGCGATCCTCGGGGTGCAGGTAGTCGAACCCACGCCGGCCGATCACCTCGGCGGGCTCCCACCCGAGGATGCCGCGCATCGAACGGGTCACATCCGCGATCTCGCCGTCGAGCCGAAGCAGCACCACCGCGTCCGAGCTGTTCTCGACCAAGGCGCGAAATCGCTTCTCGCTCTTTCGAAGGGCCTCCTCGGCCCTCTTTCTTTCGACCGCCGCGGCGATTTGGTGCGAGACGAAGGTCAGGAGCTCCTTCTCCCTCTCGCCGTATCGATTCGTCGCGGTGTAGCTCTGGATCGCCACGACCCCGAACGCCTTGTCCCGCGAGATCAGAGGCACGCCGAGCCAATCCACAGACTCCTCGCCGACGGGATCCACCTCGCCGCTCTGAACCAGGCTCTCGAAGACCTCGGGCACGGCGAGGAGGGGCCGGCCCGTCCGCAGGACGTATTCCGTGAGGCCGCGACCCAGGGGTTGAGGCGGAGGAACGCCGTCTCTCTCATCCACCCAGTAGGGGAAGGACAGGAGCCCCGAGGCCTCGTCGTACTCGGCCACGAAGAAGTCCTTTGCGACCATGAGCTCGCCGATGATCGCGTGGATGGCCGCGTAGAGCGCCGGCATGTCGCGCGCCTCGCGGGCCTCCTCCGCGATCTTGTAGGTGGCCATCTGGAGCCGCTCGGCGAGCCTGCGCCCCGTGATGTCCTGCGCCAGCGACAGGACGCCGATGACCTGGCCCTCGCGATCGAGGAGCGCGGTGTTGTACCACTCGCAGATGATGTTGCCGGCGCTCTTGGTGTGGTTCTCGTTGGTGCTTCTCTCGCCGCCGGTTCGCGCGATGAGCTGCCTCCACACGCTGTCGACATGCTCTTTGGCCGACTCCGGAACCAGAAGGCCGGCGGCGTGGCGGCCCAGGGCCTCGTCCCGACGCCAACCGAAGATCCGCTCGGCCGCGGGGTTCCACTCGGCCACGGTGAAATCGAGGCCCCATTCGATCACCGCGAGAGGCGATTGCAGGACGTGAAGCGCCAGCCTTTGGCGGGACTCGCTCAGGGCCTCCGCGGCCTTCTGCTGCTCGGTGACGTCCACGTCCATGCAGCAGACGAGCGCCTCCCCTCCCGAGCTCGGGCTCGGCAGCGGGAACATGGAAGAGAGGACGTGCCTTCTCTCTCCGTTCTTTCTCTGAACGGTCCAGACGTAGGGCGCGCTCGCCACGCCGGTCTCGCAGATCCTCGACACCTCGGCCTCGAAGGTGGGGATCTCGCCGACCGTCAGGAGGAGATCCTGAATCCTCCGCCCGAGCGTCTCGGGCTCGCGAAAGCCGTACAGCGTTTCCGACGCCGGGTTCCAGATCCGAATCCGGCCCGTGCGGTCGTACACCTGAATCGCGACGCCGGGCGTCTCGCGAACGATCGCGACCGCGACCTCGGAGCTCGCCCGAGGGGCCTTGTCGGCGGCGTCAACGCGGGCATCCTCAGGGCTCGACACGGCAAGTCTCTCTCCAGACGTGTTGGCGGCTAACGCGCCTCGAAGTATACGAACGGCTCCGAGTCCAGCCTCCGGTTCACGTAGCGACGGTGCGGGACCTCCGTCCTCGCGATGTCCTCGGGAGTCGTGTTCTTCGTGGCGACGTTTGGCGCGAAATCGACTCCGGCCGCGCGATAGCAATGCTGCACGAGGGCCGAACAGTAGAGCGCCCCCTCCCGGGCCAGGAGGTTTTCGCGAGACCTCAAAGACGTCCTCTGAATCGCGAGAAGCGTCCCCACCAGCTCGCGCAGCGAATAGCGCGTCTGGCCGGCCAGAAGGTCGAGGGCCTCCGTCAGCACCCTCGTGGTCGCGTCCTCGGAGAGGCCGAAATCCAGGATCGCGAGGCTTGGGTACTCGTCCGGATCGAAGTACTTGTCAACCCGGTTTTCCTGGACGCCCAAGCGGATCTGCTTCTTGTGAATCTCGAGGTCCGATTCCAGAACCCAGATCCGCCCGTCCGCGCGGCGGCCCGTGAAGAGAAACGCGTGCGACCACTCGCTCGAGCGTCCATCGTCCCGAAGACCCCGCCGGACGCGTCGGATGGCCCGATCGACGAACGCGCTCCCACCCGCGAGGCCCACCCGCGCCGGCGCGCCGTAGGCCAAGAGGAAGGCCTCGTTCGAGAGCGCGCTCTCTTCCACGTTCACGTCGTCACTCCCCCTCGGCGTCGGTCTTTTCATACGCCTCGAGGGACGTCAGGACGCAATTCACGCTCCTGAGCTCGACCTGAAAGTCTCCAAACTGGAGAGACTCGTAAATCCAGGTCCCATCGTCCTGCCTGCGATAGACCTCGAAACGCCGCACCGCCTGGGAGACCAGCAGGTATTCGCGAAGGGACGGAATCGACTGGTAATAGCGGAACTTCAGTCCGCGGTCGTAGGCCTCGGTCGACGGCGACAGGACCTCGATCACCACGGTCGGGTTCAGCAGCGTGTCCTTCTGTTCGTCCTCGAACTCCTCGTGCCCGCACGTCACGACGATATCCGGGTAGAAATAGCTGGAACGACCGGGTATTCCGACCCGCAGATCGCCCGCGTAGTTGTTGCACGGCCGCGACCGAAGCTGGTTGTGAAGCGATCCCGAGAGGTTCATGACGATCCGGCCGTGGACGCGGCTCGCCCCCGACATCGCGACCACGTGGCCTCGATGAAGCTCGCTCTTGGTCTCCGCAAGCCGCTCCAGCCGAAGATAGTCTTTGGGGGATACGAGCGGATTCGCGGACATGGCAAGCTCTGTTTCTACGCGGACGGCTTGTCTCGAAGCGGCTCGGTCTTGAAGAACTCCGAATAGATCTTCTCGGTGTATTGCGTCCTCAGCTCCTCGACCCGCGAGAGGGCTGGCGATGCCACGACCACGCCCACATGGTGCGGCTTGGCCAGACGCCAGGCGACTTCCTTGGCGTCGAAGACCGAGGAATCCGGGTTTTCCTGCCGGGCGAGCGAGATCAGGACGGCCGCGTAGTCCTCGCGGTGCGGCGGCAGGACGTAGGGGTCCTCGTCGGTCGAGACCTCCAGCCTCGCCCATTCGGCCCAAAGATTGAGGCCGGTGGCCCCTTCGATCAGGTCGACGATGTGCGCGCCTCCCACGCGCGCCGAGGTCTCCAAGAAGAGAAGCTCGCCCGTCGCCGCGCTCTCGATGAACTCGGTGTGCGAGACGCCCTCGACGAGGCCCATCGCGGGCAAAAGCCGCTCGTTGAACTCGAGGAGTCGTCTCTCGATCGGAAGGCCCCTTTCAAGCGTGGTCGAGGAGAACACCCGCCCCTCGTGCGCGACCTCCATCGGGGGGAGCCCGTAGCGCGAGGCAATCGCGTAGATCACCCGGTTGCGGTCCACGATCGAGTCCACGTGGTAGACGGTCCCGGGCTCGAAGCGCTCCGCGAGGTGATAGGACCGCCGATCCCCAAGGGCATCCGCGACCGCCCAGAAATCCGCGACCGTCGAGATCTTCTTGATGCCGATGCCACCGGCCAGAAAGCGAGGCTTGATCAGCCAGGGCCCGGAATTCGTTTCGAGATACTCGCAGACCGAACCGTCATGGATCAGGCCCACGAACGGCGGCACCGGAATGCCGGCCTCCCGCGCCCGGAGCCGCATCGCGAGCTTGTCTCGAAAGTAGCGGGCCGTCGTGTCCCCCATACCGGGCACGCGAAAGTGCTCGCGCAACGTCGCGGCCTTCTCGACATCGAAGTCGTCCAGCGCGACGATCCGATCGAACCGCTCCCTCCGCGCCACATGGCAGAGGCCGCTGAGAAGGTCCGCCAGGTTCCATTCCTTGTCGACGTCCGGAACGTAGAAGACCTCGTCGATGGCCTCCCGCGGCCACGCGGCGTTCTCCAGGCTCTTTGAGGTGACGAGGAGGACGCGGTGCCCGTCGCGATCCAGCTGTCGCAGGAACTCCTCGCCCTTGTGATAGCTCGCCAGGCAGAGAATCGTGAAGGGGCTTTTGCTCACGGCGGCTCCTTATTCCTCAAGATTCCTCAGGTTTGTGGCTCTTGTCGAAGAGGCGGAGGACCGGATAGACGTTCTGGTGCCGGTCGAAGTATGGAGAGCGGCGGTAGAAAAAGTCGAGCCGCAGACCCGGGTCCCGGCGGAAGCGCTCGTCCTTGTCGAGCTCCTCGCGGAACTCGCGGGCGAGCTCCGGGTCCTCCTTGAGCATCCTCGCCGCGATCGGCTCCATCACGTAGCTCTCGGCGTACTCCTTCCGTTCGAAGAACGCGTTGAAAAAGCCCCATTTCACAAACGATTCCGGCCCGCACGGCTCCAAAAGGTGCACGATCAACCGCAGCGCGGGCTGGGCGGTTGGCACCACGAAGTCTCCGTCGGCCGGACGCAAGTCCTCACGCCCACTTGCCTCGAGCTCGACCTCGACGTCCACCAGCTGGCGGCCTTCGTACGGGTTGCTCCAGAACCGGCAGGACGTGAACCGGTAGCGCTCGACATCCCACTCCTCGCCGTCCGCCGAGAAAGGCCTCATGGCGATCCCGTGCGCGCTCAGAACCTCAAGAACGCGCGCGAACTCGCGCGGCACAAGGTAGGCCTTTGGAACCGCCACGGTTCGCGTCACGTCGGAGGAGGCGTAGAGCGGCACGGTCTTGTTCTCGGGAACGGTCGAGTAGCGCACGACCGGCCCGCCTGTGACCTCGCTGTCCTCGACCTCAATCTGGAAGCCCTTGAAGAGAAACGGCTCGGTGTCGTCGCCCGCCTCGACGACGAGCGGAAAGGGCTCCTTCATCTCCAGGAACGCGTGAGCATTGCGGCGCTCCGCGTCCCGGTTCTCGCGAATCAGGTCCTCGACGTTCTGGGACAGGAACTGAAGGACCGCCTCGTTCGTGGCCTTTGTGGAACGAACCCGGTTCTCGAAGGGCTTCAGCGAATGGGTCTCGACCAGCAGGGCGAGCCGGTTCCGCGCCGCCGCGTACCCGGTCGAGGTGCGAGGGGAGCCGGGATGGTCGACGAGACCCTCGGAGATTCCGGACCCCCGAAGCTGAACGTACGGCGCCATCAGGAAGCCCGCGGCTTCGACGTGCGCGAACACATATGGCATCAACCGGTACTTTGCGAAGGCGGCAAGGCCCCGGTCGATGTTCTCGTGCGTCTCGATCCCGTACGTCACGTGGTACCGGTAGTCCGCGCCGTTGGTCGCGTGGTTGTCGATGACAAAGTCCGGGTTCCAGGCCGAAAACAGCGACAGCCATGCCCGCATTTCGGGTGAGTCGGCCTTGGCGTAGTCGCGGTTGAGGTTCAGGTTCAGCGCGTTGGTCCGCCATCCCATGAGGCGCGGTCCGTTTTGATTCGGGCGTCCGAAGGGGCTCCTCAGCTCGTGTCCGTCGACGTTGAAGACCGGAATCACGACCAGCACCAGCCGCTCCAGAAGATGCGCCTTCTCCTTCGTCACCAGGATCTCGCGCAGAAGCAGCATCGAGGCGTCCTTGCCCTCGATCTCGCCCGCGTGAATGCCGTTCTGGATCAGGACCACGGCCCGGCCGCCGCCATGCG
>WBZQ01002449.1_pt1 | contig 11906 bp, 10 predicted proteins | sample 5204251 | NCBI WGS metagenome assembly WBZQ01 (sample SAMN12412402, study PRJNA552823) | activated sludge metagenome | isolation source: activated sludge from nitrification reactor of wastewater treatment plant... | place: USA: Virginia | collected 2017-09 | reverse complement strand
TACCCGAGTTTTCCTCGCAAGAGATTTAATCCCTGTTCAATCAAGGTGGTGTCCGGCATCTTGCCGTCCGGGGTCAGCTTATCGATGAGCCCGGGAAGCAGATTGGCCAATTGGCCCCCGGTTGCTTCCGAGCTCAATCCCGCCTGAGACGCCAGTTGCTTCAGAAGGTCGCCGCCTAAGCCCTGCTGGATCTGTTCCGCAGAAATCGGCAGGTTCTTTCCTGTACCGACCCAGGAATTCACGATATCTCCCAGGCCGTTCTTCTGAAACGCCTGCACGAGTCCACTCAGCCCGCCGACGGAACTATTCTGCCCGAGGAGTCCGAGCACGGCTTGCATCACAGGGTTCTTATCGCCGCCCCCCATCATGCCGGCTGCCGCCTGTCCGAGTTGATCGAGAAGTCCCATCGTAACCTCCTGGCGTAAATGGATTGAGTCGACTATCTACCGCGCGGGTTTTTTGGCGCCCTTGGCCGGCCCGGACTTTGAGGGTTTGCGTTCCATGGCCAACGGCGGCGCGAACCAATTGTGGCGGCTCCGTTTATGGCGATCGGAGACGGCCAGCACGGCGTGAAACGGCAGGCCGTCTCCCGTCGCGTCGTCGGATTCCTTCAGGCTCCAGGCTTCACCGGCTTCGCTCAAGATCTCAACGAAGGTTTCAAAGTCGTCTTCTTCGTCCGGCTTGGTCAGCACTTGATCCGCTTCGGTCACCACCACGAGGTAACCCTTGGCCGGAAGCCAGTCCAAGTCGGCCAAACATTCTTCGAGGGCATCCCAGTTGTGGCCGAAGTAGTCCGGAAACGAGAAGACCCGGCTGAATTCATCCAGCAGGCCCGCCTTCGTTCTACATTTCTTGCCGGAGATGGTTTTGGTGACGAAGTGCGCGGGGACGGAGAGAAGTTTATCGAGCGCCTCCCCTTCGGCATGCACCAGGAGATGCGCCCAGGGTTTCTTGATCGATTGGAGGGCAATGAGCGACATGTCTCCTCAATTCATCGGAACAAATGTCCGGTAGTGGTCGGCGGTGTAATAGGCCTTGCCGGTGCGTTGATCAATGACGATCCGTTCAGCGCCTCGATTCTTTCCCGGCACCTTGGGGTGCACATCGTACTCGCGATAACGCCCGCGGGGCAGTACACGTTCACGATTCTGAAAGGTGCGTCCACCGATGTATCCCGGCGGCGGCTCGCCGTGTCGCGTCTCAATGGCGCTTAGCGTCTCTCGCGCGAAGAGTGGTATGGATGTTTGGTCGCTGCGCGTGGTGGTCGGGGGTCCGGCGCGGATCGACCCGTTCTGCGTCTGCGGCGTCTGATCAGGAACCGGTGTGAGGGTCGGGGTCGGCGCATCGAGGAATGTCTGGCCCGGTTCTGCCGCGAAGGAGACGCCCAGAGAGAGCGCGACTGTGGCGCTGAGCCAGAGAAGAAGCCGTGTGATGCGTCGAATGGACATCATGATTCGCAACCGGTGGCATCAACAGGACGACCCTAACATGTCACATGGGAGGGGTCAACGTGCTACGCCGTCCGATCCTCTCGCCCGGCGGAGCTGTTCTCGTTCGGCCTCCTCGACGGACTGGCATGGATGGCGATATCAAGAACCGGCCGGCTCACCAACTCGCCGGCGCGCACAGACGTGGCGCGATCTATCTCATCGCGCCGTGCGCCCCGCGAGAAGCCCCGGTGGGCTTCAGTTTCGAACGCTTCGCAACGGCATTCATGAATCATCCGGGCTAGACCCTGTCGGGGGCCAACTCCGTCCCGTGCATGCGGGTAAACAACTCCCAGTCGAACGGTTTGGGCGCGACGGCGTGGAGGGGAATCGTTTCGAGGCGGTTGGAATCGTGGTACGCCACCATGCAGCCGACGATCGTGTCCGGTTGTTCGACCAGCCTGCGGACGGTTTCGTAGGCGAGATGCTGCGCGATCATTTTATCTTCCGGCGTCGGGGGGGCGCCCCTGAGCGTATGCCCCAGGATCGTCGCCTTCGTGGCCGTGGCCAATGCATAGTGGCCGGACTTCTCCCGACGTTGCGGCCAGGTTGCGATGGTGTTGGCCACATAGTCGACCAGCCCATGGACTCCGCCCTCCCGGTGGTGCCGGTGGGGAGTTCGCTCCGCCACGACAAAGATGTGGCTCTTGTTGGGCACACCCAAGGTGCGTTTCAACGTGCCCAGGACGATCTCTTCAATGTAGGCATCGGGATCGGGATGTTCATTCACGAGGATCCCTTCCGCCCGGGCCTGATAGGCGCAGGCCAGTGCCAGGTGGCCGGACCCCGCGCCCATGACCTCCACGAAAAAGATGCTGCCCATGGCCGCGCTGGTTGCCTTGAGGGATTCAATGGATTGATTGGCCAGCGCGATGGCCGAATGAAACCCCAGGGAGGTGGTGCCGGCGATGTTGTTGTCGATGGTGCCGGGAATGCCGACGACCTGCACCCCGTAGGTCTCGTGAATCGCCCGGGCGCCTCGCAGGCTGCCGTCACCTCCCAGCACCACGAGCGCCGAGTCTGCGAGATAGGGCGCAAGAGATCGCATGGCGGCGCGTTGAACCTCTTCATCTTTGAAATCTTCGAAACGGCTGCTGCCGATGGGGCTGCTGGCATGGCTGCCCATGCCGCGGGTGTCTTCCTCCGTGACGGGATCGATCCAGTTGTTCGCCAATCCGAGGAAGCCGTGCCGGACAAAAAAGACCTCCAGGCCGAAGCGGTTTCCGGTCACGCGCAATTCTTTCAGCGCCGCCCCGCCGCCGCCGAAATCCCCGCCCGACACGAGTGCCAGGAGGCGCTTGATGCGTTGAGGCTTGAGTGTGACGCGCTGGCTCCGCTCCCGCTCGACCGTCACCCAGGCTTCGCGGGCGACCCGTTCACTTTCAATCAGGCCGACGGCCGTGGAGTAACCGGAGAGTTTACCGTTCTCCAGCGTGAGGAGGACCACATTGTCCTGTCCCTCCTTGTATTCGCCGAATTCGGAAAACGCTTCGCGGAACGGACGCGGGTCCAGATAGATACGCAGCGCGCGCAGGGTCGAACTGTGGGTATAGAGGCAGAGCACTTCTCCGGGATGGGCACGGCCCAGCCGGTGTAGTCCGTCGATCACGTCGATATAGAGATCGAAGAACGAATGCCCGCCCGGATAGCTATAGAAGGGATGTTTGATGAGCCGCTTGGCGGTCTTGGCATCGACGCCGAAGGCCTGCGCGGCCATGTCGATCTCCGCCTGTTTTTCCATGCCGGTGACCCAGCCGAAATCTTGCGACTCCAACGTGGCCTCGATGTGGGGATGCACGGCATCCGTCCGGTCGCGAATCAAGGCCTTCGTGATGCGCCGGCAGAGTTGTTCCGTGTTCGGACTATGGCTGATGAGATGCAGGAACGTGCGCGGATCCAGATAGTTGCGCAACTGCAGATAACCCAATTGCTGTCCCACCACGCCCACCATTCGAGCCAGGGCCGCGCCGACGGCCTCCGCCCTGGGTATCCCGCGGTCGGCATCCAGGACATTGGCCAGCCGCCGGCCCACTCGATGGGTCTTGCTCTCGACTTCCGAGACCCCGTGGCGCATCGTGAGAAACAGCGTGCGGTCGCCGAGGTCGCGGGGAAGCAGCCAGAACCGGTCATCACCCAGATCCAGGACAATACGGCCCTCGGCCAACTGTGGGGTCAACTGAGTGCGTGGCACGATGGCGACCGGGCGGCGATGCGCTGGCTTCTGTGTGGCGCCGATCGGCGCGCGATACAATGGGGCGAGTTCGCCGCGAGCCAGGAGTCGGTTCCAGGCGGCAAAGAAGACCAGCGGGTCGTCTCCGCACGCGTCGCTTATGACGGCCTGGCGTGCCGTGCGATAGGCCTCGGCGCTGGGCAGACCGGCCTGCGCTTGCCGGATGAAGGTTCTGATCAGGCCGGTCGCCTCTTCGGCGCGGGACAGCCGGTCGGCAGCAGGCGGCGGGGGAGGCGGCAGCACGAACCTCTCGCCGGATGTGCGTTGCGCGAGGGCCTCACCGTAGGCCAGCAAGCCTTGCATCGTGACAAAGTGTAACTGATCGGTTGACTGACTGTCCGAAGCGCTCATGCGTGGCCTCGCGTGCCGGTTCGTAAGTAAATTTTAATGCGGCTGAGCATGGTGGATCCCTGAAAAGTAAGTGGATGTTCTTTTGCGGCATGGTGGCGGGTTTGTTAGAATGATCCGTTGCCGACCGAATCACGGATGCCTCGAGCCTCACCGGTCACGTACAAGATGGTGTGCCGGGCTGATCTTGTCAAGACAGAAGCACAGCGCCATGCGAAAAGCGAAAATCGTCTGCACCATTGGTCCGGCGAGCGATGGCGTCGTTGTGCTCGAGCAGCTCATTCGAAGCGGCATGGATGCAGCCCGTTTGAATTTTTCCCACGGCACGCACGACTCGCATGGGCGAGCGATCAAGACGATTCGCGACACGGCCGATCGCCACGGGGTGGCGATTGCGATCATCCAGGACCTGCAGGGGCCGCGCATTCGCGTCGGCGAGATCGACGGCGCGCTGGAGCTCATCGCCGGTCAGCGAGTTCGGCTGAGGACGATGTCCTTGCGATCCGGCGGGCAGATCGGCGCCAGGACGGTGCTCGCCACGGGTACGGTGCAGGATATCCCTGTCACCTATCAGGCGCTGACCAGGGACATTCGGCCAGGGGCAAAAATACTCATCGATGACGGTTTGGTGGAATTGACGGCGGATCGTATCGTGGATGGTGCGGTAGAGTGTACCGTGGTGGCAGGCGGACGTGTGACGTCTCATAAGGGGATGAATCTTCCCGGCACGGTCGTGAGCGCTCCGACCCTGACGGAGAAAGACCGGGACGATGTGCGTTTCGGCGTGGCGCAGGGCGTGGACTACATCGCGTTATCCTTTGTCCGTGGAGCGCAGGACATCATGGCCGCCAAGGAATTGATTGCCGAATGCGGCGGCGACGTGCCGGTGATCGCCAAGATCGAGCGGCAGGAGGCGGTGACGGACCTGGAGGCCATTCTCGCCCATGCCGACGGGGTCATGGTGGCGCGCGGAGATTTGGGCGTTGAACTCGGCCCGGAAGCCGTGCCGGTGTTGCAGAAGCGCATCATCGCGACGGCGAATCGCCAGCGACGGCTGGTGATCACCGCGACGCAGATGCTCGAGTCCATGACGCAACATCTGCGGCCGACCAGGGCGGAAGCGTCGGATGTGGCCAATGCCGTGTTCGACGGCACCGATGCCGTGATGCTCTCCGCGGAAACGGCCGTCGGCCATTACCCGGTGGAAGTCGTGCAGGTGATGGATCGGATCATCCGGGCGGCCGAAGTCGAAACGGGGCCCTGTTTTGTCCGTCGCTCGCAGGGCGAGCAGGGGCAGGACTCTATTCCGGAAGCCATCTCGCTGTCGGCCTACTCGGCGGCGGCGACGATCGGCGCGAGTGCGATCGTCGCCTTCAGTGAACGGGGGACCACGGCCCGGCTGGTTTCCAAACAACGTCCGGTTGCGCCGATCATCGCGTTGACGCCGTTCGAGGCGGTCCGCCGGCAGATGGCGTTGTATTGGGGGGTCCTTCCCCGTACCGTGCCGCAGATTCCAACGACCGATGAGCGGGTCAACGAGGCTGAGCGGTGCTTGAAGGCCGAGGGACTGGCACGGAGCGGGCAACGGATCGTCATTTTGTCGGGCACCAGAATCGGACAGCCGGGCGGGACGAATCTGATGAAATTGCATGAGGTGGCGTAGTCGCATGAACAGTCCACGGCGTAGTGTGTTCATCACGTTTATCGCGGCAGTGCTTCTGCTGTCGGCTTCTGCGACTCCGGGCTTGGCTCAAACCAATGCGGTGTCGCATTCTCCAGCGAAGGTGGTGGAGAAATACTTTGCTCTCGACAACAAGGGGGTGCGGCTGGATGCCGGTTCCTTCGAGGCGGTGGCGGGCCTCGTGGACTGGAAGGAAGAGCCGGCTTGGGGCAAAGTCATCGTCATCAACGGCTTCACGGTGCCGGACGATTTTCGCCAGTGGGAGATTGTGAACAGGTTGGAGGTATTGGTGCCGGTGGAGTTTCATGTGCTGGGCGTCATGTACTTGGATACGGCCGGGTTCGTGCCGGAACCGGGCACGGAGCAGGTGCGTGTCCGTGTGAAGGTGCAGGGGGCACGATGGAAAATCATGGAACCGATTCTCCCGCCCCATGTCGGTCAGAAGCGGATGCTGAACGTGGTCCGGCAGGCCATGTTAGACGAGAAGGACGGAGTGCGCCATGAGTCGTTGGCGGCCTTGCAGGCCGAGTTGCGAAAGGCACGAGAATGACGAAGAAGGCAGAGATCGATTTGCTGATTTTCGACCTCGACGGCACCTTGATCGAGTCGAAATGGGATATCGCCGACAGCGTCAATTTGACGTTGCGCGATCTGGGTGTGCCGGAGCGCCCGCAGGAGGAAATTTTCGGATTCGTCGGCGACGGCGTGAAGAAGCTGTTGCGGCTGGCGGTCGGCGAAGGCAACAAGGACTTGTACGATGAAGCGCTTCGAGTCTTTCGGGGACATTATCTGGAACATTGCCTGGATCGCACCTCGTTTTATCCGGGGATCGACCAGGTCCTCACCCACTTCTCCGCCAAGCCCAAGGCCGTGGCGACCAATAAGGCGATCGAATATACCAACGTGATTTTGAAGGGCCTTGGTCCGCAACACTTTGTCTATGTGGTCGGCGGCGACAACGGGTTCGGTCTTAAGCCCGAGCCCGGCATGCTGGTGCATGTGATGGAACAACTCGGAGTCGAGAAGGACCGCACGGTGCTGGTCGGCGACAGCACCAACGACATCAACGGCGGTCACAATGCAGGCATCCGGGTCTGTGCGGTGGGGTATGGCATGGGCAACCGTCAGAAGATGGCCGCCTGTCAGCCCGATTGGTTTATTGAACGACCGGAGGAACTGATGGAGCTTTTCCTATGATCAGCATCACAGGGGCAAGAACAATGGGTGCGCTTATCCTGGCCGGAGTGCTTGCGGCAGCCGTGCCGGGTCAAGCCGGGTCCCCGAGCCTGGCCGACCGGGTCATCGAGCACAAGCTTGCCAACGGGATGACCGTGTTGATGGTGGAACGGCACCAGGCGCCGATCGTCAGTGTCAACATGACGTTCGGAGTCGGCGGGGTGAATGAGCAGGTCGGCCAGACCGGCCTGGCGCATCTGTACGAACATATGGCGTTCAAAGGCACGCGGAAGGTCGGCACACGAGATTATGAGCGGGAGCAAGCCGTTCTGGACGATTTGGCGATGGTCGGCACCGAGCTCGACCGGCGTGAACGTGAAGAGGCCGCCCGCGCGCAGGCGGAGGGCAAGACTCCGGCTCTCTCCGAGACGGTCCAACAGCTGCAGCGGCGTTTCAAAGAACTGCAGGAGAAGGCGGGCGAGTATGTGGTGGGCAATGAAATGGCGTTGCTCTATCAGCGTCACGGCGGCGTCGGTCTGAATGCGTCGACCGGCAAAGACATCACACGCTATGTCATCAGTCTGCCGGCCAACCGGTTGCCGCTCTGGGCGGCGCTGGAGTCGGACCGGATGGCGCATCCGGTCCTGCGCGAATTTTATAAGGAGCGGGGTGTGGTCATGGAGGAGCGGCGGCTCCGGACGGATGACAGTCCGAACGGCCTGCTCTACGAAACGTTCACTTCCACCGCGTTCCAGGCGCATCAATACGGGGTGCCGACCATCGGCTGGGGCTCGGACATCCTGTCCCTCACGCCGGCGGCGACAGAGGCGTTCTTCAAGACCTATTACGGACCGAACAACGCGACAGTGGCGATTGTCGGGGACATCAATCCGAAAGAAGTCATTGCGTTGATCGAGCAGACCTTCGGAAAAATTCCGGCCGCGCCTCCCATTCCATCCCTGGTGACGGAGGAGCCGCCGCAACGCGGTGAGCGGCGTGTCGAAATCGAATTCGATGCGGAGCCCGCGTTGGCGATCGGCTATCACAAACCCACCATCGGCCATCCCGACGATTTTGTGTTCGATGTGATCGACGAAGTGTTGACCGAGGGCGTGACGTCCCGGTTGTACAGCACGCTCGTGCGCGATAAGCGACTGGCGGCTTCGGTGTTGTCCGATACGAATTATCCCGGCGTCCGCGCCCCGAACCTGTTCGTGATCGCGGCGACCCCGCTTGCGCCCCATAGCGTGACGGAAGTGGAAACCGCGATTTACGAGGAACTCGACCGGCTGAAGACCGAGCCGATTTCGGCCAAGGAGTTCGAGCGGGTACTCAATGGACTCGATGCGGATCTGGTGCGATCCCTGCGTTCGAACAGCGGCCTCGCCTCACAGTTAGCTTTTTATCAGACCGTGGCCGGCACCTGGCGGTATGTGCTGAGCGCACGTGACCGGATCGCGGCCGTCACACCGGCCGACGTACAGCGGGTGGCCGCCCAGTATTTGACGAAGCCGAACCGGACGGTCGGTGTCCTGGTCAAGAAGGCACAAGACAAGAAAATGGCGGCGGTGGGTGAGGTGACCCGATGAGGCCCGTCGTTCGTGAAGCGTATCGTGTGACGCGTGAAGCGGAGAGAGGAATTGTCATGAGGAAAGCGATGGGACGGATGTCGTGTGTTGCCATGGTGTTCATGCTCCTGTTGCAAGCGACGGTGGGATTGGCGGCGGACCCGACGTCGAACGATCCTCGCACGATGCGGTTCCCGACGGTGGAATTTAACCCTCCGGATGCGGAGCGTGTGGTGCTGGAAAACGGCATGGTGGTCTATCTGCTCGAAGATCACGAACTCCCGCTGGTGACGGTCAATGCCACGCTCAGAACCGGCAGCTGGTTGGACCCGGCGGACAAGGTTGGACTGGCCGGCATGACCGGGGCGGTGATGCGCACGGGCGGTTCGGCCGCAATGTCCCCCGATGAGGTCGATGAAGCGCTCGAACAATTGGCGGCTTCGATGTCGATCGGATTTGCGAAAGAGTCCGGGGCGGCGTCTCTCGATGTGCTGAAGAAAGATCTGAGGCGCGGGCTGCAGATCTTCGCCGATCTGTTGCGACGGCCGGCCTTCGAACAGAGCCGGGTGGAGTTGGCGAAATTGCAGGCGCTGGAAGGCATCAGGCGGCGGCAGGACAGTCCCGGGTCGATCGTGGGGCGGGAGTTCGCCAAGCTGCTCTATGGCTCAACCCATCCGAGTGCCCGTGAAACCTCGGTTCGTTCGATCGATGCGATCACCCGCGAAGATCTGGTGGCGTTTCATCAGCGGACCGTTCATCCCAACGGCATCATCCTCGGCGTGACCGGCGACTTCGAGAAGGCCGACATGTTAGCCCTGTTGCGCGAGGCCTTCGGCGATTGGACCAAGGGCAACGTGCCCGCCGTCACGATTCCCGCGGTGTCCGAGACCGATGCCAAGACCGGTCTCGTACGGTTCGTGAACAAGGACACATCGCAAACTCACCTGCGGGTGGGACATCTGACCATCAAGGAAACCGACCCCGATTACGTAGCGGTCGCGATCGCCAACGACATCCTGGGCGGGAGTTCGTTCCGCAGCCGGCTCTTCAACGACGTGCGCACCAAGCGCGGCCTGGCCTATTCCGTCGGCAGCGGTCTACGGGCCAGTGTGTACGACGAAGGCGTCTGGCTGATGCGCGCCGAAACCAAGCTGTCTTCGACTCAGGAAGTGGTGAATCGGTTCGTGGCCAACATGGAACGGATGCGCAATGAACCGGTGACCGACACCGAATTGGAAGAAGCGAAGGAAGCCTATGTGAACTCGTTCGTCTTCTCATTCACCAGCGCCTCGAGCATTGTGGGGCGGCTGATGGATCTTGAGTATGACGGGTTGCCGAAAGATTGGCTGCAGCAGATCCGCGACAAGGTGGTGAAGCTGACGAAAGAGGATATTCAACGGGCGGCGAAGGCCCATTTTAATCCCGAGCGGCTGCGGATTCTGGCCGTCGGATCCGGTGAGGCCCTGTCGAAAGTGTTGGCCAGTTTCGGTGAAGTGAAGGAAATTACGCTGGTACCGGAGAGTTAAACGCGTTTGTTCGTGCTTAGGCCGGAGACTCCTATGCCTCTTGAAGACGAACTCAGCGATATTCTGAAGAAGGCTCGCAACGGGCAGCAGCGGTCGGTTGTCGATGTCGCGCGTGCGAGTGGCTTGTCTGAAGTCGAAGTGAGTGACCTGGAGCGGGGGCAATCGCCACGGAGTCGCGAACAGGTCCGGGCTGTGGCCAAGGCGCTCGGGCTGAGGGCGGAACCGCTGGCGCAGGTGGTGGATGGTTGGACCCCTGAGGCGTTCCCTTCGTCTCTGCCGCATGTGGAGACCGTGTTCGGGTCGATCGGCGGGTATGAGGTCAAGGGCTATGTCGTTCATGATCGCGGAGAGGCCGTGCTGGTCGATACTGCGTACAACGCCGGCGGGATGCTGGCGGTTCTCGCCGGGCGGAATCTGCGCCTGCGGGCGATTTGTCTGACGCATGGTCACTCCGATCATGCCGAGGGAATTGAGGCGATCCTGAAGGCCTACCCGGTCCCGGTCTATCTTGGCTCTGACGATCTCGATCTCTTGAGCTGGCGTCCGGCGCAACAGCTGTTGCACGTGCCGCAGGGAGGCGAGACGCTGCAGGTCGGCGGGCTGACTGTGTGGTTCATGCCCACGCCGGGCCATACACCGGGCGGAGTCTGTTACCGTGTTGAACAGGCCGGTGCTCCGATCTGTTTTGTGGGGGATACGCTGTTTGCCGGCTCCATCGGTCGCTCCAATCCAGCCGGGCTCTATGAGACCCATCTGGAATCGGTCCGGAAGCAGGTACTGACGCTGGTTCCTGACACCAGGCTGTTCCCGGGACATGGACCGGCCACCACGGTTCGTGAAGAGTTGCTCCACAATCCGTTCTACTCTTAGCAGGGTGTTGAAAAAGTCCGCCGGCAGCGTTCTCGCATCGTTCGGAGGCTCAATGTACGACTCACAGTACGATTCCCCTCTTCACTCGCTGGGGCCTTGCCGGACGGCTTTTTGACCACCCTGCAGGCTGTTATTATGGTATCTGCGATACCTCCCGGACTGTACTTGGGATGTCGAAAGTATTGTTCACCAATCTGGTAGGGCTGGAGGCCTGGCATGAACCGTGACGACTCGGAGCAGCCGCGGTCTCCGGACGAACTGATTAGCCTCTCGCCCGAGGAGAGCGACGAGGACGAATGGGAAGAGGAACGCCCGCAGTTCTCTGCATGGATGCTTCCGGCGCTCCTGTTTCTGCTCACCGTCTTTACCGTCCTCTGGGCCGGGGCCTACCAAACCAACACCAATCCGCTCGTCGGCCCGTGGAATTTTCTGGTCGATGATCCCGGCTCGTTATGGCGGGGTGTTCCGTTTGCCGCCACCCTGCTGGGTATTCTGGTAACGCATGAACTGGGCCACTATGTGTTGTCGCGCATCCATGGTGTGCCGACGTCGCTGCCGCTGTTCGTGCCGGGATTACCACATTTCGTCGGCACGTTCGGAGCGATCATCCGGATGCGGGCGCCGTTGACGGATCGTCGGGCCCTGTTCGATATCGGGGTCGCCGGTCCGATCGCGGGGTTTGTCGTCGCGGTGGTTGCCCTCGTGATCGGCCTCCGGCTTTCGACGGTGGTGCCGATTCAAACCAGTTATGGCATGCACCTGGGCGAACCGCTTCTCCTTCAGTTCGCGTCGTGGGTGGTGATCGGTCCGCTCTCTCCTACCGCAGACGTGGTGCTCCATCCGGTGGGGTTTGCCGCCTGGTTCGGGCTCTTCATTACGTCGCTCAACCTGCTTCCGATCGGCCAGCTCGACGGAGGACATGTCGCCTACGCCCTCTTGGGAGATCGACAACGCAGTGTGGCGGTCGCCCTTGTGCCGATCCTGATGGTATTCGGCTGGTTGGGCTGGAAGGGGTGGTTC
>WBZQ01000318.1_pt2 | contig 11909 bp, 16 predicted proteins | sample 5204251 | NCBI WGS metagenome assembly WBZQ01 (sample SAMN12412402, study PRJNA552823) | activated sludge metagenome | isolation source: activated sludge from nitrification reactor of wastewater treatment plant... | place: USA: Virginia | collected 2017-09 | reverse complement strand
AGCGCATGTTGAATGCCATCGAGGCCAATGAAGGTGATTTGCAGTGCGGTTGCCATCCGCCCACGTATTTCAGCGCCACGCATGAGCAAATGGGCGCGCGCGTGCGCTGGACGCAGTTGCATCACAACTGTTCCGGCAAGCACACCGGATTTTTGGCCTATTGCCGCCTGCACGGTTGGTCGATTGCCGAGTACCTCGACCCCGACGCTCCGGCACAGCGCCACATCCGCAAAGCCGTGCAACGCTTTGCCCCGGGCGTTGAATTGCCCATGGGCATCGATGGCTGCAGCGCACCCAACTACGCCATGCCGCTGACCCGACTGGCGCATGCCTACGCGCAACTGGCCACCGGCGCCACCCCTGCCTTGGCGGCCATCGCCTACGCCATGACGCGCCATCCCGATCTGGTGTCAGGAACACAGCGCACAGATCTAGCGCTCATGCAAACCGCGCCCGATGACTGGGTCACCAAGATTGGCGCTGACGGCGTGCAAGCCATTGGCGTCAAAAGCAAGGGCATCGGCATTGCCATTCGCATCGCCGATGGCAACGCACGTGCGCTGCATGCGGTCACTGTGGAAGTGTTGCAACAACTCGGCCTGCTGGGCGATGTGACAAACACCCCGTTGACCCGTTACGCCCACCCCAACGTCGTCAACAACCGCGGCATCGTCACTGGCCGCGTTCGAACGTTGTTTCAGCTCAGGTAAATCTCGCCCGGCGCATCTCATGGGGCCCTACATCACCAAGGTGGTGCTGTCGGCCGCCGTCATCATTGGCGTCACCGAAATCGCCAAACGCAGCACGCTGTGGGGCGCGTTGCTGGCGTCGCTGCCCCTGACTTCATTGCTGGCCTTTGTGTGGTTGTATCTAGATACGGGTCAGGCCGAGCGCGTGGCGGCACTGTCCATGAGCATTTTCTGGTTGGTGCTGCCCTCGTTGCCGCTGTTTCTTCTTTTGCCCTGGCTGCTACGACACGGCTGGAATTTCTGGCCCAGTTTGGCGCTGTCTTGCCTCATCACCAGCGCGGCCTATCTGGCCATGGCGGGCGTGCTGAGTAAGTTTGGGATCAGCTCGGGTTAGCTTGTTGGAGCACGGGTTGGCGCCGAATCTGGTGCGTCCACCGCAGTTGGGGACGCCGTTGGAAACTGCGCAGCCCCTCTTTCAAATCCCCCCGGAGGAATGGGCACCGCCAAACAGTGCGCAATCCAACCCAGATACTGGGCGGACCAGTTTTCCTCGACGTAAACGTCCTGAAAGCGGTGCTCGCCTTCTCGAGAATGGATAGCGCCGAGCGCAATGTTTTGCAGGTTGTAAATGGGCACATTGTGGTTAATGGCCCACGGCACCGCCTCCATCGGCGCCATCCCTGCCCAGATGCGACGATGCAGCTCAGTCTCAGTGGTAAACGCAACGACGCGCGAGTCATACAGGGCCTGAGTCCCAGGATGCGTTTGCCACGCCAGGGTTTGATCTTCAAGCTGGGCCCAACAAATGTTGCAAGACTCAAGGTAAGCGTTGATCGAAGCACGCGTCAGATCAGGGCGCCCCAGGTCAGCCAGCTGTCGCGCGCTCACGCCCGCTGTAACGGCCATCTGCAACACTGCGGCGGAGATTTGTTCGGTCTGACCTAAATGCTGCGCCACGATCAGCTCGATGGCTGCATCGAGCTGTTCTGGTGAGATGTTCGCATTGCCCGGGCCCAATAAAACACGCGTGGCCTGCTTCACATCGAGCACCCCTTTCGAGGCGTGATGTGCCGTGGCGTTTTGCGCAGCCAAATAGGTCTGTTGCGTTGACATAAAAAACGCCCGCTTCTTTCTACCTTCTGCGTTCTACCTTCTGCGAATTCAGTCTAGTGCAGTGCTTGACGCAAAAAACGAGTCCGTCCACGACCCTTCACCCGTAGAATCCGCGTCCCCGCTCGCCACCCGTGCGTGCGAGGGCTGCAACTCTCGACGCTGCGCGCGCCCATGCTCACCGAACACAAACAACGTCTTTGCGCACTGACGACTCAAGCCATCCATGGCTTGGGGGTCCATGACGTGCCCGTCATCATCGAACGACCGAAGGTGGCCTCTCATGGCGATGCCACCACCAACGTTGCGATGCAACTGGCCAAGGCGCTGAAAAAAAATCCGCGTGACGTGGCCACAGCCATTGCCGATGCGCTCAAACTGAACCCTGCTGCACACGATTTAATTGCCGCGGTCGAGGTGGCGGGGCCCGGGTTTATCAATCTGAAGTTGACCGCGCGCGCCCAACACGAAGTGGTGCGTCAGGTGCTTGAACAAGGTGAAAATTTTGGCCGCTCCAGCGCCCACGCCGGAGAGAACGTGTTGCTGGAATTTGTTTCGGCCAACCCCACGGGACCCTTGCATTTGGGCCACGCGCGTCAGGCAGCACTAGGCGATGCCTTAGCGCATCTGCTCACCACGCAGGGATACACCGTCACACGTGAGTTCTATTACAACGATGCCGGCGTGCAAATCGACACACTGGCCCGCTCGGTGCAAGCGCGCGCCCGGCAATTGCAAGGCGATACCCTGACCTTTCCAGAAGACGGCTATCAGGGCGATTACATCGTCGATATCGCACGTGAATTTCTCGAGCGCAAAACACAAACCGCGCGTGATGGCTCACCCGTACACGCCAATGGCGATGTTCACGACCTGACCAACCTGAAGCACTTTGCAGTGGCCTACCTGCGCCACGAGCAAGATGCCGATCTGGCCGCGTTGGGGCTGGTGTTTGACCACTTTTATCTTGAATCCTCGCTCTATGCCGACGGTCGGGTGGAGCGTGCTGTGCAAGCCATGGTGCGCTCGGGCAAGACCTATGAAGCGGAGGGTGCGCTGTGGCTCAGATCGACAGAAATCGCCGACAAAGAGGGCGCCCCCGTCGACGACAAAGACCGCGTGATGCGCAAGCAAGACGGCACCTACACCTACTTTGTGCCCGACGTGGCCTATCACCTGGCCAAGTGGGAACGCGGCTTTACCAAAGCCATCAACGTACAAGGCGCCGATCACCACGGCACCATCGCACGCGTGCGCGCTGGCATTCAGGCCGCCAGCAGCGCGCTGGGCATCACCATCCCACGCGGTTACCCCGATTATTTGCTGCACAAAATGCTCAAAGTCACGCGCGGCGGCGAAGAAGTGAAGATGAGCAAGCGCGCCGGCACTTACGTCACCCTGCGTGACCTGCTCGATTGGGTGGGGCCCGATGCCACGCGGTTTTTTCTGGTTTCACGCAAACCCGACACTGAATTCACCTTCGATGTAGACCTGGCGCTCTCGCAAAGTGAGGACAACCCCGTCTACTACGTGCAATACGCGCATGCACGCATCTGCTCTGTGCTGCGCGAGGCCAGCGAGCGCTATGAGCCTTTCGACCCCGGCCAAGCATTAACCCTGAACTTGGGCGCGCTGACCGACCCCAAGTCCTTGGCCCTAGCCGCCACATTGGCCACCTGGCCTGAGACGCTACGCGGCGCAGCCAACGAGTTGGCGCCGCATCAGGTGTGTTTTTATCTCAAAGACTTGGCCGCGGACTTCCATGCGTTCTACAACGCCCAACGTGTGTTGGTGGACGATGCCCACGTGCGGCAGGCCCGGTTGGCGCTGGTCGCAGCCACCGGACAGGTGCTGCGCAATGGTTTGGGTCTACTGGGTGTGCGTGCGCCAGATCGGATGTAGGAGGGACAACCCATGAAAGTTCATTTTCCAAAGTCTCAGCAAGGCCGCACCCTGATCGCCTTTGTCAGCGGTTTGGTGGCCGGGTTATTCATTGCGGCCATTGCTGCGGTGGCCATCACCCAAGCCCCCGTGCCGTTTCTGAACAAAGTCAAGCGCCCGACCGATTTGGTCCAACCCAGCTCTGACGGCAAGCTGCCCGACCCCAACAAAGCGCTGTATGCGCCGCCCCCCGCGTCGGTTGACCAGAGCAAAGGTGCTCAAGCTGTTTTGCAAGCGGAGCAAATGCCCATTCCAAAATTTGAAGCCAAGCCAGGGGGTGCACCCACCGAAGCCGGCACATCGGGCTACCTGCTGCAGGCTGGGGCATTCAAAACCTTTGATGATGCGGACAGCATGCGTGCTCGTCTGGCGTTACTGGGGCTCGACGCCCGCGTGTCACCCGTGTCATCCGTAGAACAAGGCGGCACCCTGTTGTATCGGGTACGCATCGGCCCCTATAGCCAGATGGACGACGTCAACAAGGCCCGCAAACTATTGGCCGACAACAAAATTGAAACCCAAGTCATGCGCGCCCACTGATCAACCGATTCGCATGGCCAGACGTTGGTGCAATTGCCCCGTTTTTTTCAGGAGAACCGTGATGCCGATGGATTCATTGAACCTCGCCGTAAACCCTGCCGTCAGTCCTGCGGCAAGCCGCATAGCCCGTCGCCGTGTGCTGCAGGCGCTAGCACTCACCCCAGTGTGGGTTCAATCTCCCACCGTGCTCGCACAAAATTCGGACACCAAAACGCAGCGCTACCGCGAAGTCAAACCCGTACAACCCACCGAAAATCCTGCGCGGATCGAAGTGGTGGATTTCTTCTGGTACGGCTGCACCCACTGCAACACCTTTGCTGCACCGCTGGCGGCATGGAAGAAAAAACTGCCTGCCGATGTGTCGTATCGCTACCTACCCGTGGCCTTTGAGCCGCGCAACGAAAATCACACGCGCTTGTTTTACACACTACAAGCCCTGAACAAAGTAGACGAACTGCACGCCAAAGTGTTCGCAACCCTACACAGTGGCCCACGGCAGGCGCTCATCAAACCTGACGAAATTGCTGACTTTGCGGTGGCGCACGGCATCGAGCGCAAACTCTGGCTCGACACTTTCAACAGCTTCTCAGTACAAACCCATGTCAAACGTGCTCAGCAAGTTTGGATGGGCTACAGAATTGAGGGCACGCCCACGCTGGGCATTGATGGCCGCTACTGGACTTCACCGTCTGTTGCAGGTGGCAGCGAGGCCGCCCTCAAAACCGCCGACGATCTGATCGAACAACTACGACGCCAGCGCAGCGGCCGCAAATAAGCCGCGCACTGCTCTAGCCTCCACACGGCGTGAACGTTTTTATTACTGGCGCCAGCAGCGGCATTGGCGCAGCGCTGGCGCGTGAATTTGCCCGCCGCGGCGCCACCCTGGGCCTGGTCGCGCGGCGCCGCGCCCAGCTCGAAGCCTTGCTGCACACCCTGCCTGGGATACACCATCTGTACATCCTGGACGTGATGGACAAAGTGGCGCTTAAAGAAGCGTGTCTCACGTTTGATCAAGCCACCGGCGGCGCCGACGTGGTCATCGCCAACGCCGGTATTTCAGTGGGCGTCAAGACGGAGCACTACGAAGACCTGGCCGAATTTGAACGCGTGCTGGCCACCAACCTCAATGCGCTGGCCTACACCTTTCATCCGTTTATTGCGCCCATGAAAGAACGCCGTCGGGGCACCTTGGTGGGCATGGCCAGCGTGGCGGGCATCCGTGGCCTGCCTGGCAGTGAGGCCTACTGCGCCTCTAAAGCAGCCGCCATCACATACTGCGAAAGCCTGCGCGTGGACTTGCGCGCTGCCAACGTGCGCGTAGTCACGGTGTGTCCCGGTTTTATCCGCACCGACATGACCGCTCGCAATCCCTACCGCATGCCCTTTCTGATGGATGCCGACGTTTTTGCCAAGCGCGCGGTGCGCGCCATCGTGGCGCAGAAAAGCTATGTCGTCATTCCTTGGCCCATGGGCGTGGTGGCCAAATTGCTGCGTCTGTTACCCAACTGGGCCTTTGATCGCTTATTGGCCGGACGCAGCCAAAAGCCGCGTTCTACTGCACTGGGGCAAATCCCAGAGTGATCTGTTCCGACTTGTCATAAAAAGAGGCGTCACAGCACGCGGTGTCCCCCAACGAACAAGAAAATACTTGTGGTCGAGGGCGGAATCGCCCTTGTTGATTTTTTGCTGCGCTCGAAGAATTTGGTGGCCAAGGGCGGAATCGAACCACCGACACAAGGATTTTCAGTCCTCTGCTCTACCGACTGAGCTACTTGGCCTTGGGGAAACCCGGGGAGCCCGGATTTGAAGAGGCGCGGAGTATATACAGGCGCTTGGTATCCACGAATTGGGGTGTGTCATGTCGCAAAACAATGAAGAACGGGATGTCATCGTGGTTGGCGCGGGGCTGGTGGGCGCTGCGGCGGCGTTGGGGTGTGCGCAGTTGGGACTGCGGGTCGCCCTGGTGGGGCCTGCACCGGCGCGTTTTGTGCCCACATCACAAGCACCATTTGACGAACGCATTTACGCCCTAGCCCCTGGCGCGGTGGCACTGCTGCAAAGGTTGCGTGTTTGGGCCGCGCTCGATGAGGCCCGCACCCAGCGCGTGGAACGCATGCAGGTTTTCAGTGATGCCGGACGCGAGCTGATGTTTGATGCGTATGGCAGCGCGGTGGAACGGTTGGCCACGATTGTTGAAGAAAGTGAACTGGCGCGTGTGTTGCATGCGGGTTGTGGCTTTGCGCCTTCGCTGGTGCGATATGAGGCGCCTGTGCACAGTGTGCAATGGGCGGGACAGTGCGCCACTTTGGTGCTCACGGACGGCACGCTGCTGCAGGCCCGTCTGGTGGTGGCCGCCGATGGTGCACGCTCGGCGGTGCGTGCAGCAGCAGGCATTTGTGCCACAGAGGTGCCATATGGGCAGACCGCACTGGTGTCCAATTTCTCGTGTGAGCAGACGCATCAAGGTACGGCGTATCAGTGGTTCAGTGCGCAGGGTGTGGTGGCGCTACTGCCCTTGCCGCCGAGCGCGGCTGCAGCGCATGCCGTGTCGCTGGTGTGGTCAGCACCCGAGGCACTGGCTGCAACGCTGGCGACCTTGCCTGCGGTGCAGCTGGCTCAGCGCGTGAATGCGTGCGTGGGGACAGCGCTTGGCCCGCTGGGGCCGTTGGGTGGCGTGGCCTCGTTTCCGTTACGCAGCTTGAAGGTTGAGCACATGGTGGCCCCACGGTTGGCGCTAGTGGGCGATGCCGCGCATGTGGTGCATCCGTTGGCAGGACAGGGTCTGAATTTGGGGTTGCAAGATGTGGCCTGTTTGCTGGAAGTGCTGGGTACACGCGAGGCGTTTCGTGAAGTGGGTGACCCGACGTTATTACGCCGTTACGCGCGTTCACGCGCTGAAGCTGTGGCACTGATGTATGCCGCAACCAACGGTTTGACGCGCTTGTTTGCGTCGGATGACCCGCTGGTGAAGTGGGCGCGCAATGCTGGTTTGGCGCTGGTCAATCGTGTTGCGCCGCTAAAGCGGGCATTGGTGCAACACGCCTTGGGTTAACCCGGTGTTAACCTCAAACCGCCCTCTCATTTCCCTCTCTCATTTCCCTCTTTCTTAGCTGCTTTCCCCCTACTTCCCCTTTCCTTCAGAGGACGACTCATGAATGCTCAATGCCTGCGCGTGGTACCCCTCTTCGTGACGCTGTGCCTCACCGCCACGACATGGGCCCCCACCCCCCCCACCACTGCGCGTCTAGCTCCGCGTGATGTGGCCCCGATCAAGCCCGGCAGTGCGGAAGACCGTGTACGCACGTTGGTGCGCGAACGGTTGGGACAAAACGCCGACGCTGTGGTGCGCACGCCCTTTGGGATGTATGAAGTGACGTTTGGTACGGAAATCGCCTACGTGGATCAGGAGGCCAACTATCTGTTGAGCGGCCGTCTGATCGACACCCGCACCCGTTTGGATTTAACAGAGCAAAAACGCAGCGAGTTGTCGCGCGTGGATTTCAAATCATTGCCGCTGGATCAAGCCATTAAGCAGGTGCGCGGCAATGGCAAGCGTGTGTTGGTGACGTTTGAAGACCCCAACTGCGGTTATTGCCGCCAGTTGGCGCGCACGCTCACCGATATCAAGGACATCACGGTGTACACGTTCTTGTTGCCCATTCTTTCGCAGGATTCATTTGAAAAATCGGCAGCCATCTGGTGCTCTAAAGACCGCGCAGCGGCTTGGCAGGCTTTCATGGTCGAAGGCAAAGCGCCGGCCAGTGCCCCCGCTGATTGCCAGACGCCGCTGCAAAGCAATTTGGCCATGGGCCAGGTGCTGCGCGTCAATGGCACGCCCACGCTGGTGTTCGCCGACGGTTGGCGCGTGCCTGGGGCCATGCAGGCTGACGCTATCGAGCAGGCGCTAACGCAGCACGGCGCCGTGACGAGCGCAGCAAAAAAATAATTCGCGAAGCAATCGTCGGAACGAAGCAATCAGCGCGTTGGCGAGGTCGCGGTGCCGGGGTTGACCCCCTTGGGCAGGAACATCCAGACCGTGACCTCATCGCGACTGCGTCCGGCCAACTCGCCGGCGGCGCGGCCCGTGCCCCAGAACAGATCGACACGCGCGGGGCCGCGGATGGCTGATCCGGTGTCTTGAGCAAACACTTGCCGCTTCAGCGGGTTTCGGGTTTCGGGGTGCGTGCTGGAAATCACCATGGGTGCGCCCAACGGCGTGTAGGCCGGATCGACCGCCACAGAAAACCCAGCCGTCAGCGCAATGTTCAGTGAGCCCACAGGGCCTGCGTTGGGATCCCCCAAGGGCAGTTCGCGGAAGAACACGTAGCTGGGGTTCTGGTTGAGGAGTTCGTTGAGCCGTTGGGGGTTGGCGCGGGCCCATTCTTGGATGCCTTGCATAGAGGCCTGTTCGGGCAGCATCTCCCCTTGCTCAACCAGCCAGCGGCCGATAGATCGGTACGGATGGCCGTTGGTGTCGGCATAGCCCAGACGCACCACGCGGCCCCGTTGGGGCCCATCGACCAGTTTCACGCGACCCGAGCCTTGCACTTGCAGGAAAAACGCTTCAATGGGGTCGTTGACCCATACCAGCTCTAACCCCTTGAGATGGCCGCCTTGCACAAGCTCGGCGCGAGTCCAATACGGCACCACTTGTTTGCGTTTGTGGGCGTCTTCCACCAAGCGTCCTCGCAGCCTCTGACTGGCCAGTTCGGGCATGGCGGCAGTCAGGTCGATGGTGATCAAGTCAGCAGGGGGCTGGGCCAGCGCAACGGTAAATGCCCCACCGCGTTGGCGACTGCCCGTGAGCTCGGGCTCGTAGTAACCCGTGAGGCGACCACGTTGTACGGTGCCGGCAGCATCGAGGGGATGGATCAGCCATACATTGAAATGGGTCACCCAGTAAGCGCGGATGGCGGAAATGCTGCGCGGCTCAACCAGGCTGGCTGCATCACACACGGGCCCCCACGGCACTGACCGGGTGCGCGCGCTGGTGGGCAACGTTTTGCAGGCATTGAGCCAGACCGCCCAGGCGTTGACGAGGTCGGTCTCGGTCATGGCCGGTAGCCGGGTGAAGTCGCCTTGCTCAAATCGCGCAGACACCGGCGCAGGCCGCTCAACCAACGTGGGCAGTCCCGCACCCGGTAAGCGAGGTGCGGGTTGGGGCGCAGGTGGCGGGGACGGCGCGGGCACCGCGGCAACAGATGGTGTAGGTGTGGGTGTGGGTGTAGGTATAGGTGCGGGCGTATGAAGGGGCGGTGATACGGGTGTGTCGTCGGGCGGCAGCAAGGTGTTGCACCCTGCTGCCATGAGCAAGGCACTGGTGGTCAGTGTCCATAGGACACGTGGCAACACAACTTGAGCCACACGGTGCTGGATACTGATGAACTTGAAGTTAAAGCCCACAGAAAGGGATGTCATGGGGTTAATCCTGGTTGAAATGTTGCTGGCCTTGGGGCTGGCCGTGTTCATCGTGTGGTGGACGATGTTTCACCGACCTAAAGAAGAACGCACGGCACAACCCACGGCTTCAGCGCATTCAGATACCGAGCGCAGCGACCAATAGTGCAGTGCTTCACGCTGTTTGACACTTTTATAAACCCGACGGATTTGTCGTCCTGGCTAGGCGCAAGCCGCACCCACTGTGCCGCGCGTTCAACTGCCGTTCAATGCAACACGTGCGGTGTGGCCAACACAAACTCGGCAATGTTGACAACGAACTCGGTGCCGTCCTGCGCCACGCAGTGGTAGGCGCCACGCATGGTGCCTACGGGCGTGGGTAAGGGGCAGCGGCTGGTGTACTCAAAAGATTGTCCGGGTTGCAACACCGGTTGTTCACCCACCACGCCAGGGCCGCGCACTTCTTCTACGCGTTGATTGCCGTCGGTGATGACCCAGTGCCGCGAAATCAGCTGGGCGGCAATGTCACCCGTATTGCGCAGGGTGACGGTGTAGGCAAATAGGTATTGACCCTCATCAGGGTCGGACTGTGCCGCCAAGTAGCGCGGAACAATCTGAACGGTGAATTGCGGCTTGGACATCGTGGTTCCGCGGGGTGGAAACGTGGGGGAGCACAGGGGGGAGCGTCTCTTAAACTGCGCGGCCCCAAGCGCACCAAGGAAACTGCATATGACCGCGGATTGTCGCATCGCCCCCAGCATTTTGTCGGCCGACTTCTCACGTCTGGGCGATGAGGTTCGCGCGGTTCAGGCTGCAGGCGCCGATTGGATTCACTTCGATGTGATGGACAACCACTATGTGCCCAACCTCACTGTGGGTCCGTTGGTGTGCGAAGCCATTCGCCCACATGTGCAGCGACCCATCGACGTGCATCTGATGGTCGAGCCCGTCGATGCGCTCGTGCCGCTCTTTGCCAAGGCCGGCGCCAACCTCATCACCTTTCACCCCGAAGCCTCGCGCCATGTGGATCGCACGCTGGGGCTGATACGCGACGCGGGCTGCCAAGCGGGCCTCGTGTTCAACCCCGCCACGCCGCTCGATTGGATGGATCACGTCATGGATCGCCTCGATCTGGTGTTGCTCATGAGCGTGAACCCTGGCTTTGGGGGGCAGGCGTTTATCCCCTCGACGCTGGCCAAACTCAATGCGGCGCGTGCGCGGCTGGATGTGTATCAGCAAGAAACCGGTCGGCGCGTGCTGCTGGAGGTGGACGGCGGCGTCAACGTCAACAACATTCGCTCCATTGCTGCGGCAGGCGCCGACACCTTTGTGGCGGGCAGCGCCATCTTTGGCAGCAGCGACTACGCCGGCACCATCGCCCGCATGAAGCAAGAGATCGCGGCGGGGTGGGGCGGTGCGACCTAATTTGCAAGCGGCGCTGATCGACCTTGACGGCACCCTCATGGACACGGTGCCCGATCTGGCGCAAGCGGCCAATGGCATGCGTGGCGAACTGGGCTTGCCGACCTTGCCCGAGGCGCGCATCGCCGCCTTTGTGGGCAAGGGCGCCGACTCGCTGGTGCACCGCGCGTTAACCAATGACCTGAACGGCCAGGCCGATGCCCCGTGCTTTGCACAAGGTCGCGCCGCGTTTTTTCGTCACTACCACCGCGTCAATGGGTTGCACGCCACCGTGTTTGAGGGCGTGCCGCAAGCCTTAGCGCGGTTGCGTGCGCACGGTTTGCGCTTGGCCTGCGTCACCAACAAACCGCGCGAATTCACCCTACCGCTTCTGGAGCGCGTGGGCTTGGCGTCGGCTTTTGAGGTGGTGGTTGCGGGCGACGATGTGCCCGAGAAAAAACCGCATCCGGCGCAACTCATCGAAGCCTGCCGACAACTGAACGTGCCGCCTGCGCAATGCGTGATGCTGGGTGATTCGATCAACGACGCCCTGGCCGCACAACACGCCACCTGCCCCTGCGTGTTGGTGGAAACCGGCTATAACGAAGGCCAACCCATCAACACCTTGCGTGATCGTCCTGGTGTGTGGGGCGTGTATGCCAACTTGCCGCTCGCCGTCAACGCTCTGTTAGATGACCCTTGTTAGCGACCATGACTGAACTCGAATTCCAAGCGCTCGCCCGTCAGGGCTACAACCGCATCGCCCTCATTGCAGAAACATTTTCTGATCTGGACACGCCCTTGTCGGTGTATCTGAAACTGGCCCACAAG
>WBZQ01002447.1_pt1 | contig 11910 bp, 7 predicted proteins | sample 5204251 | NCBI WGS metagenome assembly WBZQ01 (sample SAMN12412402, study PRJNA552823) | activated sludge metagenome | isolation source: activated sludge from nitrification reactor of wastewater treatment plant... | place: USA: Virginia | collected 2017-09 | reverse complement strand
CGAACCGTCGACATCGGCGAAGCGCCCGTCGGCGTCCTGATGAGCCAACAGCCAGGCCAACGCCAACTCGACGTTCGGCGCGGGCGCCGGGGCCGGAGTCGGCGCCTCGGCCAGCGACGTGTCGATCAGGCCCACGCCCTCCGTCATGCTGAAGAAGTGCGCGGCGAACGCGCGACGCAGGCGGTCCACGGCGGCCAGGTCTTCAGCGCTGGGCTCGACGCCGGGCGCCGTCAAGAAGATGAAGCCGGCTCGGAAGGTCTTCGGAGACGCCGGGAATCCAGGATTGCGGGCGCCCTCGGCGGCGATCACCTGATCGAGCGTGACGCTCTCGGGCGTCGCATCGATCACGGCCTGGTCACTAGGCAGTTGCGTCGAGTCGATGGCGGGGTTGCGCAGCAGCGTGAACGGGGCCACGGCGGCGGGCGCCCGCAGGCCCATGAGATAAAGGTCGAGCGGCGAGTACCGCTCGAGCACACGCTCGGCGCGCCACTGGCTGCCCCGCGGCGACCAGTCGGCGCCGTACATCACGGAGGCGTCGCTGTCGAGCAGGTAGCTCCAGTGCGCGCCGTCGCGACCTAGCAGGTCGGAGGACAACTGGCCGCCCGCATCGCGGAAACGCGGCTGCGCCAGCCACTGGTGCGCGGCCTCGTGGGCCAGCACGTTGAGCGTGTCGCGGAAACCGCGCTGACCGGGAGTCGCGCTCAACGGCACGCCCGGCCGCGACGAGAGCGGCTGGCTCGTGTAGCGCGCCACCGCGGCCATGTCGATATAGCCCCGCAGACGGCCCGGGCTGCCGAACAGGTCACCGTTGTCGACAACAGGTTTGCCGATACCCTGCACGTCGTTGCGCACCAAGTTGTGGAAGGCGATGGCTTGGCCGGTCTCGAACTCGAAGTTCGTGAACACCACGAGGAAGTCGTAGAAGTCCCCGTGGGTTGCGTAGAAGCGGCGTGCCAGCGCGGCGCGCGGCGCGTAGTTGGGCGTGCCGTCGGGATCGCGCCAGGCGTAGCTCGAGCCGTCGTGCTCGATGATCGCCAGGTCACCCTGGTCGCGCGTGATGGCCGAAGGCAGCGGTGCCGTACGCAGCGTGTGCGCGCGCTCGCGCAGACGCCGCGCGGCGGCCAACTCGTCGCCCGCGTCCGAGTGCAGCGTGGCCACCGCCTGCACGTTCGCGCTCGCACCGGTGACGACGGGCAGCAACAGCCACGCAACGAGGCCCATCGAGGCTGCGTGAGCCCGACGGTTCCTGAGCCTTGTCTTCGACCTCATCGCCGCCCTCCCGGGGAAGCACACGCCTGGCGAGACACGGCGACCCTGAGGAGGGCGGCTCGTGGACGCGGCATGATGAGCGGGCAGATTTCCAGAAGAACGCCGGGCGCACGGCCGGCGCAGAACGCGTCTAGCTTGGGGGCGTCGAGCACTCGGTGGCCTCGTTTGTGACGGCGAAGTGTACAACGGGTTCCACGCGAGTCAAGCCATGACGACGTTCCGCTGAATCGATTTATTCGCGCGCACGTCACGCCATTTCCGGGTCGAGACTGGATGGCAAAGTATGCGCTCTGAGACGGTGGGGTCGCGTACGGATCGCACGTGTGGCGTGGCAGAGTGTAGGCATGAGCCCCACACTCTGCCGTCACGGCATCACGGGGTCACGGGGTGGTCGCCAGGCGTTCAGCGCTCCGTGCGCCAGTGGGCCAGGCCGATGGCCGCCAGGCAGGCCAGCAGCAGCACGCTGTACTCGACCCCGTTGCGACCGGCTCCCACCACGAACCAGCCGCTCTCGGCGTGCACCATCACGATGCCGGACACGAGGATCGTCCCCAGCCCCAGACATGCAGGCACCACCAGCCGGCCCCAGACGAGCGCGAACGTCGCCGCCACCTCGAACAGCGTGATGCTCCAGGCGATGGCGGTACCGAAAGGAAGCCCACGGCTGGTCAACCAGGCGCCGAACGGCTCCGAGCCCCCCGTCCATAGCCTGAGGTGACCGTGAACCCCGAGGAGAACCGCGACGGCGACACGTACGATCGTCAAGCTGCGGGCCAACACGGCTGCGTTCATCGAGCACTCCATGCGCCGCCATGCCCCCAAGGCAACGCCAACCGGCGGGCCGGCACGACTCGGCCCACGCGCGCGGCGCAGTGTGCGGCGCGCGGTCGGGGCGCCGCAATGCCTGCGTGGCGGGGTGACGACGTTTGACGTTGTTAGATTCTTTGAACTTCCAAGCGCCGGGCGCTGTGCGGGCATGGCTTTGACAGCGGCCGCCGCGCGTCTATAGGCTGCCGGGCGCGGACCGCCGCAGGGCGTTCGCTGCCATGCTCAGCTCCCTCGGCGCCTATCTGGCCTTCTTCGCTCTGGCTGTCGTGGTTCCGGGGCTGGCCGCGCAACGTCTGGCGCGCGTGCCCGTGGACCTCGCGCTGGTGCTGCCGTTGGGCACCGCGCTGACCGCGGGCGCGCAAGCACTGAGCCTGGTGTGCGCGGCCCCGTGGGTTGTTCCGGCCTACGCGCTCGCGATGCTGCTGGTGCTGGTCGCCGGTCGCCGGGGTGAGCGCGACCCTCGGCGTTGGACGTGGACACCAGGACCGGGGCTGGTGGGGGCCCTGCCAGCCCTGGCCGCAGTCGTTGGCCTGCTGGCGCTGACGCAGTACGGCTTCAATCGCTTCGACGCGCACAGCGGCGACTTCCGGCTCGACCCCTTCCTGGGCTTCGACTCCTGCTTCCACGCAGGGGTCACGCGCGAGTTGACGCTGGGCTGGCCGCCGCAGGTGCCCGGCCTGTCAGGCTTTCCGCTCGGCTACCACCTGGGCCTCGACCTGCTGCGCGCCGCGGCGTTGCAGCACGCGGGCACCGACCCGTTCGATTCGATCAACCGGCTCGACGTGACCTGGAGCGCGTTCGCGCTCGTGCTGATGCTGCGCGCGCTGGGCCAGCGTCTCGGGCTCGGGCGGCGGGCGCTCGTCGTGCTGGCCTGCACCCCGCTGCTTGGCGACCTCGCGTGGCTGCTGGCCGGCAGCCCGCAAGCGCACTGGTGGAGCGATCTGCTGCGCGGCAACCTGCTGATCTCGCTGGCGACGGCCAACCCCGCGATCCCCGCGCTCACGCTGGCTTTGGGCTGCCTGCTGAGCGCGCAGCGCGCCCTCGACGCGCCGCGCGGTCCTGGGCGGCGTGGTGCGCTGGTCCTGGCGGCGCTGCTCGCGCTGGCCGTGCCGCACTTCAAGGTGTTCCTGGGCGCGCACCTGCTGCTCGGGCTTGGTACCTGGGCGCTGCTGCGACGCGCGGCCTGGAGGGCACTCGCCCTTGTGGCGTTGCCCTGTGCGCTCAGCACCGCGCTGCTCGTGCTGGGTCGCGGCGGCGAGAGCGTCGCCGTCGTCTGGGCTCCACTCGACCTGGTGCACGCCACGCGCGACAGCCTGGGCGCGGCCCCACTGCGTGGGCCGGCCTTGGTGGCCTACGCAACGTTCTGGCTGCTGGCCTCGCTGGGCTTGCGCGTGGTGGGCCTGCCGAGCGCCCTGCGCGCGCTAACGCAGGGCTCGGGCCTCGCGGTCGCGTTGGCAGCCATGGCATTGTCGGGCTGGCCCTTGGGACTGCTACTGCGCGTCGCGGCCCCGGAGATGTTGGCCGGAGAACGGGTGATCAACGACGCGGCCTACCTGGTCGAACAGAGCGGGCCGCTGCTGTGGATCTTCACCGTGGTGACCCTGGCCCGTTGGAGCACGCGTCCCTGGGGACGCATCGCGGCGGCCGTCGGCCTGCTGCTCAGCCTACCGGCCAGCGTGCACTTCGCCTGGAAGAAGACCACGCTCGACCCCGATTCGATTCCGGCGGCACGCGTGCGTGCCGCGCGCAGCGTGGCCACCTTGACGCGGCCCGGCGAGGTGGTGCTGCAGCGCCCCGGAGGGCGTTGGCCGGCGCTGCCAGTGGTGCTCACCTCGCGCCGCGTGCCCTTCGAGCGCTTCACGCCCTACCTGACCCAGTTCGCGACGCGCGCGCCCTTGCTGACACGGCAGGAGCGGGTGGCGACGTTCTTCAGCACGCGCGACAGTCGCGCGGCCGCCGCGCTCGCGCACCAGCTTGGCGCGCGCTTCCTGTTGCTCTACGACGGCGAGCGCGTGCGCTTCCCGATGGACGAGCTGCTGGAACCCGTGCACGTGGAAGAGCGCGCGCGGGTCTACCGGATTCGGGAACCAACGCGGTAGAGCCACGCCGCGCGCTCCCATCAAGGCCAGGACCGACTACCGGCCGACGATCAACTGGCCAAGCCAGTACAAGAGCGCCTTCGGCTCGTGTCGGACGTAGTACTTGAAGTCCCAGAGGTACGCGGCCAGGTTGTGGCGGTTCAGCACGCGGTGCACTGTGGAGACGTTGGCCGTGACCGCGCGTGTGGCATGCCACCAGGAGCCCGGAACAAACAACACGTCGCCCGCTTCCAGCGTGGCAATCAGGGGCTTCGCCAGCGCGAACAGCGGAAAGCGACTCAAGTCCGGATTGAACGGGTTGACCGGCGAGAGGTGCGGATAGCCGGTCGCAACGGGGTACAGCAAGTGACTCTGCTCGGGAGGGCAAAGCCACCACGTCTTCTGGCCATAGTACTGACACGAGCCGACGTACAGCTCATGGCGGTCGTAATGCAGCGAGCCATAGGTGCCGCCACGCGGCGCGATGAAGACCTCGGCGCCATTGAGGTTCCTGCTCGCAAAACCCAACACCGAGAACGGCCACGTCGTGCTCCAGTTGGGCAGCAGATGAACGGGGGCAGCAAACGCACTGGCAAGCGTCGGGAAATTGGCCGCGATGCTCAGGTTCGTCAGGTACGGCAAGTCGTCGTCGGCCTCGAAGCGCGCGAGATAGTCACCCAGGGTGGCCAGTTCTGCGAAGGCTTCCATGGCGCGCTTGTGACCACGAACGCGAAACGGGCTGCCGCCGCCACCCGCCAGCTTGGTGAGCGGCAAATCCCCGGAGGCCGCCGTCAGAGTCTTGGGGTTGATGGCCTCACTCGGCACGCCGCCTTTGACGACCACGGGCTGGCGCGCGCGCACGAACTCGCCGACGAAATCGTCGTACTTCAGGTCGCGGCGGCTGGCTACGGGCGTCCCGCTGGCAGCCCAGGCCGACAGTGGTTGCGCCACGAAGTGCGATTCCGGAAGCGTGATGCGGCCATCACGCAGGTCGACGTCAGCACGCATGCTGTAGCTCCCCCTGTCGCCGCTGCGATGCGGTGTTGCGCGGGTCCATCGTGGGTCCCGAGTTCGGATCCTGGGTCCCCGGCCGAGGTTCGGAACGTGAGCCGCGAACGGGGCTGACGGATGGCCCGCGGCACCGACAGCACGGCCTCTTGTGGCACATCGCTTTCGCAAAAGCAATCGCCGCTGACTGCGGATCGAACCCCAGACCGCCGGGGCCACGCGCGTGCCGTGGGCCGCACGCGACGCCGCAGGGCACTACGTCATGCCAGGGCGAACCCTGAACACAAAGGACTCAGCGTCGGCCTCCGACTGCGGGCTGCCCACGCGCACGTCGTAGATGCCCGGCGGGAGCAGATCGGCGGGCACGAAGACGCGGCCACGCTCGTCCGCTCCCACCAGCACGTCGTAGGGTCCGAGCACGGCCCGGCCCGGCTGGCGCGGGACCACGTGGGCCGCGCAGCGCGGGACACAGGCCAAGCCCTCCGGCAAGACCAGGAACGCCCCCGCGTCGCGGACCGTGAGGCGCACCACCAACTCGGGAGCGCCCGCGCCCGGCTCGCCACGCAGGCGTGCGAGCACGAACAGCGGCACGCGCGTGCGCGTCACCGGTTCAGCGGCCGCTGACGGTCGCACCCCGCCCGACGCAGGACCGGCCGTGCGCGACGCCGCGTCGGTGTTGCCCTCGGCGGGTTCGGGCACGTTGGTCGCTGCCGGCCGCGGGGGCGCAAGCTCGCTGGGCTGCGCGCCACCGGCGGCCGCCTGCACCCGCAGCGATGCCAGGGTACGCGCCTCGCGCAGCGCCGACGCGAGCTGCTGGCCGTGCTGCCACTGCCACACGTGCCCGGCCAGCGCGGCCACCAGCACCGCCGCCAGGACACCGTGCTGCACCCCACGGCTGCGCTCGCTCAGCCACGCGATGGGGGCCAAGGGCCGGGTGGACGCCAGCGCGTCGCGCGCGGCTGCCAGGCGCAAGGCTGCGCGTAGGGCCGTGTCGGTCTCCAGCATATCCACGCAGCGCGGGCAGTGCAGGTAGTGCTCCTCGAAGGCCTCGAGTTCGCGCTCATCGAGGCGCCCTTGTTGATAGCGCTCGGGCCAGCCCAGCGCTTCGACCGCGTCGTGCTCCAGTTTCACGGTTGCGCCTCCTTCGTCTTGTGCTCGAGCAGCGCCTTGAAGCGCTGCCGGGCGCGGAACAACACGCGATTGAAGTGCACCGTGCTGATGCCGAGGTCGGCGCAGATGCGCGACTTGTCTTCGTCTGCAAGATAGAAGCGGTAGAGGATCTGGCGATCACGCGGCGTGGGCAGCGCGCGCACCAGCTCGCGCACCAACAGCACCTGCTCGTCGCGGATCAGCCTGGCCAGCGGCCCCAACTCGTTGTCGCGCAACGCCTCGCAGGCCTCCGGGCTGTCGATGTCGACGAGGCCGCCACACCGATGCCGCTCGCGGAAGCCACTCAGCACGAGGTTGCGCGCGATGCCCCGGATGAAGCCAGCCAGGCGCTCGGGCTGCTCGAGGGGGCCGCGACGCAGGCGCTCGATGACGCGCTTGAAGGTCTCTTGGAAGAGATCCTCGGCGGTGGCCGCGTCGTGCGCCTGGCGTCGCAGGAAGAAGCGCACGCCGCGGGCGTAGTGCTGCACCAGCTCGGCCTCGGCTTGGACGTCATGGGCGGCGATGCGCAGCCCCAGGGCGCACGCCACCCGGGCTTCGTCCTCATCCGGCTCGTAGAGCGGCGCGGCGCCGGCGGCACTCGCGCCCGCGGACGCGCCGCCCGGCACGATCTGGAAGCGCTGCCGGCGCGGGTTCGAAGCGGGCTGGCCCGGATCAGCGATCGCCACCGGGATCTCCCGTCCAGGTGCCCGTGGCCCCCGGTTCGCGGCCAACGAACTCGCCGTCGATCACACCCAGCGGGTGGCCGTCCGGACGCCAACGGATGCGGAGTGCAGGGCGTGCCGGCTCCGACGGCTGCTTGGACGAGGGCGGCTCGGGCTGCGCCAGCAAGGCCCCGCTGACGTCATCCACTCGGCCCAACCAGCGGCTCTCGAGCGCGCGGCCAGGAGCCTTCACACGCACCCGCACGGGGGGCCGCGCGGACAGGCTGGTCGCGCCGCCGTGATCGACACGCGACAGCACCTCGAAACGCACCTGCGCATTGGCGAGGAAGGGCGCGACACCACCGCGACGCACGACCCAGTGGCTCGGACGGGTGAGCGCGGCCAGCGTCGCCAGCTTGTCCTCCGTGGCACTGCTCATGCCTGACATGGACCCCCCGGGGTTGCTCAGGAGCCGCCGGATGGCGACCCTCAGCTCCTGTCTGTCAACACCGGCGCAGCTATCTCACCACGTGGCCTGGGAGGCGCGCGTGCCTGGCCTCGGCAGAGCCTGCCAGTCTCCCTGTAACCCGAAGCTGGCCCAGAAGTAAGGGTCGCGGGTCTGGGGCATCCGCAGGAGTTCGAGCTGTGCCAACCGGAGGGCAGCGCTGGGCGGACGCGGCTCGCGATCGGCCACGAAGCGCCCATAGAAGCGCAACATGAAGTCGGAGGCCGTGCTGTCCCACACGGGCCACAGGCTGGAGACCACGCGCGGCACGCCCGCGTACATGAAGCCACGCACCAGGCCCACCAAGCCCTCCCCCGGAACCTCGGCACCCCAGGCCGTCTCGCAGCCTGCCAGCACCACCAGCTCGGCGTTCAGGCGCAGGCGATAGACGTCGGCCAGGCGCAGGCGACCCTCGCGCGGCTGACCGTCGGGACCCACGCGCGTGAGGATCAACGCCGACTGCTCGGGGTGTTGCACGTCACGCCGACCGTGCGTCGCGAAGTGCAGCACCTGGTAGCCATCGAGCTGGCCGCCCACGAGCGCGGAGCGATCGGCCTCGAAGCCCGTCAGCACCAGCGCCGACGCTGCCTGCCCCGCGTCGCGGCGATCGAACAAGGCGGCCAAGCCCTGCGCCTCCGCGAGGCTGTGCGGCAGGCGTGGCAGGCGCCCACTACGACCGGAAAGCAGGGACTCGGACGGCGAGCGGACGCCGGACGGTGTCGCGCGCTCGGGGCTCACACGCACGCGTGGATCGCTGGATTCGAACACCGGGTCAGCCAGGACCGCGAAGGCGTGCGTCGCATGGCGGCGCGCAGCCTGCCCGCGAAAAGCAGCCAGCGCGGCGACGGACGGCAGGCTCACCAGCTCGTGGCTGCACACCAGCCAGGGCGACGTGGCTTCAGGGCCGGCGCAGGTGTCGTCGCCACGCACGCCGGCCGGCACGGCCGCGCCGGCAGGACGGGGCAGCGCCGCGAACGGCAGGTAGTGCAACGCGCCATCGGGCACGATCACGAGCCGTGGCTTGGTGAGCAGTGCCGCCGCCGGCCCCAGCAGCAACTCGCCGAGGCGCGCCAGCCGGCGCGGCTCGTCCGCGTCGGGCGGCTCTTCGCGTTGGCGCAGGTCTTCGAGCGCCGCGCGGGTCAGCGCTTCGAGGCGCGTCCGACCAGGCAGCGCGTAGCCACTGAAACCCGTGCGCGAGATGGCCCACAGAAAGCTGCGCGGTTCGCCCAAGGCGTACTCGAGCAGCAGCGTGTCATCGTCGAGCAGGCCCTGGATTGCGGGCAGGTCGAGCGCACGGGGGCGCGCCAGATCGGCGTACGCTGGATCGTGCTGGCGCAGGCTGGCCTCGACTGCCGCCAGCTCTTCGCGCCAGGTACGGAGGCCACTCTCGATGCGCGCGCGGGTCGCGCGTCGAGGGCCCGCCGCACCCAGCAGGTCGCGACGCAAGCTGTCGAGCCCGGTGATGTCGTCCAGCAGGCCGGCGCGGCGCGCCGCCAGGTCGGGATCGATGCGCTGCGCCGGATCGAAACCGCGCACGTCGAGCAGGTCCACGAGCGTGCGTGCGCGCGCCGCTTCCGCGGCTTCGAGCGCGGCGCGGTCATGGCCTGCATGGGGCGCACGCTCGTGCAGCGCCATCAGCAGGCTGACGCGCAACTCGTAGGGGCGACGCCGCTCGGTGGCCAGGAAGCGCGCCCGTCGCTCGGGTTGCGTCACACGCGCGCGCAGGCCTTCGATCATGTCGACCGCCTGGCGCACGTGTGTGAGCGCCGCCGTGAGGCGTCCCTGGTCGCGCTCGAGTTCCGCCAGGGCGGTGAGCGTCTCGGCCTGCCCATCCTGCAACTCGAGCTGTCGACGTCGCTCCAGAGCCCGCAGGAGATCGACCCGCGCCGCAGCCAGACGGCCCGCGCGCGCCGCGGCCACCCCGCGCCAATGCAGTGCCTCGGCCTCCAGGCTGACGCTGGCCAGCCGGCGCGCCGCCCACAACGCCCGCGCGAACTCACGCTGCGACTCTTGCAGCGCGCCGCTCAGCAGCAACGCGCGGCCAAGCCTGAGGCGCGCGTTGAGCAGACCGCCCTCCGCACCCTCGTGGCGTTGCCAGATCACGGCTTCACGGGCGCGCGCCAGCGCCGCCACGACGTTGCCGCTCTGCAGTTCCAGCGCCGCCAGCTCGTTCAGCGTGTTGCCTGTGCGACGCCCCAGCCGCCGACGCAGGGCCAGCGCCTCGTCGTAGGCCGCGCGGGCTTCGTCGAGGTCACCCAGCGCGCGCCGCGCCGCGCCCAGCCCGTTGAGCGCCAGCGCCTCACCCTCTTCATCGCGCGGCGCGGCGTCAGCGCTCGCGCGGGCCAAGTCGAGCGCCTGCTCGTAGCGCTCGAGCGCCGCCTCGGGCGCGCCGCGATTGAGCGCCAGCAACGCCAGATTGCACAGCGCCCGCACCTGCGGGCGGCGCTCACCCAGACGTCGGAAGGTCGCCAGGGCCAACTCGTAGCCGTCCCGCGCGGCAGCGTACTCTCCGCGGCTCTGCTGCACGCCCGCCAGGCTGTTCGAGGCTTGTGCGACGAGATAGGCGCTGTCGGCCTGTTGCGCCGCCGCGAGCGCTTGCGTGAACGCTGCGAAGGCGGCTTCGAGGCGCTCCGCGTGACGTTCGAGCAAGCCCAGGTTGTTGAAGCTCTCGGCCAGGCCATAGAAATCGCCCAGCGCACGCCGCAGGTCGAGCGCACGCCCGAGCGCCCGACGCGCGGCGACGAGCTGGCCGGGCACGCTTGGCTCCCAGGGTCGATCGTTGAGCGCGCTGGCCTCGTGCGCGGCCGCGCCCAACGCGGCCCACAGGCGCGCCGACCGGCCATAGGCAACGCGCGCGTCACTGCGCTTGCCCAAGCGCATCGACAGGGCGGCACGTGCATCGAGCGCCAGGGCCTGCTCGCGCCGCGCGTTCAGGCGCCGCCAGACGACCAGCGCGCGGTCGTAGGCGGCCAGCGCCTCGGGGAGTTGCCCGCGCGCCGCGAGTTGCCCGGCTTCGGCCATGGCGACGTGGCCAGGCGTGCTGCCGTCGGTCTCCGCCAACGCTTCGAGCGCGAGCGTGTAGCGACCGGCAAGCGCGGCCTGCGAGTTGCTGCGCACTTCGAGCTGCCAGGACGCCGCTTGCGCGGGTAGCAACAGCCACTCGCCGCCGAAGCGCTCGAAGGGTGCATCGACCTCGAGCACGCGGTCGCCGCCGACGAGCCGCAGACGCAGGTCCATGCCGGCGTGGTGCGCGCGCACGCAGAAGCGTCCGGAGGCCGGCACATCGAGCGCGAGGACGTGCACGTCGCCGGCCGCGAGGTCACGCTCGAGCACGTCACCGACGCGCAGCACGAGTGCCGGCGGATCCGGCGCCGCGTGCGCGCCTGCCGAGGCGGCGATGGACAGGCCGGCCAGCACGAGCAGGCCGCAACCTGCCCTGTGGAGACGTTGAATTCGAGAGGACATCGCGCGCGACAGCATCGCACGAATCGGCGCTTTCCAAAGCACAAGGCGCGGGCCCGGCACGCGACGCCGAACCCAGGGGCGGACCGCGTGTCTCTCTCGGTGGAACCAGCGGCGCATGGCGAGGTTCCACGATCGCGCTGCCGGCCTGGTCGTGGGCCTCGAGCAACCCACCGAGGACACGTCCATCCAACTCAGGGCGCGACGCTGTGCGACGCCATCCCGCGCGCGCGAAACCTATGCCCTTTGAAGCAGCGCCTGGGGTCCGGCGCTGGCCGCCCTGCGGGGCACCGGTTGCCCGCCCGGTCGGGCGAGCAACCGGCGTGGCCTCACCAGCTACAGCCGCCGGTCTGTAGACACGGCAGTGGAGTCACGCCGTACCACGTGTAGTCGAGGCCATAGGCGCTGATGGCCTGCCCTCGGGTCCAACTTGGAAGTTGGATCCAGAAGCGGTGGTAGCTGCCACCACCACATTCGGCAGCGACGGCGGGTTCGCTCGCAGAGTCCGCGCGCACGAGGGTCACCGTGACCTTGGTGGCCCCGGCGTACAGGTCGACAGGGATCGATTGGGTCGGCGCGTCCTGGTCACAAGCCCAACCCTGGGCGAGCCCGGTCGCGCTGAGCGCCTCCAGAAAGCCTTTCGGATTGTATCGATCGAACGGCATCCATGCGGGCGTAGTGACCCACCAGTCGTGACCATGCTGCCCGTAGACCTGGTGCCGCGCGACGCCGAAGAAGGCCATCGATGTCGGCCCGATGTCGAACAACGACGCACGGAACGCGCTGGACTGATAGACGCCGCTACTTCCCTGACCGGGAACGCCGCCGAGCTTCTTCTTGTCGCGCTGCGCGTCCTCCTCGAGTTCGCGCTGCATGCGCCGCTGCTCGAGGAACGCCGTGATGTCGCGCTGCAGCTGGGCCGGGTCCTGGAAGCGGTGTTCCGGATCCT
>WBZQ01000751.1_pt2 | contig 11916 bp, 9 predicted proteins | sample 5204251 | NCBI WGS metagenome assembly WBZQ01 (sample SAMN12412402, study PRJNA552823) | activated sludge metagenome | isolation source: activated sludge from nitrification reactor of wastewater treatment plant... | place: USA: Virginia | collected 2017-09 | reverse complement strand
AATCTCATCTTGAAGACCCAGAACGATTTCCTGCGCATTCTCGATCGTGAGAGCTCTCATATCCATATTGAATCAGAAAATGCGAACATCCGCAATTACTTATGTCGTCGCGTTTATCGTGACCTGGCCTTTGCGCAAGAGAGGCTTTCGGGCAACGCCGCGCGCTTGAGCTACTCGTCAGGCCGCCCGCGGCCGCCGCGACTTGATGGCGAGCGCCACGTCGGTTCTCGTCGCTCCGAGCGCGAGAAGCGAGCGAATCAGCAAGTCCAAGCTCACGGACTCCTCGCCGGCCTCCATCTTCGCCACCCGGGACTGGCTGGATTTGAGTCTCTTGGCACACTCAACCTGCGTCAGTTGAGCGGCCTCCCGTCGGTGGCGCAGGGCGCGCGCGAGTGAAGCTCGGAGCTCGACGAGCTCCTCCTCCTCTCGAGTGAGTCCTAGGAACTCTGCGGCCGTGCCCACCTTCCAACCAGCCTTTTCAAGGCGTGCCTTCTTTGCTTCCTTCATTGCCTTCCCCTTGCGGCCCGCTGGTATCGCTCGAGCCTTCGCCGGCATTCGTCAAGAATTGGCGCCGGCGTCTTTCTGGTCTTCTTGCTGAATACATCAAGAATCACGATGGCATCCGGCTGGATTGCGTACATGATCCGCCAAGTCTGTCCCCGGTCGGGGACCCGGAGCTCGTGGCAGTCTGGCCCCAGATCACGCATCGGCTTGGAGTGAGGCATCGCCAGCTTTTCGCCATCCTGCAGTCGACGAAGGAGTCCGCCCGCCTCGACGCGGGCTTCCTTCGAGAACGGCGGGCTTCTCACTTCTCCCGAGAGCCAGACGAGCGCCTTCTCGCGGTCCATGCCGCGATCATATGTCGCATTCGACATGGTGGCAAGCCACGTCGTTGCGGGTCGGTGTCGACCCCGACAGAAACACACGGCGCACCGACCTCCGCCGGCCGGCATTCCGCGGACAACGCTGAGATGCCGGCGACCGGTCTAGACTGACCAAGAGGTCCTTATGACAAAACTCCCCGCGAACGTCTCCCAATTCCTCCGTGGCAAGAGATTCGTCGTCGCGGGCGTCTCTCGCTCTCCCCAACAGCCTGCGAACGCCATCTTCCGTAAGCTGCGCGCCTCGGGCTTCGACGTGGTGCCGGTCAATCCCAACGCTCAACGGCTGGAGGACGCCACCTGCTACCCCGATATCTCATCCGTTCCCGGAACGGTCGACGGCGTCGTCATTGCCACGCATCCCGGTGTCGCCGCCGAGGTCGTTCGCCAGGCACACGCGCGCGGCATTACCCAAGTCTGGTTTCATCGGTCCTTCGGCGCCGGCAGCGTCTCCGAGGACGCGCTTAAGGCCTGTTCGGAACTTGGCCTCGAGCCCATCGTGGGCGGGTGCCCTTTGATGTATTGCGAGCCGGTCGATGTTGGGCACCTGTGCTTCAAGTGGTGGCTAGGCTTGCGGCGCCGGATTCCGACCTGAACGGCCGCGGCGGGGCGTTTTGGCTGGGTTTGGTGCCTTCACCCTACCCTTCTTCGGCCACTCCTACGCCGTACTTGGTCATCTTCGCCTTCAGCGTGTTCCTTGCCAGGCCCAGGCGGCGTGCGGTGTCGCGGAGCTTGCCTCCCGACTCGGCCAGCGCCCTCTCCAGAAGCTCGCGCTCCCTTTCGGCCATGGCCTTCTCGTAGGATTCCGCGGTCAGGGGTTCGGGTGGAGAACTCTCTTGGTTTGACGCCGATGGCTGCGCGGCCGTTTGCGATTGGGCACCGGGTCCGTGGGGGACCGGCGTTGTGGAGAGGCGGGGCGATTCGCGAATCCAGGTGAAGTCGTCCGCGGTCAGGGTGTCGTTTGGGCTTAGGACCAGGGCGCGGTGGAGCGTGGCCTCCAGCTCGCGGATGTTGCCCGGCCAGGGATAGTGCGAGAACAGCGAAAAGACACTCGCGTCCAGGCGCCTTGGGTCTGTTCCCAAGTCTCGCGACAGCTTCCTGACGAAATGCTGCACCAGGCTTGGGAGGTCTTCCATTCTCTTGCGCAGGGGCGGGAGCTCGATGGGGACGACGTTCAGGCGATAGAAGAGGTCCTCGCGGAACTCGCCTCTCACAATCGCGTCCTCCAGGTCCAGGTTCGTCGCCGCCAGGATCTTCACGTCGACCCTCACGGTGGAGGTTCCGCCCACGCGCTCGAACTCCTTGTCCTCGACCACGCGGAGGAGCTTGGACTGAATGGAGAGGGTGGTCTTGCCAATCTCGTCGAGGAAGATCGTGCCGCCCTGGGCCAGCTCGAAGCGGCCCGGCTTCTTTCGGTCCGCGCCGGTGAAGGAGCCCTTCTCGTGCCCGAAGAGCTCCGATTCGGCAAGCGTCTCGGGCAGTGCGGCACAGTTGAATTGGATGAAGGGGCCGGAACTTCTGGGTGACAGCGCGTGGAGGATGCGCGCGACGAGGTTCTTGCCGGAGCCGGATTCGCCCCGGATCAGCACGGTTCCGGTGCCGGCCGCCGCGCGCGGCAACGCGGTCTTGACGCGCCGCGCGGCTTCCGAGGTTCCGACCAGGGCGTCCAGGTTCCAACCTCGCAAGAGGTTCGCCTTGAGGCTTTCATTTTCGACCGACAGTCGTTGGCGGGCCTCTAAAAGCTCCTCCACCAGCCGCGCGTTCTCGATCGCGACCGCGGCCAGGTCCGCGAAGGCCTCCAGGAAGGCCTTGTCTCTTTCCGAGAAAAGGCGCGGCGCGCCGCGGTGGTCGATGTAGATCGCGCCGCTGATGCGGTCCTTCACACGCAAGGGCACACACAGGAACGAGACAATGGAATGGGCCAGGATCGATTCGCGCCCGGCAAAGCGCGGGTCGATGCGCGCGTCGGCCGCGAGGATCGACTGGCCTTCCTTGACAACCCGCTCGACGACCGAGCGCGAGAGCGCCTCGGCCTCTTCCTCCTTGCCGGTCTTGAGGTTTCTCGCGACCCGCACCTCGAGGCGGCCCGTGACCGGGTTGGCAAGCAGGATCATGCCGCGCTCGGCGTTGAGCCTTCTCAAAGCCACGTCCACGGTGTCGTCGAGGACCGCCTGGAGGTCTCTTGTGCTGTTGACAATGCGGGAGACCTCGTAGAGCCCAATCACGCCCGTGGCCTCGGACTTGCGGTCGGCGGCCGCGGCCACGAGATGGGCAATGCGCTCGAGGGCGCCTCTTGCGCGGTCCAGACCGCGGCGGGCGCCGACCCTGTCGAAGAGGCGCGCGGCGGTTCCAATGCGGGCGCTGGCCTTGACGCGGTCGTCGTTGACGAGGCCCCACTCGTAGTAGATCCAACCCAGGTCGTAGAGGGCAGAGAGGTCCGAAAGCAGGCGCACGCCCTCCTGAAACAGCCGATCGCCCTCCTCGAAGCGGCGGTTCACCCAAGCGAGGCGCGCGTTCAGCGACTTAAGCCGGCCCAGCGCCACGCCGTTGGCGGAGGCTCCCGCGGCCTCGGGGATCTCGCCGGCGCGGTTCGCATCCTGTTGGGAACGCGGCAGGTCGCCCACGCGCAGGGCGAGCTCGGAAGAGGCCAGGAGGATGTCGAAGAGCCCGTCCCGTGTCTCGGCCATGCGGCCCGCCTCGCGCCAAAGGTCGAGCGCCTCGTCGAGGTGACGCCTCGCGTCGTCGAAGAGCTCGCGGTCCCTCTCGACGAGAGCGGTCTCCAAAAGGGACGCGGCGTGGAGCAGGCGATCTCCGCCGTCGCGCGCCTGGGGCAACGTCTCGGCCAGGAGCTTCTTGGCGCGGTCGAGGTCGCCCCGCTTGCGAAGGAGGCTTGCCAAGGCGAGGCGGCCCGTCAGGACCCTCTTGTCCGAGCGGTCCCCGGCGAGGAGGTCGAGCATCAGGCGGTAATTGGTCTCCGCCTCGTCCCAACGCCCAAGAACCTCGTCGCATTGCCCAAGGTGGAGGTGCGTCAGCGCCTGGCCGGCCGGGGCGCCCAGGCGACGGTGGATCTTGAGCGCCTTCTCGAAATTGGGGCGCGCGTTGACATAGTCGCCGCGGCCGCACCAGATCAGGGCGAGGTTGGTGAGCGAGGCCGTGATGCCCCAAGGGTCGCGGGAGCGCTCGGCCTCGATGAGACACTCGCTTTCGATCTTCTCGCTTTCGGCGCGCCGCCCGGTCTTCCAAAGCGTCTTGGCAAGCGCGGAGAGCGCGTTTCGCACAAGCTCGGGCCGCCCCGAGGCCCGTGCGAACGTGACCGCCTCCTGAAGGCGGGCCTCGGCGCTTGTGTAGTCGCCCCGCGAGAGCGCGACGAGGCCCAGGATTCCCAAGAGCGGAGACTTGAGCTCGGCGGGCCCCGCGTCGCCGATCAGCGCCAGGCCGGCTTGGGCCTTGGCCTCGGCGCCGGCGGCATCCGCCCGGTCGAGGCGCGCCCCCGCCGAGGCGTCCAGGAGGCGTGCCTGCTCCTCCTTCGAGCCCACGTCCGCAAGCTCCACCTCGGCCCGGTCCAGAAGCTCGCGCGCGGCCTCGGCGTCGCCGCGCCGCAGGCGGATCATCGCGATCTTGAACGTCAAGAGAGCCGCCATCCGGCGGGTCTCGCGAGAGCGCGGACCATAGCCGTGCGGTCCGTGCGGGCCGTGAGACGCGGTCCGGTGCTTGAGAACCGTCTGGTAGGCCGACAGCGCCCGGCGCCAGTTTCCGGCGCGGAAATGCACGTCGCCCAGGCGTTCCCAAACCGCGAACCGGGCGTCCTCGTCCCCGACGTCCTCGAAGGCCGCGAGAACGCCCGCATAGAACGTGGCCGCGGGGTCGTAGGCGAACAGGCGCTCGGCCTGCGCGGCCGCCTCGAGCCCAAGCCGGATGCCCAACTCCGGATCGCCGCCCTTGAGCGCGTGCGTGGCCGCCGCGGAAAGGAGGTTGGGGCGCTCCGAAAGCCGGGATTGGAAATAGGCCGCGGCCACATCGTGCAAGCGCTGCCGGTCCGTGAATTTCAGAGATGCCGCGATGAACTCCCGGGTCTTGGGTGCCGGAAACTCATAGACGATCTCGCCCTGCCTTTCGCGCGTGACCAAGAGCCCTTCGGCCTTGAGCGCCGCGAGGTCGTCCGCGAGCACGTCCCACGAATAGCCCGGCCTCGTCTCGTCCTCGGGCGCGGCCGGGCCGCCGGCCATGCTCTCGTAGAGCCGTCTCAAGAGGTCGTACGAGAGGTCGGTTGGGACGATCGAGAGCGCCGCCAGCAGCATCCGCCGTTCGTCGGTCAGGGCCGAGAGACGCCTCTTGACAACATCCAGCTCGCCCTCGGTTGGGAGAGAACGCGCCCGTTTGGCCTCGTCGATCTTGAGGCGCCCTTCCGCGATCGAGAGCACCCGCGCCTCCACGTAGGCCTCGAGAATCCTCACCAGCGGCCCCGGAAGGCCGTGCGAGTCCGCGTGGAGAGACCTCACGAAGTCGGCCGGGAGCTCGCTTTCGCCGAGCGCGCCCGAGGCCGCGGCCGAGAGCTCGCCTTCGGAGAAGGGACCCAGGAGCCATGGGGTGACGTTGAATTCCGGAACCGGAACCGAGGAGCTCCCGCCGGCCGCGACGAACGTGCCGGAGGTGGAAGGGTCCGAAAGCTCGGCCTCGGAATCGGACGGCGTGGTCAGGGTTCCGACGAGGATCATCCGGTACGCCTCGACGGCCTTCGACAGGAACCCGATGAAGGCCGCGGTCGCGCGATCGGCGAGGTGAAGGTCGTCCAGCAGGATCACGAGCGGCTTTTCTTTAAGCCGCTCGGGCCTTCGAAGCGCCTCGATCTCGACGTCCTCTTCCGGTCTGGAGGGCGCCTCCGGTGCCACGGCTTCCATGTGCCCGCCCGTTCCTGTCCGCCGGGTCGCCTCGAAGGCCAGGAGCAGCTCGTCGAAGAGGCGCAGGCGATCGCCCTCGTCCGAGATGCGGGAGATCGGAAGGTCCGCGGTCCGGGTCGCGGCGAGCCGTCCGACGCTCGCCAGCGCCTCCTTCGCCGGGCCGTCCCCGACCCGGCGCTGCATGGCCGAGAGGAGGTCGAGGATGGGCCGATACGGCGTTTCATCGCCGGCCACGGCTCGGCCGTCGAAGACCAGCGCGCCCTCGGACTGCGCAAGCGCGCGCCAGTTGGAGAGGAGCCGGGTCTTGCCAGAGCCCGGCGGGCCGGTCACGAGGATCGCGCGCCCCAGGCCCTCCGCGGCGAGGTGGAGCGCCTGGGTGAACCGGGACAGGAGCTCGCCGCGCCCGACGAAGGGCGGCGTCAGAAGCTCGGGGCGCGCGTCGAACGTGGCGCCACGGACCAAGCCAAACTCCTGGCCGAGGTCGTCGAGCAGCCTTCGCGCCGACGGATAGCGGGCTCCGGTCTCCTTCTCCAGAAGGTGCGACAGGATCCGGTCCAGGCGGCTCGGGATGCCCGGCTTGACCGAGGAGGCGAGGGGGACCTCCTCTTCGAGATGGAAGCGCAGGACGCCCGCGAGGTCGCGTCCCGCGGTGGGGAGCACCCCGGTGACGGCCTCGTAGAACGTGATGCCAAGCGAATAGAGATCGGCGCGGCGATCGGGGCGTCCGCCCAGCAGGATCTCGGGGGCCGCGTACGCGGGCGTGCCGCGAATGCCCGAGACCTCCTCCCCGCGCGCGACCGCGAGGCCGAAGTCCAGAAGGAAGGCCCGTTCGCCCGAAATTCGCACGTTTGTGGGCTTGATGTCGCCGTGGACGAAACCCCGCGAGTGCACGTAGTCGAGCGCGTGCGCCACGTCGACAAGCGCCGAGAGGTTTTCGAGCAACGCGTGCTCTTTGGCGAAGTTCGCAAGGTCGGGTCCGACGACCTCCTCCATCGAAAACCAGGCCCGTCCGTCGAGCGCCAGGCCGAAGTCGAGGGCCTTGACGATGGAGGGGTGGTCCAGCGAGGCCAACAGCCGGAACTCCCGGCGGAGAGACAGAAACTCCTCCTCGCTGGCGTTCTCGGCGAGCTTGACCACCACGTTTTGGCCCCGCTCGCGGTCGAGCGCCGACGCCACGCGAGGCGTGACGCCCGAGAGGACGGCGGCAAGCTCAAAGCGGGGCGGAAGCAGCAGCTCGCTCATGCGCACGAACTGGTCGCATGATACGGCTTGTCCGCCGTCTCACGAGGGCGAACCCGGGCCTGGCCTCAAGGCGCGGACGACCGCCGTCAGGCGCGAACGACCCGCCTCAGGCCCGAACAACGCTGAGACGCGGGGTGGACGTCGCGGGCGTCGCGGACGTCGTCAGCGTGTCCATGAGCTCGGGGAAAGCGCCGATCGGCGAGGGTTCGCCCAACTCCATCCGGCACTCGCGGCACCCGTTGCACACCGCCACTTGAACGCGCACGTCGGGGCCAAGCCTCTCGGAGATGTACCCAAACAGGGCCGCCAGATCGCCTGGGGCGTCGTTTCCGCCGGCGATCAGGGGAACCGTGATCTCGAGAAGGATGTCCGGCCGGGCGGCCAGCCACGAGAGGCAATCCAGAACGGGCTGAACGGGGGCCTCGAAGAGCCGCCGGTAAACCGCAGCCGAAGTTCCATACAGCCGGAAGGCCACCGCATCGACATTGGCAAACGTCTCCCCCCGGCGCTCGGCAAGGACGAACCCGGTGGTGATGAGCGACGTTGCCAACCTGGCCTGTCGGGCCAGAGCCAGGAGCCTTCCGCCCTCGCCAAGCTGAAAGACCGGATCGTCCGTCTCCAGAACCACGCCGGGACATCCCCAGGCTTGGGCAAGAAACACGGCCTCCTCCGGACCGACTTCGGGGAAGTCCGCGGTCGCGACGATCCAGTCCGGGCCGGGCGTCGTTTGAAGGAGGCCCGAGCCGCGGCTCTCAACGCCCAAGACCTGCCGTCCCCCGCAAAAACGGCCCAGCCCCAGCCGCTCCGAACGCACAAGACGGAGCCCGAAGGACGGGTTTCGGGCTCCGTTGTTGAGGTTATTGGGGGCGCCATCCGAGTTTCTTACCGCCCCGCACCAGCCTAATTCGCCGGCTGCGATCCGGCAGCGGCGGGGGCAGAAATCGCAGGGTTGGCGCCCGTTCTCCATCGTCGCGGTCCCGTCAGGCGACCTTGACCGCGATGGCCTTCGGGGCCGCTTTCTCGCTCTTGGGCATATGCACGATCAGCATGCCGTCCTTGAACTCGGCGTCGATCTTGGTGTCGTCGACCTCGGTCGGCACGGTAAAGCTGCGATAGAAGCTTCCAAAGAACCGCTCGGTCCTGTGGAACTTCTTGCCCTTCTCCTCCTTCTCGGTCTTCCTCTCGCCGGAGATCGCAAGGACGCCGTCCTCGACGGTGACCTTCACGTCCTCCTTCTTGACCTCGGGAAGCTCGGCCTTGACCGTGTACTCCTTGTCGGTCTCCTGGATGTCGACCGCGGGCGCCCAGTCGGCGGCGGTCAAAGCCTCCTCGCCGTTCGGCTTGTTGAAGCGCCCGAACGCCCGGTTGAAGTCCTTGGTCATCTCGTCAAACAGTCGAAATGTCGGAAGTGTCGGAATCGTGGGTTCCCAGCGTGTCAGGTTCATGGTGTACCTCCCCGGCCGCGCTGCTTGGTCTTAGCGGCCAGCCTCATTGTGAGGTCGCGGAAGACGGGGCGCCATGATGACCGTGCATCAGGGAACGCATGGCGGCACGGACTCCGACTGGCAAAGTTGGGCCCTCACCCCAACCCTCTCCCGCTCGCGCGGGAGAGGGGGCAGCGACTCGTGTGACGCGATGGCTGCCGCTGCGGCGTGCCCGGACGTGGGGCCTCCCAAGGTGGCGTTTCCCGGAAGCGGCGTCTCCGGAAAGTGGCGTCTCCCGAGATGGCGTCCTCCGAAGTGGCGTCCTCCGAAGTGGTGCCTCCGGAAAGGCAGGTCTCGCTCAACAACCAGGCGCCGCCCAGCCACGCCGAAGTCCCCTCTCCCGCGAGAGCGGGAGAGGGATAGGGATAGGGATAGGGTGAGGGCCCACCTAGCCAGACGGCTCGAGCGAACCGCCAAACCAGACTAAGATCCCCACAATGTTGCCTAGTGACGTCCGCGCGTACCTCGACCGGGATTGGGAAGCTCTCGCGAGGCTGAAGGACGAGTTCTGGATCGCGGAAAAGGAACGGTTGGGCGTCGATTGGGCGTTCCAGGTCGCGGATGAGCTCTACCACGAGGCGCGCGCTCGAAACCCCGGCTGGCCAACGGAAGAGGAGCGCGACGAGGATCTCGCCACCCACGAGCGGGTCTCCGAAGCGCTGAAGCGTGTCCGAGTCTCGCCCCGCTGAGCTCTTTGAGGCGTTGGACCGGGTCCTTCGCCGGTTCGGCGGTCGATGGTTCGTCTTCGGCGCGCACGGCCGTCCTGGTCTGGGGCCGGCCTCGTCAAACGGCAGATATCGACGTAACGCTCTTTCTGGATAGGGCCGACCTGCCCAGCTTTGTTTCCGCGATGGAAGCCTCCGGCTTTGCGCTTCGTGTGCGCGATGTCGGGGACTTCGTTCGAAGGACCCACGTCCTACCGTTTGTGTACCAACCAGGCAATCGGCCCCTCGATGTTGTGTTGGGAGGGTCTGGTCTTGAGGAGGAGTTTCTATCTCGCGCGCGCCGTATCGAGATTGACGGCTACCCCGTACCGGTGATCTCGCCCGAGGACCTGGTCGTGAGCAAGCTCCTCGCGGGAAGGCCCAAAGACCTCGAGGACGTGCGAGGGCTCCTCGCCGGCCGTCTTTCGCTCGATCGGGATGCAATTCGCGGCCTCCTTTCCTTGCTCGAAGAGGCCCTCGGCCAAAGCGATCTTGTTTCCGCATTCGAGAAGGCCTGCGAAAGGGCTCCTCGCGGCCATCGGATCCCGCCTCGCTGAGCCTCCGCGGCCCGCCCGCGCCCCTCTGGTATCGTCCCCGCCGCATGATTGCCATTTCCGATCTCGCGCGCTCGTTTGGCGCCCAGACTCTGTTCCGGGGCGTCTCCATCCAGTTCAACCCGGGCAACCGCTATGGGCTTGTGGGAGCCAACGGCTCGGGCAAGTCCACGCTGTTGCGCATTCTGGCCGGCGAGGACACGCCGTCCGAGGGCATCATCTCGATTCCCAAGCGCCTCCGCCTGGGCGTGCTCCGGCAGGACCACTTCCGCTACGAGGAGATGCCGATCCTCGAGGTCGCGATGATGGGAAACCACGAGGTCTGGGAGGCCATGGTCGAGAAGGAGCGCCTGCTCTCCGACTCCGAGGGCGCCTTCGACGCCGAGCGCTATGCCGAGCTGGAGGACGTGATCGTCCGCCACCAGGGCTACTCGCTGGAGGCTCGCGCCGGCGAGATCCTGGAGGGCTTGGGCATTCCCACCGAGGTCCATCGACAGCCGCTTTCGACGCTGTCCGGCGGCTTCAAGCTGCGGGTCCTCCTCGCCCAGGTTCTGGCCGCGGATCCCGGCGCGCTCCTCCTCGACGAGCCCACCAACCACCTCGACATCCTGTCGATAAGGTGGCTTGAGAAGTTCCTCGAAGGGTACAAGGGCCTCGCGATCGTGATCTCCCACGATCACCGCTTCCTCGACAACGTGTGCACCCAGATCGCCGATGTCGATTACGAGACCGTCACGCTCTACAGCGGCAACTACACGGCGTTTGTCGAGGCCAAGGAGGCCGAGCGGGAGCGCAAGGAGGCCGAGATCGACAAGCGCGAAAAGCAGATCGCCGGTCACCAGGCCTTCGTGGACCGGTTCCGCGCGAAGGCGACCAAGGCCCGCCAGGCGCAAAGCAAGATCAAGCTCATCGAGAAGATCGTCATCGAGAAGCTCCCGCAGAGCTCGCGGCGCTATCCGCGCTTTCAGTTCAAGCAGGCCAGGCCCAGCGGCCGCCAGGTCCTGGAGATCCAGGGCGTCTCGAAGTCGTACGGCGAAAGGCAGGTTCTGAACGACGTCTCCTTGACCGTGGAGCGCGGGGACAAGCTCGCGATCATCGGGCCGAACGGAATTGGCAAGTCGACGCTTCTGAAGATCGCGGTGGGCGAGGTTCCCCCCAACGCGGGCCGCGTGACGTGGGGCTACGAGACCAACCCCGGCTATTTCTCGCAGGACCACCACGAGATCTCGGGCGGCAGCCGGCAGAGCGTCGAGGCGTGGCTTTGGGAAGCGATTCCCGGCGAGCCCATCGGCGTCGTAAGGGGAAACCTGGGCCACGTCCTCTTCTCGGGCGACGACGTGGACAAGCCCGTGCGGAGCCTCTCGGGAGGCGAGGCCGCAAGGCTTGTGTTCTGCCGCCTGACGGTCACCAAGCCCAACGTGCTGGTCCTGGACGAGCCGACCAACCACCTCGACATCGAGGCCATTGAGGCGCTTGTCAAGGCGCTTCTCGCCTACGACGGGACCCTGATCTTCGTCTCGCACGACCGTTGGTTCGTCTCGCAGCTTGCCAATCGGATCCTGGAGATTTCGCCCAAAGGGCTCCAGGACTTCCGCGGAACGTACGACGAGTATCTGGAGCGCCTGGGCGATGACCACCTCGACGCCGAAGCCGTGCTTTTGAAGATGAAGCGGGCCAAGAGGGCCGCGGGCAAGAGCGAGCCTTCGCAAGCCGAAAGAAAGAGGGAGCTTGCCAAGAGGCGCGATGAGCTGACCCTCGCGATTGAGACGGCCGAGACCCGGGTCCACGAGATCAGCGAGCTCTTCGTGGACCCGGCCATGGCAGGAGCGGGCAAGAGGGCGAAGAAGCTCGAAGAGGAGCAAAAGAAGCTCACCAAGCAGATCGACGACTGGATGGCGGAATGGGAGAAGGTCGAAAGCGAGCTTGAGGTTGGCTAGGAGGCGCGCAAGCCGTCTGTCTTTCCGTTACACTCCCGACCCACATCGAAGGGATCTCGAAAGGAGCGAACGAACATGCTGAAGACACGCCACCCGCTTCTCGCGGTCGCCCTCTTGGCGGCCGTGACCTTGGGCCTCGCGACGGCACCGGCCAACGGCGCGGACACACCGCCCGCGGCACCCGTGGACATCAACGCGGCCTCCGAGGAGCAATTG
>WBZQ01002443.1_pt1 | contig 11923 bp, 10 predicted proteins | sample 5204251 | NCBI WGS metagenome assembly WBZQ01 (sample SAMN12412402, study PRJNA552823) | activated sludge metagenome | isolation source: activated sludge from nitrification reactor of wastewater treatment plant... | place: USA: Virginia | collected 2017-09 | reverse complement strand
CGCCCGCGATCTCGACGCCCAGTTGGGCCGTGGTCGAGGCGATGGTGGCCTGGATGCGCTGCTGGTGCACGCCGGTCCCGAGCTGCACCAGCGAGCGCTCGTTGAGGCGCAGCCAGGGGATGCCGCGCGCGGCGGCGGCCTCGACGATGGAGCGCGTGGAAGGGCCCAGGGCCGCCTTGTCGCGCAGGCGCTTCAGGTCGTCCAGGCGCTCGTCCAGGTCGAGCCCCAAGTCGAACCCGGCGCAGGTCTCGACCACGTCGAGCGCCAGCTTGCCGGCTCTCACGCCGACGCGCTCTTCCTCCATCTCGTAGACGAGGTTGTAGACGCCCGCACGGCGGGTCTCGCGCGTGCGGCCGAAACTGACCGGGATGCCGATCAGGTGCTGCAGCTCGATGGCCACGTGTTCGGCCACGTGCCCGAGCCAGGTGCCCTCGCGCACGCGCTCCAGGAAACCCCCGGCGTGCCCTTCGGAGCAGTGGTGTTCCTGGAGCGACGGCAGCAGCTCGACCAGGCGCTCCTGGAAGCGCGGCAGCGCGTTGGTCGGGCGCTCCTGGAAGTCGCCCAGGTCGATGCGCATCCAGATGCACGGGCGGTAGGACCAGTAGTTCGGCCCCTTGAGGACGAGGGTTTCGAGGATTCGGATGCCGTCCTTCACGCGTCACCTCCCGGCTGAGCGTGCCGGAAGTATAGAGTGACGCCGCGCCGCCCGCGCGCCGCTACAGGCTGCGGCGGTCGAAGGGCAGCGGGAGCAACTCGGACATGGCGCGCGTGATCAGGCGTCCGCGCAGGTCGGACATGTGCACGAGCACGTCGCCGCACAGCTCCCACAGGATCTGCCGGCAGGGGCCGCAGGGCGCGGCGGGGCCGCGCGCGCCGGCCACCACGGCGATGGCCTCGAAGCGCCGCAATCCCTCGGAGACGGCCTTGAAGACGGCCACGCGTTCGGCGCACAACGTCAGGCCATAGGACGCGTTCTCGACGTTGCAGCCGGTCACGATCGCGCCCGAGCGCGTGCGTAGCGCGGCGCCGACCTTGAAGTGCGAGTAGGGCGCGAGCGCGCGCCGGCGTGCGACCCTGGCGGCCGCCAGCAGTTCGTCGCGGCGCTCGTCGGCCGGGGTCCTGGGTGCGCGTTTCACGCCGTGGCCGCGATGCCGGCCACGATGCGGGCCAGCACTTCCAGCAGGCGCTCCTTGACGCGTTCGCCGACCTCCAGCACCTCGCGGTGGTCGAGCGGTTGGTCGAGGACGCCCGCCGCCATGTTGGTGAGGCACGACAGGCCCAGCACGCGCAGGCCCATGTGGCGCGCGGCCAACACCTCGGGCACCGTGGACATGCCCACGGCGTCGGCGCCCAGCACGCGCAGCATGCGGATCTCGGCCGGCGTCTCGTACGAGGGGCCGCTGAGCGCCACGTAGACGCCCGTGTGCGCGCTCAGGCCGACCTCGGCGCAGGCCTGCAGGGCCAGAGCGCGCAGGGCGGGATCGTAGGCCGCGCTCATGTCGAAGAAGCGCTCGCCCAGTGCGTCCTCGTTGGGGCCCAGCAAAGGATGGTCGCCCATCAGGTTCAGGTGGTCGCTGAGCGCCATCAGCTCGCCGGGGCGATAGGCGGTGTTGACCGCGCCGGCCGCGTTCGTGACCACGAGCGTGCGCACGCCCAGGCGGCCGAGCACGCGCGTGGGGAAGACCACCTGCTGCTGCGTGTAGCCCTCATAGTAGTGCACGCGGCCGGCCATGACCGCCACGGGCACGCCGCGGCTGCGCCCCACGACCAGCTCGCCCTTGTGGCCCACGGCGGTCGAGGTGGGGAAGTGCGGGATCTGGCGGTACGGGATCGCGACCGCCTCGTCGAGCGTGTCGGCGAAGGCGCCCAGACCCGAGCCCAGCACCAAGCCGATGGTCGGCCGCAGCGGCGTCGCCGCGCGCACCTGCGCCGCCGCCTCGTCGAGTTGGCTGAGCAGCGACGGCGCGCTCACATCAACATCCCGGCCCAACTGGCGCTCATGAAGGCGGCCAGATTGCCGGCCACCATGGCGCGCAGGCCGAAGCGCGCGATCTCGCCCCGGCGCTCGGGGGCCAGGCCGCCGATGCCGCCGATCTGGATGGCGATGCTCGAGAAGTTGGCGAAGCCCAGCAGCGCGTAGGCCAGGATCACGGCGCTGCGCGGATGCAGGCTGACGGCCCCCCCGGAGAGGTCACCGGCGAAGCGCGAGTAGGCCACGAACTCGTTGAGCACCGTCTTGATGCCGATCATCGAGCCCACGTACTGCGTGTCCTGCCAGGGCACGCCCATGACCCAGGCCAGCGGCCGCAGCAGCGTGCCCAGGATGACCTCGAGCGACAGGCCGGGCAGGCCCACGTGCTGGCCGACCCAGCCGATGCCGAAGTTGAGCATCGCGATGAGCGCGATGAAAGCCATCAGCATGGCGCCCACGTTGAGCGCCAGTTGCAGGCCGGTGAGCGCTCCCGAGGCGGCCGCCTCGATGACGTTGCTGTCGGTGCGCTCCACCTCGATCTTCAGGCTGTCGCGCGTGACCGGCACGTCCACCTCGGGGCGGATCATCTTGGCCAGCAGCAGTCCGGCCGGGGCGTTCATCACGCTGGCGGCCAACAGGTGGCCGGCGATGGAGGGGAACTGGCCCTGCAGCATGGCCACGTAGGCCGCCATCACGCCGCCTGCCACCGTGGCGAAGCCGCCCACCATCACGGTCAGCAGCTCCGACTGCGTCATGCGCGCCACGAAGGGCTTGATCAGGAGCGGCGCCTCGGTCTGGCCCAGGAAGATGTTGCCGCTGGCCGAGAGCGTCTCGGCGCCCGACGTGCCCAGCGTGCGCTGCATGACCCAAGCGATGCCCTTGACGAGCAACTGCATCACGCCCAGGTAGTAGAGCACCGACATGAGGGCCGAGAAGAAGATGATCGTGGGCAGCACCTTGAAGCCGAACAGGCCGCCGGTCTGGGCCACCAGGCGCGCGCTCGTGTCGACCAGGTTGCCGCCGCCGTCGGGGACGCCCACCGGCACGTTGCGCTCGACGAGGTTGCCGAAGACGAAGCTGGCCCCGTTCACCACGAAGCCCAGGATGCCGGTGACCACGTCGCCCACGAAGGCGAAGAAGAAGCGCCCTGGTTCGGTGCGCAGCACGATGAAGCCGAAGGCCGCCTGCAGCCCCAGACCGGTGGCGACCAGCCGCCACGGGATGCGCTTGCGGTCGTAGCTCAGGGCGTATGCGATCAGCAGCATCGTGGCCAGGCCGACGAGGCCCATGGCGCGCTGGGCCAGGCTCAGGTCGAGCGTGCCCTGCTTGAGCTGGGCGAGCGGGTCGTGCGGCGCGGCGGCCAGAAGCACGGTCCAAGCTGACACGAGGCCTCCTCGGGTTAGTGGATGACGTCGCGGATGAGCGGCGCCGCCGCGGGCGCCTCGGGCGCCACGCGCACCGCGTCGCGCAGTAGGGCCAGGGCCGCCTCGAGCCGGCGCCGATCGTTGACCCGCAGCGTCAGCAGTGGTTCGCCCTTCAGCACCAGATCGCCGACCTTCTTGTGCAGCACGATGCCGACGGCGGGGTCGATGCGGCTGTCGAGCGTCTCGCGTCCCGCGCCCAGCAGCATGGCGGCATCGCCGACGGCCCGACAGCGCAGCACGGCCAGTCGACCCTCGGCCGGCGCGGGCAGCTCGATGCTCGACTGAGCCCGCGGCAGGCGCGTCAGGTCGTCGCACACGCGCGGGTCGCCGCCCTGCAGCTCGATCACTTCCTGGAATTTGCGCAGCCCGGCTCCCGAGGCCAGCGCGTCGCGGGCGCGCGTGCGCGCGGCCTCGAGCGTGCTCGAGATCCCGCCCAGCCACAGCATCCAGGCGCACAACTCGAGCGAGAGCGACTCGGTGTCCTTGGGGCCGCGGCCCTTGAGCGTCTCGATGCACTCCTCGACTTCGAGCGCGTTGCCGACCGCGCGGCCCAGCGGCTGGTCCATGTCGGTGATCAGGGCCGCGACCTTGCGGCCCATGCCGCGCCCGATCTCGACCATCGCCCGGGCCAGTGCGCGCGAGTCGTCGAGCTCGCGCATGAAGGCGCCGTCCCCGGTCTTGACGTCGAGCACCAGCGCGTCGATGCCCTCGGCCATCTTCTTGCTCATGATCGAGGCCGCGATCAGCGGCCGGCTCTCGACCGTGCCGGTCACGTCGCGCAAGGCGTAGAGCTTGCGGTCGGCGGGCGCGATCTCGGGCGTCTGGCCGATGAGCGCCAGGCGCGCGCGGGACAGCACCTCGTGGAAGCGTTGCAGGCTCAAGTGCACGTCGAACCCGGGGATCGACTCGAGCTTGTCGAGCGTGCCGCCGGTGTGTCCGAGACCGCGCCCCGAGATCATGGGCACGTACAGGCCGCAGGCCGCCGCCAGGGGTGCCAGGACCAAGCTGGTCTTGTCGCCGACGCCACCCGTCGAGTGCTTGTCGGCCTTCGGGCCCGGCAGCGCGCTCAGGTCGAGCACCTCGCCCGTGGTCATCATCGAGCGCGTCAGCGCCAGGGTCTCCTCGGCGTCCATGCCGCGGAAGTAGACCGCCATGGCCAGCGCCGCGGCCTGGTAGTCGGGCACCTGGCCGGAGGCGTAGCCGCGGATGAAGAAATCGATTTCGTCGGCGCCCAGCGTCTGGCCGGCGCGCTTCTTGAGGATCAGGTCGACGGCTCGCATGCGCGGGTGTCAGCTCATTTCTTCTGGCGGATGCGGTCCAGCTCGGCCCACAGGTCGCGACGCTTGCGCACGGGCGGAGGCAGGGGCGCGCCGGAGGTCGCGCTGGACGGCGGCGCGAGCGGCGCAGGCGGCGGCGCTGCGGGCGCCGCTTGGGGCGCAGCCGCGCCGGGCGCGCGGCCCATGCCGGCCAGCACCTCGTCCATCAGTTTCTGTTTGTCGACCCCGCTCTTCTTGCGCCGCGTGGGCACGAGAGCGTGGCGGTAGTCGTGGGTGTTGTGACAGGTGCGGCAGGTGACCTTGGCGATCTCGGCGCCCGTCAGGCTGGCCACGTCGTGGTTGAGCAGCAGCCGGCAGCGCGGGCAGTAGTCGTCGACCACGTCGCCCAGCCGCAACGCCCGGTCCGCCATGGAGCCTCCAAGTGCCGCGAGTATAGCGCAACGCCGTCGGCCCCGAGCCCGGGCGTGCGACGGTGCCCCGTGCGCCGGCCGGCCAGGCAGGCTAGAATTCGCGCTCCGAGAAATGCGCGTGGGTTCATCCGATTCCGACTACTACCGACTGCGCACCGAATGGCTGCGCTTCAAGAGCCAGCTCTTCGATGGGCTGACGGGACTGCCTGCGTTGCCCGCGGTCATCGACTCGGTGCGCCGCCTGGCCGAGGTGCGCGGCGGACTCGACGTGTTCTATCTCGACCTGGGCCGCTCGGGCTGGTACGAGGCCAAGCTGGGCTGGTCGGCCTTCGACGAGGGCGTGCGCGAGTTCGCGCGTCTGCTCCAGACGCTGCGCGGCGCGGAGATCGAGGCCGACGACGTGCTGTGCCTGTTCACGGTACGCTCCGACCGCTTCCTCGTGTTCCAGCCGACGCAGGACCCGAGCAGCGCGTTGAGCGAACGCCGCGAGCGCCTGCTGCGCGCGGTGCGGCGCAAGATGAGCGAGTCGCCCGAACAGGGCGTGCTGCACGCGCTGCGCGTGTGGGTGGGCTGTGCGCGCATGCGCGAGGCGCCCATGATCCGGGCCGAGCGCGCCATTCACCAGGCCGTCAACGCCGCCATCCTGATGGCGCTCGGCCAGCGCGAGAGCGCCGACGCCGCACGTCTCGACGAGCTGCACCGCCTGATCGTCGAGCGCCGTCTGGGCAGCGCCTTCCATCCCATCGTGCACCTCGCCGACGGCCGGCTTCTCGGCCACGAGGCGCTGACGCGGCCCGAGAGCGGCCTGGCCTTCGGGTCGGTCGAAGACCTGTTCGCCTTCGCCGAATCGACCGAGTACCTGCTCGAGTTCGAGCGCCTGTGCCGTCACACGGCCATTCGCAGCGCGCGCGTGGTGCCCGAGCTCGGGCTGTTGTTCCTGAACGCTTCGCCGCGCGCCGTCGAGGACCCCGACTGGTCGGACGGCGGCATGGACCGGTTGCTGCGCGAGCACGGGCTGGCCCCCGACAAGGTCGTGGTGGAGATCACGGAGCGCACGGCGGTCGGCCGCCTCGACGCCTTCCAGGCGGCGCTCAAGGGCTTCAAGGCGCGCGGCTACCGCGTGGCGGTCGACGACATGGGCGCCGGCTACGCGACGCTGCAGAGTCTGGCGGCGGTGGAGCCGGACTTCCTCAAGTTCGACACCAGCCTGGTGCGCGACATCGACCGCAGCAGCATCAAGCGCGGGCTGCTCGAGTCGCTGCGCACGCTGGCCCAGAAGATCCGCGCGCAGGTCATCGCCGAGGGCGTCGAGCGCGACGAGGAGCGTCGCACGCTGATCGAGTTGGGCATCGAGCTCGGCCAGGGCTACCTCTTCCACCCGCACGGCATGCCGCGATGAGGAACAACGAGGTCATCCGCCAGTGGAAGGTGCTGCGCAGCATCGAGGTCGGCCGGCTGACCACGATCGCGGAGCTGGCGCGTGAGCTGAAGGTCACCGACCGCACCATCCGACGCGACATCGAGGCCCTGCAGGAAGCCGGCTTCCCGATCTACGACGAGACGGCCGACCGGCGGCGCGTGTGGCGCCTGCTGGAGCCTTCGCGCCGGCGCGTCATGCAGGGCTTCACCCTGGCCGAGCTGGCGGCGCTCTATTTCGGACGCAACCTGATGTCGTTCCTGGGGGGCTCGCCCCTGGCAGCCGACCTCGAGTCGGCCTTCGAGAAGATCCGCCAGGCCCTGCCCGAGCGCAGCCTGCCGTACCTCGAGCGCATCCAGGACCTGTTCGCCGCGCGCCCCGACCCGTCCAAGGACTATTCCCGCAAACGCGGCGTGATCGAGTCGCTGATCGACGCGGTCCTGCACCAGCGCCGCGTCAAGGTCGACTACTTCTCCTTCCACAGCCAGCGCGCCAAGACCTACCTGCTCGACCCGTACCGTGTGGTGTACTTCCGCGGCGGCCTCTACGTCTACGCCCGCGCCGCCGAGTACGACGAGGTGCGCACCTTCGCCGTGGAGCGCATCCGGGCCATCGACGTGCTCGATTCGACGTTCGAGATGCCGAAGGGCTTCGACGTGGGGGAGTACGCGCGCGGGGCCTTCGGCATCGCCGGCGGCCAAGCCGAAGACGTCGAGCTGCGCTTCGCCGCTCCCGTGGCCGGCTACATCCGCGAGCGCGTGTGGCACGAGAGCCAGGAGCTCGAGGAGCTGCCTGGCGGCGACGTGCATTTGCGCCTGCGCGTGGCCCCGGGCGTCGACCTGCGCGCCTGGATCAAGGGCTTCGTCCCGCACGTCACGGTGCTGCGTCCGGCCGGGCTGCGCGACGAGATCGCGCGCGAGTTGCGCGAGGCCCTGGCGGGCCTGGCGCCCGACCCGCGCGGCACGTCACGCGAGCCCGCGTCGCAGGCTTGACCCGGCACGCGCGCCGCGCTATATCAAGCGCCGTCCTGCTTCCGTGGCGCGATCCTCCCTCCGAGGAGTCGACAGCATGCCCACCAACGCAACGGTTCAGATCACCTACGATCCGAACGCCAAGCCGCAACTGAGCGTGAGCCCGGAGAGCGCAAGCGTGCTGGGGCAGGGCAACCTGACCTGGAACGTCGCCGCGCCGGCAGGCGCCACCATCGTGATCACCTTCGCGGGCGGCTGCCCGTTCCCGCCGACGGGCGAACAGCCGACCGGCGAGTATCGCTCCAGCGGCGCGAGCATCACGACCCAGAACGCCAGCCCCGACACCAACGGAACCTGGACGTACAGCGTGACCACGAGCGCGCGCGCCACGGCGAGCACGAACGCCGCGGTGGTCGTGCAGAACAACCCCTGAGCCGGCGCGCTCGGCGCGTTCAGCGGGCTGGTGCGGGCGCGCGCGCCAGACGCTCGCGGATGCGCGGGTCCTGGCGCACGTCGCGCAGATCGGGGTTGGTGCCGAGATCCGTGGCCAGACCCTTGTCGAGCGCGATCAGAGCGAAGTTCACCGCCCGCGCGACGTCTCCGCACAGGGCACAGGCCAGCGCCAGGTAGTAGGTCACGTCGTCGCGCGGCGTCTCGCCCAGGGCGCGGACCTCGGTTCGCGCCCGGGCACACTCGCCGGCCGCGGCCAGGAACATGGCCGCCTTGGCGTGCAGGTCGGGGTCGGCCGGGGTCGACTGGAGCTGCGCGCGCAACAGCCCGACCGCGCTCTCGTACGCCGCGCGAGCCTCACGCTCGCGTCCCAGACGGCGCAGGGCGTCGCCCAGGTTGCCGTAGCTCTCCGGGCGCGGGACGTCGCTGCGCAGGGCCAGTTGGTACTGCTCGAGCGCTGCCTCGTAGCGCCCCAGCGCGCCGTAGGCGACGCCCAGGTTGGTGTAGAGCGCGCTGGTCGGCCGGATGCGCAGCGCGGAAGCCAGCAAGGGCTCGGCCTCGGCGAACTTGCCTTCGAGCAGCAGCGCGGCGCCCAGGTTGCCGTAGCCCACGTCGCTCTCCGGTCGCAGTTCGATGACCTTGCGGTACATCTCCCTGGCCTGGGCCGGACGCCCGGTCTGGAGGAAGTGCGAGCCCGCGGCGTTGTAGTTGTCCCAGAAGCCGGGTCGCAGCTTGAGCGCGCGTTCGAACATGTGGTCGGCCTCGGCCGCGCGGTTGTTGCGCGAGTAGGCCACGCCGATGCGGCGGAAGATGGCGTCGTCGCCCGGGGCCAGACGCGCGGCCTGCTCGAAGGCCGCAGCGGCCTCGGGGCTGCGCCCGCGCCACAGGTGCACGAGCCCCTGCGCGACGTGCGACTCAGGCAGGTTCGGGGCCAGCTCGACCGCGCGCTGGGCGTCGGCGGCCGCGCGTTCGATCAGCTCCTCGCGGCGCGTGGCGTTGTACTCGTTGAGCTGCGCGAGCGCGCGGCCGGCGTGGGCTTCGGCGAAGTCGGCCTGCGCCGCGAGCGCGCGCGTGAACGCGGCCTCGGCGCTGCCGGCGTTGGCCTTCACGTCCCAGCCCTCGAGCGCGCGCAGGCCCTCGAGGTAGGCCTGAAGCGCCTCGGGCGCGCGCGCGGGCGCGTCGGCCGCGTGCACGCCCAGCGCCGCGGCGATCTGCGCGCCGAGCTCGTCCGTCGACTGCACCACGTCGCTCAGGCTGCCGCCCAGCGTGCGCGTCAGAAGCGTGCTGCCGTCCGCGCGCAGCAGGCGCAGACTGCCCCGGGCACGTCCCTCTCGCGCGCTGAGCGTGCCCTGCACCAGCCAGGCCACGCCGAGCTGCCGCGCCACCGCGCCGGCGTTCTCGTCGGGGCCGAACGCGCGCGCGCTGGCGAAGGGCGTGACCTGGATGCCCGCCGTGCGGCCCAGCCCTGCGCCCAGCGCCAACGGCAGCAGATCCTTGAGATACGCGCTATCGTCCGGCCCGTCGTAGGCGAAGGGCAACAGGGCCAACGTGAGCGGCGCGCCGGCGGGCGGCGCTTGCGGGCGCGACGCGCGCGGCGCGGCGAGCCAAGTGACGCCCGCGGCCAGGACCGCCGCCAGAGCCAGCGACGCAGGCGTGCGCCAGCCCGCGCGGCGGGGCATCGCCTGGGGTGGCGGCGTGAGATGCATCGTCGCCGTCTGCGTCAGCGGGCTGCCGAGCGCCGCCAGGGCCTGCGCCAGTTCGTCGACCGAGGCGTAGCGTTGCTCCGCGCGACGCTCCAGACAACGCATCACCAGCGCGTCGAGCGTGCCCGGCACCTCGGGCGAGAAGTGGCTGGGCGGCGGGCAGACCTCGTCAGCCGGCCGCAGCGCGAGCGGCACCGGGCCGTCGTCGCCCGGCGGTCGCCGACCGGTCAGCATCTCGTACAGGATCAACCCCAGCGCATACACGTCGGAGCGGAAGTCGGCCAACCCGCGACCTTGCTCGGGCGACAGGTAGGCGAGCGTGCCGAAGATGGCGCCCTCGACCGTCAGCCGGTCTTGATCCTTCTGGTACGCCATGCCGAAGTCCATCAGCAGCACGTGGCCGAGGCGGTCGACCATCACGTTGCCCGGCTTCAGGTCGCGGTGGATGATGCCGCGCTCGTGGATGGCCTGCAGCCCGGCGCAGATCTGGCGTCCCAGGGCCACGGTCTGCGAGGGCGAGAGGTGCCCCATCGAGTGAATCAGCACCTCGAGCGTCTGGCCCTCGACGTACTCCATGCTGATGAAAGTCGTGCCGTCGACCTCGCCCAGGTCGTGCACGCGGCACACGTTGGGATGCGAGACCTGTTGGGCCAGCGAGAGCTCGCGCCGGAAGCGCTCCTGCGCCGCGGGCCGGGCCGCGGCCTTGGCTTGGATCAGCTTGAGCGCGACGGTCTTGCCCAGCCGCTTGTCGAGGGCTTTGTAGACCATGCCCATGCCGCCCGCGCCGATGCGCTCGACGACCGTGTAGCGCTCGCCGAGCGCCTGGCCGGGCGCGAACACGACGGGCACGTCGTGCAGCGAGTCGACCGGACCGGTCGGCTGGGAGGTCAGATCGGGCGACGCCGCGCCGAGCGGCGCGGCGCACTTGTGGCAGAGCACGCTTCCGTCGTGATTGGGCGCGCCGCACCGGGTGCAGATCATGCGGGCGATCCTCGCTGCGCTCATCGCGGCGGGGCCGCCCTTGGGGGCCCCGCACGACAGATGGCGGCGCGAGCCTACGTCACACGCTCGCGTGGGTCAAACGTGCCGCGGCCACAGGGCGCTTCCGGCGCGGGTCGTGTCCAGGGGTTCGGGGGGCGGGAGCCCCCCGCTTGGCGCCCAGCGCCCGAATTCACTTCGGGCGCTGGGTATAATGCCCCCCGCATGGCGTCCCTCGAGACCTTTCCCAACAGCCACCCCGGTCGCGACTACACCATCATCCACACCTGTCCGGAGTTCACGTCGGTCTGCCCGCGCACCGGTCAGCCCGACTTCGGCACCATTCGCATCAGCTACGTGCCCGACCGGCGCTGCGTGGAGCTCAAGAGCCTCAAGCTCTATCTGACGGCGTTTCGCAACCAGGGCATCTTCTACGAGCGCGTGACGAACGTGATCCTCGACGATTTGGTCGCGGCGCTGGCCCCGCGCAGCCTCACGGTCGAGGCCGAGTTCCACGTGCGCGGCGGCATCGCGAGCGTGGTGCGCGCGAGCTTCGAGCGGCCACGTCGCACGCGCGGGAGCAAGGCATGAAGGCGCTCACGTTTCTGGCACGGCGTTTCGTGGCCGGCGAGCGGGCCGAAGACGCCGTCGACGCGGGACGCAAGCTGGCCGCGCGCGGCATCCGCGCGACCTTCGATCTGCTGGGCGAGGACGTGCTCGACCGTGAGGCCGCCGTGCGCTGTGCCGAGGCCAACGAGGCCCTGCTGCGCCTGATCCCGGAGGGCGTCGAGCGCAACGTCTCGATCAAGCTCAGCAACCTGGGGCTCGACATCTCGCGCGACTTCTGCCTGGAGCAGGCGGCGCGGGTGCTGCAGGCCGCGCGCGCCGTCGGCGGCTTCGTGCGCATCGACATGGAAGGCTCGAAGCACACCCAGGCCACGCTCGAGCTGTTCCAGCGCCTGCGTCGCGATCACGACAACGTGGGCATCGTGCTCCAGGCCTATCTGCACCGCACCGAGGACGACGTCAAGGAGGCGGTGCGGCGCGGAGACCGTGTGCGGCTGTGCAAGGGCGCCTACAAGGAGCCGGCGGCGGTCGCGCACCAGGACATGGAGAAGATTCGAGCCAGCTTCCGGCGCTGCGCGCGGCTGCTGCTCGACGGCGGGAACTTTCCGGCCCTGGCGACGCACGACGAGAGCCTGGTGCAGGACGCGCTGGCCTATGTCGCCGCACAGCAGATCGCGCCCGCGCGCTACGAGTTCCAGATGCTCTACGGCCTGCGCCCCAAGCGCTGGGACGAACTGGTGGGCGCGGGACACGG
>WBZQ01002442.1_pt1 | contig 11924 bp, 4 predicted proteins | sample 5204251 | NCBI WGS metagenome assembly WBZQ01 (sample SAMN12412402, study PRJNA552823) | activated sludge metagenome | isolation source: activated sludge from nitrification reactor of wastewater treatment plant... | place: USA: Virginia | collected 2017-09 | reverse complement strand
AAGATCGAGGAAGTGCTGCGGTTCGACGGGCCGGTCGTCTGCGATGTGGACATGCACGAGTTCCACACCTACGAGCCGAGGATCTTCGGTTGGAAGACGCCCATCGAAGATATGTATCCCTATCTGCCTCGCGAAGAATTCCGCGCCAACATGGTCATCGAACCGGCCGAAGGATGGATGAATCCCGAGTATCCCGACGTGGTGCGCCGGACGGATCAGTCCCAGCCGTAGTTTCACATGAGGTGATGTATGAACGTCTTGTTGCTGTATCCCACATGGACCGGTGCCTACGGACTGTTCGGCCATTTTGCCCGCCGGAACTCAACCTGGCCGCCGCTGAACCTCGCGCTCCTGGCCGCGATTGCCGAACGTCATGGCCACAATGTCACGATCCTCGACGGTGAATCCGAGCAGGTGCCGTTGGATGACATGGTCCAGCGCGCGGTGGCAATGAAGCCCGACCTCATTGGCTTTACCGCGACAAGCCCGTTTTTCCATCTGAGCAAAACAGTCGCAGAAGGCATCAAGCGTCTGGCTCCGGAGATCCCCATCGCCGTGGGTGGTCCTCATATCACCATCATGAAGGAGCGGGCGTTGCTAGGCTGCTTCGACTATGCCTTTATCGGCGAAGCGGAGGAGTCCTGGCCGCAATTCCTGAATGCCTATGAGCAACACAAGGACCTGTCGACGGTGCCTGGCATCATGTATCGACGGAACGGAGAACTCGTCTCGACCGGCCAGCCGGCCGACATCACGGATCTCGACGCCTTGCCGATTCCTGCGCGGCATCGACTGCCGATGTCCCGGTACAAGCTCGGGACGCTCCGCGGACGTCTGCCGTTCACTTCGATTCAAACCATGCGCGGCTGCCCCTGGAAATGTATTTTCTGCGCCTCGGAGGCGTTGAAGACCACCGAGATGCGTGTGCGTTCTCCGCGATCGGTCGTCAATGAGATGAAGCAAGTCGTGGAGATCTTCGGCACCCGGCATTTCTATATCGTCGACGATGTGATGACGCTCTGGAAAGACCACATTCTGGAGATCTGTGACTTGATCGATCAGGAAGGCTTGCAGATTACCTTCGAAGGCAGCACCAGGGCCAATCTTGTCGAAGAAGAGGTGATTGCCCGTCTCGTCAAGAGCGGCCTCATCCGCTTGTCGTTCGGACTCGAAACCGTCGACCCCGAAATACGGAAGACGATGAGAAAGCAGGTCCCCCTGGAGCATTACGTGAGAGCGAACGGGATCTGTAACGCCTACGGAGTTGAGGCGTTGAATTCCGTGATGATCGGATTACCAGGGGAGACCCGCGAGACGGTGCGGGCGACGCTGAAATTCCTGCGGCAAGCCAGAGAAGTCAAACAGGCCAATTTTGCCATCGCGGTGCCCTATCCGGGGACCGAGTTTCACAAACTCGCGGTGAACGGTGAGAAGGGCGTCCGACTGATGACCCAGGACTTCTCCGAATACCGGCGCTATGGGTCGGCGGTCACCACGGTGGGGGAGTTGACGCCGCATGACCTGATCGACCTTCAGAATGAAGGATTCGTCAGCATCTATTCTGCACCCTGGCGCTGGATTCCCATGTTGCAGAAACACGGAGTGATCGGTGGTTCACTCATGCTGGTTCGTGTGGCACGCCTGCTGTCAAAAAAGTTGTTCTCCGGCCATGGGCAAGCCTCACAGGAGCAGCTGATCAGTCTGGGAGATGGCGCGTTCGGTCGCATTCAGGAATCGGCCATGAGCCCACAGCCCGTTGGAGTCGATTCGACCGGCTCCAGCAGCACGACTCCGTTGTTGACTATCGCCTCCGCATCACGAGCGGGGGTCGCGCCGGCCGGGCATTTCGGTCATCCCACGAACCCCAATGGCTAGCCTGTGGAGTGGAAAGGCCTCATGACATCACGTCCACCCACGAAAGTTCTTCTCTTGCAGCTGGAGTTTCCCACGTGGAAACAAGCCCGCGCGTGGACGTATCCGGCCTGTTTTGGAGTCGCTGAAGGCTTACGAGCGAGCGGTGTGGAATGTGTCACACTGCCCCTCATTGCCGATCCGCCCTATTCCAGCGCCGCCTGGCTCACGCACATGAAGCGGATCATCAACGGCCAACGTTTTGACCAGGTGTGGGTGTGGCTGGTTCATGCACCTCTCGATGACGCGATTCTCAATTGGTTGAGCGAGTTGGCGCCGATCCGGGTCGGCATCATCATGGAATCGTTGCAGTACAGCGAAGACGATTACGCCTGGGCCCCTCATCTTCGAGCGCGCCAGGGATTCGTTGAACAACAGGCCCGTGCGTTGACTCACGTGCTCGTTCCCGATGAATGTGATGTCGAGCGAACGGCTGCACGCACCGGCGTTCCTGCTCTCTGGTGGCCGCCGATGGTGCCTGAACGTTTCATCAGCACCCCGTCGAGCCCTGCCGCTCACCGGGTCGGCGTCTTCCACGGCGTTCCCTACGGTCCCCGTGAACAATGGATCCATCGGATCCATCATCCCGCACTGAAATCTCGTCTGACCTTTGCCCGGTCATCGGCTCCAACGTTGTTTCAACAACTGTTCGATCGGCTGCAGCAATCGGCCATCCAGCGCCTTGCCACGCCTGTCGGGATGTCTGCCGGTGAGCTCACTCACTATACGACGATGTGGCAAGAGCTGCGCGAAGGCGAATTCACAGAGTGGATGGCCCAATTGCCACAATGGGCGGCGATCGTCAATCTCCCCAGTCTGGCAAGATTTTTCGGGGGGCGCGTCTTTGAAGGGATCGCTGCCGGTCGCCCGATGGTGTCGTATGCGGTACCAGGCCATCCAATGAACAACGGGTTGTTTGTGGAAGGGGAGGAGATCCTCTATTTTTCGCCAAGCCGGCCGGAGTCTTTAGCGGAAGTCCTGGACCGTTTATTATCGAACGACGCATTGGCGGCACGACTGGCCGGTAACGCGCAGCGCAAACTTCAGACCTACCACACCAGCGAGCGACGACTTGCGGAGACACTCGTTTGGATTCAGTCGGGAACCAAGCCTGTCTATGGTGAACGAGAGACCGGTGCCGCCTACGCACTGTCTTCCGCAAAGGCGGGATCAGCCTGGGCAAATGTTCCGGGCCACGCCGGTTCCACTATTGATCCGCAATACCCGGCAACCGCCGGACGGACGGACACCACAATCTTTGTCCTGACGGTCGGCGACCCTGCCTATCCCGCCTGCAAGGCGGCCGTGGATGCGCAGCAGGGTGGACCCTTTCACGTCGAGATCATCCGCAATGTCGCACCCTTCAGCGCGGCGGCCCAACGCATGATCGCAGACTGTCGAACTGAGTTCTTTATCCAGGTCGATGAGGACATGATCCTCAACTCCGACGCGGCGTCGAAGATGGCGGACCTGATGCGCCGTGCCCCGGCCGACATCGGCATGATCTGTTTTCATCTCTACGATGCGGATCGCGCCTGTCGGATCCAGGGCATCAAGATCTATCGCACGGCGGCCATGAAGCCCTTCGCCTTCCAGAATGTCAAAGCGAGCGAGATGGATCTGCTCGAACAGATGGGCCAACGAGGTGTCCGGTGGGTGCTGCATCCGGAGGTCAGGGGTCGGCATGGGACGCTGTATACGCCGGAGACCATCTATCGCCGCTATAAGACGATGTATGAGAAAGACATCCGGCAGTGGAATACCCTGACCTCGGATATCCGTCGGAAAGCCGACCAGTTTCGAGCGACAGGAGACGTGCGTGCGCTCTTTGCACTGCTCGGGGCCGCGCATGGAATCATCGAAGGACCGCGATCGGCTGACCGAGAAAAGGATGCGCGGGCGTATGGATTGGACGAACTGGAGATCTTCGCCCGGCTCTTCCAGCAAACGCCGCCCGCAAGCCAACCTTATGATCCCAAGCGAAGCGGAACGTCCGTATCCAATAGCCCGTTAGCGCCCGAGGAGGTGCGTTGGTTGGGGGAGACGACGTTCGAGAAGGCATCCGAGAAGCAGGCACGGCAGGGTGCTGCCTCGGCACCGCAGGCGCAGCGGCAGCCTGCCGCGCGAATTCTCATTATCACCCCGTATTTTTGGCCCTCCGTTGGCGGTGTCGAAAAAGTGGCGGAAAGCTTAGCCATCGGCTTGCAGTCACGTGGACATGCCGTCGAGGTGGCGACTTATGCGCTCACTGAGCGCTCGGCGACATCGCATCGTGGCATTCCCATCATTGATCTCACATTCCCGGCCGACTTTGAAACGACCAGTCCCTATTCCATGCTGGAAGTGAAACGCCTGATCGAGTCGGGGCAATACGGCTGCTGTATTCTCCTGGGCGCCCCGCTGCATCTGATGTTTTATGCCGCGCTCGCCATTCCGAAGGATCGTCCGGTGCGGTTCATTCTTCAGCCGACCATCAACAAAGAGATTGCTGAATCGTTGGAGGGAAGCGAGCAGGGGCGCACCATGTTGTCTCAATTGGGGCAACGCGTGAACGCCGTCGTCACGTTCGGCGGCGATGGATACGATGAACAGTTCTTTCGAGAACGCCGCATTCCGACCTGTGTGATTCCGAACGGCACCCCGGCCCTGGCGCCCAAGGCGGATTTCAGGCAACGCTACGGGATTGCCCGTGAAACCTTCCTCGTGATCCACCTCGCCAATCTCTACAAGGTCAAAAATCATCTGGGATTACTCGATTCCTTGGACAACCTGCCAAGCGACATTCAACTCGTTTTGATCGGGAATGACACCCATGAAACCGAGTATGTCGAGGCCGTGAAGGCCCGCCTCGCCGCACGACCGGATGTCCGGCTGCTTGCAGGATTGGACTCCGCCGATGTCGCCTCCGCCCTGGCGGCGGCCGATCTCGTGGTGTTGGCTTCCCATGCCGAAGTCTCGCCCCTCTGCCTGCTGGAAGCGATGAGTGTCGGTCGGCCCTGGCTCGCGACGCCGGATTGCGGGACTGCGACGGAACATGCAGGCGGACTGGTGCTTCCCTTGTCCCAATTCGCCGCTGCAGTACGGCTGCTGAAGAGCCATCCGGAGTTCTACGCCGAGCTGGGACAACTCGGCCGTGAGAATTGGGCTCAGTCGCATGACTGGGCGGCCGTCCTGACGGCTTGGGAGGACTTGATCGAAGGGCGGCCGGTCTCGCATTCATTTGCCACACCTGTCTCCATTGCCGAACGACGAGAGGCTCTCCGCGAACAATTCCGTCGTCTTCTGGCACAACAAGGCACTGTCGAAGCGTCGCCTGCATCACCGCTGCAGATCGAAACGAAAGGGGTCGTGATGGACGGGTTGAATCGTGCACCGCTGAACTCGGCAGCCCACCACGCCGTGCCGAACTCCGCGCCAACGCTACAAGAACAGAAACAGCAGGATCAGTTTTACATCGACATGTTTGTGAATAGCCGCGGCTGGTCATCCCCCGGGCCCAATCATGACGAGGCGGCTCGGTGGAGCAAAATCGCGGCCTTTCTGGAGTATCTGCTCCGTCGCGTGCGTCAGGCAGATCCCCAGCGACAACTGCGCATGCTGGATGTCGGCTGTGGGCGCGGCTGGCTCACGAATTTGGCAACGGCGTATGGCACATGCGAGGGCATCGAACCGGTAGCCGGGGTGATCGAACACGCGCGACGGTTGTTTCCTCACCTGCGATTTGAAGCAGGCACGGCGCAAAGCGTGCTCAGCCGACCGGATTTTGCTCCGTACGATGTCATTCTGTGTTCTGAGGTCATCGAACATATTCCCCACGGCCGGAAAGAAGGCTTTGTCGCCGAACTCGCCATGCTCCTGAAGCCGGATGGCTACGTCATTCTGACGACACCCCGCGGTGAAATGTGGGAACAGTGGAAAACCATCGCGCCACCTTGTCAACCGATCGAGGATTGGGTCACGGAAGCGCAACTGCGCGCCATCTTCACAACGCAAGGGTTTTGCGAACTCGGCCTGGAACGAGTGCACTGCGAAATTCCCTCGCTGCGATATGTTCCCGCACCGACCCCGGCTGATTTCAACAAACTGAAGCTGGTTCCGATCTATCAGATATGGGCCTGCCAGCGTCGGGGCCCCACTCCCGTGCCTGCGTTCACGCGCCCGCCGATGGTCTCCGTCATTGTGCCCACCTACAATCGGCCGGACCGCCTGCAGGTGGCCCTCTCCAGCATCTTGGCCCAGACCTATCAGGATTTTGAGATTATCGTCGTCAACGACGGCACGGTCGATGTGAGTGAGGTGGTCTCGCCGTTGAACCGGGACGGTCGTATTACCACGATCCGGCACGATCACAACCGTGGACTGGCCGCGGCTCGCAATACCGGCATCCGGGCCGCCAAAGGCACGTACATCGCATACCTCGATGACGACGACACCTACCTCCCGGACCATCTGCAGACCCTCGTTACGGCTCTACAGAGCGGCGAGCACAAGGTCGCATACACAGACGCCTGGCGTATCCACGAAGTGCGACAGGGCGACCAATACGTGGTGACCGGACAGGATATGCCGTACTCCCACGATTTCAACTGCATCGATCTCCTGTTGTGCAACTATTTCCCGGTGCTCTGTGTCATGCATGAGAAAGCGTGTCTTGAACAGGTCGGCGTCTTCGATGAATCCCTGTTCGCGCATGAAGATTGGGATCTCTGGATCCGGATGGCGACGATCTATCCGTTTCTCCACATCAAGCACACCACGGCGGCATTCACCTGGCGTCGCGATGGCTCGTCGATGACCAGCAGCACCAGCGACACCTACCGGCGCACGACCGAGATCATCTACAGAAAATACCGGCCGTATGCGGAACGCATCGCCGGGGTTCTGGAGGCGCAGCAAAAGAAATTGGACGGCATGCGATCCGACGCCAAGGCCAAGACATTCGATTGCTCCATTATCATTCCGGTGTGGAACAACCTGGCCCTCACCACCCAGTGTTTGACGGCTCTGGCGGAGGTCACGCAAGGAGTCACCTATGAAGTCATCGTGGTGGACAACCACTCGACGGACGACACCCCGGCGTTTCTCGCCGGACTCGGCGGCGATGTCACGGTCATCACCAATGAGGACAATCTCGGGTTTGCCAAGGCCTGCAATCAGGGGGCTCAGGCGGCCAAGGGCGAATACCTGGTATTCCTCAACAACGACACGATTCCTCAGGCCGGGTGGCTGAGCGCCCTTGTTGACGAGGTGAAGGCCCATTCCGACGTGGCGGTGGTGGGAAGCAAGCTGTTGTACGAAGACGGCACGATTCAACATGCGGGAGTCGCATTCTCCCGTGAGTTCCTGATGCCATACCACATGTATCCGGGAGTGCCGGCCAATGCGCCCATGGTCACGCGCCGCCGTGAGCTGCAATGTGTCACTGCCGCCTGCATGCTCATCCGCCGGCAGGTCTTCGCGCAGGTCGAGGGATTCGACGAGGCGTACAGAAACGGATTCGAAGACGTCGATCTGTGTCTCAAAATCGGCGAAAAGAACTGGAAGATCGTCTACCAACCGCAAAGCACCGTCATTCATCTGGAGAGCCGAACGCCCGGACGGAAAGCACATGAGGACGAGAACACCTCCCGCTTCCGGGAGCGATGGGGCCACTGCTGGTGGATTACGGACGAAGACCGGCTGCACTTTGAAGACGGCTATTCCGTCCACACCCACCTCAAAGATGGCCTTCTTGGGTACACGCTGTACCTGATTACCGACCCAGCCGTTCAAGCGGAACGGGCACTGATCGCAGATCTGCAGCGAGCGACGGCCCTCAGGGATCAGGACAAGATGGTCGCTTTGCTGAAACGCATCGATCAATGGCCCGCCGATGCATGGATTCTTCGTTGGAGTGCCTCACTGAGCGAGAGCATCGGCCACCCAGAACTGGCCCTTCAATTCTGGAAACGGGTGCTGCCGCTCAAAAACGATCCTCAAGCCAACCTGGCTCTGGCGAAGCACGCGTTGGAGACAGGGGCCATCAAAGAGGCGAATGATCACCTGACGGCGCTGCTCCAGGCTGAACCTTCTCATGGAGAAGGATGGCTGCTGCGCGGCATTCTCGCCATGCAGCTCAACGCGTATCGCGATGCGGAGCAGGCGTTCGAACAGGCGAAACAATCCGGCGCGAATCCGCGGAAAGCCACGCTCGGTCTAGTCATGGCGGCGATGGGGGAAAACCGGACTGAGGCCGCCTGGTCACACGTGGCGAGGCTCTGCGCGGATCATCCTGATGATGAAGAATGTATGCACTGGATGCTCAAATGCGGCACGCTGCTCCAGCGTTGGGCCGCCCTCGCGTCGCGACTGTCCTCGTTTGTCGTCCGCAATCCGGCCAATACTGCTATGCGATTTGCCCTGGCGGGAGTACTGTTGAGAGCAGGCCGTCGAGCGGATGCGCAGCGGGAATATGATTGGTTACGCGCCATGGTGCCGACGTTCGAAGGCATGGACGAGTTGGGGAAACAATTGGCCGGATCAGAACGCCCCTTGGTACCGAATCATGCCGCATGAGCCCGCGCCGGAGCATCGCGATCTGGTGATACAGATGGCTCGACTGGGTGATCTGGTGCAAACGCTTCCGGCCATCGAATCGTTGCACGAAGCCTATCCGGAACGCACGCTGGATATCCTCTGTGCGGCACCGTTGACAGCGATCCTTGCCGGAGCCGGCCATATCGGCCGGGTGATTCCCTGGGACGGGACACAATGGCAAGCATGGGCCAATGGCTGGCAGGCGAATCCGACTGCGACCCTGCAGGCCATGCAGAGCTATATCGCGTCGCTTGGCGAGATGACCTATGAACGGGTGTATCCGCTGAACCAGCACGCACGAAGCCGCCTTATGACGCAGCTGTTTTCAAGCCATTCCTTCCACGGTCACGATCAAGACGACATTGAGACGGCCATGCGTCCATGGAGGCAGCATCTCCGGCAAGTGGCTCAAGAACGGGGGGCGAACCGCATTCATCTCGCTGACGTCTGGTGCGGCATGTGCGGAGTTCGGCCGCGAGGGCAGGCGCCGTTGCTGGCGCCACCGGTCGTCGAACTCCCAGAGGATCTTGCCGAGATCGGCGAGCGCCCTGGGCTCTGGATTGCGCTGGCCACCGGCGCAGGGGAGGCGGATCGTTGCGTCGCGCCGGCCGTCTGGCGCCAATGGATTCGTGAATTCCTGGCGCAGACTCAGGACGGGCAGGTCGTGCTGATCGGAAGCGGCACGGAGCGCGAATCCGCGCAGGCCATCGTCGAGGCGCTTCCCACGTTGCTCCACGGCCGTATCTGGGATGCAACCGGTCGCACGACCCTGTCTCAATTGATGCGTCTGCTTCATAGATGCCAATGGGTCATCGGAGCCGATACCGGTCCGCTCCATCTCGGCACGCTGGTGGGCACTCGAGCCCTGGGTTGGTATTTTTCACGCGCCCGGCTGCACGAAACCGGTCCCTACGGCGAGGGGCATTGGGTCTATCAGCATGCCACGCCGGCGCAACCTCAACAGTGGCCGATCATGGAAAGCCTCGCGCTGATGTGCGGCGACCAGGGTCGTCATACGACCGATTGGACCGTCTGGAGAAGTCGCATGGATCGATGGGGAGCCTATTTTGATGACGGCTCGGGAAACAACGGTGTCGAGCACTCGCGTGCCGACATCTGGCGAGCCTGTGCACCGGACCTTTGCGAATCGATGGCGGCATGAATATTCTTCACGACAACCTCGCCCGCCTGGCCTCACGCCATCAGGAGCTGGCGACAGGGGTGAAGACCGCAACCGGCGGCGTGCTCACGATTGAACCGGCTCGAACCGGGGTTCCCTCGGCACGTCGATCCGGCCGCTGGATTCATAGTGCCTACGATCCCCTCCGTGAAGCGCAGACCTGGGCGGATACCCATGCAGCGGCCTGCCAATCGGGAGAAATGGTCGTCGTGGCCGGGGTCGGGCTCCTCTATCATGTCGAGGCGCTGCGAAACAAATTGCCTCCCGATGTCTCTCTGGCTGTTGTCATTCCCAATCTCGATGAATTCCACGATGCTCTTGCAGCTCGCTCCTTCGGGGCATGGAGCGAGTCTGTGCTCTGGCTGCCAGGAGCGCCGACTGAGATTGCCGCGACATTGACGAAGCTCGGCCGACCGCTACGCTGCCTGTCCTATGCGCCGGCCACCCTGGCCGATGCCGATTTCTATCGGGCCCTCGAAGACGCGTTACGACGGGGCATTGCCCACCAGCGCGGCGGCCAGTTAACGATTGCCCTCGTGGGACCGATTTATGGAGGATCGCTCCCGATCACCGGCTATGTGAAACGGGCACTGGAAACCCTTGGTCACAAGGTCCAGTGGATCGATCACAGCGTGCATGCGGCGAGTTATGACGCGATGGGAACCCTGAAGGACCAGCGCAACCGGCAAATGATGCAAGGGCGGATGGCCGAAGTTTTGAGCCAATGGACCCTGGCCAGCCTCGCAGAGTCGCCTCCCGACCTCGTGCTCTCGATGGCGCAGGCGCCCATGACGCTGCCGGTGCTCGAACATCTCCGGAAGAAGAAATTTCTGACGGCGATGTGGTTCGTCGAAAACTACCGGCATTTGGCCTACTGGCGGCAGATGGCCCCGGGATACGAATTTTGGTTTGTGTTCCAGCAGGGAGCCTGCCTGGAGGCGTTCCGCCAAGCCGGCGCGCGGCAGGTGAATTACCTCCCGATGGCGGCCGATCCGGAACTACATGGTCCCATGTCTTTATCGGAGGCAGACCGTCGCACATTCGGCTCCGATGTATCGTTTGTGGGCGCAGGATACGCCAATCGCCGGAAGCTGTTTCCCGCGCTGCTCCATCAGCCCTGGTCGTTCAAACTCTGGGGCAATGAGTGGGAGGGAGCCGACGACCTCCGTGCCGTTCTCCAATTGGAAGGGGCCCGGATCGACACGGCCACCTGCATGAAGGTGTTTAACGCGACGGCGATCAATCTGAACCTGCATTCCACCACCGGCACAGGCCTGGATCCCCAAGCTGATTTTGTTAACCCACGCACGTTTGAACTGGCTGCCTGTGGAGCATTTCAGTTGGTGGACCATCGCTCGGAGCTGCGCCAGTTTTTTACTGAGCAGGAGATGGTGTCGTTCAAGGACTTTGGTGACGTTCCCGGGTTGGTTCACCACTGGCTGCATGATTCCGACGCCCGTCAGGCCGTGGCCGATGCCGCTCGCGCCCGTGTGCTGAGTGAGCACACCTACGTGCATCGGATGCGGGATTTGCTGGGACACATCGGCTTATCGCAACCGGATCGTGTCGGCTCCGTGCTGCGAGGGGAACGTCAGCAGGAAGCCTTGTTGGCGCGTTGCGCCGATGATCGTCCCCTGGAGACTCTCCTCAAAGACTGCCCGAGCGGGCAGCGAATCGAACTGAAAGACGTGGCTGCCCGGATTCGCAGCAAGGGTCCGACCTCGACGCTCAAGCGTGAAGAATTGATGGTGCTGATGTTGGATGAATACCGGAGCGAGACACGCGACCTGTTATGAAAAAGCGCGTCCTTCTCATCAATATCACCAGGATGGGCGATCTCGTGCAAATGGGCACGCTGCTTCAGCGCCTCCAGCACGAGTGGCCAGGGGCGGAAGTGGATCTGGTCGTGGATCACCGGTTTGCTCCGGTGGCCAAGCTGCTGCCGCACCTCCGGCACATAGTCGCATACGATTTTCATCGCCTCGTGGATGAGAGTCGCGCCCAAACCAAGGACGTGGTCACTCTCTACCAGGACATGACCAGGTGGGCGGCACCACTCGTTGAGGCACGGTATGACCGGGTCGTTAACCTGACCTTCAACCGGCGGAGCGGACTGTTGACCTCCTATGTCGGCGCGAAGGAAATTCGCGGCATCGCCGCTCCGAAGGACGGAGATGTAAGCATTCACAATCCCTGGATGGCCTATCTCACGGACGTGCATCATGAACGTCGCTTCAACCATTTCAATCTCGTCGAT
>WBZQ01002441.1_pt1 | contig 11925 bp, 8 predicted proteins | sample 5204251 | NCBI WGS metagenome assembly WBZQ01 (sample SAMN12412402, study PRJNA552823) | activated sludge metagenome | isolation source: activated sludge from nitrification reactor of wastewater treatment plant... | place: USA: Virginia | collected 2017-09 | reverse complement strand
AGCCCATCATTGACGCCTACAGCATAACCAAACAGATCAAGGCTTCATTCGGCAAAACGGCGACCATGAGCAGCGGCGCCTACGTGGTCATCGAAAAGACCGAAGCCATGCACGTCATCGACGTCAACAGCGGCCACAAAATGACCACTGCCGACGTGGAACAGACCATTTTTGGGGTCAACCTGGAGGCGGCGGAAGAAATTGCCCGCCAGATCCGCCTGCGCGACATCGGCGGCCTGATCGTCATCGACTTCATCGACATGCGCAACCAGGAGCACAAAAAGCAATTGGCCAAAGCCATGGAGGACTTCATGCGCAAGGACCGCGCCCAGCATACCATCCTGCCCCTGTCGAAATTCGGTCTCATGCAGATCACCCGGGAGCGCGCCCGCCCGGAAGTCACCGTCGATACCGCGGAAGTATGCCCTACCTGCGGCGGCACGGGCAAAGTGAATGCCACCATCCTGCTCACCGACGACATCGAGCGCGATCTGGAGTTCATCATGCAGTCGCGTCCGAAAACTCCGCTTTTCCTGCGCGTACACCCCTATCTGGAAGCCTATCTGAAAAAAGGACTGTGGAAAAGCCGGCAGGTGCAGTGGTTCTTCAAATACAACAAGTGGATCCGCATCCGCCCGCATGCCGATTATCAGTTGACCGATTTTCGTTTTTACGACGCTAACGACGACGAGATCCGGTTGAATTAAAATGGACGGGAAGGGGGAATACCGGAAGGGGGCTAAAACTGATACGCCAGTTTTAGCCCCCTTCCGGTATTCCCCAATACAAGGTAAAAATCACTGCAAGCGATCGCCGGATTTCAGCGAATGGCGGCAATGATTTGAACGGCCTGCATTTTTTCCTAGAAATGCGGGCAATTGCATTTGGGTTTGAACAGGCGGCAACTTTCCAGAACGACCATGCCGATCATGAGCAGCAGGAAAGCGACGCGCCACCAATTAATTTTTTTCATAGTCTAAACTGTGTTTACTTTTACAATGGCGAAAGTAACCAAACCGCTGAAAACCAAACAAAGTTTTTACTCACCCGTAATCCGGTCAAGGCCGCCTCTTCCGGTTGAAGCATAAACGGGTGGAACCGGTACATGAAACGGATTCTTGTCGCACCGCTCAATTGGGGACTCGGCCATGTGGCCCGCTGTATTCCGCTCGTAAGGGCGCTGGAAAGCCTGGGCGTGGAGGTGGTTTTAGCCTCCGACGGGGCGGCTTTGCGCTTGCTGAAGGCGGAATTTCCCCAATTGCCGGCTTTCGAATTGCCTTCCTACCGCATCCGCTACGAGTCGAGCAACATGGTGCGTAACATCGCCTTTCAACTGCCCCGCATGTTGTACGCGGTCCGGGCCGAACAATGGGCCACCGAGCGCCTGGTGCGCGAACACGGCATCCAAGGCATTATTTCCGACAACCGCTACGGGTGCTTTTCCGGCAAGGCCCGCAGCGTGATCCTGACCCACCAACTGCACCTGCGCGTCCCCAATCGCCTGCTCCAGTGGTCGGCCAACCGGGTATTGCACCGCGCCCTGCTCAAATTCGACGAGATCTGGGTACCCGATGTGGCCGCGGAAGACCAGAACCTGTCCGGCGAACTGTCGCACGGCAAGCCGGCCCGGCACCCCGAAGTGCGGTTCATCGGCCCGCTCTCCCGCCTGCAGCCGGACGCCAGCGAAGCGGAATACGACGTCGCCGTCGTACTCTCCGGCCCCGAGCCGCAGCGTACCTACCTGGAACAGCGGCTGCTGGAACAGGCCATGCTGCTGCCGCAAAAATTCATTGTAATCCAGGGAAAAACCCAGGCCAAAGAACACCAGTACCTGGCCGAAAACGTGGAGGTGGTGTCTTACCTCACTTCCCGCGAACTCAATGCCGTGCTGCTGGCCAGCCAACTGCTGGTGTGCCGATCCGGCTATACCAGCATCATGGACTTGGCCGCTTTGGGCAAAAAGGCCCTGCTCATTCCTACCCCCGGCCAGACGGAGCAGGAATACCTGGCCGATTATTTTGCCCGCCGGAATACCTTTCTCGTTCAGAAACAGGAGGAGATCGACCTGGAAACGGGCCTGGAAAAAGTGGCGGACACCACGGGGTTCGAACCGGGCCAGTTCGATACGGGCGCATTCGGGCCGTTTTTGGAGCAGTGGGTGCGGGATTTGGATACTAAAAGTTAAAACCTTATCTTTGCTTGTTGTCGGAATTCACCGAACACTATAGCACAATTGTCTAAAAAGATACTTATGTCGAACCTCTCTCCGCAGTTTATTACGGATGAAAAAGGCAAACGGGTTTTTGTTATTCTTCCGGTTGAAGAATATCAACGCATGGTAGAAGAATTGGAAGAATTGGAGGATATTCGCTTGTATGAAGAAGCAAAGTCGAGAAATGAAGAAACAATGCTTTTATCCGAATATATAGCACAACGCCGTTCACGTAAAAATGGTTAAGTACACTATTACCATTTCTAAATCAGCCCAAAAAGAACTTGATAAACTCCCCGATGCTATTGCCGAGAACCTTCTGGAAGCAATCTTGGGCCTGGCAAATGATCCGCGTCCTCCGGGGTGTAAAAAATTGAAGGGTTATGATGCATACCGTATCCGAAAGGGAAACTACGGTATAATTTATTAAATAAAGGACAATGTATTGAGCGTCGAAGTCATCACAATCGGCCACCGAAAAGATGTCTACAACTGATAAGTTTGCACCCGGATCCGCGCAAACTTCCCGAACATGAAGCACATCTTTTTGCCCTCTTGCCTCCTATCCCTGGCCATTTGGCTTTTCCCCATCCTCCTTCCCGCCCAAACCCTCCAACCCTCCAACCCTCCAACCCTCAAACCCTCCTTTCAACAGGAAGTAAACTACAGGATCGCCGTCACCCTCGACGATCAGACCCATACCCTGAGCGGCCGTATCGACATTGAATACGTCAACCGTTCTCCCGATACCCTGCCGGAAATATGGATGCACTTGTGGGGCAATGCTTTTAAAAACCGCAAAACGGCTTTTTCCGAACAAAAACTGCGCGACGGCAGCGCCCGTTTTTATTTTGCCGGAGAAAAGGATCTGGGCTACTTTAAAGACCTGGATTTCACCGTGAACGGCCGCAAGGCGGAATGGCGCTTCGACCCCGGCAACCCCGATATTGCCCGCTTGAAACTGCCCGAACCCCTGGCGCCCGGCGCCCGCATCGCCATTGCTACGCCGTTCCTGCTGAAAATACCCGCCTCTTTTTCCCGCCTCGGCCACGTGGGTACCTCCTACCAGATGACGCAGTGGTTTCCCAAACCGGCCGTGTACGACCGCAACGGCTGGCACCCCATGCCCTACCTCGACATGGGCGAGTTTTTCTCGGAGTTCGGTTCCTTCGACGTCACCATTACCCTGCCCGAAAACTACGTGGTCGGCGCCACCGGCACCTTGCAAACCCCCTCCGAGGCGGCTTTCCTGCAGCGGAAAGTGCAGGAAAGCATCGCCCGCCTGACCCGCGAAAGCAAGACCGGCAAGCCGGGCAAAAAGACGGTCAGCGATTCCTTCCCGGACAGTTCGCCGGTCATGAAAACCATCCGCTACACCGCCGAACGGGTCCACGATTTTGCCTGGTTTGCCGACAAGCGGTTCATGGTGCTGCACGACACGGCCCGGCTGGCCTCGGGAAAGACGGTGGATTGCTGGGCCATGTTCACCAACAGTGATTCGGCTTTGTGGAAAAAAGGTGCCTTTTACGTGCGTCGTGCCGTGGAATTTTACTCCCGGCACGTGGGCGAGTACCCTTACCCGCAGGCTACCGCCGTGCATTCGGCCCTCAGCGCCGGCGGGGGCATGGAATACCCCATGATCACCGTGATCGGGAATTCCGACTCCGGCAAGGACCTCGACGACGTCATTACCCACGAGGTAGGGCACAACTGGTTTTACGGCATCCTGGCTTCCAATGAGCGCGACCATCCTTTCCTGGACGAAGGGGTGAACTCCTACTACGAACACCGGTACCTGCGGGAATACTACGGCGACCCCGCTTCGGAAGGGATACTGCCGGACTGGCTGTACGACGCCTCCCGCAACGGCCCGCTGTACAACACCGGGTGCCGCCTGCTGGCCCGCGAGGGCAAAGACACCCCGCCCGACAGCCATTCCAACCATTTTGCCCCGATCGCCTACGGCGTGCAGGTGTACGTCAAAACCGCCCTGTGCCTGTACTGGCTGGAGCAAGCCGCAGGTACCGAACGTTTCGACGCGGCGATGCAGGAATATTACCGGCAATGGCAGTTCCGGCACCCGTATCCGGAAGATTTGAAGGCGGTGTTTCAAAAGGCCGGCCTCGATGCCGACTGGTTTTTTCAGGCCATGCAAACCCCGAAACAGGCCGATTTTGCCCTGATAGGAGCGAAGCGGGCAGGGCAGGGCGAATGGCGTTTGACCGTAAAAAACCGGGGCGATCTGGAAGCGCCGTTCCCGGTCACCGCCCTGCGGCAGGGGGAAGCGCTGGAAACGAGGTGGTACTCCCGGGACGGTGACATAAATTTTCCGGCTCCGGAAGCCGACGCCTTCGTGATCGACGACCGGTTCGAGGTGCTGGACCTGAACCGGAAGAACAATTTCCGGCGGGTGGGCGGCCTGCTGCCCGGTGTCGAGCCGCTGGAGATCGCCGCCTTTGCGCCTTTTGAAAACCCGCGCCGCAGCACCTTCGCCGTGCTGCCCTGGCTGGGCTGGAACAATTCCGACAAGGCCATGCTCGGCGCGATGTTGTACAATCCGCCTTTGCCGTCGCGCCGCTTTCAGTACTACCTGCTGCCGGGCTATGCCTTCGGTTCCAAACAATGGGTAGGCCTGGCCGACCTCCGCTACAAATTGCTTCCCGGCGGCCTGTTTCCCCGCATCACCGTGGGCGTGAGCGCCAAGACTTTTGATTTTGACTACAACCCGCAGGATGACTATTACCTGAAATTCTACCGTTTCGTGCCCCAGGTGCGGGCCGAACTTCGCGACAACTCGATCTCCTTCCGGCATTTTCTCAACTTCCGTACGCTCCTCATCGGCCGGGAGAACGACCTGCGCGACAGCAGCGCCTTTGCCGGGAAAAAATACGATACCTACACCATTTACGAAGCCCGGTACGAAGCCGACCAGCAAAAACTGCCCAGTCCTTTCCACTTTACCGCCGTGCTGGAGTGGCAAAACGGCCGAGATGCTTTCGGCGACCAGGGCCGGTACCTCCGCGGTTCGCTGGAGTGGAAACAACAACTGTACTACGGGCCGAAGCGAAAGGTAACCGTACGGGCTTTTGCAGGCGGTTTTCTGCAAAACGACCGGCGCCACGACGGCATCCTGGCCGGCGACCCTGCGCAGGCTTCTTTCGCCCTCAATCCGCAGGGTTTCAACGACTACCGCTTCGACGAGGTTTTCCTGGCCCGTAGCGGCGCCTCGGCTTTGGCCGGGCGCCAGGTCAGTCAGCGCGAGGGGGGCTTCAAAGGCGCTTTCGGCAGCGCGTACGGCGGTACCACCGGCAACTCGAACAACTTCATTCTGGCCCTGAACCTGAAAGCCGACCTGCCGCAGCGCCTTCCGCTGGGTATCCCCCTCAAGCCCTGGTTCGATATCGGATATTTCGACGACGCCACTCCGCTCGGTGAAGACCGGCCCCGGGAGGAGCAACTGCTCTGGAGCGGCGGATTCATGCTCGAGTTTTTCAAGGGCGGACTGGAGATCTATTTCCCGCTGATCAATTCCAAAACCCTGAAGGACCGCTACTGCGAAGCCGGCGGCGGCTCCAATCCTTCCGCGCTGTTCTGCGGCGGCAATTACTGGAAATGGGTTTCCTGGAGCATGAAACTCGGCGACCTGGAACCCTCAAACCTTCTGGAAAATGTAATTCGGTGATAAGGTTGCAAGGTTACAGGGTTACAAGGTTACAGGGTTGGAATAACGCATAACCCTGAAACCCTGCAATCCTGGCCCCCCCTTATTCAATCAGGAGGTGCGTCCGCAGCAGTGCTTTCAGGTGGTCGGCCAGTCGTACCTGTACGGCTTCGGTGTACACATCGTCTTCGGCCTCGGCCTGGAGCATCAGGCACATCAGGCCGCCATGGCTGATGAAGGCGGACAGGGCGCCGAAAACCGTAGCCAGGGTCAGTTCTACGTCCACGGTGCGGAAAATGCCTTTTTCCTGGCCCTCCAGAATAAAGCCGCGCACTACGTCGAGGTTGTGTGCCATTTGCTCGTTGATGGTCTTGAGGTGTTCGGGGCGCTGGCAAAGCGACATTTCGCGCATGACCACCTTGTGAAAATTGCGGCCGCGAAAAAACTTCTCGGCGTACATGTCCACCGATCGCGCCAGTTTTTCCCAGGGGCTGAGCGGGGTCCGTGCCAGGTCGTCCAGTTGTTCGCGGGTACGGGGGAATTTGTCGGCGATCAGGGCCTCGAACAGTTTGTCCTTCGAACCGAAATAGTATTTGACCATGGCCACATTGATCCGGGCCTCGGCGGCCAGGTGACGTACGGAAACCGCCTCGAACCCGTGCTGGGCAAACAGGGATTCGGCTACTTCGAGCAACTGGCGGCGTTTGTCGGTTTTTTCAAGCGTAACAGCATCCATCATAGGCCGTGGTTGGAATGAATAAAACACAAAGGTATGGGAGGTGAAAGCCAGGAATCAAACGGGCGTTTAGGGTCAAACCCGCTGTTATGAAAAAATTTGCAAATGGGAATAGCGGCCTGTGGATAAAAATTTGCGACTTTTGCCCACTCATTTTTCGCCACACCCTAATCCGGAAGCCCCACTTTTGACCGCTTTCCCGCCGTAGTCTCAGGTTTCAAACCTTTCGTTAATCACTTCCGCCTGCGAAAGAATCGCGGCCGTTGGCCGTTTTTCCGGACCGGACACTAACCTGACATTCCCCATGGCATTACACAAACACCTCTTGATGCGGCGAAACAATTTACAACTCATTCCTTTCTTCCCCTTTTCCTCCCTCATTACCTGCTTTGCCTTCCCCTTTTTATCTGTTTTCCGGCCCGGTTTCCCCGGCCGCCGGTCGACGGTCGTGGGCCTGGCCTTGCTTTTTGCGCCGTTCTTTCTTTTTTCCCAAACCGTCGAGGACTGCACCAACGGCATCGACGACGACGGAGACGGCCTGATCGATTGCTATGACCAGGACTGTACCTGCAGCGGCCAGTGCGCGGATTTTTACTACACCACCTGCAATGCCGACTGCTATTATATTCCACCCTGCGGTCAGATCTCGTTGGGCGTGCAGTGGACCAGCCAGGCCGAAACCGGCACCTATTCTACCATTGTGGCCGGCGACATGGATGCGGACGGCATTCCCGATGTGGTGACCACCAATGTGGAACAACCCGACCTGTACATCATCGACGGCGCAACCGGGGCTACCAAGGTTCACGTAACGGCGCCTACCAACTGGCCGGGCGGTACGGCCCCCGCCATCGCCGACCTCGACCACGACGGTTTCGGCGAAGTGGTGATCGTCGGCTTCGACCGCCTGCTCTACTGTTACGAACACGACGGCACGCTGAAATATACCAGCGCCATCCAGGTCGGCTATTCCTCGCGCTACCGGTATTCGGTACCGAACATTGCCGACTTCGACCACGACGGCTGGGCCGAGGTAAACATCGGAAACCAGGTGTTCAACGGGCAGACCGGCGCCCTGCTGGCCGAAGGAGGCGCCAACGTGTCGGCCGGCGAACACCCGGCCCGGGTGGCGGTCGGTTTTTCCTTCGCTTCACCGGTAGCCATCGACGCCCTGCCCGACAGTTTCTGCCCCGACTGCGACGGCCTGGAGATCGTGGCCGGCAACCAGGTGCTGTCCGTAAACCTGGTAACCGGCGTGGTAACCCCGGTGGTGACGGCCGCCGCGCCTTTTACCGACGGCTTTACCAGCGTAGCCGACTTCGACGGGGACGGCGACCTCGACGCCATCGTTCAGGGCCGCAAAACGACCAACAACTTCAATACGGTCTACTGCTGGGAGATCGAGTCGCCGACCATCCTGCGGCAGTTCCAATTGTTCAACAACTGGCAGGAAGGCGCCTCCCGGGTCAACGTAGCCGACCTGAACGGCGACGGCCTACTGGAGATCAGTTTTGTCAGCCACCCCCGGTTGTACGCCCTGAAAAATAATTTTTCCACCCTCTGGACCCGGACCGTCTTCGACGCCTCCTCTATTACCTGCTCCAGCATTTTTGATTTTTGCGGCGACGGTTCGGCCGACATCATTTACCGCGGCGAACAGAAATTGCAGGTGCTGAACGGAGCGACGGGCAACATCAGTTGGGAGGACAATTGCGTGAGCGCCACCCACATCGAAAACCCGCTGGTGCTGGATGTGGACGCCGACGGACAAACGGAGATCGTGATCGAATGCGCCACCGGGCCAGGCAAGGGCTCGGTCGTCGTGTACGAAGCGGTCGGGACGCCGGGCATCGCCTCGCGCAAGGTGTGGAACCAGCACGCTTATTTCAATACCAATATCAACGACGACCTGAGCGTACCGCGCTACCAGCAGAACCCGCACATCATCGGCGACAGCCTGCGGATGAACACCTTCCTGAACCAGTTCTTCAACCCCACCTTTCCTTCGCCGGACGGGGTGCTGACCCTGCAAAACGTGGTTTGCGTGCAGGATTCGCTGCAGATCACGGTGTCGCTGTGCAACTCCGGCGACAACCTTTTGCCGCCGCAAACCCCCATTTCGGCCTACCGCGGCAACCCGCAGGCCGGCGCGGCCCAGTGGATCGGCGCCCTGCCGCTCGGCATCGACGTGCCCAAAGACAGTTGCCGTATCGTCACCCTGCGCATCCCCCGGGTAGCCAATGACTCGGTGTTCCTGGTGCTCAACGACGACCATTCGCTGCCCGCGCCCTTCAGCCTGGCCCAGGATTTTCCGGTGACCTCTATCGGCGAGTGCGGCTTTGCCAACAACATCGCCGCGTTTTTTGTCGCCTACCAGCCCGCCACCGTCAGCATCGGCCAGGATACCGCCATCTGCGACAACACGACCATCCCGCTCGACGCCTCCGGGCACCAGATCGTGTCCTGGCTGTGGTCGGACGGCAGCGTCACACCCAACTTCACGGTGCCCGATGCCGGCACCTTCGCCGTAACCGCCACCGACGTGTGCGGCATCGTGCAGACGGATACGATCGTGGTGACCATCGACAGCAGCACGGTGGTAGACATCGGCGCCGACCGGACCATTTGCCAGGGAGAAACCGTGGCGCTGGCCGAAAGCGGCTTCGATTTTTACAAGTGGACCGGCAACAGCCTCTCCTGCGCCAACTGCCCGGCGGTGACCGCCGGCCCCCCGGCCTCGCAACTGATCGTGCTGGAAGCCGGTTTTGCCAACGGCTGCGTCAACCGCGACTCGATGTACCTGACGGTGCACGATACTTTCAACTACAAGGTGGATACGACGATCTGCTACGGCATCACCGTGTTCTGGAACGGCGAGATCATCCCGCCGGACAGCGCGCGGACGTTTTTCCTGCAAACCGTAAACGGCTGCGACTCCACCGTGCAGGTGCGGGTGATAGGCACCCTGCTGGGTACCTACAACATCACGGTGGACACGGCGGTCTGCCTGGGTTCCACCCTGGCGGTAAACGGCCAGGATCTGCCGCCCGGCGCCGAGGAAACCTTCTTCCTGTCGGCCAAGACCGGCTGCGACTCGACGGTGCTGGTCCGGGTAGCGCCCAAGGATACCTTCGCCACGAAGGAAAACCGGACGATCTGTTCCGGCGAGTCGTTCAGCGTGTTCGGTACGCCGGTGACGGTGAGCGGGGTGTACAAAAAGACTTTTTTCGCTAAAAACGGCTGCGACTCCACCCATACCATTGCGCTGGAAGTACTCGACCCGATCGTGCTGGAAATAGACGGCACGCCGACCTGTTTCGGGGAGGCTACCGGTACCCTCCTTGCATCGGCATCGGGTACGGCGCCACCCTTCAGTTATGCCTGGTCGGTGCCCGGCGGTACGAGCCAGGGCGTGGCGGACGACCTGCCGGCCGGCACCTACAGTGTAACCGTGACCGACGCCAACGACTGTACGGAGACGGAATCGGCGCAGGTAGCGGCCTACCCGCCAATCGTATTTACCGCCAAAGCCGACTCGGCGAGTTGTTATGGCGTCCCCGACGGTTCCATTACCCTGGAAACCGCCGACACGACGCTGCTCTTCGGCTTCGACGACGACGTATTTACCCAAACCGTTTTTTACGGAGACCTGAATACCGGCAATTACCGCATTTTCGCCCAGGACGCCTACGGCTGCGTGGATACGCTGCCGGTCACCGTGCCTTCGCCCCCGCAACTGGTGCTGGTGCTGCCGCAGGACACCGAGGTGCAACTCGGCGATTCACTGGAAATAAACGCGCTGGCTACCGGCCTCCAACCGCTGACCTATGCCTGGGCGGACTCCTTTTACCTCAGTTGCCACAACTGCCCGAACCCGGTATCGAAACCCTTGTCGGACGTACTCTACCGGCTTACCGTGACCGACAAGAACGGCTGCACGGTCTACGACGAATTGCAGATCATTCTGAAACACATCGTGGATGTGTACGTACCCAATGTATTTGCGCCCTTCTCCAGCCACGACCAGAACAGCCGTTTCGAACTGGGCTTCGGGCCGGCGATACAACGCATCCGCCTCCTGCAGGTCTTCGACCGCTGGGGCAACATGATGTACGAACTCCGCGACGGCACCCCCAACGACATCAGCGCAGCCTGGGACGGCCGCAGCAACGGCAAAGTGGTGCTGCCCGGCGTCTATACCTGGGTACTCCAGGTGGACGTGGTGGACGGTACCGTGGTGAAAAAACAGGGGAGCGTTACGGTGGTGAGATAGCAGTAGGCAGTGGCAGTTGGCAGTTGGCAGTAGTGAGTAGCCGGACTGAAGTACTACTGCCACTGCCTACTGATCACGCCGTCTTATTCTCGTCGTCCTGCTTGCCCGACACGTAGTCCTTGGCCTTTTCCCAGAAGTCGCGGCCGTCGGCGGCCAGTTCGGAGGCTTCCTCTTTGGCTTCGCCGTAGAGTTCCTTGGCCTTGTCGGAGAGGAAACCCAGCGCGCCTCCCTGGTGGGCGGCGATTTTTTCGCGCATGGCTCTTATTTCGGCTGCGGTTTCGGCCGATTCTTCTTTGGCTTCGGCGGCCATGGCTTCGGCTTTGGCGCTGAGTTCGGCGAATTTTTCAGCCGAAGCGTCTTTCAGGTGCTCGAAGGTGACGCCGGCTTTTTCGTAGGCGGCTTTGGCGGAGTCGGAGAGGTTTTTCCAGAAATCTTCCATGGTGATAATAGGTTTGTTGTGAAATTTGCGGGGTGAAAGTATCTGAAAAAAAACTATAATTTGCCAGATTGCGTGAAATAAGAGCCACCCATATTCAGAAAAAACTGAACTGCGTGACCAATGCCCGGCGTCGACCCAAATTTGACAACTTTTCAAAAGTTGTCAAATTTCTAAAGTCGTCTGACCATTAGTCAGCAAAGCAGCGGTCAGACGACTTGGAGTCGTCAGACCGCGGGGCGAACGCCTGGAAACCCGGGAAGCCACCTGCTAAGGGCAGTTGTAGTGTCGGGGTGACTCAAAGTCACCCCGACACTTGCTTTGGGCTGGTTTGAAAGTCGGGGCAACTCCGCCTGCTCAACTCTTTTCCTCCCACACCTGCGCCAGGTGTACGATCGTCTCGGCGGCTTTTTCCATGTCCTGCACCGACACCCACTCCTGGCGGGAGTGAAAGGCGTGTTCGCCGGCGAAGATGTTGGGGCAGGGGAGACCCATGAAGGAGAGCCGGGAGCCGTCGGTGCCGCCGCGGATAGAACTTTTGACCGGGTTTTTAAAACCGGCGCGCTGCAGGGCTTCGATGGCGTAGGCTACTACCTGCGGGTGGCGG
>WBZQ01002438.1_pt1 | contig 11930 bp, 5 predicted proteins | sample 5204251 | NCBI WGS metagenome assembly WBZQ01 (sample SAMN12412402, study PRJNA552823) | activated sludge metagenome | isolation source: activated sludge from nitrification reactor of wastewater treatment plant... | place: USA: Virginia | collected 2017-09 | reverse complement strand
GGGCCCGGATTCTGTGTCGGCCGGTCCCGCACCGTCCCCGGCCTCCAAAGCAGCCAGGCGCTCCTTCATCTCGGCGGCGGTCGTCGCCCCGCCCAGCAGCTCGGCCTGCGCCTTGGCGACCTCCTCTGCCGAGGCGGTCTGCTGGAACTGGTGCAGCCCGGCGACCTCCTCGCGGTGCTCGATCGCGTAGACGATCAACTGCTCGACGTCGTTGATGTTGGCGTCGCGCACGGCCTGCAGCTGGATCGGCGGCAGGTCGAAGTCGTACTCGACGCGGTTCTTGATCCGCACGGCCATCAGCGAGTCCAGGCCGAGCTCAATCAACGGCACCTCGCGCGGCAGGTCCTCGGGTTCGTAGCCCATGGCGCCGCCGACGATGGCGGCCAGCCGAGCCCCGACGGTCTCGCCGGAGTCCGGGGACCACTTGGCGAACCCGGCGGCCAGGCCGGCACCGGCGGTGAGGTTGTCGTGCAGGATGTCGGCGTCGTCGGTGGTGTCCGCACCGGCCAGCGCCTGCTGCGCGCCGAGCACCCCGGCGCCGCCGCCGGCACCCGCTGCACCGGTCACGGCCGCGCCGCCGACGGCGACCGGCAAAGACTCAACCGCGACCCCGCCGGTGGCGACCGGCAGCGCGGCGGCGGCCCCGCCGCGGGTGACGACGGCGTCGTACACCAGGGTGAACGACTCGCCGATCCGGGAATGCACCTGCACGGTCGCCCCACCCGGGTGCCGGCTCAGGCTGGTCACCAGCCGGGATCCGTCGCCCGGGATGGCCCGCTGCTCATACGCGGTCAGCGTGGCGTCCGGGAACACCTGCGCGGCGGCGGCCTTGACCAGCGCCGCGAGGTCGCCGGCCGTCGGCTCGCCCTTGGGCGAGTACTCCCAGACGTGCCGGCCGTCGGGCATGGCGACGTGGTTGCCGGGCATCATCACCGACGCGTCGCCGGTGAACCGGGCGGCCAGCCAGTGCGGCTTGCGCCGGAACTTGGTCGGCGGGATGTCGGCGTAGGCGGCGCCGTCGCTGACCGTCGAGGCGGGCGCGAACAGCGTGCGGAAGTCCAGATCGTGGCCGTAGACGAACAGGTTCGCCATCGCGACGGTCATCGAGTCGACCTCGTCGGCCTTGCGGGCCAGGGTCGGGATCAGCTGCGCGTCGGGCAGCCCGGCGGCCATGGTGGTCAGCCCGACCTGCATCAGCGCTACCGGGTTCGGGGCGAGCTCCAGGAAGGTGGTGTAGCCGGACTCCACCGCGTTGCGGATGCCCTGGGTGAAGTAGACGCTGTGCCGCAGCCCCTTCTTCCAGTAGTCCACGTCGTGGATCGGTTCGCCGCCGGGCCGCACATAGGCGCCCTCGTGCACGGTGGAGAAGTAGCCGGTGGTCAGCGGGTGCGGCTCAATGCCCTGCAACTCGGCCATCAGCTCGCCGAGCAGCGGGTCCATCTGCTGGGTGTGGCTGGCGCCCTTGGTCTGCATCTTGCGGGCGAACTTGCCCTCGGCCTCGCAGCGGGCGATGATCGCGTCGACCTGCTCGGGCGGGCCGCCGATGACGGTCTGGTTCGGTGCGGCGTAGACGCACACCTCCAGCCCCGGGAAGTCGGAGAACACCGTGGTGATCTCCTCGGCCGAGTACTCGACCAGCGCCATCAGCCGGATGTACTCGCCGAACAGCATCGCCTCGCCCTCACCCATCAGGTGCGCGCGGGAACAGATGGTGCGGGTGGCGTCGGCCAGGCTCAGGCCACCGGCGAAGTAGGCGGCGGCCGCCTCGCCGAGGGACTGCCCGACGACGGCGGCCGGCGCGGCGCCGTGCGCCCGCAGCAGCTCGCCGAGGCCGATCTGCAGGGCGAAGATGACGGTCTGCACCACCTCGATCGGGTACTCGACGGTCGCGTCGGTGTAGTCGATCCCGTCGTCGAGGATGTACTCGACGACGGAGTAGCCGCGCTCGTCCTGGATCAGCGCGTCGACCTTGTTGATCCACTCGGCGAACATGTCGTTGTTCAGGTAGAGGGCCTTGCCCATCTTGCGGTGCTGGGAGCCGAAGCCGGCGAACACCCAGACCGGGCCGTTGGTGACCGGGCCGTCGGCGGCCAGCACCAGCGGGCTCTGCTTGCCCTCGGCCAGGGCGCGCAGACCCTTGACCGCCTCGTCGTGGTCGTGGGCCAGGATGACCGCTCGGGACCGGCCGTGGTTGCGCCGGCTCAGCGAGCGCCCGATCGACTCCAGCGACGCGGCGCGGCCGGCGGCGCTGTCGACCCAGTCGGCCAGCTCGGCGGCGGCGGCCCGCTTACGCGAGGTGAGGAACGCCGACACGGCCAGCGGCACGATGCGCCGCGGCGGGTCGGCCAGGTCGGCGGCGGCCTGGGCGTCCAGCGCCTCGTCGAGCAGGCGGCGGGCCTCGTCGGTCAGGCCGGGCAGCTCGATCTCGGTGGCGTCGTTCTCCTCGCGCGCCATCTCGTCGTCGATGAATTCGCCGTACTCGTCCATCCGTACGCCGCCGACATGGTCGGCGTCGGTTTCCGGTGCCGGGGCCTTGGTCGGTTCCGGGGCCGGCGCTTCGGGCTCGACGAGATCCGACGGCAGCACCTCGCGGAGCACCAGGTGCGCGTTGGCGCCACCGAAGCCGAAACCGGACACGCCGGCGATCTTGTGGCCGCTGTAGCGGGGCCAGTCGCTGACGGTGTCGACGACGCGGAGGCGTTCCTTCTCGAAGTCGATGTAGGGGTTGGGGCCGGCGTAGTTGATCGACGGCGGGATCTTGTCGCGGGAGATGGCCAGTGCGATCTTGGCGATGGACGCCGCGCCGGCGGCCGACTCCAGGTGTCCCACATTGGATTTCACCGCGCCCAGCAGCGCCGGCTGGTCGGCGGCGCGGCCGCGGCCGATGACCCGGCCCAGGGCGTCGGCCTCGATCGGGTCGCCGAGGATGGTGCCGGTGCCGTGCGCCTCGATCAAATCGACAGTGCGCGGGTCGATGCCGGCGTCCTTGTAGGCCTTGCGCAGCACCTCGGCCTGGGCGTCGGGGTTGGGGGCCAGCATGCCGTTGGACCGGCCGTCGTGGTTGACCGCGGATCCGGCGATGACGGCGAGGATCTCGTCGCCGTCGCGCCGCGCATCGGCGACGCGCTTGAGCACCACCATGCCACCGCCCTCGGAGCGCGCGTAACCGTCGGCGTCGGAGCTGAACGACTTGATCCGGCCGTCCGGCGCCAGCACGCCGCCGACCTCGTCGAAGCCGATGGTGACCAGCGGGGTGACCAGCGCGTTGACGCCGCCGGCCAGCACCACGTCGGCCTCACCGGAACGCAGCGCCCGCACACCCTCGTGGATGGCGACCAGCGACGACGAGCAGGCGGTGTCGATGGCCATCGACGGGCCGCGGAAGTCGTAGAAGTAGGACACCCGGTTGGCGATGATGGAGCTCGCGGTGCCGGTGATGGCGTACGGGTGGGTGGCAGTCGGGTCGGCCACCGACAGGAACTGGTAGTCGTTGGTCGACGAGCCGACGAACACACCCACCGGGGTGCCGCGCAGTGCCGACGCCGGGATGCGCGCGTGTTCGAGTGCCTCCCAGGTCAATTCGAGCGCCATCCGCTGCTGCGGGTCGATGTTGTCGGCCTCCATCTTGGCCAGCGCGAAGAACTCGGCGTCGAAGCCCTTGATGTCGGACAGGTAGCCGCCGCGGGTGCGGGCGCGGGCCACCCGCTCGGCGATCCGGGGCTCGGAGAGGAACTCCTCCCACCGGCCCTCGGGCAGGTCGGTGATGGCGTCGCGGCCTTCCAGCAGCGCCGCCCATGTCTCGTCGGGGGTGTTCAGGTCGCCGGGGAATCGGGTGGCCAGGCCGACGATCGCGATGTCGGCGGTGGCCGGGTCGATGTCGGCCGGCCGGGACCAGTCCTCGGCGTCGAGGTCGGCGGTGTCGACCTCCGGTTCGCCCTCGACGATCACCGTGGCCAGCGCCTCGATGGTGGGGTGGCGGAAGGCGACGGTCGCGGTCAGCGTCACCCCGGTCAGGTCCTCAATGTCGCTGGCCATCGCGACGGCGTCGCGCGAGGACAACCCGAGCTCCACCATCGGGGTGGATTCGCTGATGGCGTCGGCCTGCTGGCCGGTGGCGTTGGCCACCCAGTTGCGCAGCCAGGCCCGCATCTCCGGGACCGACAAGCCGCCGTCGTTCGCGGGGACCGCGGGCACGTTGGTGCCTTCGGTGGAACTGCCCGTGGAGGCGCTGTCGTCGGGGGTGGTGACGTTCTCGTCAGACATCGATTGCCCTCACATGGGTAGTCGCGGGTGGCCGGGGCCGGTGTTAGTCCAGTTCGTCGGGGAACGCGTTGGCGACCTTGCCGGCCCGCAGCGACCCGTCCAGGTAGGCGGCGCGGCAAGCGCGTCGGCCGATCTTGCCGCTGGAGGTCCGCGGGATCGCGCCGGCCGCCGTCAGCAGCACGTCGCGCACGGTGACGCCGTGCCGCACGGCGATCGCCGCGCGGATGTCGTCGGTGATCGGGCCCGGCTCCAGCTTGTGCGCACCGGCGGCACGCTCTCCCACGATGACCAGCTGCTCCGAGCTGTCGTCGGGGTCGCGCTTGAGGCCGGAGTGGGCGTCGGCGAACACCTCGGCGGGCAGCTGGTTGGCCGGCACCGAGAACGCGGCGACGTACCCGACGCGCAGCGCCTTGCTGGCCTCCTGCGCGGAGTACTCCAGGTCCTGCGGGTAGTGGTTGCGGCCGTCGATGATGACCAGGTCCTTGACGCGGCCGGTGATGTACAGGTCGCCGTCGTGGAAGGCGCCGTAGTCGCCGGTGCGGACCCAGGTGGCGTCGGGTTCGGCGCCCTCGGCGTGCGACGGCGTGGTGCGTGAGTTCAGCGTGTTCTGGAACGTCTCGCGGCTCTCCTCGGGCTTGCCCCAGTAGCCGGTGCCCATGTTGTTGCCGCTGATCCAGATCTCGCCGATCTGGCCGTCGGGCAGTTCGGCGCCGGCCTCGGCGTCCACAATCACCGCCCATTCGTCGATGCCGACCTTGCCGGCCGACGCCTGGGCGACGGCCTTCGGCGAGTCGTCGGACACCTCGACGAAGCGGCCCGCGTTGAGTTCGTCGCGGTCCACCGAGATGATCTTGGGCTCCTCCGACGACGGCGTGGTCGACACGAACAGCGTCGCCTCGGCCAGCCCGTAGGACGGCTTGATCGCCTTGGACGGGAAGCCGAAGGGCGCGAAGGCCTCGTTGAACCGGCGCACGGTGGCCGCCGAGATCGGCTCGGAGCCGTTGAGCACGGCCTTGACGTTGGACAGGTCCAGCGGTGCGGACCCCTCCTTGGGCACCCCGCGGGCGGCGGCGTGGTCGAAGGCGAAGTTGGGGGCGACGGAGATGGTGCCGCCGGTGTCGCCTTCCTTGCGGGCCAGTTCGCGGATCCACCGCTCGGGCCGGCGGACGAACGCGGCCGGGGTCATGAAGGTGAACCGGTAGCCGATCATCGGCGACAGCAGCGCGGTGATCAGGCCCATGTCGTGGAAGAACGGCAGCCAGGACAGGCCGCGGTCGCCCTCCTCGCCTTCCAGGGCCTCGACCACCTGCAGCACGTTGGTGGCCAGGTTGAGGTGGGTGATCTGCACGCCGGTCGGGATGCGGGTGGATCCCGAGGTGTACTGCAGGTAGGCGATGGTGGTCTCGTCGGGCTCGTCGGGGGTGACCCAGGTGGCGGCGACCTCGTCGGGGATGGCGTCGACGGCGATGACGCGCGGGCGGTCCTTTGCGGGCTTGCTGCGGAAGAACTTGCGAACGCCCTCGGCGGCCTCGGTGGTGGTCAGGATGGCCGACGGCTTGCAGTCGTCGATGACGGCGTGCAGGCGGCCGACGTGGCCCGGCTCGGACGGGTCGAACAGCGGCACCGCGATGCGGCCGCCGTAGAGAGCGCCGAAGAACGCCACCAGGTAGTCCAGGTTCTGCGGGCACAGGATGGCGACCCGGTCCCCGAGCTGGGTGACCTGCTGCAGGCGCGCGGCGACGGCCTTGTTGCGAGCGCTGAATTCGGCCCAGTTCAGGTCGTGCGCGACGCCGTCGCGTTCGGTGGAGAAGTCCAGGAAGCGGTAGGCCAGCTGGTCGCCGCGCACCTTCGCCCACTTCTCCACGTGCCCCACGATGCTGGCTCCCTCGGGAAACACGATCTTCCCGTCCTTGAGGAAGGGATTGTGGAACGCCATCTACCTGTCTCCTGTCAGCCCGGCCTGCGCAGGTCCGCGCGCCACGGTCGGCAGGCAAACCTCACAGATCGTACCGAGGCACGGGTGCGCTGCGGCGTTTCCGCAAACACACCCGCACCCCGCCGCACGGTCTTAAATTCCTCTTAATGTTACTGGTCAGGATTTTGCTCGCCAAATCGCCCCGCCGGTGAGTCGAGGGGGCCTTCGTCGTCGAACGTGGACCTGCACCAACCCGGGCCGCGAGTAAGGGCCACGGTCGGCAGAGGCGCACGCCCAACACGTGCCCACCCGCCGTCGAACGTGGGCCGAAACCAACCCCCGCGGCGAGTAAGGGCCACGGTCGGCGTGGATGGGGGCTCGTCGTCAGCCGTGCTGGGGGTGCGGCGCGTTGTCGATCAGGTTCTTGGCCCAGTTCTGCGTCCAGTCGGTGGCCGTCGCACCGTTGAGCACCCAGAAGTCCGGCGTCCCGTACATGGCGTGCACCGGCTGGCCCGCTCCCCCGGCGAGGGTGTTGAGCGTCTCCGGCAGGTTGCTCACGTTGAACGCGCCGACGGGCGCATCACAGATCAGGTCGCCGGGGGCGCAGATCTGGTTGGTGCGGTCGTCGAGTTTGCCGAAGCCGCCGGGCCGCGGTCCGGTCATGGTCAACCCCATGCCGGACAGGAACGGCACCTCCGCCAGAGTGATCTCCGCGCCCTGGCCGGCCGGGTCGGGCCCGATGTGCTGGCCGACGCCGGTCTGGCGACGGCCGTCGGCGATCAACGTCACACCGAGCACCAGGTCCTCGTCGACCGGACCCCGGCCGTTGCCGATGTCCCCGGCGATGTCCCCGGCGATCACCGCACCCTGGGAGAACCCGACCAGTACATAGCTGGTCAGCGGGCACTTCTCCGCCATCGCGGCCAGGGCGGCCTTGGTCGCCCGGTTGCCCTCGTCGCGGCTGGCGTTGTAGCTGATCTGGTTGTCCTGGGCGAACGGATTGTGGAACTGCGCGGTGTAGGGGACGGTGTACACCTGCACCCGGTCGGTGCCGAAATCGTCGCCGATCACCCGCGACATCGGCAGCAGCAGCGCGTGCGGGAACTGGATACCCGGGTGCGCGGTGTCATCGGTCGGGGAGGACTCCCAGGTGCCCGGGATCACCACCATCTGCACGTCGGGGCAGCTGGCGTCCTGGAACTCCGGGCGCGGCTTCTTGCCCGGCGTCGTGGGCGGCGTGACGACGACACCCGGCTGCTGACCGGCCTGCTGCCCGCTCGGGGTCTTTCGCGCCTGGATCCACACCAGCGTCAACACCAGACCCACCGCGATGGACACCGCGGCGGCCGCCACCAGGGCGAGCACGATCCGGCGGCGCCGCTGGGCGGGCGTCGCCTTACCGGCCGGTTTCTTGCCGGTCGATTTCTTCGTCGACTTCTTCGCGCGGGCCATCAATCTCCCTGCCAGTACTTCGGGCGCCCCGCGGGCGCGCTGATTCCAAACTACCGGTCCGCCCGACTACGGCCCGGTGGCCGGCAGCCCGGTGTACTTGTCGCCCCGCAGCGGCGGGGTCGGCAAGCCGCAGCGGGCCAGCTCGACCTCGGGCACCCGGTCGATGCGATAGCGGGTGAAGTCGGCGGCGTGCATCACGTTCGACAGGAACCGGCGCGGACCCATCGGCCCGCGGATGGCGGTCAGCATCGATTCGGTCGCCGGGCACTTCAGCGCCGCCTGGGCCTCGATCACCCAGTTCTCGTCGAGGTAGGTCGGCAGGTACGGCGGCTTCTTGAGGAACGGCCCCTCGGCGACGGCCCAGTCCGGGAACAGGTCCTTGTCGTGCCCGATCCGGCCGTCCTCGATCCGCTGGGTGTGCATGGCGATGGGGTTGATCAGCCCGATCTGGTCGATGATCCGCACGTCCAGCCCGACGTTCATGCCGAGCATGCCCATGTTGGTGAAGAACACCGTGTGCGGCCCGATGTAGTCCGGTGTCCGCTCGGCGTCCGGCGGCGGGATGGCCGGCACCACGTCCCACTGGTCGTAGTTGCCCGACGGCAGCAGCAGCGCGCCGTCGGGGGTGTTGGCGATGGCCACCAGCACCGCGCGCATCCGTGGGTAGTTGAGGTAGTCCGCCGCGGTCAGCGGATGCGCGTGCCCGGTGGCCTGGGAGTAGAAGCGGCGCTCGTCGACGATGCCGCTGTGGGTGACCCAGGTGCCGTCGCGACCCAGGCCGGGTGAGTTGGCCGCCCACAGCGACCAGCCCAGCAGCGACATCCACAGCACCGTCGTCGCACCGGCCAGCAGGTAGCCGGCCTCGCGGGAGATCTTGGTGCCGTCGGGCACCACGACGGGGATGACGGCCAGCGGCACCAGCATGCAGAACAGCGGGATCAGCAACACCCGGCCGTGCATGAAGTCACCACCCTGGCGGATCCAGTACACGGCCTGGACCAGCCCGGCGAACACGAACAGCCCGACGACCACCAGCGGCGCCTGCAGGGTGCGGGTCAACCGGGAGGACCCGGCGGGGGCGCGGTGGCGCACCCACCATGGCCGGCTGCGCACCACCAGCAGCACCGCGCCCAGGCCCAGCAGCAGCACCGCCGGGATCCACAGCAGGTACGGGTTGGCGAAGTTGGACAGGTACAGCGCGCCCTGCGCCCATTTCGCGCCGGAGGCGTCCTTGGCGACGGCCGGGCTCGGCACCAGCATGCCGTAGTAGCCCATCCGGAAAATCTGGTAGCCGACCGGTAGCAGGCCACCGGCGACGACGACAAGCAGCTTGCGCCGCCAGCCGGGAGAGGCCAGCAGCAACAGAATCAGGGCCAGGCCGCCGAGCAGCGCGAGCTCGGGGCGCACCAGCACCGAGAACCCGGCGACGGCCGACACCGCGGCCAGGAATGCCGGGCCGTCGGGGGCGTCCTGCCCGCGCCCGGCGGTGCGCAGCCGCTGTGACCAGCAGACCATCATCCACCAGAGGACGCCGATGTAGGTCAGTGCCAGCCCGTTCTCCAGGCCGGAGGTGGCGAAGTCGCGCGCCGGCGGCACCGCGATGTAGACGACGGCCCCCGCGGGCAGCAGCAGGGCGCGCCGGCCCACCAGGCTCGGTGCGTACAGCCGGGCGGCGCCGAGCATGGCCAGCGCGACGCCGGCGACGCTCAGCGCCAGGGCCAGCGCCAGCGCCACGTACTCGAGGCGGACCGGGCCGCCGACCCAGCCGCCCAGGTACATCAGGTAGGTCCAGGCCGTCGACGTGTTGGCCTCGACGCGTTCCCCGGCGTTGAACACCGGACCGTTGCCGGCCAGCAGGTTGCGCACGGTCCGCAGCACGATCAGCCCGTCGTCGGCGATCCACCGGCGCTGCCAGGCGCCCCAGGCGAACAGCAGCGAAACCACCAGCACCGAGCAGCCGAGGCTGATCCGGACCGAGGCGGAGTACGGAAACTTGGGCCAGCTCACCGCGGCCGTCACCGCGGGAGCCCGCTCAGTGGAGGAAGATCGCCGCAACGACAGACCCGATCCAGGCGACGGCCAGAATCTGCAACACCCGGTCGCCGAGAGCGATGTCCTCAGGCTCGCCGGCTTCCCCGCCGTCGACGTCGACGGCGTAGCGCAGGATCGCGATGGTGAACGGGATCATCGACACCGCGTACCAGGCGCCGCCGGTGGCGGCGTCCCGCTCGAACGCCCACAGGCCGTAGCAGAGCACCACCGCGGTCGCCGACAGCGTCCAGACGAACCGCAGGTAGCTACCGGTGTAGGCCTCCAGCGACCGCCGGATCTTGGCGCCGGTGCGTTCGGCCAGCTGCAGTTCCGCGTAGCGCTTGCCGGCCGCCATGAACAGCGAACCGAACGCCATCACCAGCAGGAACCACTGCGACAGCGGGATGCCCGCGGCCGCGCCACCGGCAATCGCCCGGATCAGATAGGCCGACGAGACGATGCAGATGTCCAGCACGGCCTGGTGCTTGAGTCCGAAGCAGTAGGCCAGCTGCATCGCCAGGTAGACCGCGATGACCAGCGCCAGGTTGGGGTTGACGACGAAGTAGCTGACGCCCAGTGCGACGGCGGCCAGGACGGCGGCAATCACGTACGCGAGCCACTCGGGCACCACCCCGGCGGCGATCGGCCGGTACCGCTTGGTCGGGTGGGCCCGGTCGGCCTCGACGTCGCGGGCGTCGTTGACCAGGTAGATCGACGACGCGGCCAGGCTGAACACCACGAAGGCGATGCCGACGTTGATGAAAACCTGCTTGTAGTCGTATTCCTTGTCGACGCCGAGGGCGGCCAGCGGCGCGGCCAACACCAGTAGGTTCTTCACCCACTGGCGGGGCCGCATCGCCTTGATGACACCGGTCACCACGTTCGACGGTGGGCTCGGCGCCTTGGTGGAACTCATTCTCCGGCCTCCAGTCGGTCAGCGACCCGCGCGGTGACGGCGGCCACCGCGGTTCCGACCAGCGCCCCGGCGACGACGTCGCTCGGATAGTGCACACCGGCCACCATCCGCGACAGCGCCATCGGCGGGACCAGCAGCCACGGCAGCCGGGATCCGGTGGCGCGGGCCATCAGGGCCGCGGCGGCGGCCGTCGACGTGGCGTGCGCGGACGGGAAGCTCAGTTGGCTCGGCGTGCCGACGTTGATCGCGATCGCCGGGTGCGACGGGCGCTGCCGGCGCACGATGCGCTTGAGGACGACGGCCGCCGCGTGCGCGGCGAAGGTACCGGCGATCATGGCCAGCCAGTCGCGGCGGTGCCGCCGGGAGACCAGGGCGCCCACCGCGCCGATGCCCAGCCAGCCGAGCGCATGCTCACCGAAGTGCGACAGCGCGCGGGCCGCCGGCAGCACTCCGGGCCGGCCGGACAGCCCGGCCTGGACCAGGATCAGCGCCATCTCCTCGGGGTTCGGCGCCTCGATCACCTCGGGTGCGTCGACGGCCTCGTCGGCCGGCGCTCCGACCGCCTGCGTTTCGTCGGTCTCAGGCATCGGTGCGCCGATCGGCAGCGCCCCGGTCAACAGCGTCCCGGTCGAACAAGACGGTCTCCCACTTCTGCTGGCTGGACAGCACCGGAAGGGCATCCCGGTAGATCCGGCGCATGGTGTCGAACTTACGGGCCAGCTTGGCCTGGCGGCGCAGCGACTCACGCAGCAGTTCGGCGGCCTTGGCCCGGTCCCGCTGCCGGTACACGACTCCGCGGCCGTCGGCGGTGGTGACGGTGACGCCGTCGGCCTTGCACAGCAGGAACCAGCGCGCGTCCTGGGTGGGCACGTTGAGCTGGGGTCGCTGGTGGGCGGCTTCATCGGTCGGGCGCAGCTGGTGCAGCAGACCCTGGGCCAGCCGCAGCGCGATCATCGGCTTGGCCACCGGCGGGCGGTGCACCCGGACCCGGCCCGACGGCGCGGGCAGCGCGGTGGCACCGGGCAGCACGACGGCGTCCGGGTACTGCTTGCGCAGCTTGTGCACGTCGGGCAGCGCCGACTCCAGGATGGAGAAGATGTGCTCGGGACCGGCCAGGAAGTCGTCGATGGCCTTGTTCTGGATGGCGACGGTGGAGTACTCCAGGCACATCAGGTGTTTGACCGTGGCCTTGAAGTGGCTGGCGATCAGGCCGCGGACGTCACCGTCCCAGTGCATGGCGGCCACCACCAGCCGGTTACGCAGGTGGAAGTAGGCCTGCCAGTCGATGGCGTCGTCCTTGTCGCTCCAGGCCATATGCCAGATCGCGGTGCCGGGCAGGGTGACCGTCGGGTA
>WBZQ01002435.1_pt1 | contig 11942 bp, 6 predicted proteins | sample 5204251 | NCBI WGS metagenome assembly WBZQ01 (sample SAMN12412402, study PRJNA552823) | activated sludge metagenome | isolation source: activated sludge from nitrification reactor of wastewater treatment plant... | place: USA: Virginia | collected 2017-09 | reverse complement strand
GATCACCCCGGGCGCGCCCTCCTCGAGCCGCTGCACGATGGCGTCCACGCCGGCGGCGCTCTCGCGAGGAAGGACGAAGCCGTCGCGGATCTCCCCCCGCGCGAGGAGGCAGAGGTTCACGACGTCGGCCCGGTCGCCCGGCCGCTCCAGCGCGAAGAGGACGACGAACGCGCCGCTCCCGTCACTGCCGGTCAGGTAGGCCCGGCCACGCGCCGGGGGCGCTTCGCGGGCCGGCTGGCTCCGGATCTTCAGGATCGCCCTCTGGAGCGGGGCGCGCTTCCCGGGGGCGCCCTCTTCGTCCCGCAGCGCCTCCAGGAAGGGGACCGACTCCGGCGCCCCCTCGTCCACGATCGCGGCGAGCTCCGTGCGGATGCGCTCCCCGAACGCGTGCGCAAGCGGGCGCCTGTCCCCAAGCGTCGCCCTGCGGACCAGCTCCATCACGCTCTCGCCGTCCATGGCCGGCTGCAGGGCGACGAGCTCGTAGAGAATCAGGCCCAGGGAGTATTGGTCGCTTCGGGAGTCGAGCTCGCGGTTCTTGCCGGCGGCCTGCTCGGGAGACATGTATCGCGGCGTGCCGACAACGGTTCCCAATCGTGTCCCGTCGTGTGAATCGGAAAGGCCTGGGGAGCCCGCAGCCGATACGAGGCTCACGTCGTCGGATCCCGGCGTGCCGCGCGCGGGGCCGCCTGGAATCAGCGCGCAGAGCCCCCAATCCATCACGTAGACCTCGTTGTAGCGGCCCAGCATCAGGTTGGGCGGCTTGAGGTCGCGGTGCAGGACGCCCTTGCCGTGCGCGTACGCCATCGCGTCGCAGACCTTGAGGAAGTGCTCGAGGCGCGAGGGCAGCGAGTGCTCGGCGTCGGAGACTTTTCCGGCCTGGTAGAACGCCCGGGTCTCCTCGATCAGGTCCCGAAACGTCTTGCCGTGCACGAGCTTCATCGTGTAGCCCGGCGTGCCGTCGGCCGAGACCTCCAGGCTGTACACGGGCACGATGTGCGGATGGTCGAGCTGCGCGGTGATGCGCACTTCCTTGACGAATCGCCCCAGGACCTCCTCGCTGCGGGACATTCCGGGCGCGAGCTCCTTCAGGGCGACCTTGCGCAGAAGGTCCATGTCCTTGGCGACATGCACGGTTCCCATGCCGCCGCGACCGGCGGTTCCAAGGACGACGTACCGGTTTCGCGAAGAGGAGACCCGGCCGCCCAACGCGCCCGTGGCTCCCGGTCCCGACGACTCATTCGCCCCTCGCGTCGCAGAGCCCACGGCGCCGGGTTCGGAGAGGATCTCGGTGGCGTCGATCTCGTCGTTTGCGTGAAGGTCCCGGAACGTCGCGTCGTCGAGAACGCCCTCGCGTTGGAGATAGGACAGGAACCGTTCCGGGTTCTCGCTTCCGGATTCCAGGCGAAAGGCCGCGAAGACCGCTTCGGGATCGTGGCCCTTCGCCGCCCGGGCGACTTGGGCCTTGATCTCCGCGACGGTCATGGCGATCCTTTGGAAAGACGCCTAGTCGCCTTGCCGACGGGCCTCCGGAAGGACCCAACCCAAGCGCCGCGCGGTGGCCTCGTTGTAGGTCCCGTCGGCGTTCAGGACGCCGTTTTCGATGAGGAGCGCCTTGATCGCGTCGTCCATGGTCTTGACCGACTGGAGCCGGTCCATCGACTCGGGCGTGAAGTGCGTGTTGACCTTGATCGGCTCGTGGTCCTTGAAGAGCTCGCGCTCGGCATAGACGACATAGTGAAACGCCACGTCGTCCTTGCCGCGCACGACGACCCCCGCGGAACCCTCTTGCTCGATGTACAGGCTCCCCGGAGCGCCCACGGGCGTCACGGTCGTCATGTACGAGCCCTCGCGCGCGACGAGGCGGAAGTGCTCGGGGATTGGGATCGACGCGTGGCCGCCCACGAGGCGCGCGGACCCGCGGAAGTAGATCTCCGCGCGCGGCGCCTCGACCGCCAGGTACTCAATCTCGCGCCCGGCATCCGTCGGGTGCGGCTGGATGAAGGCCTTCACGGTCGCGGTCAGCTTGCTGCAGCTGACCTCGCCGTTGGTCGTGATTCCCAAGCCCTTCGAGGCGAGCGAGACCGAGATGTTGTCCGATTGGTTGAAAAAGAGCCCACCCGAGCCAGTCGAACGGGTGGCAGCGCCGAAGACGCCCGCCGTGGAGGCGTGGCTGCTCGCGGTCTCGCCGCGGACGCCGTACCCCGCGCCGAACGTGCTTGGGAACTCGCCGATCACGCCCGCGGCGAAGTTGGAGCTCGAGGCGGTGCGGCCTCGCACGCCGAAGCCCATCGACGTGCTGCTGGTCGATTCGCCGAAGACTCCGGCCGACATCTCGTTTCCGCGGGTCACGCCATGCACCCCGTAGTTGGACGTGTTGAGCGAGCTCGAGAGCCCGTAGACGCCGACGCCGCCGTTCGTGGCCGTGCCCTGAATGCCCCTGCCGGATTGGGAGATGGTGTCGCCGGCGACGCCGACCGCCGGGCCGTCGGGGGCGCTGCTGCGGCCCTGAACCCCGATTCCGTTCGTCGAGCGCGATTCCCCGCGCACCCCGATTGAGAAGCCCGTGGTCGCGACGGATTGCCCATCGATTCCGGCGGTGTTGCCCAGTGTCGTGCCGACAATCGCCACCCCAAGCGAGGTGCTCGCCGCGAGGGCCGGGCCGGTCGAGCCCTCGGCGGCGATCGCGCTGCCATCGCCGATCGCGGAAACGCGCAGAAGAGAGCCTCCCGAGGTCACGCTGCCGCTCCCCGCGTAGGGCAGTGTCAGCCCGCCGGTCTGCGTCGACGCGATCGTGAGCGTGTTGCCGGAGGGCGTGACGGAGAGCCCGCTGCCCGCGGCCAGGACCACGTTGCCGCTCAGCCCGTTCAGGGTCATGACGCCCGCCGCGCCTCCGAGAAGGCTCGACTTGAAGCTCATCTCGATGCCCGAGGCGTCGTTGGAGCCCGCGACCGCGTTGGTTCCCGCGACCTGGCTTCCAAAGAAGAGGGCCCGGCCCGAGCCGCTCAAGACCGCCGCGTCCAGGCGACCGTTGGTCAAGGAGACCGGCGAGAAGCCGGCGAACGCGTTCACCTGGAGCGCCTGGTAGGGACCCAACTCGTAGTCGCGGACCTGAAGCGCGTTTCCGGACTCGTCGCGAAGCGTCACACGCACGGTGGCGTCGCGGCCGGTGGTCTCGACGAGGCCGAAGTTGTAGCGAAAGTTCTCGTCCGGGCCGTTGGTAACGCCCTGGAGGCTCGCGGTCTCGCCGGACGCGATGGCAAAGGAGGCCGGAATGCCGTTGAAGAAGGTCCCCTTGGAGTCCTTAAGGGCGGTCCCGGGCGGCTGGTCGTAGGTCCGCGAGGACACGAACACCTCACGATCGGACACGAGGCGCAGGGCCGCTCCCCGGTTGTTGATGGAAAAGAGGTCGCCGACGATGTTATCGATGCGCCGGGTCGCCCCGGGCGCGACCGTGACCGTTCGCGCGGCGGGCGACGGGTTGGCCTGACCCTGCAGAAGCAGCTGGATCTCGACGGTCGCGGTGAGGCTCCCGAGGTTGGTGACCCAGACGGTTGAGAAGAAGTTGCTTCCCCCGGCGCCTTGCGCCCTGGCGACGGCCGGGACCACGACGTCGGTGCCCGAAAAGCCGGCGCGCGCGGACGTCGCGAAGGAAAGAGCGGCGAGCGTGAAGAGAGCCGGCGCGAGGCTTGGGCGCCGGGGTTGGGCTCTTTGAGTGTGCGTCATGCGTGCCCCTTCTTGCTTACTTTGGCGGTTCGGCGTTCTCGATATCCGCGACCAAGCGGAACGCGCCCTTGGCGTCCCTTCTCCAGACCCTTGTGTAGTAGCCCTTTTGTATGGTCTCTATGGTCTCTATGGTCCCTACGGCCGCCGCGGGGCTGTTCCTCTTTGGCTCGTACTTTTCGTAGCGGCCGTACGTGTAGCCAAGGTCGCCCGATCGCGCGATTCCCGATTTGTACACTTCGCCGCGCAGCGCGAGGGGGCGGGCCGCGAGGTGGGCCCGGATCGCCTCCTGTCCCACAATCGGGAGCGCGCCGTCGCGGTGCAGCCGGGCGTTCCCGTCGAGGACCGCGAGCGTCGCCTCCAGGAGGCCCTGCGATTGTGCGGCCGCGAGATAGTTGCGATCCGTCTGAAGAAGAGCCTCTTCCCGAGCGGGTTCGGGCTGCGTGGCCTTATTCGGGGCTGCCTTGGCGACCGCCACGAACGGCCGCTCTCCCTGGCGGGGCGGCGGGGCGGGGTTCTGTGTTCCCATGTCGAGCGCGACCCGAAACGTCCCGTCCGGCTGCCTTCTCCAGACCGAGAAGAACGTGCCGTGAAGGGGTGGCTTCTCGTTCTTGCGATCCGTGAAGATCCAAGGCCCGGTCAAGTAGGCAAGATCCCCGGCCGCTGAGATATCGCCGGTGACGGGTTCCCAATGCAGGAGCGTCGGGAGGGGTGTCGGCGGCGCGGGCCGCTTCTGAAGCGCCTCGCGCGCGGAGACCGGGGCGGGGGAAAACTGGATCGCGTCCTCGGCGAAGAACGCGAGGAACGAGTCGCGCACGCCCTTCTCCGCACACAGCTTGACAAACGAGCGCTCGGTCGCGACCACGGCCGCGAGAGCCGGGTTGGCGATGGCCTCGCGAGCAGCCGGTGCCTTCTCCTCCGCGGTCTCGGCGTGCCAGGCGAGAGCGAAGGCGAGGAGGCCCGCCGCGGCGCGTGTTGCGTTCTTCTTCATGCGACTCTCCAAAGAGCGGCAGGATACCAGAAGGCGCCCTCCTGAAGACCGGGGCCCGCGCCGTGATATAAGGCGCCCAGTGTCTCGCCGACCGTTCGCGCTTGTGATGTGTCTCGGAGCCCTGGGAATGGCCGCTTCCGCCGGGGTGGCGCGCGGCGCCGCGATGTTGGAGGCCCTTCCCATGTCGGCGAACGCGCGGGTTGGGTTCGACCCGGCCCCTCTCGCGGCGGGCGATCTTGTCCGTCTGCGCATCGACTTCGGGAATGCTGAGCATCGGCAACACGGGATCCTGGACGAGTTTGAGGTCTACCTGTCCCCCGATGGGGGAGCCGAGTTTCCGATCCGGCTGACCGGTGAGATCCATGTTCTCGGTTCGGCCGGCGAGACCGCGACCGAGCTCGTGATCCGCCTCCCGAGCTGGGTTAACGAAGGGGCGCGCCTTCTGGTGCGCGGAGGCGGCCCCGATCCCGCGTCGAAGGAGGGCCGCTTCGAACGCGATCTCGCGGTTTCTTCGCCGCTTCGTATTGGGTCCTCGGCGTCCGGGACCGTGTCGGATCCACCCCTTGAGACCAATGGGCCGGTCGCCGACATGGGCCTCTTGATGCGAAGGTTCGGCAAGGAGCGGGTCGAATGGCGGGTTGGCCATGCCGCCAAAGAACTCCGCCGAAGGCTGCGCGCCTCCCCGCCGCTTCGCGAGTCCAGCCTCCAAGGGCCTGCGGTGACGTCCCACGGACCGCGAGGACTCGCGACCTACGCTCCGCTTGGAGAGCGGGATCGGTGGGATTCCCGCAACCCCGAGAAGGCCACAACCGAACCCGAGGGACGGCCTCAACCTCTGCCCGCCTTCCTCGCGCTCGCCATCCCGTACAAGGGCGCGCCGACTCCTCTTCGGAACTGAGAGCGTAGGGAACCGCGCCACAAACGCGCGCGGACGTGTTTTCCCGAGTTTCCGCAGCTCACCCGTTCCGAATTGAGGAGGATCCATGCGTTTCTTAAGGACGCGTTTGGGCCCATTGGCCCTACCGATCGTCATGTGCAGTCTCTTTTCAGCCGGGTCTCATGGCGAACAGCCGGCCTCGGAGCCGTCGTCGGCAACCGTGACCCGACCATCGGCCGATTCCGCGGAGTTCACCGTGCTCTCGGCGGGCGGCCAGCCGGTGTCGCGCGCGCGCGTCTCGGTCCTCGGTCGCGCCGGCTCCTTCCTCGCGGACCGTGAAGGGCGCTTCCGGCTCCACCCGATTCCGCCTGTTCCGTTCGAGCTCGCCTTTGCCGACGAGCGCGGCACATGGCTTGGGCTTGTGCGTGTCGAACAACTGACCTCGGCCGGCTCCCAAACCGTTCAGCTTCCACGCAAGGCGCGAACGGAGACCGAGGTCCTGGTACGGAGCGGCCTCGCTCCCACGACCCTCGCCCCACCGGCTGCCGCACCGACCGTGTTCTCGCGCGCGCAGATCGACGAGCAGCGCCCCTCCCAGCTCGCGGATGCGTTGGCCGAGATTCCGGGAACCGGCCGGCTGGAGGAGGGGCGCTCGGTGGTCCCGACGATCCGCGGCCTGGCGCGCTCGCGCGTGCTGCTCCTCTTGGACGACGCGCGGGTCACCGCGGAGCGGCGGGCGGGTACGTCCGCCGGTTATCTCGACCCGTTCTCGCTCGAGAACATTGAGGTTGTGCGCGGTCCCGGCACCGTGGCCTACGGTTCCGATGCCCTGGGCGGCCTCATCCACGCGCGCACGCCGATGCCCAACCTGGAAAGGACCGGCGGTCGCTTCGAGCTGGCGGGAGGGCTGGGCGAGAAGGGAGGCGCGGCCGGGATCGAGGCCAACGTCGCTTTGGGCGCCGTCGCCTTCCTGGTGCAGGCGCACCAGCGTTCGTTTCAGGACTATGAAGCGCCCAAGGGCCGGATTGACAACTCGTCCTCGCGCGATCGCGGCCTGCTCTTCCGGGGCCTCCTCCCCTTCACGGGAGGTCGCCTGATGTTCGGGCTCCAGCTCGATGAGGCCCGCGATATGGGCAAGCCCGCGCTCGATTCCGGGGTCACCCGGGCCTATTACCCAAAGGAGAACTCCAGCCGTTTGACCTTGGGAGCGGACCTCGACGACGTCTTCGGGTTCCCAACCCTCGAGCTTCGGGCCTTCGTCGGCCGCTATCAGCTCACCACGCTCCGCGATCGCCTGCCGACGAGCACCGTGGCCGGCCGCCTCTCCGGGGCCGACGTCTCGGCCAACGACTTCTCGCTGCGGGTCGCGGGAGCCCGGCCGTTTCTCAATGGCTCGTTGAGGGTCGGACTCGACGTCAACGGGCGCTATGGGCTTCACGCCACCAACACGTTCGTGGACTACGAGCCGGCCCGCGGGATCACCCAGATCCAGGGGGAGACCGCCGTCGAGGCCGCGCGGCGAACCAACTACGGCGTCTTTGTCGAGACCGAGCAGACGCTTGTGAAGGACGTCCTCAGCGCGACGTTGGGCCTTCGCGGCGACCAGGTTGAGAACCGCAACGAGGCCGGGTTCTTCGGGGACCGCTCCCGCACCAGCGGGGCGCCTTCGGGCTTCTTCGCGATGACCGTTACGCCAGCCCCAGGCTTCAGCGTCACCGCCCAAGCCGCCCGGGGATTCCGGGACCCGCTCCTTTCGGATCGCTATTTCCGGGGAGTCTCGGGCCGGGGATTTGTCGTCGGCAACCCAAACCTCTCCTCCGAAAAGAGCAACCAGTTCGACGTCGCCGTGAGGGCCTCGGTGGGCCCCGCGCGGCTCGCGGCCTACGCGTATCTCTACCGCATCCAGAACCTCATCGAGCGCTTCCGGGCGGGGAGCGATTTCAATTTCCGCAACCGTGGAGAAGAGGAGATCAAGGGCGCCGAGCTGGAGGGCGACGTCGAGCTCTTGCATGGCCTGCGCGCGCGCCTGGCGCTCGGAGTGACCCAGGGCCGCATTCGGGACGACGGCTCCTACGCCGCGGACATTCCGCCCCGCTCCGCCACGCTGTCTCTCGATTACCAAGTGTCCTCCGGCCCTTGGCTTCGCGTGCGCGGTGCCGCGTACCAGCGCGACAGCGCCCCCGGCCCGGTGGAGAAGACCACGCCCGGATATGCCCTGCTGGACGTGTACACCGGCTATCGACTGGGGGAACTCCTGCCGATCCCGTTGGAGGTCCGAATCGCCGTGAGAAACATCTTCGACAAGTCCTATCCGGCGACCTCAGACGAGCTGGCCGTCGACGCGCCTGGAAGGAGCGCGACCTTGGTTTTGGCAGGCAGCTTCTGAGCTCATTCGACTGTCAGTATCAGTCGGCGAAACGACGCGGCCGGGTTGGGCGGACTCGAGCGGCGTCCTGAGCGATCTCCCGAGAACTGCGGGGTGAAGGTCACGGTCAGGCGGTCCTCCCGAAATCGGCCAAGCCTCTTGAGCTTGGCGACAAACGGTGTGACATCGAAGACCTCCGAGGCCGTGGCCCCGCCTTCCTCGCCCTGCCTCGCGTGGCCGAAGAGCGCGAGGTTCCCAATGTAGTGCCCGCTCTTCATGTCCGCGCGGGTAACGCCTTCGGGGAGGTTCAGGTAAAGCTCCCAATAGAACCCGGGCGGCTTGTCAAAGTCGATCCCCTCGACCGTCAGCACCAGACGCCGGGTCGGACGTGCGGTCGCAAACAGCGCGGACAGGGCCGTGCGCGAGACGGGAGGGACTGTCAGGGCGACCCGCACGGGCTCGCCCAGAAGCTCGACGCGGGTGCCTGGAGCCTCCGCCAACACGTCACGTGGGGACGGTGACGACGTGTTGGGGGGCACTGCCGGAGACTCCTTGGCCCAGAGGTTGGGCGCGGCGGCCATAGCCAAACCGGCCACGAGCGTTGCCGCGAGCCGCCACGAAGCGGGTCCGCGTCTCAATCTCAAACCAACCAACCCGGTCTTCATCAACGCTTGCGCTCTCCATCTTCCCGCCCGCGACTATAGACGCGCGAACCGCAGAATCGAACCCGACGTCTGCGTCGACCGCGCAATAGACATCCGTTCCGCAACCGCGGGCGCGGGATGAAATCCCTCGTAGGGGCGGTCCCCCGTGACCGCCCCACCTCGGCTGCGCGACCCGACAGGAAAAGGGGCGGGCACGGGGGCCCGCCCCTACGAGAGCGATGCGATCCGCCTACTCGCGGGTCAACGTTATGCGCGCGAAGCGCACCTTCTTCCCCGCCGCGATGTTGGGCTTTTTGGCTCCCTTGGCTCGCGCGCCTTGCGGGACCAGGGTCACGTTGAGCTTGCCGTCGTCCCAGCGGCCCGCCTCTTGGAGCGCCGCGGAGACGCCGCTGAGATCTAGGCTGTGCACGATGCCGCGCGCGTCAGTCGTGTGGCCGTCGTGCCCTTCGTGAGGCTTCATCCCGAAGACGGCCAGGTTCCCGGCATACGACTCGCTGAGAAAGTCCGGCTCCTGCCCCTCGGGGAGGTTGACGTAGACCTCGTAATAGGTGTCGGGGTACTTGTCGAACTCGATTCCCTCGATGTTGAGCATGAGCCGCCCCTCGGCCCCCGTGGCCGCGAACGTGTTGCGCACAAGCGCCTTCGAGTCGTCCTTCACATTGACGGTGAGGCGCACGGGTTCGGTCCCAAGATCCGTCGACAGCGCGACCGCAGAGGCCGGCTCCGCCGAGAGAACCTCGGGCGGTCGGGGTGGAACGGGCGCCTCGACGGCGGCCGCCGCGACAGGGAATTTCGGGAGCACGACGACGTTGTCGTCGTCGTACCGATAGCCAAGCTGCGTGGCCGTGTTGGTGATCTGCGCGCCGGTGAGGGTCACCTGCGTGCCGTTCTCGTCATAGAAGCTGAACTTCTGCGAGTACCAGAGCGCGTCGGTCGAGGCGCTCGGGTTGGATCGGCCGCCTCCGAGGCTCAGCCAGCGCTTCCACAGGCGATCGATGTTGGCGTGGTGCAGCCAGAAGATCGGATCCTGCGCCGCGGTGTTGGGATCGCTCATCCAACCGCCGATCGCGACGTGGACGACATCGTGCGGCTGGCTTTCGAGCCTCCCGTGCGGACCCGTGAAGTGGGCCGGAGCCGGAACCCTCTGCCCGCCGAAGCTCAGGCCCGACCCGGTCGCCGAGACGAAGTTGGTGTACGTGAACGCGACCGAATACGAGACCGCCGAGGCCGGGAGCGGGTTTCCGGTGTTGATCGCGGCATTCCTCTGCGAGACCCAAAGCGGGTTCGTCGAGTTCGCGGGGGTTCGGAACGCGGACGGCATCACACGCTGGGCGAGCTGGTCCGAGTAGTTCCAGTAGGGGAGCGCGAAGCTGTTCTGGCAGGCGACGTCCGTGCCGCAGGCGGCCTTGCGCACGATGCTCTCCAGGTAATAGAGGTACATGCGGTGCCAGGACAGGAAGAAGAAGCTCCCATGCTGACACTGGTTCCAAAGCGGCTTAGCGGGCGTGGTGTAGCTGCCGTGCATCGCGGCCTGGTAGGCCCAGCTGGTCGGGTCCGAGGCCGCGCGCGCCTTCATGGCCTTGACTCCCTTGGCGTACGTCGCGACCGGTGCGGCCGGGTCGTATGCGTTTCTCCGGATGTGGATGACGGCCCCAGGGACCGCCTTGGGGCTCGCGGCGAAGAGCGCGGCCGCGACCAAGGTCGCGACCACCATCGGTCGGAATGCGGGTCTCTTCATGACATGGCCCTCCTTTCAGGGTCTGGCGAAAAGGCGCGGCGCCTCGGGAACCACGTTGTTCACGATCGGCCACCGCAGGACTGCTCCGCCGATGATAGGACGAAAAGGCCGGATGAAAAGCAATACCTAGAAAGATGCCAAGGCTTCTTGCGGATCGGTCTGGATCGCGAGTCCGGCGCATCGCATGACCGTCGATTCTGGTAGCTGATCTCGTCTGCCGATCGCCCAGAGGACGACTTAGAAACACCAGTTCGGGTATCCCCGATGATCGTTCCGGTGAGCCGAACTCTCAACTCTTGTCTTCACCAACGGCGCCCCGCCGCCCCTCGTACAAGCGGGACAAGGCGGCTAGTCAGGCAGCCGTCGAGAACGTCAACCGCAAAAGAAAGGGGCGAAGCATGACGATCGAATGGGCACGTCCGGCCGTGCGAGGGGCTGAGAGATACTTCTCCGCGTACCTCCTGAGCGCGTTTCTGATGCTCCTGGGCGGCTACCTCAGCCTTCACGAGTCGCGTGTCTGGCCGGAGCTTCGGGGAGTCTTCCTCGCGCAGACCGCCTATCAGGCCTGCCTCCTCGCCTCCCTGGCCTACCTCGTGAGGATCAAGAGGGCGGCTCAGGAGGTGAACGTCCTGGTTCTCGTGCTCCTCGCGTTTGTCTTCGACGCGTTCGCGATTCAGCACTTCCTGGGCTGGGACGAGCCCAGCGCTTGCCTCTACGCCGGGGCCTCCGCCGCGAGCGGCCTTCTCATCCTCGCGGGCCTGGCAATCGCCCTGAGGCTCCCGGCCACCGACCCGAGGGTGCTCTTCGCGAGCGGAGTCGTGCTGTTCTTCAGGCTCGGTCCCCTGGTTCTTCGGGACGAGAGTCCACTCACGTCTCAGGTTCTCTTCGGATATCTGCTCGCCGCCTGCCTTCTGTCCCTGTTTGTATCGAGGCCCCGATCCCGTGCCGAGCTCTTGCCAATCGGCGCGGCTCTGGCACTAGCGATCGTCCATTTCCGGTTGGCGTTGGTGGGTGCGAATGTACCGTTCAACGTCGCCTCGCTGTGCCCATTCGTGGTTCTGCTCTCTCCAGCCTTGGAGATCGCGATCGCGCCGCACGTCCGGGAACGACTCTCCGAGTCCCGAAGCATCGCCTTCCGCCGCTTGGTCGATTGGCTTCCGATCATCGGTTTGGGTCTTTCGGCAGGCGCCGAGGGGCCTCCGCTTCTCGATAGACCGTGGGCTTGGCGGCTGCCATTCACGCCGTTCTTCCTGGCGGTGCTCCTGGTTTCGTTCGTCTCGACCCTCCGCGCGATCCGGAGCGGACGGCGCGGACTCCTGCTTGTCGCGGCCGTCTCCGGCTCGCTGGCCACGCTCGGAGGCGATCTCCCCGAGGCCCTGATGCGGATCCTCCATCCCGAGACCTGGCAAGTCGTCGCTGTGTGCGCTTTTGTATGGTGCGTTCTCGCGGCCGTGTCCCCGGGCGCGGTGGACGACCCGCCACAGCCCGCCAGACTCGCCCCCGCCACCACCAGTCCCGACAGGAACACCGCGCGCATGCCTCGCACGACCGCGATCATGATGCGGCGCCGCGGGACGTGTCCAGTC
>WBZQ01002434.1_pt1 | contig 11942 bp, 9 predicted proteins | sample 5204251 | NCBI WGS metagenome assembly WBZQ01 (sample SAMN12412402, study PRJNA552823) | activated sludge metagenome | isolation source: activated sludge from nitrification reactor of wastewater treatment plant... | place: USA: Virginia | collected 2017-09 | reverse complement strand
GCTTTCGGGAACAGATTTTCCATCCGTTGTAGCAGACCGGCTTCAGCCTGGCTGCGCAAATAGAGATCAATACTTTCGTTGTTGGGTGTCGGAAATTCGGGCAGCCGGTTGATGCCGAGTTCCAGCATCAGATTGCAACGCTTGGCAATCTCCAGCGTATTCGCCAGTGCGCTGGGAATGTCGGCGAATAAGTTAGCAATCTCAGCCTGTGTCTTGAAATATTGTTGTTCAGTGAATTCCCTGGGGCGCCGCTTATCCTCCAGAATATAACCTTCAGCAATGCAGACGCGGGCTTCATGCGCTCGATAGTCTTCGGCATTCAGGAATTGCACTGCTTGAGTGGCCACGACCGGTAAATTGAATGTTCGCGCCAGCAGCAGCGACTGTTGCACCAGTATCGCGTCGTTGGCATGGCCATCACGCTGGATTTCGATGTAGAAACGATCAGGGAACATTTGTGCCCATTGCTGTGCCTGGGATTCTGCCTGATGCATGTTGCCCAGCGCGATGGATAAGCCAATGTCGCCAAAGCGGGCGCCCGACAGAGCGATCAGTCCATCAGTCCCTGATTCATCGGGGTGCAGCCATGCTGTGCGGATTTCGGCTCTGCCTTGATACTGGTTTTCCCGGTAAGCGCGCGATAGCAAGCGTGATAAACGCAGATAACCCGCATGGTTCTGACATAGCAGCAACAATCGCGTTGGCTTGTTACGATCAGTTTCATTAGTGATCCACACATCGCAGCCCAGTACCGGCTTAATGCCTTTTTTATAGGCAGACTGATAAAATTTGACCATGCCAAACAGGTTGGATAAGTCAGTCAGCGCCAGCGCCGGCATTTGATCTGCCACGGCTTTCGTAATCACTTCCGGAATGCGGACGGTGCTGTCCAGAATGGAAAATTCGCTATGCAATCGTAAGTGAATAAAAGCAGGGCCAGTGGTCATAGTGTTACAATTCAATGATGGAAAAGCTGTTTGTTCAGTGGAATGAAAATGCCAGTAGAAAATCTTACTTTCAGGGAAACTCAAAAAAACACAGCACAGTAGTTTTACAAAATCTCCCTGGCAGAACGGCTGCATTCAGAAGCTGATACACATCCATCGCTCATTGTTGATTACCTCGGACATTATTTTACATTATGTTGAAACCTCCAGAACTTTTACTTCCAGCAGGTTCATTAGAAAAAATGCGCTGCGCCTATGCCTTCGGCGCCGATGCGGTATACGCCGGCCAACCACGTTATTCGTTGCGGGCGCGCAATAATGAATTTGCACTGGAACAACTGAAAACAGGAATTGCCGAAGCGCATGCCTTGGGAAAGAAATTCTTCGTGGCCAGCAATCTCATGCCACACAACGCCAAAATCAAAACGTATCTGCAGGATATGGAGCCAGTGATCGCAATGCGACCGGACGCATTGATCATGGCGGATCCTGGCTTGATCATGATGGTGCGGGAAAAATGGCCCGACATTCCCATACACCTGTCGGTGCAGGCCAATACCGTTAACTACATGGGAGTGAAATTCTGGCAGAAAATCGGTTTGACGCGTGTGATCTTGTCGCGCGAATTATCCCTGGAAGAAATTGCAGAGATTCGTGATCAGTGCCCCGACATGGAGCTGGAAGTGTTCGTGCATGGGGCGCTCTGCATCGCTTATTCAGGCCGGTGCTTATTATCCGGTTATTTCAATCATCGCGATCCTAATCAGGGGACATGCACGAATTCATGCCGCTGGGATTACAACGTGAAATCTGCGGAAGAAAATCCAAGCGGGGATATTCAAGAAATCAAAACCATTGATTTCAATTTTGGTGAAGCGATGAAGCAATCCGATGAAGCCAGCCTGTCTAGCAGCTGTGGCCCAATTCAACGTCATCCTGCGGCCGACCAAGTCTATCTGATTGAGGAAAAAGAGCGCCCTGGGCAACTGATGCCGATCATGGAAGACGAACATGGCACATATATCATGAATTCCAAGGATCTGCGCGCAGTTGAGCATGTCGAACGACTGGTTAAGCTGGGCATTGATTCTCTTAAAATCGAAGGACGCACCAAATCTATGTACTATGTCGCCCGCACCGCTCAAGTCTACCGCCAGGCCATCGATGATGCAGTTGCACAGAAGCCGTTTGATGTGTCGCTGCTGAGTGAACTGGAAGGATTGGCCAATCGAGGATATACCAGCGGTTTTTATCAACGGCATAGCACGCAGGAGACTCAGAACTATCTACGGGGACATTCCGAATCCAATCGCAGCCAGTATGTCGGCGATGTCACCGGTTTCGATACCGCGAACGGCATGGCAGAGATCCTGGTCAAAAACCGGTTTCAGGTGGGCGACCGTCTGGAAATCATTCATCCGACCGGAAATTACACAATCGAGTTATCTCAGATGCTGGATACAAAAGGGCAGGCAGTTACGATCGCGCCTGGCAGCGGCCACCGCGTGAAAATACCGTTGGGCAGAGAGGTTAAGAATGCGTTCATTGCCCGATTCTTTTAGTGTCTCTGAACAAGGGTTAGCTTGAAAGGGATAACTTGATATTCGAACTGTACGTGCAAAGATCACGCGCATTCATGATGAAAAAAGCTGAGTATCCGTTTTGGCAACCACTGGAGTGTGCCTGGAAAAGGGCCTTGTATGAAGCCGGCATGACCGCCTTCGGCCGGAAATTCCAACGAAACTGCCGATGACACTTGACCGGATGTGGGTAATACCGATGCAGGCATGAAAGGATCATTCTGCGCATTGATCACCAGCGTCGGTACTTGAATGTGTTTCAGCCATTGCTTGCTGCTGGATTGGCGCCAGTAATCATCGGTATTGCAAAAACCATGCAATGGGGCGGTAACGAGATTGTCGAAATCGTAAATGGAGGAGCATTTTTTCAGCGCTGCGGCATCGAACAGACCGGGAAATTGTTCGAGTTTATCGAATGCTTTGACTTTGAGAGTGTTCAGGAAATGCCGTGTATACACTTGATTGAAACCCACATCCAGCGCCGCCCCGGCCGCTGCTAGATCAAGAGGCACAGATATGGCGGCTGCGCCAGTTACCAGTTTTTGCGCATTTCTGCCTTTCTCTCCCAACCATTTCAATAAAGCATTGCCCCCGAGAGAGACGCCAATGACATAGATGGGCTGCTGTTTGGCAAACGACTGGGCATGGCCGGCAATGCGCTGCAACATCCAGTCAATTTCAGTTGAATCGCCGGCGTGATAGGCGCGTGACAGTCGGTTGGGCATACCCGAACAGCCCCGGAAGTGAATGACCGCGCTACGCCATTGATAATGGCTCAAGTCGTTGATGATGCTTAAGATGTAATGGCTCGATGAGCCGCCTTCCAAGCCATGAAAAAAAATTACCAGTGGTGCATCCATTGACCCGTTGGTCCAGTCAACATCGACAAAATCGCCATCATCAAGCTCCCATCGCTCACGGCGATAATTGAAGCGGGGCGCGGGTTTGTAAAAATAGGGGTAGAGCGTCTGGAGATTTCCGCCGGGTAACCAGGCGGGCGCGTTATAAGACGTGGTATAGCGTGGAATTGAAAGTGCAGGCATGATGGATTCGTTAACGTAATGAATATGGATTCCTCAGCATGAAGAAGTGCGCAATTATGCCTCGAATCATGCAGATTTCCTAGAAAATAGCTGAAAACAAATTTACTTGCTCATGTTGCAATAACATTGGCTGTGCATGTAGATAAAAGCGTTGTAATGCATTCTCTTGCAGGATCCGAGCTGCTTATTTGAGGAACAGGCTGCGGCCGAGGGCAGGGCGTGTTTCTGTGCCGAAGCCACGCCAACCCAAGATACCTTCAAGTGCAATCCTCAAATGATTTAAAATCGATACCTGTACTTTGCCTGGCGATTGTTCTGAGCGAGTATCATTCATTTCAAGTTCATTTCTTTAAGCGTATGAAATCAATCAAACCGGCAAAAAATAAATCTTCTGATAGTCATCGTAAGAACCATTCTACTCATACGCCAGAAACATCAGCAACGACGGATACTATGAAATTGCAAAAATTCCTGGCGCAGAAGGGATTGGGCTCTCGGCGCGAAATGGAGGCTTTGATAGCCGCTGGCGAAGTAAGTGTGAATGGTGAAACTGCTGCCGTGGGGGATCGGGTTGGAATCGATGATGTCGTACGGATTGGAAAGCGCGTTATCCGATCGAATATCAAGGAGAGCATGCTCAAGGTGCTGCTGTACCATAAACCTGAAGGTGAAATCGTTAGTCGCCACGATCCGCAAGACCGCCCGTCGGTATTTGATAAATTGCCGCATCTGCGCTCGTCGAAATGGATTGCGATAGGGCGCCTCGATATCAATACCAGTGGCCTGCTCGTGTTTACTACGGATGGGGCATTGGCAAACCGTCTCATGCATCCTCGCTTTGAGGTGGAGCGTGAATACGCTGTCCGGATATTGGGGAAATTGACAGCAGAACAGATGACTCAATTGACGACCGGCGTTGAACTGGAGGATGGCATGGCGGCCTTTTCTTATCTGGCAGAGCAGGGCGGCGAAGGCGTCAATCAATGGTATCGGGTCATACTCAAAGAAGGTAAAAATCGCGAAGTGCGGCGCATGTTTGAAGCCATCGGATTGACGGTCAGCCGTTTGATGCGCGTGCGCTTTGGTCCGATCAATTTGCCGCCGCGAATAAAGCGAGGGCAATGGCTGGAATTGGATGAAAAGGAAATCCGCCGCTTGTTGAGCTTATTGACGTGATAGGGGGTCAAATCGATACGTTATGACCGAAGCTTCTCCGTAGCAAGGCAAAAAAATCTGATGCTGTGTCAAAACAGGTCGGTAAGCGTTCCATTTCTTTGATTTTTGCGGGATGGGCACGTGTTTCCATAAACTCCCGTCAGGGTTTGACAATCACGGCAATAGCTGGTCGCGTCGCAGTAAAAAGACAAACTCATCGCCTGCGCTGGTTTCCAACCAGGTGAATGGTAGATGTGGATAAACTTGTTCGAGCACTTTGCGGTTGTGGCCAATTTCAACGACCAGTATGCCTGAGTAGGTCAAGTGCTGAGCTGCTTGCTGCAGGATCTGATGCGTTGCATCTAAACCATCCAGTCCGCTTGCCAGGGCATTCTGGGGTTCATGGCAATATTCCTTGGGTAACTGCATCATGGATTCGGCGTTGACATAAGGAGGATTGCTGATGATCAGATCATATTGCTTACCTAATAAATTGGAAAACAAGTTTGATTCAACTAGACGGATTCTGCCAGTGAGGCCATAATCCTGCACATTCTTGTGTGCCACGGCGAGTGCGTGATTGGAGATATCGACAGCATCAACGTCGGCGTTCTCGAAACTATGCGCCATCATGATGGCAAGGCATCCCGAGCCGGTGCATAGATCCAATGCTGATGCGATATTCTCTGGTGCAGTTATCCAGGGTGAAAGATGGGTTTGCAATAATTCTGCAATGAAGGAGCGGGGAACGATCACGCGCTCGTCCACGTAAAAACTATAATCGCCCAACCAGGCTTCATGGGTCAAATAAGCTGCGGGAATGCGCTCAGTGACACGGCGCTCGATGATGGCCAGTACTTGTTCGCGTTCTTCCTTGACTACTCGAGCATCTAAAAAAGGTTCCAATTGGTCCAGCGGTAAGTGCAGAGTCTTTAAAATAAGATAAGCTGCCTCATCATAAGCATTGGATGAGCCATGTCCAAAATGGATGCCCGCTTTGTTGAATTGACTGACTGCAAAACGGAAAAGATCGCGTATGGTTTGTAGCTGAGAAGGATTTTGAATGATCATGGATTTGTTGATGGAAAAGCTTTAGGGTTAAAAAAGCGCTGACCAGCTGACTGAAGAATGCTTGCTAAGCAGTTTGCGGCAACATTATTCTTGTTGAGAAATTTTTTTAATCATTGATTTGCTTACGTGAGCAATTACAAGAGCGCAATAAAATGACATTAAGTTCGGATGATATCCATTTTATGCAACTTGCCTTAGAGTTGGCGCTTCAAGCACAACATCATGATGAAGTGCCGGTCGGTGCCGTTGTCGTGCAAAATGGCAGGGTTGTGGGGCGTGGTTTTAATTCTTCAATTACGACCGTCGATCCAACTGCACATGCAGAAGTGATGGCTATGCGAAATGCGGGTGCTCACTTGGCAAACTATCGTTTACTGGATTGCACTCTGTATGTCACCTTGGAGCCCTGTGTCATGTGTGTTGGTGCAATTTTTCATGCACGCATCAATCGGCTGGTGTATGCAGCTTCTGATCCTAAGACAGGAGCATGCGGAAGCGTGATCAATCTGCCCGCAGAAATACGACTTAATCATCATATGCAAGTAACGGGTGGTATTCTAGCATCAGAGTCGAGTGCGTTGCTAAAACAATTTTTTGTTCAACGCCGCAAAAATGCCGGATAGAGATAGCATGAAAATAAATATTAATATTCAGTATCAGAAACTTGAATTACTTGATGATTGCGATCGGCTCATTAGGCTCTACTCGATTTCCTCTGCGAAGAACGGCACTGGACAGGAATACGGCAGCTTTCGTACCCCTCTCGGCAAGCATGTGATACGAGCCAGAATCGGTGGCGGTCAAGCGATCAATACGGTTTTCATCAAACGCCGGCCAACCGGTGAAATTTATAGCCCAGAACTGAGTCAGCAATATCCTCAACGGGACTGGATATTGACTCGGATTTTATGGTTATCGGGATGTGAATTGGGATTTAATCGTTTGGGGCGCGTCGATACCATGCGTCGCTATATTTATATTCATGGCAGTCCGGATAGCGTTGAAATGGGTAAGCCGGGGTCAATTGGATGTATTAGAATGAGAAATAACGATCTCATAGAGCTGTTTGATTCAGTGAGTGTAGGAACACCGGTGAACATTAAGGCATAATTCATTTCTAAGAAGTGAGAAATTCAGTAATATTCACGTCATCTGTATTCAATCATTTATTCCATAGGAGAAATCCATGAAACATCCAATGATATTTAATCGCCTCATGATCAACGTGATGTATTTTTTTATGGCATTGTTGCCAGCAGCAGCGTTCGCGGAAACGATAGGCAGTGTTTCAACGGTATTTAAATTAGTCGGAGCCAATGACAAAATCGTGATTGAGGCGTTTGATGATCCAGATATTCCAGGTGCGACGTGTTATCTGAGCCGGGCAAAGAAAGGTGGCGTGAGCGGTGCAGTAGGCGTGGCTGAAGACACTTCGGATGCCTCCATTGCCTGTCGCCAGATCGGACCCATTACATTGCCGGAGAAAGTCAAGAGTGGCAAGGAAGATGGCGAAGAAGTCTTCAAAAAGAGCACATCATTGTTATTTAAATCGTTACAGGTCGTTCGATTTTACGATGCAAAGCGTAATGTATTAGTCTACCTGTCTTATAGCGATAGAATTATCGAAGGCTCGCCCAAAAACAGCATTTCCATTATCCCCGTGACACCGTGGCATTAATAAATTGATTGGAAAAATAAAAAATATATTTTTTGACCGATGGCATTTAATAAACGCTAATACTATAATAGCCCACTATTAAGTACCATTGCTTGTATCTTCATCTTGATTGGCATTATTTTTCATGCAGTTATTCGCTTTTGGCATCAATCATAATACTGCGCCCCTGGACGTGCGTGAGCAAGTTACATTTCCTGAAAATACGATGGAACATGCATTGCTTGACCTGGTAGGTCGAAACCCGATCAAAGAAGCTGCCATCGTGTCAACCTGCAACCGCACAGAAATTTATTGCTGTACTGACCGTCCTGAAGATGCCATGACATGGCTGGCAGATTTTCATCATCTGCCAACACGTCAGCTTGATCCCTACCTATATAAATTGCCGCGTGAAAAGGCGGTGAAACACGCATTCCGCGTTGCCAGCGGATTGGATTCGATGGTGCTCGGAGAACCCCAAATACTCGGACAATTGAAGAGCGCGGTAAAATCAGCAGAACATGCAGGTACGCTGGGCTTGCTGTTACACAAATTATTTCAGCGCACGTTCTATGTTGCCAAAGAAGTTCGCACATCGACCGAAATTGGCGCTAGCTCTGTCTCGATGGCTGCTGCGGCAGCACGTTTGGCTGAACGGATTTTCGGCGATATCGGAGAACAACGGTTGTTGTTTATCGGAGCGGGGGAGATGATCGAGTTGTGCGCGAACCATTTCGCCGCGCGCAGCCCAAAAAAGATCACTGTCGCCAACCGTACCACAGAGCGTGCTGAGGCGCTTGCCAAGCGATTTAGCAACGGACAGGCGATAACACTGAGTGATTTGCCCGAACAACTCGCTTTGCACGATATTATCGTGACCTGCACGGCCAGTCCGCTACCGATTCTCGGTAAAGGCATGGTCGAACGCGCCATCAAAATTCGCAAGCACCGTCCCATTTTTATCGTGGATCTGGCCGTACCGCGCGATGTTGAATCTGAGGTTGCCGAACTCGACGATGTTTTTCTCTATTATGTCGATGATTTATCCGAAATTGTAAAAGAAGGACTAGACTCGCGTCAGAACGCGGTAGCGCAGGCAGAAACCATCATTGATTCGAATGTCGTTGATTTCATGCGCTGGTTAGCGACGCGAGAGATGGTACCCACTATACGTGCACTGCGCGATCAGGGAGAACGCTACCGGCGTCACGAACTCGCGCGGGCGCACAAGTTGCTGGAAAAGGGTGAGGATCCGAAAAAAGTCATTGAGGCCCTCAGTAACGGTCTTACCAATAAATTCCTGCATATGCCCTCCAGTGCATTGAATCAGGCTGCAGTTGACGAACGTGAGGAATTAGTCGAGTTAATTAATCGGCTATATCAACTGCATCGCCCATAATGAACAAAAACATCACTGATAGGCTCACTCGTCTGAGTGTGCGTCTTGAAGAATTAAACCATTTGTTGAGCAGCGAATCAGCAACCTCTGATCTCGATAATTATCGAAAACTCACGCGCGAACACGCCGAAATCATTCCTATCGTCGAGTTGTATCGTAGCTATCAACAAAGCGAGCGCGATATTCAAACTGCACGTGAAATGCATGCTGATCTGGAAATGCGGGATTTTGCCGAAACCGAGATTCAAGCGGGTAAGGAAAGATTAGTCAAGATTGAATCTGAAATTCACAAGCAATTACTACCGAAAGATCCAAATGATGAACGCAATATTTTTTTGGAGATTCGCGCCGGAACCGGTGGAGATGAATCGGCTCTGTTTGCAGGTAATTTGTTTCGCATGTATTCGCGCTATGCAGAACGGCGTGGCTGGCAAGTTGAAATTATTTCGCAAAGCTTGTCGGATATCGGCGGCTATAAGGAGATCATAGCCAAAATTATCGGACAAGGCGCTTTTTCGCGCCTTAAATTCGAATCCGGAGGCCATCGGGTTCAACGGGTTCCAGTGACTGAAACACAGGGACGGGTCCATACGTCAACGTGCACTGTCGCGGTGATGCCGGAAGCCGATGAAGTGAGCGAAGTCATTCTGAATCCTGCTGAGCTGCGTATCGATACCTTCCGTGCTTCCGGCGCGGGTGGTCAACATATCAACAAAACGGACTCGGCAGTACGAGTGACGCATTTGCCGACGGGTATTGTCGTTGAATGCCAAGACGGTCGCTCGCAGCATAAGAACAAGGCTCAGGCGCTTAGCGTTTTGGCAGCGCGCATCCATGACAAGCAGATGCGAGCGCATCATGCAGAACAGGCTGCTACCCGTAAATCGCTAGTGGGCACGGGCGAGCGCTCAGAACGCATCCGTACCTATAATTTCCCGCAAGGTCGTATAACCGATCATCGTATTAACCTCACGCTCTATAAAATGGATCAGATTATGGATGGAGACATCGATGAACTTTGCTCAGCATTGATGGCCGAACATCAGGCTGAGTTACTGGCAGCCTCGGTGGCGGAATAAAGCTCTTTGCCTGTTTGTGCGCTTCCTACTGCCAGTCAGAGCCAATTCCTAAGCGAATTTAAATGATCTTGCGGTAATATTTCAACCGCAGTCATCCTCGATGACTTTATCATTCGCACTAAATCCCGTACCTTCACCTGCTCGGTCTCTGGAATTTGTTATGAAGCCTCTGATTTTCATAAGCTGGTTTTTCTTAGTCCTGTTGACCTCTGTGCAAACAGCTATCGCTGAAAAGCGGATTTATCTTGCCCCGGATGATCATACCGATTATATGTGGACGGCGGATGAAGCAGAGTATGAAGATGCCTTCTTGACAATGACTGATTACTACCTCAACCAGATAGACGCCAGTGAGAATGATGCTGTTCACCATCAGGCCCGCTGGAATGCGGATGGCAGTTTCTGGATGTGGATTTATCAGAAGAACCGCAATCCCGCTCAGTTTCAGCGATTGATCAATCGGATCAAGAGCGGTCATTTCAGCATGCCCCTGAATGCGCTGGTGCTGTCGAATGGCGGCACGCCAGCCGAAGCCGTGCTGCGCGGCATGTATTATCCTGGCCAGATTCAACGTGCCTATGACATCGATTTTCCGATTGCGATCGCGATGGAAAATCAAACCCTGCCCTATGGTCTGTCATCGCTGTGGGCGGGATCGGGCGCTAAATATTCCTGGAAAGGCGTGTGCAATTGTGCGACGCACGTGCCACACCTGAGTAATCGCGACCGTGAGATTTATTACATTGGTGGCCGCGACGGCAGTCGCCTTCTTATGAAATGGTATTCCCATCAGTTGATCAACGATAACGAGGACACGGTAATCGGAGGGTATGCGGAAGGGCGCGATTCTTCTGCTGCTGTCGAATTTGTCGACAATGATACGATGTTCGCGTCACGTTACCCTTTTCCGGTCATTGGTATTTTCGGAAAAGGCGAAGATGATCTGCTCACAACTGATAATGTGTTTGTGTCCACCGCGAAAGCCATGACCAATTCCAGGCGTAAAATCTTCGTATCAAATCAACTGGATTTTTTCAAGGATTTCGAAACCCATCATGGTGCCGACCTGGAAAGCTTTGCGGCCAGCTATGGTAATGAATGGGAACTTTATTCCGCATCCATGTCGGAAGTATCGGCCCGCGTCAAACGAGCGATTGAAAAACTGCGCAGTGCCGATGCGATGGCGACCTTGGTTTCTCTGCGCGACCCTAGCTTCATGGCTAGCCGCATCGAAGCCCGCAACAAGGCCATGCTCAATTTCGGCCTGTATTATGAACATAACTGGACCGCCGATGGCCTCGTCACGCGCAACGCCCGGGCAGAATGGCAGCGCAAAATCGAAGGCGAGATCACTTCTTACGTCAATACGCTCCATAACGATGCCAGGGACCAGCTTGGCGGCCTGATCGCCAAGAAGGGCGCCACTCCGCGGTTTTATGTATTCAACAGTCTGAGCTGGGCGCGTACCGATTATGCCGATATCCCTGTCGCGAACAGGACTGAGGTACATGTCGTTGATATCTCTACAGGAGAGGAAGTACCTTCACAGTATGTCGCAATGAGCGGAACCTCTTATTTGAGGATTCTGGCCAAGAATATCCCGCCGGTGGGCTATAAAGTATTCGAAATCAGGAACGGTGTGGGCACGATTTTCACTCATGCCGCGACCGTCAATGGTAATATCATGGAAAACGATTTTTATCGCATTACCATATCCAGTTCCGGCGCGATAACGAGCTTGATCGATAAAAAACGCAATCATCGGGAATTTGTGCGAGTGAACCATGGAAAAACAATCAACGACCTCGGTAACCAAGAAGGAATCTTGAGTTTGGAAGAAATGGGAGCTGTGACTACAACGCTCAAATCTGTTTCTGAAACACCAGTACTGCATACCACATACCTCACACTGCTGCGCGACTCGAACCGCATCGATATCCGCAACACCATCAACCAGAATTTCAGCGATGTGCTGAGCTGGAACTTTTCGTTCAACATCAATTCGCCCGAT
>WBZQ01002432.1_pt1 | contig 11946 bp, 11 predicted proteins | sample 5204251 | NCBI WGS metagenome assembly WBZQ01 (sample SAMN12412402, study PRJNA552823) | activated sludge metagenome | isolation source: activated sludge from nitrification reactor of wastewater treatment plant... | place: USA: Virginia | collected 2017-09 | reverse complement strand
GGCGCTATCTGCTGCTGAACTGCATTTCCACCATCTTCGTGTTTCTGACCTTGCGATTCGGCCAGGTGATCCTGGTTGGGTCCGCGCTGAGCTTCCTGGGGATGGGAGCACAACCACCCACGGCCGAACTTGGCATGATGGCTGCACAAGGCCGGGACTTCCTGTTCCTGGCGCCACACATCGCCACCATTCCAAGCCTGGCCATCTTCGTTGTCGTGCTGGCTGCCAATCTTCTTGGTGACGCCTTGCGCGATGTTCTCGACCCGAGGTTGCAGCAATGATCCGCTTTGCCCTGGCCGTCCTGGCCGTATTCACCGCAGCCCCGGTCGCGGCGCAGACCCTGACGATGTTGCGGAATATCGACGCGCCTCATTACGACCCTGCCCGGACAACGGCTGGTGCCACGACCGAGATCAGTTTTCTGATCGGTGATACATTGGTCGGTCTGGACTACGACCTGAAGACGATCACGCCACTGCTGGCTGAATCGTGGACGGTCAGCGCGGATGGCAGGCTTTACACGTTCAAGCTGCGCCAGGACGTGACATTCTGTTCCGGCAAGAAGATGACAGCCGCCGACGTGGTCTATTCCTTCATGCGCGTGGCTGATCCTGCGCAAAAGGCGCCGTTCCTGTGGCGCATGGGCCCGGTGAAGGAAATTCGAGCGCCGGATCCTTATACCGTCGAGTATGAGCTGACCGCGCCATATGGGGAACTGCTTTTGCAGCTGACGAATTTCCAGGCGACCATCGTGAACAAGGAAAATGTCGAAGCCTTGGGCAAGGACTTCGGCGTCAAGGGCATCGATGGCACCGGCCCATTCTGCTTCCAGTCGTGGGAGCCACGCAACCAGATCGTCGCTACCCGCCATGCGGCGTACAAATGGGGGCCACCGATCTACAAGAACCGCGGTCCCGTGAAATATGAAAAGGTCGTCTGGAAGATCGTGCCCGAGGAAGCGTCGCGGCTTGCGGCAATGGCAAGTGGCCAGGTTGACCTGACATATTCAATGCCGGATCAGTATCTGCCGCAGCTTTCGAAGATTCCGAATCTTGAGGTACTACGGCCGGCCGCCGATCTTCGCTTGTTTTATCTGGGCTTTAAGATCACGCGAGAGAACATCGCGGATGTGCGAGTGCGCCGAGCGTTGTCGATGGGGATAGACAGGCGGCAGATGGTGGATTCGATATACTTTGGCAACGGGGAGCCGGCGAGCACCTATGTGCATCCCAAGACCCCCGACTTTGATCCGGCGTCCGCCCCGGATTTCAATCGCTACGATCCCGCGATGGCCGCGCGCCTGCTGGATGAAGCGGGATGGGCGATGGGGACGGACGGCTTCCGCTATAAGGACGGTAAGAAGCTTACGTTGCAACTCTATGGTTTTGCCGGTGGTCGTTCGCCCAAGGTGGCCGAGGCGGCGCAGGGGTTCTGGCGCAAGATCGGGGTCGATCTGCAGATCCAGATGTGGGACGGCACGATCGTGTTTTCCAAGCTGGCGCAACAGGATTACGATATCTGGTCAATCGCGTTCCCGTATTCCAGTACGGGAGACGCGCTGCGCCTGTATTTCCATTCGAACAACATTCCGACTCCGAACCGGATGAACTGGAAGGATCCAGAAACAGACCGGCTGCTGGATCTGGGCAATACCGCGGTCGACCCAAAGGACCGTTTTGCCGCATTGTCGCAGGTACAAAAGATCGTCCAGGAACAGGCCTTGTGGGTCCCGTTGGTGCATGAAGGCCTGGCACTGGTGGTCAACAAGCGAGTCAAGAACATGCGTGCTCACCATGTCTATACGTCGATGGTCTATAAATTGCTGGATGCAACGCCTTAAACGGCCCCGTTCTGGAATCAGGAGCGCTCGATGAAGAAACTCCTACTCGCCGCTGTTGCCGCGATTGGCCTTGCTGTACCGGCGCAGGGACAGACGCTGAATGTCATGCGATCCCTTGAAGGCCCGCACTTCGATGCGCAACGCACGACCTGGGGACCGACCGGTGAAATCGCGGGTCTCGTGCAGGATACATTGGTCGCCCTGGATTGGGATGCGAAGACGCCGCTGCCGAACCTGGCAAAGTCGTGGGACGTAAGCCCTGACGGGCGGACATATACATTTCACCTGCGCGATGACGTGTCATTCTGTAGCGGCCGGAAATTCACCTCTGAGGACGTTGTCTTTTCCTTCAATCGGCTGAAATCGCTGGGAAGCAGGGCACCGTTTGCCTGGCGCGCGGGACCGATCAAGGAACTGCGGGCGACCGGGCCATATACGGTCGAATACGAGCTGACAGAGCCGTTCTCGGAACTCCTGCTTCAACTGACCATGTGGACAAACGTCATCCACAACAAGGAGATGGTTGAGAAGCTCGGCAATGATTACGGCGTCAAGGACCTGGATGGAACCGGGCCGTGGTGCTGGGTGTCATGGCAGCCGCGTGGGGAACAGGTGTTGCGCCGGCACGATGCGTATCGCTGGGGCCCGTCGATGTACAACAACAAGGGACCAGTCCATTTCCAGCGGATGGTGATCAAGATCATCCCCGAGGAATCAAGCCGCCTGGCCGCCATGATGTCGGGGCAGTTCGACTACACGAACGCGTTTCCGCGCCAGTTCATCACCCAGGCGAAAGCAAGCCCCAATCTGCGGGTGCAGGAATCGGCGGGATCGTTCTCGTTCCTGTATTTCGGCTACAAGACGAGCCGTGAGATGGTTGCCGACCCACGGGTGCGGGAAGCGATGAACATCGCGATCAACCGGGCGGATATGAACACAGGCATTTTCCTGGGCCAGGCAAAGCCGATGTACACCTACGTCAACCCAGTGGCCCAGGACTATGCCCCGGCCACGGAAGGTATCGTCAAGGAAGACGCGGAGCGGGCGAAACGACTGCTGGATGAAGCTGGCTGGAAGCTTGGCTCGGATGGCATTCGCGAGAAGGATGGCATGAAGCTGGCGCCCAAGGTGTACGTCACCATCGGCAACAACTCGGTGAAACCGGCGGAAGCGATCCAGGGCTATCTTCGACGTATCGGGGTTGATTGGCGCATTCAAGGCTGGGACTCCAGCATCTCACCACTGAAAATGGGCGAGCAGGACTACGAAATCTGGTCAGTCAGCGTGCCGTACCTGTCCGCGGGCGATCTGTTGAACCTGTATTTCGACTCCAAGAACATCCCTACGCCGAACCGTTTCAACTGGAAGGATCCCCGTACGGATGAGCTGCTCAGTGCCGGACGACGGGCATTGAACGCCGCCGATCGGACCAAGGCCTATCAGGAAGCACAGGATGTCGTGATGCGTGCCCATCTGATGATGCCCGTTCTCGACATCACCATCCACGAAGTAACCAACAAGCGACTCAAGGGCGCTCGGCCTCACATGCTCTACAACAGCACCATCTACAAGGCGCTGGACCTCTCTCATTAGCTCCCGGAAGGTTGGTTCATTCGATGTCTGATCCGATCCTGCGGGTCCGCGACCTGAAGACGTATTTCGACACTGACCGCGGACTGTTCAAGGCAGTTGACGGTATCAGCTTCGACGTGGGTGCCGGAAAAACCGTGGGCCTGGTCGGTGAATCCGGCTGCGGCAAGTCGGTGACCTCCCTGTCGGTCATGGGCCTGATCCCGATGCCACCAGGCCGCATCGACGGCGGGGAAATCCTCTTTGAAGGACAGGATGTCCTGAAACTGTCGCCAGACCAGCGCCGCCAGTTGCGAGGCGGCAAGATGTCGATGATCTTCCAGGAACCGATGACCAGCCTGAACCCGGTTCATACGGTCGGGCAACAAATTGTTGAATGTGTGCGCGCCCACACATCGATGACGAACGATCAGGCCCGCAAGCGCGCGATCGAAATGTTGGACCTGGTGCGCATCCCGTCCGCGGCGTCGCGTATTGACGACTATCCGCATCACCTGTCTGGTGGCATGCGACAACGCGTCATGATCGCGATGGCGCTGTCCTGCGACCCCAGGCTGCTGATCGCCGATGAACCGACAACGGCCCTGGACGTAACGATCCAGGCGCAGATCCTGGACCTGCTGCGAGAGTTGCAGTCCCGGCTTGGCATGGCCATCCTGATCATCACCCATGACCTGGGCGTGATCGCCGAGATCGCGGACGAAGTCGTCGTGATGTACGCTGGCAGGATCGTCGAAACGGCATCGGTCCGCGACCTGTTCGGCAACCCACACCACCCCTACACCATCGGCCTGCTCGGCTCTATCCCGCGCCTGGACGTGGATCGGGAACGGCTGTCCACTATCGAAGGGACCGTACCCAGTCCTACGAATCAGCCCAAGGGCTGTCGGTTCTCCCCACGTTGCCCCTTCGCTGACAGGCGATGCCGGGAAGAACAGCCTCCGCTCGTGTCGATGGGACCCAGTCACCTCGCGGCCTGCTGGAAGGCGCCGATCGAACGCAATCTTGGAGAGGCCGCATGACCGACGAACCGGTCCTGAAAGTCGACCGGCTGGTCAAGCACTTCCCCATCAAGCGCGGCTTCATCACCAGCAAGACGGTCGGGCATGTGCGCGCCGTCGATGACGTCAGCTTCGAGATCGCGCGAGGCGAAACGCTGGCATTGGTTGGTGAGTCGGGATGCGGCAAATCGACCACTGGCCGGCTGATCCTGCGGCTGATCGATCCGACATCAGGGTCTGTCACCTTCCAGGGCAACGATATCGCCAAGCTGCCAAAGCGCGCGATGCGACGGATGCGACGGCATATCCAGCTTATTTTCCAGGACCCGTACGCATCGCTTAATCCACGCATGACCGTGGCGGATATTCTGTCGGAGCCACTGCGCCTGCACGGTCTGGCCAGCGGCGCAGCCGAGGCGGATCGGGTGCGGGAATTGCTGCAAACCGTCGGATTACTGCCCGAGCACGCGCGCCGGTATCCGCACCAGTTTTCCGGCGGGCAACGCCAGCGTATCGGAATCGCGCGGGCATTGGCGGTCAGCCCCGATGTGATTGTGTGTGACGAGCCGGTCTCGGCGCTTGATGTCTCGATCCAGGCACAGGTCGTGAACCTGCTGCAAAACCTGCAGGAGCGCTTTGGGCTTTCTTACCTGTTCATCGCGCATGACCTGGCGGTGGTGAAACATATCAGCCACCGCGTGGCGGTCATGTATCTGGGCAAGCTGGTCGAAATCGCCGACAAGCATCGGCTTTATGCGCGTCCCTTGCATCCGTATACACAGGCTCTGCTGTCCGCCATTCCAAAGCCGGATCCGACCCTGGATCGCAGCCGGATCATCCTGACCGGCGACGTGCCCAGTCCGATCAATCCACCCCCCGGCTGCCGCTTCCATACGCGCTGTCCCTACGCGCAGGATCGGTGTCGGCAGGAGGAACCGATGCTGCGCGACGCCGGCGATGGCCAGCGCGTCGCCTGCCATTTCTTCGAAACCATCGAAGCAGGACCAGGGATTCGTGTCGACCGCTCGTCCCTGTCTGGAAAGTTTGCCGAAAGGCTGCGATTGTTTGAACGGGCGGCCCGTGCCGGAGCGGCCTGACACCCGACCGATGAGGATTTGTCCATGTTGAAGACCCTGCTCGCCGCGATGCTGGCCATGGCGACAGCAACCGTCGCCGCTCAGGCGCAGACCAGTCAGGGATTTCCCAATCGGCCCATCACGTTGATCAACGTTTTCGCCGCGGGTGGTCCGTCGGACATCCATCTCCGCGCGCTTGCGAACAAGGCCAAGGATGTCTTCGGCGTGCCGGTCGTAGTGGAAAACAAGCTGGGTGGCGCCGGAACGGTCGGGCCCGCTGTCATGGCGGCGACGGCCAAGCCCGATGGGTACACCGTGTCCTATGTCGGGGCTGGCATCTTCACCGTTCCGAACATGCAGAAGGTCGCCTTCGATCCGGCGAAGGATTTCACCTACATCATCGGGTTGTCAGGCTATCGCATCATCGTCGCGGTGAAGGCCGACGCGCGCTGGAAGTCCTGGGACGAGGTGGCGGCCGAGGCTCGGGAACACCCGCTGAAGCTGACATATTCGACCCCCGGTCTTGGCAGTGCCACGCACCTGGCCTTTGAATCAGCGGCCTTCCCGCTCAATCTGAAGGTCCGCCACGTTCCGTTCCGCGGAGCGTCCGAGCAGGTCGCCGCGATGATGGGCGGACATATCGATCTGACCGCTGTCGGCGGGAATGTCTTCCCCGTGATCGATGCGGGTGAGGCCCGCCCCTTGCTGTGGCTGACGAACGAACCCAGTCCGCGTTACCCCAACATCCCAGGATTGGCCAAACTGGGTATCAAGTCCGAGATCGACCTGAACTTCCCCTATGGCCTCGCGGGACCCAAGGGCATGGACCCGGCGATCGTGAAGATCCTTCATGACGGCTTCAAGAAAGCGATGGACACGCCGGAACACGAGGCGATCCTGAACCAACTGGATCAGCCGAACCGCTATATGGGCACGGTGGAATACACGGCTTTCGCCAAGCAGCAGATCGAAGCTTACAAGGGCGCGATGGATCGGCTCGGCATTCAGCGGAAGGAATGACGGCGGCTCAGTCTTCCCGCGCTTTCGCGCCGACCATCCGTAGCGCGAGGCGCGCCATTTCGGCACCCATCTCATCCAGGGTGAGACGTCCGGATGGCCGGTGCCACGTATAGGCCCAACTGATCATGCCCCCGATTCCCAGGGCCGCGAGGCGTACGTCCGGCACATCGAACTCCCCTTCCGTCACGCCCTGTTCCAGCAGATCGGACAGGGTACGATCGAACCGTTTGCGCAGGTCGTTGATGTCATTCAGTGCCGTCTTCGACAGGTTCTTTTCCTCTCGGAAATAGATCGCGATATTGGCCTGGCGCTGCAGCACAACCTTGGTGAATCCGGCAACGGCATGAAACAGCCGTTCCGCGGCGGTGCCTGACATGGCCGCTCCGGCTTCTACCGCGGCCAACGACATTTCGATCGTGGGCGTGCACAGCGCGGCCAGCAGATCAACCTTGCTGCGGAAATGCGTGTAGATGAACGGCTTGGTCACGCCGAGTTCGGCGGCGATATCATCGAGCGTCGTGCCGTTGAAGCCGCGCGCGTAGAACAGCTTGACCGCTTCCTCAAGGATCCGTTCTCGCTTGTAGGCGAGTATCTCGTCGCGCATGCGCGGTGGTGATGCGGTATCCATGCGGCATGCTAACGCTATCTACCCTGGATTGAAAGCCTACCACCGGGTAGCATCCTCTGACCAAGCAACAGGAGGACGTCATGGCAGGCCTGCTCGAGGGAAAATCGGCTTTGATCACCGGCGGTGGTGGCGGCATAGGACGAGCGACCGCGTTGATCTTCGCGAGGGAGGGCGCACGGGTGGCCGTGGCGGACGCCAACCTGGATGCGGCGAAGGAAACGGTTGCGCAAGTCAACGCGGTTGGCGGACAGGCGATGTCGCTGACCGGCGACGTGACTGACAGCGCCGCCGTGCAGGCGATGATCAAGTCCGTGGTTAGCGCCTATGGCCGGATTGACTGCGCTTTCAACAATGCCGGGATCGCGGGCTACCAGGTCGACGCCGCCGGCAAGAAGACCCATGAATGGTCGGATGAGGCCTTCGATCGCATGATCGCGGTCAATCTGCGTGGCGTCTGGCTGTGCATGAAGCACGAAATCCCGCAGATGCTGGCCCAGGGGGGCGGCGTGATTGTCAACACCGGATCCATCGCCGGGCTGATCGGGCTGCCCACATCCTCGGCCTATGTCGCCGCCAAGCATGGGGTGCTGGGTCTGACCAAGACCGCCGCGCTGGAATACGCGACGGACAATATCCGCGTGAACGCGGTGTGCCCTGGATACATCCAGACCAGGATGACCGAGGACACGATGCGCCGCCGCGGCGCGGAACTGATGACCAAGGTCCCGTTCGGCCGCATGGGCAAACCGGAGGAAATCGGGGAAATGGTCCTTTGGTTCTGTTCGGATCGTGCGTCCTACGTCTCGGGCGCCTGCTACAACGTCGACGGCGGCTACATGGCCATCTGACAGCACAACCAACGGCCGCTCGGATCGCGCGGCCGTTGGTCACCTGTGGTGAATTGCATCAGCGTCGCCTCTTGCCAGGAGCGATCAGGCCCGCAATGGCATGTTTATCTCGGGTTGGCCGGGTCATGCGGCCGGCCGTCCGATGACGTTCTGCCGCGCTGTCTCCGTGGCGCATGTCAGCGGCGCGGGCTGCTCCGGCGATGTTCTGATCGCCGCCTGGAACTCACGCCGCTCGTCGAACGGCCTTCCCGACCAGATAGGCAACTCCCTCCGCGCCCACCTTCGTGGAATGTTGGCACCCGGCCGGAATCTCACAGCAATCCCCGACCCCGAACACAACCGCGGTCCCGTCCCGGCAAACCGTGATTTCGCCCCCCAGCACCATGATCCGAGCATCGAAATCATGCGCGTGCAGGTCCTCGGCGAAACCTGGCGCCTGCCCGCCATGCACCACATCAAAACCTTCCCGCCGCAGGTCGCTCTCGAACGCCTCTCGCGTCAAAGGTCCGCCACCGCGGCGGCGGCCCGACAGCAGTGCCACTCCCTCGGGCCCCACATGTTCGGCGTGCATGCAGCCCGCCGGCACCTCGCAGCAATCGCCGGTCCGGAACGTGACCCGGGTGTTGTCCCGCGTGATCGTGATCTCCCCGCCGAGGACCATCACCCTGGCGTCGAAGTCGTGGCAGTGGTTGGGCACGACCAGGTTCGGCCGCACGCTGCTATTCACGATCCGATAGCCGTCGCGGCGCAGTTCCGCTTCGAATTGGGACTTGTCCATGGCATCCACTCCTTGCTTGGATAGCGCATCCGTGCACTATGGAGGACATATTGTCAACTTTAGAGGACGAAATAAGCCTCCGCACCGGCCGAGCGGTCAAGCAGCAGCGGGACGTCGCCGGCCTTAGCCTGCGGACGCTGGCGGAGCGCAGCGGTGTGTCGTCCTCGATGATCTCTGATATCGAGCGTGGGGCGAAGTCGCCAACCGTGACCACCGTGGTGCGGCTCGCCCACGCTTTGGGGATCAGTGCGGCCGCGCTGGTGGACGGGGGGCCCAACCCGGCGCCGCGCATTCGCATCATACGGCGGGGGGAGGGAGCCACCGGCGAACAGCCCGCCCGATGGGAAAACCTGGGCCCCAACATGCCTGGAAGTCGTATCGATTTCGTGCGCTACCAGATCCCGCCCGCCACCGTCCTGGGTCCAGCGGCAGCGCACGCGCCCGGCACGGTCGAACACGTGCACGTCGCCGCCGGCACTATTCGCGTCACCGTTGGTGACGAAGCCGTCGAACTGTCCGCGGGCGACAGTTGCAGTTGCCGCACCGACGTCCCGCACGGGGTGGAAAACCCCGATCCGTCAACCACCGCGTTGATCTACCTGATCGTCGAGCGCGCCTGACCCCTCGCGAACGCCCCAGGCGATCAATCCCGCGACGTGCCCGCGCGCATCATTTCAAGCGTCCGTTTGCCGGCGGACAGCTCGGAACCCTCCCCGAACCGCCAGGCCAGATCGACCTTCGAGTCCCAGACCTTGACCGGCGCCTCGGCAAAGCCGGGGGCGGTCATGTCCGGCAAGCGGCGAGGGATCAGGTCGGGGTCGAGCAGGAACCGATCGATCTCCCGCCCCAGGTCGTTCATGGAAAATGGCTTCAGCAGCATGGCGCTGGCACCTGCCTGCTGCGCTGCCTGATAGCGACGGGTGGAACTGACGCCCGTCATCAGCACGATCGGTACAGAAGCATAACCAGGCATGTGCCGGATGCGCGCGCAGGCCTCGTATCCGCTGATGCCCGGCAGCTCGACGTCCAGCAGCACAAGCTGCGCAAGGACACGGCGCGCGAAGTCCTCCGCCTCCCCGGCAATGGGGGTTACGAGGGGTCGGAAGCCCTGTCCGTCGAGGTACTGGCGCAGCACATTGCGCAAATTCCAGTCCTGTTCGGCGACGATGACGAAGCGGTCGGCCATGGCGGGATGATGGCCGAGCGTGGTTGCGAAAGCGTTAATGGGAGACTTTGTTTTTTCAGCCTTGTGATCTTAAGGGGGTGTTAACCCAGGGCTGCGATGCTCGGCGCATGTCCGCTTCGCTTCGCCCACCCCTTGGCCTTGCGCATCGCCTGTGGCGGATGCTGCCCGCGGCCACGCGGCGCTGGGCACTGACGCGCGCGACCGCTCTGCTTGCCCCGCGGCCGGACCCATCGCCAGCCTGGGCACGCCATGGCGTGGTTATCGCGGGATACCTGTCCAGTTGCACCGGCTTGGGGGAGGCCGCGCGTCTGATGGTGCGCGCCACACGGGCGCTCGGCGTCCCGGTTTGGACGATCGACCTGCCCGACCCTGTCGCCGATCGTGCGATCAGTCCCGTCACGGGCGTCGGTCCACCGGTTCCGAAGGGTGCGCCGCTGATCCTGCACGTGAATCCGCCGCTGCTTCCGCTGACTATGATACGCCTTCCTCGCGCGCTGGTCCGGGATCGGCGCCTGATCGCCCATTGGTCGTGGGAGCTTCCGGTCGCTCCGCCGGAATGGGCGGCCGCGGCGGCGCTGGCGCACGAAATCTGGGTTCCCTCACGATTTACGCAGCGGGCCATCGAGCCGCTGAAGCCGCATCGCGTGCATGTGGTGCCGCCACCGCTGGCTCTGGCTCCGCCGGCACCATCCACCCTGACACGGGCGGATTTCGACCTGCCGGACGACGCTGTGGTCGTGCTGTTCTCCTTCAACCTGGCCTCGTCCTTCGTGCGCAAGAATCCCCTGGGTGCGATTGCCGCCTTCCGGGCCGCGTTCGGTGATCGGCCGGATCGCGTCCTGGTCATCAAGGTCTGCCATATCGACCATGCGCCAGCCGATTACGGTCGGCTGCAACAGGCCGCGCGTGCGTCAAATATCCGCCTGATCAACGGGGAACTGGCAGAGGCTGACCGCCATGCCCTGACGGCGCATGCGGACATCGTGCTGTCCCTGCATCGATCCGAGGGGTTTGGCCTGGTCCCGGCCGAGGCGATGATGTTCGGCAAGCCGGTGGTTGCCACTGGCTGGTCCGGCAACACGGACTTCATGGATACCCACAACGCCGCGCTGGTGCATTACACGCTGATCCCGTCGGAAGACCCGCGATCCGTCTATCGCGGCGCCGCCTGGGCCGATCCCGATATCGCGGACGCGGCGACATGGCTCCGCCGTCTTGCCGATCGCCAGGAGCTGCGCCGGGACCTTGGGGAACGCGCGCGCGCGTCGATTACCGGCGCATTGAACGGTAGCGAATTGCGTATCGCATTGCGCGCGACCGGCTTGCCAGTGCCGCCATTGCCCGACCCACGTGCCCCCAGCCGGCCAGCCGCAATGACGGTATCGCCGGTTCCCGCACCGGTCTCCTTCAGTCCTGTTCCGGTCGACGCGCCGTTCCCGTCGTGAGCAGGAGCCAGCGCCTCAGCGACGAACGTCTGCGTTGCGCCGAAGGTCGTGATGGGCTGGTGGTTACTCCGCCGCGACCGCCCCTTCTTCCGGCGCGCCCAGTTCCATCAGGCGTGGCGCGACTTCCTTTCCGAACAGGCGGATATTGTCCAGCGCGTCCTGGTGCGACAGGTAGCCGCCCTGGCCGAAGAACAGCAGGTGGCCGACGCCGCCCATGCGCGTGTTGAACGCCTTCAACTGGCTGTAGACGTCATCCGGCGTGCCGGCGAACACGGTTTCCGTGTCCATGAATTGCTGCACGGTCGCGGTGCGGTGGTTGATCTGCTCCCCGTTTCGGTCCGTGACGATGCGGTTCGCGCGGTGCCCGGCCTTCAGGATCGCGACGTTGGCGCCGATCGAGTTGTAGCCCGGCGGGTTGGTGAACGGTTCGGCCACCACCGGCGCCGTCCGCACGTAGTCCGCGATCTGGTCGGCGCGCCGCAGCCCTTCCTCCCGCGTGTTGCCGACGCCGATGATGGCGACATAGGCGAAGCG
>WBZQ01002430.1_pt1 | contig 11950 bp, 5 predicted proteins | sample 5204251 | NCBI WGS metagenome assembly WBZQ01 (sample SAMN12412402, study PRJNA552823) | activated sludge metagenome | isolation source: activated sludge from nitrification reactor of wastewater treatment plant... | place: USA: Virginia | collected 2017-09 | reverse complement strand
CATACAGGACGGACGCTGGCCCCTTCAGGATTTCGACCCGATCCAAATTCCAGGAATCGCGCGGCCGCGTGACGAACCCGGTCGGGCCAAGCGACAGCCCATCGAACAACAACCGGATCTGGTTCTGAGAAAACCCGCGCATGGAAAACGCGCCGGGGGCAACCGGGTGATCCCCCACGACAACACCGGTCGCCGCTTGGATCGCTTCCGACACTGTGCGCAACCCCCGCTCCTGCATCGTCTGTTGCGTGATGACCTCAACACTCGCCGGAATCTCCCGCAATGTCACCCCGAGGCGCGAGCTGCCGTTGCTCTGTTCCCGCAAGCCGAGTGTTCCTGTCCCGTCCTTACCGATGGGCTGCGCCTGCACAATGACGGGGGGCATGAGCACGGGCGATTCCGTCGATTCCTGTCCCTCCTCGGCGGAGAGCACCGGGCCCGGCCACTGGGCGATCAGGCAAACCACGAGCACACCCGTTCCGATCCAGCGACGGACAGGGCCTTCTCTCTCAGACATGTTGTTCCTTTCTAGGCGTCGATCGACACTCACAGGTCCCTGCGCCCGGCCTTAGAAGCCCAGCGTCACCCCCGCGTAAAACGACCGGCCCGCTCCGCTCCAAAACGCCTGCTTGTTCGCATCGGCGACGCTATCGGCCACCGGCTGAACCCAGGAGACGTAGGCCTTGTCGAAGATGTTGTCCATTTCTACGTAGGTTTTGATGAACTTGACGTACCGGTTGTTCTGCGTGCGGTAGTAGTGATGCACGTTGGCGTTGAAGAGCAGATAGGCCGGAGTGCCCAGCGTATTGTTGTTGTTCACGAAGAAGCTGTCGATCCAACTGCCCTCCAGCCAGGCTCCGAGCCCCGAACCGGCATGATCGTAGGCGGCCTTCATGTTCAGCACGTTTTTTTCCACCGCCGGCACCTGGCGCCCAGACTGATTGATGCGCGTGATCACGCCTCCGGCCGCAAATTGGTCGAAGAACCGCACATACTTGCTTTCCATATGGGTGTAGGCCCCAGTGAAGCGCAGGCCTTCGACGGGCATCCAACGCCATCCGACTTCGATCCCGCGATATTGAGATTCCTTAGCATTGACGGCGAAGTTCCCCACAACGGTCTGGCTCAACGGCACACTCTGGGTGATGATTTCGTCTTTGAAGAAGGTCCAGAAGCCCACGGCTTCCAGCCAGAAGGTCGGAGTCAGCTGCGTGTTCGTCCCGATTTCGACGTTGAGATTCTTCTGCGGCTTTACCGCCCCGTTGAAACCGGGGTTGCCGTCCAAGCCGGTCGTCAAGTTGGTAAATTGAGGGATGCCGTAAGCCACGGAGCCTCTCGTCCAAATATTCGTATCGCGATTCAGCCGATAGGTCAGCGAGACGTCCGGGGCCCAGTTGTCGTATGACCGGTTGACGCCCACGGTGCTGTTCAGTGTGCTCGTGGTCGTCGTGGCGGTGAAGTTGTTCACGAAACCGGAAATGTCAGATCGTTCGTATCCCAGCCCGAGGGCCAGCACCCATTTGGGCGTGAACTCCAGTTCCTCGCGAAACCGGCCGCCGATGTTGCGGACCGAAAACCGGTTTTGCTGCGTGACGGGGCCGAACGAGGCCCGGCCATCGTTCAGGTTCACATTGTTGACGCCTTCTTGCTCGCTGTAATTGGCAAAGAACCCCACATAGCTGCGCAGCGGCAGATCGAACAATCGGCCGTTGTGGCGCAGGTCGGTGTAGTGCTTGAAGCTGGGCGTGACGGAGGCGCCGACTGGCTGGTTGATATCCCGCACTTGATAGTCGGCCTCGGTGGTCAAGAGCGTATTGGCGTCGATTTGCCGTTCGTACACGGCGCCGATGAGCGTCAGACGGTCGCGTAGTTTAGAGTTCAGACTGACCGGATTGGTGGTGGGCGTGCCGCCCATCTGGCGAGGGTCGGCCTGGAACTGGCCGCGCGTCAGTCGGGCGGCGTACTTCTCGTCTTGATCCAGGTTCACCGCCTTCACATACAGGGATTGCCGATCGTCGATGCGGTAACGCACATTGAGATTGACGGTGGATATCCAGTACTCGCTATGCTCGCGCCAACCGTCCTCCCGCTGATAACTCGAGAACAGGGCGATATCCAGGTTGCCGTATTCCTTGCCCACGGCAATCGCTTCCTTGTGAAAACCGTAGGAGCCGCCTGAGAGGAAGGTCTCGACCCCATTGATGTCCCGTCCCCGTCTCGTTCTGAAATGCACCATGCCACCCAGGGCATAGTTGTCGTAGAGCGCCGAGGAAGGTCCTCGTCGGACCTCGACCGACTCCAGAAACCACGGATCGTGAATTTCCGTCCGCGAAAAGCCGTGCGGATCGGTGAACGACATGCCGTCCTCGTAGAGCTTGACATTGCGCAAGGCGCCGCCGTTTTTCGCGCCCGATCCGCGGATCGAGAGGTTCACTTCACGCCCTCCAAATCCCTGCCGTGTCACGATGCCGGGTAACGACTCCAACGATTCCCGGAGGTGCCGCGTCGGCTGCGACTCGTGCTCGCTGCGCGGAGTGGACGATGCGGCGATGCCCGTGGGCCGCCGATCCACCCGTTCGCTGATTACTGCAATGTCGTGCAACGTGACCTCCGGCACGGCGCTCGAGTCGGAAGCGGACGCTTGTTCCCTGACGGCAGGGGGACTCGATTCCCGATGCCCCGCCGCGCGGCGGCGTTCCCGCACGTCGTCCAATTCTTCCAAGACGCTCTTCAACTTCTGTCTCAACGCCTCTTCCTGCTGCCCCAGCGCATCGTCGTCCGACTGCGCGGCGACCGTTCCGTCGTACCAGGCCAGCAGAGCGACGACGCTCAATGCGGCGACTATTCCCTCTCGAAAACCAGACATGCCTCACCCCTCCTTGTTCCGCGGAACGAGATGCACCTTCCCGGCGCCGCGTCTCCGCAGCGTGATTCACTCCTATTGATCGAGTGACTCGGACGGAGGAGCGCGGGGGGAGCAGGATCGGCGGTTGGCTGGAGACATGCGTCGGCCGGCCGGCTGCGCCAGGGTGTCGCGCGAAGCGACGGCGAGATTCGCCCACAGAGCGGGGAGGATCCCGCTACCGGCCTGTCCGGAACAGAGCAGACTGCACAGGCTGTGGGGCGTGAGATGCTGGGAATGCTCGTGCGCAGCGGGGGCGGCCACGATCATGGAGGCGGCGCAAACGGGCGACACCCACAGGACCGCCAGGTACAGGGCCACGAAACACCCTGCGCCGACTCGATATCTGCCTCCCGCTCCGATCGTGTGACGCATGGCGGGCGCGAGTGTAGTCGGACGACTCCTACCTGTCTACAGACGGGTACGTATGGATACTACAGTTCGTCGCCTCTCGCGCGGCAGCGGGGACATCTCCCGGCCCGAGAACGATCACCCGAAGACATATCGGATCGAGACGCCGCCGAAGACATTACGGCCGATGAAGGGACCGAACGCCGGCGCATTGGCGGGATTCAACGTCGCAAAGGCATAGTTTTCGTCGAAGATGTTTTCCAGGCGCGCAAAGGCTTCGACGCCCCAGTGTTTGTTCACCATCGTCTTGTATCCGCCCTTGAGATTCGTCACGGTGTAACTGGGATTTTTCTGGCCGTTCAGCGGAGAGGTCGATTCGAGATTGGTATCGCTCAGGAAATAGGCGGTCTGGTATTGCCATTCCACGCCGACAAAGGCCCCTGCCAGCAGCCCCTCCAGTTGTTCATACGTCACATCGACGACGAGGCGATGTGTCGGCACGCCCGGCAGGGTCTTTCCTCCCAGTTGCTCACCGTTGACCACATAGTCGCGAAACCGGTAATCCGCATAGGTATACGCCAGTTGCGCGGTGACGGAGCGAAGAGGCTTGTACGCCAGGCCGACTTCCAATCCGTCATGATCGCTTTTCCCCGCATTGCGGAAACAAGGCGCAAAGATGTTGCAGGCACCGGTGAGCCCCGTGCTGAATCGCAACAGTTCATCGGTAAAATGCTGCCGGTACAACGCCACGTCGTAATAGAAGGTCTCGCCCACGGCGCCTTTCACCCCGATCTCATAGTTGGTGGATTTCTGCGGCTGGATGCCGGGATTTAACCCGGCGCCGTTGGCGGTGAGGGGATTGCGGAACTCCGACCCGGTCGGGGTCTCGAAGGACTGCCCGACGGTGACGTACAGGTTCGCCCAAGGCACGGGACTGTAGCGAATCCCGCCGAGCCCCGTCGTTTGCGCGAAATTGCGGCGGCTGGACGCATCGATGCCGCCGAACCGGAGATGGTCCTGCACCTTGAAGCGCACCTGGCTATACCGCACTCCGCCGACCAACTCGATCTGCTCGGTGACCTTGAATTCGTTCTGCAGATAGACCCCGTCCTGGTTGATCCGTTCCTGGGCAAAGGTTTGCAGCGCGCCCGGCGAACCCAACACATTCGCGTAGTTTTTATTGACGGAGTTCTGGTCCTGCCAGTCGTACCCGACGATCAAGCGATTGTCATGGCCCAGGATCGGCACGGTATTCGTATATTTCGCGAAGGCTGCATTCTCGATCCGGCTGAGCGTGATGAAGCTGCTGTTGAAGCAGCAGAGCGGATGGTGCAGGTCGCGGGTGGCAAAGAATCCCGTGAGCGTGATTTCCTGATGTTCGCTGATCTGGTTACGGTAGGTCAGGGCGGGGCGAAACCGCTCGTCTTTGCGAAACGGCTGGAACGCCCCATAGGGCGTATTCGCCGGGAATAACGCGGGGGGCACGGCATGCCGAGTCTGCTGTTGCAGCCGCGGACTGTTTTCGAACTCCGCTCGAAATAGGCTGCCCGGAATATCGCCGTCCATCTGCCCGTAGGTCATCACCAGGGACAGGTCTGAGTGGTCGTCGAGGGTATACTTGAATTTGCCCAGAAACCGCTGGTTTCTCGTCACCGATTGATCGCGATATCCGCCGTAATCCATGAAGGAGTAATTCGCCATCCAACTGAACTTATCGTTGGCGCCGGCGGCTTTCACCCGGTACTTGGAGAAATCGTACGACCCGAAGACGAACCGCGGTTCGACATAGCGATGGTCCTTGTTGCCCTCCTCCAACACGTAGTTGATCACGCCCGCCGAGGCGTTGCCGTATAAGGTCGAGTTCGGGCCGCGCAGCACTTCCACGCGAGCCACGGCATCCAGATCGATGGGCTCCAGCCTGGTCTGCCCATCGACTTCGGTGAGCGGTATGCCGTCGATCAGGACGCGCACGCTGCGCACCCCGAAGGTCGAGCGCACGCCGCTGCCGCGGATGGAAATGCGCACGTCGTCCGGACCGAATCGCCGCTCCGTCTGCACACCCGGCACGATCCGCAACGTTTCATCCACGCCGACGGCCGGGCGTCCCTGCAGGATCTGCTTTTGATCGATCACCGACACCGCGCCGGGCACTTGCGTGAGTTGCTTCGGCGCGCGCGTCGCCGTCACCACGACCGGGTCCATATACACGAGCGGCGCGTCGCGATCGGCGCTCCCACGAATCTCCTTGTCGTATTCTTCCTGCAACGTCGGATGCGCCGGGCCGCCCGCTTCCTGGGCCCCGGCCATCACGACCATCGACAGCGACCACGCACACAACAGCGCTCCGCTGCACCGCGCGACTTTTCGCATGCCACACCTCGAGACGTCCTGGTTGGTTGACGCAAACGGGGTGGACGGTAACAAAGCCCGCCTTGGTGCGCTACCGACGCGCGCATGCGGATGCTCCAGATGTGACAGAATCAGTCGAGATGGCTGGAGAGAAAGGCGTCCAGTTCGGAGAATACCTGGAGGCGGTCTTCCTCGCGGCGTAAGGATTCATCGGCCAGAGGGAGTTCCACGTATCGAGAGGTCATCCCCTTCGCATCGGTCAGGGCCCGGGCCATCCCGCGACTCTGGGAGACCGGCACGGAACGGTCCATGACGCCATGCATCATCAGCAACGGGATGCGGATCTCACCGGCATGAGCGACGGGGGATGTCTCCCGAAGCCGCTCCCGATCGTTCCACCAGGAGCCGACCCGCATTTCCATCATTGGTTTCTGATTCAGATACCAACGGCTGTCCGACACCAGGTCCCGCAAATCTGTCACCCCGCCCAGACTGACGGCGCAGCGGTAGAGATCCGGCGTCTTCACGGCCCCCATCAAGGCAGCGTATCCTCCGTAGCCGGCGCCCACGATGCAAATCCTGTTGGCATTGGCAAGGCCGGAGCGGATCGCATACTGCACCGCGTCCGTCAGATCGTCCTGCATCTCCAGCCCCCACCGCTGGAAACCGGCGCGGAGCCATTCATCCCCGTATCCTTCGGTACCGCGAAATCGTGGCTCCAGCACCGCCCAGCCGCGGCTGACGAACCACTGTGTCCAATAGTTAAACGCGCCGGGCATTCGGGCGGCAGGCCCTCCGTGGGGAAACACAATCATCGGAAGGTGGCGCGGGTCCCGATCCTTGGGAACGGTCAGAAAGACTTGCAACTCCTTGCCGTCCCGCGCCGTCACGTAGGTCGTGGTCGGAGCAGTCAGTCCAACCCCCTCCAAATCAGGATACGACTTGCCGAGCAAGACCATGCGGCCGTCGCGTTCGTCGAAAATCGACCAGTGTGGGGAATGCGCCGCGCCGCTCGACTTGACGACATGCAATCGCCCGTCGTCGCTGCTGCTGTGGATGATGTTGACCGTCCCGGGAATTGCGCGATCGATACGCGCCTGCAAGCGTTGCGCATCGTAGTCCCAGAAGAGTACGCGCTCATCCGTCGCGCTGTACCGGACGCCGACCACCTTCTTGCGCCCCGGCGCATAGACCAATTCACCGTTCAGATCGAACTTCGGATCGGCCACCACGAGGATCCGGTCTGCTGCCCGGTCCATCACGTTGAGTTTAAAGACCGCCGCCTTGCCCCGATGTTGATCCCGCACATACAACCAGGCAGGATCGGCATCGAAGGCCAAGGGCACGAGGCCCGTTTCTTTGGCCAGGTCATAGTCGGCCAGTTCACGCCAGAGACTGGATTCCGGCTGCCTGAAGATCGCGTGGACCGCGGTCTGGTATTGGCCTACCCCTGCCCGCACCGTCCCCGCCCGATCGGCAATCCAATGCAGAATCACTCTAGGGTCCGGTTGCGTGCTGGGATTCGCCTGAATGAGCTGTCGGTCGCCGGAATACACGTCGACCTTGTACACATCCGGAGCGTTGGGGTGTTCCAGATCAAGCGCGAGGAGGACATGTCTGAGATCGCCGGGAATCGTGCCAACCAGGCGATCCTGAAATTGAGGGAAATGCTTTTTCCCGAAAATAGACGGAAAGGAACTCTGCTTGAATAAATTGGGGGTCTGCTCTGTGCCATCTCGATTCACGGCCATCAGCCGAGTTTCGATGGAGTCGATCGCGTCCCGCGTGGCGGCGAAGCGAACACTCACCAACAGCCGCTCATCGTTCACCCAGCGAAACCAGGTGATGATGTAGTCGCGATTGTCCGTCGAGACGACACGGTGCAGGTCTTGTCCCGTGACGGTCTGGATATCGAGAAATGTCTGTCCTTCATGGTTCCGGAGCACGGCGAGATGCCGGCCGGAAGGGGACAGTTGAATGGATTCAATGCGGGGCAGTACCGCAAACGCCGCGGTGGGCGGAGAAGCGGAGCCGGACTCGGCAGAGGCCGTCCCCAAGCTCCACACAAGCAGCAGAACAGTGACAAATCCGTACATGGCCGGCACGGTCTATCCCTACAATTACCAGGACATGCCCAGCCGGGAGATACCCGACGGATTTAGTTATCACATGTTCGCGTCACGGTCGTCTATCCCGTTTTTTACGCAGGTGCGCGGCGCCAAGCGTGGCCTGGCGCCGCAGGATCGGACATGCCGCCGTCTGGATGCGGAAGCCCACGCGATGGTGAGCCCCGCACCGTCAAGCTGCAGGCTGAGCTAAAACTTGTACTCCACTCCGCCGAATGCGCTGATCCCGAATCCGGGATTGGCGAACCGATTCAGTGAATCGTTGACTACAACCGCACCGGCGTAGGTCTTGTTGGTGAGGTTGCGACCTTCGGCAAAGAGCGTCCAGTGCTCATCGATGTTCCAGCCTGAACGCACATTGATGAGCGCATAGGACGGATTCTTGATCGTGTTGGTGTAGTCCGTATAGAAGCCGGACAGCGACCACTCCACATTCGGCGCGATCCACCAGCCCGATGGATGGTCGTAGCGAGCCTCTACGTTCAAGCTGTGCTCCGGCGCGCCGGCCACCGTATTACCGTCTTTGGCGATCAGCACATTGGGGCCGCCGATCCCGCCGCCTCGCACATCGTCGGTAAACTTGAACCGCGACCAGGTATAGGCCACACGCGTCTGCAGGCTATCCTCCTTGCCCGCTCCGCCCTGCGCGAAGAGGCCTTTCTTCAGGACCATGCCGCCGCCCGCCTCGACACCGGTGTGCCTTGTGCCGTTGGCATTCTGAAACGTGCCCTGATTGTTGATATTCGACGCCAGGATCTCCTTCTGCATTTCCAGGTTGTAGACCGTCACATCCCAGCTGTAGCGCTTGTCCGCCGACGTGCCCCGATGCCCTAACTCCAATTGCCAGGCCCGTTGCGCATCGAGATTGAGAAAGCCGGTATTCGGCGTGCCGTTGGCATTGACCGAAGACAGCAGTTCGAGATTGAGCGGGGCTTCATACGCCCGGCTGGCGTTGAAGTACAACTGGGACGTAGGCGTCGTGCGGTAGACGAATCCGAGCTTCGGGCTGATCGCGTCGAAGTGTTGCAGGGGCCTATTCGTGCCGCTCGGCGTGGATGGCGTATTGGGGTTGAACGGATTGCCCGCCGGCCCGAAGTTGTCGACGGTGGCCTGGCGCCCCGTGTAATCCCATCGTCCACCGATGACGATCGTGAAATCCTTTGTGGCATCGAACGCGTCTTCCGCATACATACCGAAATAGGTCGTTTTGGCCGTGTAGTTCTGCGTCATGGCGCCGATGTTGCCGTTGATATTGACGAACCGCTGTTGTCGTTGGTGGCCGTACCGTGGCTGGAAACCGGCCACGAAGGAGTTGTTCCTACCGAACAACGGATTCGAATTCACATACCGGAATTCGCCGCCGACATTGTTGTTTTCCTGTCTGATCGTCTGAAAGATCGGATGGTCGACGAATTGATTCGAGAAGTACGGAATGATTTCGAAATATTGATTGGGCGCGAACTCATTGTGATAGGCGATGCCGATGCGCTGAAGATTGTAATACCGTCCATAATTACAGGTCTGATTGTTCAGGTTGCAGGCAAAAAACGGTGGAGTTCCTGCGGGACTTTGTCCGCCCGGCTGCTGCCGGTTGAAGAACAGCTGCTGCGTGGTGAGGGAACCGGGTATCCGTTCCGCCACGTTCGCTTGCAGGAAGTAGGCTCGGATTTCCTGATGGTTGCCGAGTTGGAGTCCGATGTTCGCATTGATGCGTTCGCGGGCCTGCTGGCTGTTGTCCTGGAACCCGTCCTGCCGGTTCCCCGATACGCTGATGTAGTAGTCCATCGTGGCACTCATGTTGCCGACCTTAAACGGCTGCAACACTTTGCCGCTCGACACCTGACCGCTGACCATGCCGAAGCTGCCTGCTAACATTCGCATCTGGAGCGTGGATGCGCTGTAGCCGGTGCGAGGCACGAAATTGATCGCGCCGCCGATGCTGTTGGCGCCATACCGCAGGGCGTTCGCGCCCTTGTAGACCTCGATGCGCTCGTAGGCCAGCAGATCGATCGATTCGAAGTCGGAAAATCCGTCGGCATCGCCGAAGAAAATGCCGTTGATCAGAATATTGATGCCGCGATGATGAAAATTATTGCGTAGGGATGTGCCGCGAATCTGAAACTGACCTTCGTCCGCGCCGAAACGGGACTGAAAACGCACCCCCGGGGCGAACTGCAAGACGTCCTGCAGATTCAACGCACGGGTCTCGGTAATCTCCTTCTCCTGGATGAGGATATTGCTGCCGGGACGACGGGCAAATTCCTTTTTCACATCCTCGACGTTTTCGATACGTTTGCCGCTGACTTCTACCGGCTCCACCGCGATCACCGGCGCCTCCTGATCTTGCGGCTCCTCCGCCGCCCACAATGCGCCGGGCGGCGCCCCCATCAAGAGCAGGGCAGCCAGACCGCCCACCACACATCGATGCCACTTACTCCGCTCCATCTTGTACTTCCTTTCATGCCCAGACTAATCCATGGATGATGACGCAACGCCGGTTGGCCACGTGACGTATTACCGACTCTTCCGGTCCGCTGCCGACCAAGCAGCGTCCTGTATCAAGGCGCCGTCCAGCGGCACCCCCTGTTTGAACCTTCGGCGAATAGCCCGCACCTGATCGAAATCCTCCAAGGGATTCCCCGCCAGTGCGAGAAAACTCGCTTCATATCCTTCAGCAAACTTTGCAATGCGTCGGTTAGGAAAGATGACGGCCGGTGTCGACTCGCACCACATCTTGAGCAAGGTGCGATCGTCGAACAGCCGTAAGCTACGCAGATGCAGCACCTCGGCCAGCGACGTCTCCGCATGATCGCTGCCGATCAGCAGTGATACCCCGGCGCGCTGCAGCAACAGGAGATTGTCCCTCAGCACATGAGAAACGGGATCGGCGGGCGACGAATGGTGCTTCGCCTCCGGCCCGGGCCCATGCCCTGCCTGCTGACCATGCTGGTGATGCCCGCCGAGAGACGGCATGGCCTGCCCCGCCACACTTGTGGTGACCACTCGCACCTGCTGTGCTGCAGCCAGGCGCGCGTCCTCCTCCGTTAATCGCGCGTGCTCCGCATCCTCAGGCCCCTGCAGTAACCAACCCGGCACATGCGCCAGTTCATCGACGCCGGCTCGAACGGCATGCCGGAAATCGGCCGCCGTTTCCACATGCGCCGTCACCTGAAGCCCGGCCGCATGCGCCCTCGCCACAATGCCCGGCACCAGCGCAGGATGGAGCCCCTGTCGATGATGGCCGGGCCTGACCTCTACCGATCCGTCATCGTCCTCGGAATGGACCAGGTACAGTTTGAGAAAGTCCGGGCGACCGCTCATGATCACCGGCCACTTGGACTCCACCTCTGCCTCGGTGTCGACCACCACGTACGACCGGTTTTCAAACCAACCCCGTTCGATCGGCCCGACCACCGGTTCATACCGAGCGACACGTAACACATCTTCATAAAGGGCCACAGGATGCCCGCCGCGTCCCGTGAGGCCGGCATGGGCAAACGTGGCGTCGATGCTCGTCGGCACATTGACATTGGGTCGGATCTGCAGGGCGAAGTCCCGCACGTCGTTGGGATTCTTCACGTAAAACACCCCGTCCTGCAGATACCGGCGTGCGACCTCCCGCACATTCCACGGCCCTTCGACGTTATGATTGTGCGCTTCCCCGAACGGCGGCACGACGAACAGGCCGGACAAATCCACCGTCTCGACTCGTCCCTGCGGCGGGGTGCGCGTCAAACGTCCCTGCACTGAATACCAGGTGGTGGGCTGAAACCCCTGGCCGTCGAACCATCGGCCGTTGATGAACGCGTAGGAATCGCTCCCGGACGGCCCCGTCCGGTGCGAAGCCTTCGACGACGAGGACAGGTCCGTCCCGCCCGCACAGCCGGCCAGCACAATAACCAGACACAATAGGATGCGACTCATAGGTCCTCTCATCCGCTCACAACAGACCGCATCGGCCTTCTCACCGGCCGATCACGGTCTTTGCAGCGCAGACCTCAGACGGTCAGGTTCATTTGCTGCGTCTTATTGTTTTGCACCAGCCGATCCAGCGAGGTGCGAAAGACCCTGAGGCTCCCGCGCCCGATCTTGGTACCCTCCAACCGCCCTTCTTCCACCCATCGATAAATCGTCCAACGGCTCACCGCCAACACATCCGCCGCCTCACCGACCCGCAAGAGTTGCTTGTTCATGGCAATCTCCTTGTTAAGTGTGCGCGAGC
>WBZQ01002428.1_pt1 | contig 11952 bp, 10 predicted proteins | sample 5204251 | NCBI WGS metagenome assembly WBZQ01 (sample SAMN12412402, study PRJNA552823) | activated sludge metagenome | isolation source: activated sludge from nitrification reactor of wastewater treatment plant... | place: USA: Virginia | collected 2017-09 | reverse complement strand
CCGATCTCGCGACGCTTCGGGGAAACGATGGGAAGGCGCTCTTTGAGGACGCCTTCCTCTGCAACTTGGGAGGCCTGCGCCTGCGCCTCGACGTCGACGCGATGCCGGAGGGCACGATCGTGTTTCCACAGGAGCCGCTCGTGCGCGTGCGCGGACCCATCCTCCAGGCCCAGCTCGTCGAGACCGCCCTCCTGAATCTGATCAACTATGACACGCTGATCGCCACCAAGGCCGCGCGCATCGCGCTCGCGGCCGGGGACGCCCCGGTTTTGGAGTTTGGCCTCCGGCGCGCCCACGGTGTAGACGGCGCGCTCGCGGCGAGCCGGGCGGCCTATGTCGGCGGCGCCTCGGCAACCTCCAACACGCTCGCTGGGATGCGATTTGGAATACCGGTCCGCGGCACCCACGCGCACAGTTGGGTCATGGCCTTCGACAGCGAGGAGGAGGCCTTCCGCGCCTACGCCGACGCCCTCCCCAACAACGGGATCTTCCTGGTCGACACCTATGACTCGTTGACCGGCGTCAAGCACGCCATTGAGGCGGGCCGGATCCTGCGACGGCGCGGCCATGAGCTGGGCGGAATCCGGCTGGACTCGGGAGATCTGGCGTGGCTCTCGATCGAGGCACGGCGCCTTCTAGACGAGGCCGGATTTCCCAAGGCCGTCATTGTCGCGTCCAACGATCTCGACGAGAGGCTCATCCACAGTCTCAAGGAACAAGGGGCCGCGATCGACGTCTGGGGCGTGGGGACCAAGCTCGCAACCGCGTTCGATGAACCGGCCTTGGGCGGCGTCTACAAGCTCACCGCGATCCGGCGCGGGGGAGGGCCGTGGCAGCACCGCCTCAAGCTGAGCGAGCAGGCCGCCAAGATCTCGAACCCGGGGATTCTGCAGGTGCGCCGCTTCCGCCGCGATGGCGAGTTCGCGGGCGACGCGATCTACGACGAGCTGACGGGCCTCGGCGCGCCCTGCACCATCGTGGATCCGCTCGACCACACCCGGAGAAAGTCCCTCGGTGGCCTTCACTATGAGGATCTTCTGGTGCCGGTTCTCCGGGCCGGAGAGTCCGTGTACACGCCCCCGCCGCTCGAGAAGGTCCGCGAGCGTGCCAAGGCCCAGCTCGCGGGCTTCCATCCCGGAATCAAGAGGCTGGACAACCCGCACCAATACCCGGTCGGACTAGAGTCGAGATTGCACGACCTCAAGACGGAGCTCATCGTCAAGAACCGTGAAGGCGCGAGAAAGGACAAAGGCCGAAGCCCTATGACCGCAACGCACGCCACAACGAAGAACGTGGACCGGCCACTATGAGGACCCTTTTGGTCGTGGACATTCAGAACGACTTCTGTCCGGGCGGAGCCCTCGCGGTTCCGGACGGCGACGCGGTGATCAAGGTCGCGAACCGTTTGATGCCGCTGTTCCCGCTGGTCATCGCGACCCAGGACTGGCACCCACCCGACCACGGCAGCTTCGCCGCCAATAGCCCCGGACGGAGGGTCTTCGAGATGTCGGAGCTGGGCGGGCTGCCACAGGTCCTCTGGCCCGTCCACTGTGTGCAGGGAACCAAGGGAGCCGCCTTTCACGCGGACCTCGACGTGAGCCGGATCGCGAGGGTCGTCCACAAGGGGACCGACATTGACATCGACAGCTACAGCGGCTTCTTCGACAATGGGCACCGCAAGGCCACGGGCCTTGAAGACTGTCTGCGGAAGGAAGGCGTCGACGAGCTCGTCGTGACAGGCCTCGCGACCGACTACTGTGTGAAATACACAACGTTGGACGCCCGCAGGCTCGGCTTTCGGGCCACGGTGGTCGTGGACGGCTGCCGTGGCGTGGAGCTGAACCCCGGCGATGTCAAGGCCGCGTTCCAGGAGATGCGCGCGGCGGGCGTGCGTCTCGCCACCTCGGACGAGGTGCGGCACGAGATGGAGGGCTCGTCCCGTGCCTGATCGCGAGGTCCTCGCGGAGGGGCGCTTTCTAAGGCTGGTCGTAGAGGGAGGCTGGGAGTTCGCAGAGCGCCGCCAGGCCTCGGGCGTCGTGGCCGTCGTGGCGGTCACGCCCGATGGGCGACTGATCCTGACCGACCAGTTCCGGAGGCCCGTCGGACGTCGCGTCATAGACCTTCCGTCGGGCCTCGCGGGCGACGAACCAGGAGCGGACGGAGAGCCTCTGGAACGCGCGGCGCGCCGGGAACTGGTCGAGGAGACGGGCTACGACGCGGCGGACTTTACGCCCCTCGCGACCTGTCCCACCTCGGCGGGACTGACGAACGAGATCGTCAGCCTGTTTCGAGCGATCGAGCCACGCCGGGTGGGCGGCGGAGGCGGCGTCGGCGGCGAGGACATCGCGGTCCATTGTGTCGCTCTTGGGGAGGCCCTGCGGTGGCTCCATGAGCAAGCGGAGGCGGGCGCCCTGATCGATCCCAAGGTCTTCGTGGGGCTCTACTTCGCGAACCAGTCCACAGCTGATTCGACAATTGTTCCGCCTGACTCCGAATAGTGCCTGTGGAGGGCCTGAGGGCGATCTTGGACTGTCCCGGAATATTCCGAATGGTCCCGAATATGATCCGGAATGATGTCTTTGTAGGGGCCGGCCCCCGTGCCGGCCCGGTCTCTACCCCGTTCCGCTCGTCGCGATACGCGCCCGCGTTCGTCCCGAGAGCGGCACCGCCAGCTGCTTGCCGGTCAGCGCGTTGAGGTCGACGTAGAGATCCGTCTCGAAGACCTTGGTCAGGTTCGCGTAGGTCAGGACTTCCTCCTGCGGGCCCGACGCGGCGACCCGGCCGTTCTTGAGCAGCACGATCGCGTCGCAGTACTCTGCGGCAATGTTGAGGTCATGGAGCACGACCAGGACGCTCAGGTTGTTGGAGTCGGTCAGCTCGCGGACCAGGTCGTAGAGCTCGACCTGATGGCGGATGTCGAGAAAGCTCGCGGGCTCGTCGAGGAGAAGGATGCGCGGCCGCTGGGCAATCGCGCGGGCGAACACCACGCGTTGGCGTTCGCCGGAGGACAGTTCCTGAATCGCGCGGTCGGCGAGGTCCGACGCGCCGCAGCGGGCGAGCGCCTCGTGCGCGATCTCGAGATCCTGCGCGGACTCCAAAGCTAATGTGGAAAGGTGAGGATGCCGACCCATGAGCACGGTCTCGAGCACGGTGAACGGAAAGCCGAACACGGGCTCCTGAGGCACCACCGTGAGGAATTGGGCGATCTGTCGACGCGACAGCGCGGCAAGCGGCTGTCCGTCAACCGTGACATGGCCTTCGTCGGGTCGAAGGACCCCCGACGCGACTTTCACAAGCGTGCTCTTGCCGGCTCCGTTTGGCCCCAGGAGGCCCGTGATTCGGTCGGGCTCCACGCGGACGTCGACGGCCCTTAAGACCTCACGCCCTCCATAGCGAAACGAGACGCCCGAGAGCGAAAGCGCGCGGCCGGGCGGACTATCCAAGCGCACCCCGACCCTTGCTCTTGCGCATGAGATGAAGGAAGAACGGGCCGCCGAGAAGCGCGGTCATGACGCCCACGGGGATCTCGTTCGGCGCGACCACCAGCCGCGCGAAGAGGTCCGCCCAAACGAGGAATGCCGCGCCCCCCAGGAACGCGGCCGGGATCAGGAGGCGATGGTCGGGGCCCAGCACAAGCCTCAGAATATGAGGCACAATGAGACCCACGAAACCGATCAGACCGGCGACGGAAACCGCGAGAGCCGTCAGGAGCGAGCCGAGCAGGAACGTTCGGCGCTTCACGCGGTGGAGCTCGACGCCCAACTGTGCGGCGCCCTCCTCGCCGAGCGACAGCGCATTGTAGTCGCGCGCCATTGTGAAGAGCCCCAGGGACGTCGCGAAGGCCGTCGCGCCCAGAAAGGCGATCGACGAATACCCGTAGGATGGCACGGAGCCCATCAGATAGAACACGATCGCGTGCAGCTGCTGGAGCGAGGCGAGGCTTTGGACAAAGAACAGGAAAGCTCCGCTGAAGGCATTCACAATGGCGCCGGTGAGAAGAATCGTGTGCGCGGTGACGCGCCCGTCGATGGTCGCGATGCGCTCGATGACGAGGAGCGCCGCGAAGGCGCCCACGAACGCGAACGCCGGAACGGCCGCGCCGCCCAATGGCGTTCCCATCTGCCCGAGCCCGAGAAGCAGCGCGAGGACGCCGCCCAGGCTGGCTCCCCCCGAGACACCCAACACGTAAGGATCGGCAAGCGGGTTTCGGAGCAGCGCTTGAAAGACCACGCCGGCGGTCGTCAGCGCGCCTCCCAGGACCGCCGCCAGGAGCACGCGGGGCAGGCGCACGCGGAGGAGAATCGCCTCGTCCATCGCCGACAGGTGGCCGCCCGTTTTCCACAGCGTCGCGAGCGTCGTGCTTCCCGCTCCCCAATGCGTGGCGATTCCAATCGAAACCAGGAGAACCACACCGAGAGCCGTGGATGAAGCCGCAAGGCGGGCGAACGTGAGGGGCCGTCTTCGAGGCTGGCCCGCCGTCCTTGAAGTCGGGGAGGTCGGCAAGCGGGAGCTCGACGTCAAGGGCGGACGGCCGCGGACGCCGAGGGTATCGCCGCGTTTCCGTCCTCGGGCATCGAAATCGGACGGAAGTCTTCCGCCGAGGGCCTGCCGAAGATCTCGGGCTGGATCAGCCGGCCCATCAGCTCGGCCATCTCGGGAAGGCGCGTGCCGGGAATCGCGAGGCGCGAGGGATCCACGAAGAACACGCGACGGTTCTTCACCGCCGGCAGAAAGCTCCATTGTGCGAAAGGGCCAGCCGCCTCGCCGCGCAGCGCGTCCGGACGATTGTCCGCACAGTCCACAATGACATCGGGACGCCGTTCGAGCATGGCCTCGACGGACCCGAGCTGATACGTCCCGCCGGACTCCGGAGCCACATTGAGCGCCCCGACGAGACGCCCGAGCTCGTCGATGTGAGAACCCGGTCCCGCGATGTACAAGGGCTCGCGCCCGACCACATAGAGCGCGCGACGGCGCGGAGCTCCTTTCGCCCGGGTCTCGATGGCCTCGAGGCGCGACTTCATCGCGGTGGTGATCGCGGCGGCCTCCGGCTCACGAGAGAGGACCCGCCCCATCGCGACTATGGAGTCGAAGACGCCGCTCAGCGTCGACGTGTCGAGCTCCACAATGCGGATGCCGAGGCTCCGGAGACGGGAGAGTCTGGGCCCCGCAGCCTCCGAACGCGTTGTGACGAGGAGATCCGGTCGCAGGTCGAGGATGGCCTCCTCGCTGGGCGCGCTGTAGCCGCCGACCTTGCGAACCTTGCGCAGCGCGGGCGGCCAGTCCACGAAGTCGCCCACGCCAACCACATTCGCGGTGAGGCCAAACGCATCCACGATCTCGGCGGCGCCGGGCGCCAGCACGACCAGGCGTTTTCCGGCCAGGACAGGCGTGGAGGCCGCGGACCGGGTCTGCGCGGTCGTAGGCGGGGGGGAATCAGGCCGGGAGGCCCTGCGGCAGGCCGTTCCGGAGATGAGGCCCAGGATCGCGAGGCAGAGGCCGAAGGTCCGCGCGCCCTTCACAGGACGGACGTTCCGGGCGGCACCAGCTCGTCAATACGCTTGGCCAGGTCGTCGCCGACCTGTGTCTCCAAGGCCTTGAGGTTTCCGTCCAGCTGCTCCATGGTGCGCGGCCCAATGATGGTCGAGGTCACCGCGGGGCTCCGCAGCGTGAACGCCAAGGCCAGGATCGGAAGCGGCACGTGCGCCTCGCGAGCCAGCGCCACAAGCGCCTCGACCACATCGAGTCGCCTCTCGAACCGGGTGTCCGAGGTCTCGCCTACCCAGTTGGCGGCGCGCGGGCTGTCCTTGGGGTTGGGCGTGCCCTTGCGGTACTTGCCCGTCAGCCAGCCGCCCTCCAGGGGGCTCCAGACAATGTTGGCAATCCCGAAGCGCTGGGACATTGGGAAGTGCTCGGCTTCCATCGTGCGCCGCAGCATGCTGTAGGGCGGCTGGAGCGAGACGAACTTTTCAAAGCCACGCCGTTCGCTGATCCAAAGCGTCTCGACGAATTCCCAGGCCGGTAGCACGCGCTGGCCGGGAACCTCGTGGTGGTTGGTCGAGGCGCCCAGGTAGCGCACCTTGCCCTGCCTCACGAGGTCGCTCAGCGTCGAGAGCGTCTCCTCCCAAGGCGTGCTCGGATCGGGCCTGTGGATTTGGTAAAGATCGATGACGTCGGTTCCGAGGCGTCTCAGGCTGGCCTCGACCTGCTCTTGGATGGTCTTTCTCGAAAGCCCGCGCTGGTTGGGTCCCGGCCCCATCGAGCCCCAGACCTTGGTCGCGAGGACCACCTCGTCGCGCCGGCCCGCGATGGCCCGCCCCACGATCTCCTCGGACTCGCCCTCGGAGTAGATGTTGGCCGTGTCGATGAAGTTGATCCCGGAGTCCAGCGCGCGCCGGATGATGCGAATCGACTCGTCGGCGTCGCGATTGCCCCAGGCGCCGAACATCATGGTCCCCAGGCACAGCGGCGAGACCTTGACCCCGGCCCGCCCCAGATTGCGATATTCCATGCGGAGCCCCTTCCGCGCCGCCAAGGCACGCCCCGGCCGACGCGGGGTGGATTGTAGAGGGCGCGGAGATGCCTGTGCTCCGAAGGCAGCCCTAACCCAGAATTGCGATTCCAAGAATCCCCGCGAAGATCAGCGCGGCGCCCAACGTGCGCCTTCCGCCCATGCCTTCGCCGAGGCCGCCCCAACCGAGCAGCGCGGCGAAGACCACGCTGACCTCGCGCAGCGCGCCGACGTAGCTCACGCGGGTCAGCGTGTTGGCGGTCAGGACCAGGAGGTAGGCGACGATCATGGCGATTCCAACCCCGAGGATCGAAAACGGCCGTTCCTTGCACTCTTGAACGATCGCGGAACTTCCGTCCAGGTGGAGGACGATGGGGGCCATGAACAGCGCGGACAGCGCCAGCACCACGATCGTGTAGTCGAGCGGCGCGGCGATGCGCACGGCGGCCCCGTCCAGCGTCGAGTAGATCGAGATGCACAGGGCCGCTCCCAAAATCGTGAGCCAATCGCGGATGGGAAGGTTGCGCCCCAAGCGTCTCCATTCGGCAAGCCTTGGCGCGGATACCAGCACGACGCCCAACACGATCAGAGAGAGGCCGCCCAACGCGAACGGGCGCGGCGGCTCGCCGAGAAAAAGCGCCGCCCACACCTGCAGAAACACAGGAGCGGCGCCTCGCGCGACCGGGTACACGAGCGCGAAGTCCGCGCGGCCGTAGGCCCGGGTCAGAAGGAGGAAGTAGACGGCCTCCAGGATCGCGCTTGGGACCGCGAACAAGAGAACGCGCGACGGAAACGGGCTGTGGGACAGGAACGGAACCGGGAGAAACAGCGCGGACCCGGCCGCGAGCGCGCAGAACGCGAAGGGATGGCGCCGCTCGGCACGCTTGACGACCAGGTGATATCCGGCGTGGAGAAGGGCCGCGGACAGGATGAGCGCAAGCGGAAAGAGAGGCATGACAAGGCTTCGGTCGAACTACGGACCGGACCGTTCCCCGGTCGCGCGCCGGGAGAGCGCCGCGAGGCTCACCAGCTCGCGTCTTTCGGGTGTGTCGATATAGAGCCAGCCCGTTCGATTGGGAAAGTGCCGCCTGAGCACCTCGCGGGCCCCCGCGAGCGTAGGATCGTCGTCCGCGAGCCAAAGGTAGAGGATGGACGCGTCGTAGCCCGGCGGATTGTGCGGCGGAAAGAACGCCCAAGTCCTCTGCCGGAACTGGGGAACGAGGCCGCGATGAAATACCACGGCGTTGCGGACGTCTTGCGCATCGAGGAGCCTTGGCAACGCCAGGCGCGCCTCCACGGCTTTTCGGAGATTGGAGAGCCGCACGGGCAGGAACATCGCGAGGTTCAGAGCGGTTCCGGAAAGCACCACCGCGACGATGGCCGCGCCGAAAGCGGGTTTCTTGCGATCCGCCCATTGGCAAAGCGTCTTGACGCCACCGGCCGCGAGCACGCACAGAATTGGAACGGCTTCGAGCACGTAGAGGGAGCCGGTCAGGCCGACGCCGGTCTTGGGTGAGGCCAGTCGGTAGAGACCGTCCGCCGCCAGCATCGCCCAAAGCAGCCGGGTCTTCTCTCCCTTTGCAAAGAGGCAGAGCGCGAGCGCGAACGGCCACCCCAGGAACCATCCATGGAGCCTCAAGAGAGAACCCGCGACCGAAAACGCCATGTCGGCCAGGCGGCCCCCGAAGAGCAGCAGCGTGCCCTTGGCCGCCCCAGCCTCCGGAATGTGGTAGGCCTGATATCCCGCCGAGAACGCGTTTCCCGACTGAAGCTGATTGACTAGGAGGAACAGCGCGGCAAAGGCGATGAGCGGCGTGAGGAACGCGGGCCAGACTCCGGGATCCGGACGAGGGGTCTCGCGGGTGCGGGCTTGGGAGGTGCGTTTGTGAAGCCTCATGGCGATCGCGCCGATCGCGACCATCGCAAACAGCGCGGACGGCAGCGGCCGCGCCAGCACCGCGAACCCGAACGCCGCGCCCGCCGCCAGAAGCCAGGGCACGGCTCGCCCGGCCTCAGCTTCGAAGAGCGCGAGGATTCCCAGCGTGAGGAAGAGAGCGGCCGTGGGCTGGGACAAGAACGTCGCGCCGGTCAGGAGAAGCGTCGGCGATGTGCAGGCGAAGAAGGCGGCTGCGGCCGCCGCCGGGCGGCTCTCGTAAACGCGCCACGAAAGGCGATAAACGGCGGCGGCGAGGAGAGCGGTGAGGACGGCGCCCACAAATCGCTCGGCGCCAAGGGCCTGTCCAACCGCGAGGAGCACCGCATGCCCAATTGGATATTTTCCGTAGCGAACGTTTTCGTTCAGAACGACAAACAGCTCCCGGAAATAAGCGAGATCGCGCCCCGGTGACGGCGCGACCACGGAGCCCGACCGGAGCGTCTGCGCCATGAAGCGGTAGGTGTTTTCGTCGTCGGTGAGAACCGTGTCCTCGAGGACCAGGCGCGCGACCGAAGCGGAGCCGAGCAGCGCGAGAAGCGAGGCACCGGCGACGAGGAGGCGGGGCCTTCGGGCTAGCGCGCGCAGTCGAGACAGAAGACGGGACGCGACTCCCGAGGCAAAGAACGCCCAAGCCAAGAGCCCAAGAGCGGCGAGGCCAAAGAACGTGAAGAGGCACAGCTCGGACAGCTCTTCGGCGGGAATGTGGTACATCGAGTTCCCAAGCGGAGCCCAATAGCTGGAATAGAACTCGCTTCCCAGAACGCGATAGGAGAGGACACAGAGAGCGGAAAGGAGGACGCCGAAGAGCGCGAGAAGGCGCGGCCGGAGCGGACCCGGGAGTGAGGGCGAGTTGGGCACGGTGGGGATGATAGCGACAGGCGATGGCGGGGTTCAGGGCGCGGCCGATGGGGGCCGTGCTTCGATGCTATGTGGTGCCCTCACCCTAACCCTCTCCCGGCCCCGCGGGAGAGGGGCCAGAGTTTGGCTTGGTCCGCGGATTTCCCGTTTTCGGCGGCGTCCGAATCGCGGGGCCGTGGCTTGCCGAACTGTGCAAGGCATGCCCAAGTCAGAACGCGGTTCCAACCCGAACCGTACAACCGCGTGCCCAAGCCGACCGGAGTCCCCTCTCCCGCGAGAGCGGTAGAGGTTAGGGTGAGGGCCAACCTCCCCAATTCGACCGACTCGCGCCTCGTTATCTCTCCAACGCCGACGCCAGATCCGCGATCAAGTCCTCCGGATGCTCCAACCCAATCGACATCCGGATCAGGTCTTGCGGCGTGGTGCTTCCGGGTCCGTCGCTCGAGGCCCGGTGCTCGATCAGGCTCTCGACGCCGCCCAACGAGGTCGCCCGTGTAAACAGCTTGGCCCTTGCCACAACGCCCAACGCCGCCTCGCGGCCCTCGCGCATCTGGAACGACACCATGCCGCCGAAGGCCTTCATCTGCCGCCGCGCCACCTCGTGTCCGGGATGCGTTGGAAGGCCCGGATAGTGCACCACCGCGACGCGCGGATGCCCGGCGAGCGCGCTCGCGACGGCCATGGCATTCGCCGCGTGGGCCGCGACGCGGCACGGCAGACTGCGCAGCCCGCGCATCACAAGCCACGAGTTGAAGGGCGACGCCACGGCTCCCAGGATGTGTCGCACATGCAGGGTGGCTTCGAACAGCCGATCCCTTCGCGCGAAGATCAGCGCGCCGCCCTGCACATCGCTGTGCCCGCCGAAGTACTTTGTCGACGAGTGCATCACCACGTCGGCGCCCAAGTCGAGCGGCCGCTGCAGCACGGGCGTCGCGAACGTGTTGTCGACCACGCTGAGCGCGCCGGCGGCCCGCGCGGTTCGAATCGCCTCGGCCAAATCGGTGATTTTGAGGAGCGGGTTCGAAGGCGTTTCGAGCCATACGACGCGGGTCTCGAGCCGCAACGCGTCGGTGACGGCACCGGGCCGCGCGAGGTCCACAAAGCTCGAAGTCACGCCCCACTTGGGCAAGAACTCCATCGCGGCAACGCGAAGGCCGAAGTACAGGTCGTCCGGAAAGATCACGTGAGAGCCGGGCTCGAGTGTCTGCAACAGCCCCACGCAGGCGGCCATTCCCGAGCCGAACGCCAACGCCGCCTCGCCTCCCTCCAGCGCCGCGAGAGCCGCTTCCAGCTGCGCTTGCGTTGGGTTCGACTCGCGAATATACGTGTGTCCCCCCAGCGGCACGCCCTCCGGGTTGCGGGCGAACGTCGTGGAGAGATGGATGGGAGGCGCTACGGCTCCGGTCTCGTCGACCTCGGCGCCGGCATGAACGGCGGTGGTTTCGAGCTTCATGGCGCGAGAATAGCCGAGCGAAGCGGCGTCGGGCGTGCTTGAGGCATGTGCGTCGACCAAGGCCCGAAATCGAGCGGCCGTCAACGCCCCGACGCGGAGCGCTCGCCGTTCACCTGATCCCTATCGATGCCAACAAGCATCTCGGACGAAAGCGTCCCCTCGTAGACCTTCACAACCGGTCCGGTGATCCGAACCTCGAAGTCGTCGTGCATCTCGACAAGGAGCGCCCCGCCCGGCATGTGCACGGTAACGGTCGCGTCGCAGAGACCCAAACGGTGCGCCACGGCCGCTGCCGCGGACCCGCCGCTGCCCGAGGCGAGCGTGTACCCGGCGCCGCGCTCCCAGATCTCCGCGCGGACATTCGCGCGATCGAGGACCTCGACAAACTCCACGTTGGTGCGGTTGGGAAACGAGGGGTGAACCTCGACAAGAGGCCCAAGCGCGCGCGTCTCGCCCTCCGAAACGCGGGTGCGAACGAACACGCAATGGGGATTGCCAAGGTTCACGCCGGTGAATTCGAGGTCGTGGCCGCCGACCAACAAGCTTTCATGGACCGCCTCGCGTGGGGCGCCGATGAGCGGGATCGACGCGCTGTCGAAGCGCGCGCGCCCCATCTCAACCGAGACGGACCGGCCCCCGCCCTTCACCACGCATCGCGCAACCCCTCCCAATGTCGCAACCTCGAACGGCTCTTCGGAGACAAGGCCCCGATCCCAGAGATACCGCGAAAAGATGCGCAAGCCGTTGCCGCTCTTTTCGGCCTCGCCGCCGTCGGGGTTGAAGATGCGAAGGCCGAAGCGCGCCGTGCCTGTGTGCGACGCGGAGACGAGGATGCCATCGGAGCCGATGCCAAGGTGGCGATCGCAGAGCCGGCGGATCGCGGCGGGAGTGAGGTAGGGCGCGATGGCGGCGGCCTCGACGACGAGGTAATCGTTGCCGAGGGCGTGGTATTTGGCGAATTGCATGGGAATCTCTGGCCTCGGTGCCTGGCTCTGGTCAATCGGCACGATGTTCACGATGGCGTTTCACCCCCGCCGTGTCGCGGGCCATAGGGGCATAGCTGATGAAGCAGAGATGACCTCTGGAAGATGTCTCGAAGACGAGGATTTGGGGGGCCGAATTCCGAACCCCGTAGGGGCGGGCCCCCGTGCCCGCCCCGGTTGCCGTTGCGCGGCCGGCACCAAAACAAGGGAG
>WBZQ01002425.1_pt1 | contig 11961 bp, 10 predicted proteins | sample 5204251 | NCBI WGS metagenome assembly WBZQ01 (sample SAMN12412402, study PRJNA552823) | activated sludge metagenome | isolation source: activated sludge from nitrification reactor of wastewater treatment plant... | place: USA: Virginia | collected 2017-09 | reverse complement strand
TCAACAATTTGCATCACTCGCATCCCTTTCCGGTACAGACGAATAACTTGTTTGCGTCTCTCGTGCAGTACTTCTCGCGACTGCTTGCGGGCGTCTTCTTTTTCCATGGCCAATATGACACATTTCGTCCCTTAAAGTTCGCGGATAATTCGTTCCGTGTCAATAATCAAGTCGTCCGATACAATCGACCGGAAAAACCGCAAGGTTCCTTTCTGATCACATCACATCTTAGGCAGACTCTGCATAACTCGCATTTGTCATTCCGAGCGCAGAGAGAAATACTTAATAATCAATGCAATAGATTTCTCGTTCTGGCTCGAAATGACACTTGTTAAGGGTTTCCTTAGAAAAGTGAATTTTTGCAAAGATAAATGAGCGGCAAAGCAGTCTATGCATAAAACAAATTCACTTTAACCGCTGAAAAACGATCTGCGTTGCCGTTACGGGGTAAAAAGACAGACTCAAAATGCGCATTTATTATGTATAAACCGCGCTCTTTCGTCCGTTTTTGCCTGGTTCCGGTTGCCTCAAGAACGTTTTTCAACGGCCTCTCAGGCGGCGAAGCCGTGCCGCGATTACCAACAAACCAGCAATCAGCAAAGCATAGGTGGCGGGCTCGGGAATGATTTGGATCATTTGTTGCGCGAGCAGGGTGTGGCCGATGGAAGTGGGATGTATGCCATCCCAGAATAAATAAGTTGAAGGATCACATGCCAGTACGGCGCCGCAGGCATCCGTTGCATTGATTAAATCGTATTGGGCGGGATTCATCACCGCATCGGTGATTAAGCCAAAATCATCGAAAATGGTTACGCCACGTTCACCAGACATGCGCTCCGTTAGTGCGCTATTCATCGTTATCGCCAACTGTTCCGCCAGCAGGGAAGCTTGCGATCCTTGGTCTATAATTGCCGGGGATAAGCCGATGTTGGGCACGTTCCAGACTACGATGCGTTCTGCACCTGCTGCCTGCAGTTGGTCGACCAGGATTCCGGCTGCGCTCGCGTATTGCGTTGTGGTGGTTTCAATCACTGTTTCGGGGTCGCCACCCGCTACAATCGCCGCTAACGCATCGCGCGCATCGTTACCACCGCTTTGCAAGATGTATAGCCCATCTTGCGGCGCGATACCGCCGGAAGCATTCAAAAACAATCCGACTTGAGCGAGCAGGCTGGGCGATAGATTTTGGCCATCCACACCGGTGCGCGCTCCACCAAAGGCGAAATTGCCACCGCCCGCGAGCGCGGGTTCCGCGAAAGGCGTCAATCCGATGTCACTGGCAAATGTTTTTGCCCAGACGTCGTCATCCGTAAATTGTCCGGATGCGTAGGGTTTACTGGGAATGTAATCATTGCCGGTAATCACTTGATCCGGATCGGTGCCTATGGCTAGCGCTACGTTTCCTGCATCGGAGAGGCTGTCGCCGAAGAAATACAGGCTTGAAAAATTGTGTGCGGATGCTCCTACGGCCAATCCAGTTAAAATCACTGCAACAACAAGTTTGCCAAAGTAATTCATGAGAAATCTCCAGGGATAGCTGTTTGTAAATACATTGATACAGAATCGCGCTTTATCGTATCATAAGCCCCCTGGAAACTTCTGTGATTCGTAGAAATCAACCTTCTGATTCATAAACTTTTATCCTGCCACCATCCAAAATTTATGAAAAAAATATCGCTATTGCCGGGGTTGCTAGCTGTTTTATTGGCGCTGTTATCCCAATCCGCTTTGAGCCAGCAAGTAAGGAATTTTCCAGTCGATAGCAAACTGGGTAATCTGACGGCGGTTTCCTTTCCGGTTTTCACCATCAATGGCGTGCAGTATCAAATGGGTGCAGGTGGACAAATTCGCGGCACCGATAATATGATCATTCTGCCAAGCACGGCAAACTACAAAGGATACATCCGTTATCAGTTGGATATCATGGGCAATCTGCATCGTGTCTGGATTTTGACTCCGGACGAAGTCACGGCAGCGGAGCGGGAAGGACATAAGATACCCAAACGTTTTTTCTTTTTCTAAAATACTGCAAAAAATTTGTGAATAATAAGCTTTATATTAAAACCTTTGGTTGCCAGATGAACGAGTACGACTCGGAGAAAATGGCCGATGTACTGCATGCGGCTTATGGCATGGAACCCACTGACGATCCGGCGCAAGCCGACATTATTTTGTTTAATACTTGCTCGGTGCGCGAAAAAGCACAGGAAAAGGTATTTCACGATCTCGGACGCGTGCGGCATTTGAAAGAAAATAATCCCAATTTATTGATTGGCGTCGGCGGTTGCGTTGCCAGCCAGGAAGGCAAAGCCATTGTCAGCCGCGCGCCGTTTGTCGATGTGGTATTTGGGCCGCAAACCTTGCACCGGCTGCCGCAACTCATCGAAACCCGCAAAGCGACCGGCCGCTCTCAAGTAGATATCTCATTCCCTGAAATAGAAAAATTCGATCATTTGCCGCCCGCCCGTACTGAAGGCGTTACCGCGTTTGTTTCGATCATGGAAGGATGCAGCAAATATTGCAGTTTTTGCGTGGTGCCGTACACACGCGGCGAAGAAGTTTCACGTCCGCTGGATGATGTGCTCACAGAAATCGCCATTCTGGCCGATCAGGGCATTAAGGAAATCACGCTGTTGGGGCAGAATGTCAATGCTTATTTAGGTGTGATGCACGATGGTGAGATTGCCGATTTTGCATTGCTGCTGGAATACTTGCACGAAATACCCGGAATTGAGCGTATCCGTTATACCACTTCGCATCCCAAGGAATTCACCACGCGTTTGATTCAGGCTTATAGTCAATTACCCCGATTAGTCAACCATTTGCATTTGCCCGTGCAATCTGGATCCGACAAGGTATTGGCGGCAATGAAACGCGGCTATAGCGTGTTGGAATACAAGTCAATCATTCGTAAATTGCGCGCCTTCCGCCCGGATATTTCATTGTCTTCTGATTTTATTGTCGGTTTCCCTGGAGAAACTGAGGCCGATTTCGAGGCAACGATGAAACTGATCGAAGATTTGAATTTTGATGAATCTTACAGCTTTGTCTATAGCCCGCGCCCTGGTACCCCTGCCGCTGATTTGCCCGATGATACGCCGGCAGAAGTGAAACTGGAAAGATTGCAACGCTTGCAAGCGCAAATTAATCAGCAAGCCCGGAAAATCAGCCAGCAAATGGTTGGGTCGATTCAGCGCGTGTTACTGGAAGGCGTATCCAAGAAAAATGCCGACGAATTTTTTGGCCGCACCGATAATAACCGCGTCGTGAATTTAGCGTGCACCCCTGATTTGGTCGGTAGTTTTATCAATGTCCACATTACGGAAGCGCGATCTCATACGCTGCGCGGTGAAATTTTGCCTGAATAAAATACACAGATTTACTTGCAAAGTATCTCAACCGCTGAGAGAATCCAATTTATCGTAACCGCATCACCTGACATTGAAACCTAAACCCATCGAAATTTCCTTTACCCCGGCCGATAACCAGCGATTGGCTAATCTGTGTGGCACCTTGGATGAAAATCTGAAGCAAGTTGAAACAGCACTCGATGTTGCTATTTCCCGGCGCGGCGAGCATTTCAGTGTCGCAGGAAAATCCGATCAAACCAGGCTGGCCGCGCAAGTATTGCGCAATTTTTATAACCAGTCGCAAAAACATCTCAGCCTGGAACACATTCAGCTCGGCTTGATTGAAGCTTTAAACCCGCAATATCAGATTAATGCGGACGATAATGATGATGCTACTGAAACGGTTGAGCAGCCAGCGGCACCTACACTGTTGACACGCCGCAGCAATCTTTACGGCCGTACCCCGCGTCAAACGCAATATCTGCAGCAAATTCAGGAACACGACATCACATTTGCCATTGGCCCCGCCGGTACCGGCAAAACTTATCTGGCAGTGGCTAGTGCGGTAGATGCATTGGAACGCGGTTTGGTTTCGCGCTTGATTTTGGTTCGTCCGGCAGTCGAAGCGGGAGAGCGGCTGGGATTCCTACCCGGCGATATGACCCAGAAAGTTGACCCTTATTTACGCCCTCTTTATGACGCGTTATATGATTTAATGGGATTTGACAAAACCAGCAAACAATTTGAACGCAATACCATTGAAATCGCACCATTGGCTTTTATGCGCGGACGTACATTGAATCAGTCATTTATCATTCTGGACGAAGCACAAAACACGACTCCGGAACAGATGAAAATGTTTTTAACCCGTATTGGCCTAGGCTCAAAAGCCGTCATTACCGGTGATATCACGCAGATTGATTTGCCCAAACATCAAAAGAGCGGATTGACGGACGCCAAGGAAGTGCTTAAAAACATACGCGGCATTGCATTTACTCATTTTCTATCCGACGATGTGGTCAGGCACCCACTTGTGCAACGCATTGTCAACGCCTATGAGAAACATGACAAACGCGCACAGGATGCTGACAGTAATTGATGGATAAAACATTCAAACTAATCGTGCAATATGTTAACAGCAGTACCGATGTACCGACACGGCCGCAATTCCGCCGTTGGGTTAAAGCCGCACTGATGCAGGAAGCTGAGATTGTTTTGCGATTGGTGGATGAAATAGAAGGGCGTGAACTAAACCAGCAATTTCGTCATAAAAATTACGCCACTAACGTGCTAACCTTTGTTTATGATGATATGCAGCCATTGACAGGCGATATTGTGCTATGCGCACCGGTTGTCTGCAAAGAAGCGCAGCAGCAGAACAAACCCTTACTGGCGCACTACGCGCATCTTACCGTTCACGGCATTTTACATTTGCAAGGCTATGATCACATCGACGAGGCGGAAGCCGCTGAAATGGAACAAATGGAAACAAACATATTGGCGCGGCTCGGTTACGCTGATCCCTATTTAAACCGTGACGAAACAATTGCACCGTAATAGCTTGATGATAACAACCCTTACCAAGCCGGCCGGCGCAAAATGTGTAACGTATTTTTCTTTGAAATTATCGAAATTATTTATCTACTATGGATGATCCATCACCTAAGAGCGGCTGGTTAGAACGGTTAAGCACTATGCTGATCCGTAAACCGGAAGACCGCGAACAATTAATCACTTTGTTACATTCCGCCTTTGAGCGCAACTTACTCGACTCAGATGCACTCAGCATGATCGAAGGTGTCATGCAGGTATCAGAAATGCAGGCACGCGATATCATGGTGCCACGCTCACAAATGGATGTCGTCGACATCAGCGAAAAACCTGAGAAATTCATTCCGTTTGTCATTGAAGCTGCGCACTCCCGTTTTCCAGTAATTGCCGGCAGTGAAGACGACATTATCGGTATTTTGTTAGCAAAGGATTTGCTGCGTTATTATGCCGATCCGGAAGACTTCAACGTCCGCGACATGCTGCGCCCAGCCATCTTCATTCCCGAATCCAAGCGACTCAATGTGCTGCTTAAGGATTTTCGTAGCAATCGCAACCACATGGCTATTGTCGTCAATGAATACGGCGGTGTAGCGGGCCTGGTAACAATCGAAGACGTACTGGAACAGATTGTTGGAGATATTGAGGATGAATATGATTTTGATGAGGAAGAAGCCAATATCGTCATGGAATCCGAAGGCATCTACCGTGTTAAGGCCATTACCGAGATTGCCAGCTTCAATGAAGAACTCGGTGCCAATTTTGCTGATGAGGATTACGATACCATCGGCGGTTTAGTACTCAATAAATTTGGCCGCCTGCCACAACGCGACGAATCGGTGATTATTGACCAATTCAAATTTATCGTACAACGCGCTGATAGCCGGAGATTGTATATGCTCAGGGTTGAAAAGCTTACTTCCTAAACGTTCGATTCATCCGCTTGCTGCACGCCAGCAATCGCATTTCTACTTCGGCACATGCCTAAAATTACCACCCGCACCTACGATTCACAAACTTTCCAAACTTTGAGTGAATGCGGTTTATCGCCCGTATTAGCACGAATTTATGCGGCGCGTGGTATTGCCCATGCCGGTCAACTCGAGACAGAACTCGCAAGCTTGATTCCGTTCGATCAGCTTAAAAATATCCATCTAATGGCAGCGTTACTTGCCGATGCCATCGCAGCAAAAAACCGCTTGCTGATCATCGCTGATTATGACTCCGATGGCGCAACAGCCTGCGCAGTGGCACTACGCATTTTGCGCAAATTCGGGGCAATCGTTGATTACCTGGTACCTAACCGGTTTGAATTCGGCTACGGTCTGACCCCGGAAATCGTACAACTGGCGCATACCACCAAACAACCTGATATCCTCATTACTGTCGATAACGGTATCGCCAGCGTGGATGGCGTCGCAGAAGCAAAGCGTCTCGGCATGCAGGTTCTGATTACTGATCATCATTTGCCAGGGGATACCTTACCCGATGCAACCGCCATCATTAATCCGAATCAGCCGGGTTGTCCCTTTCCCAGCAAAAGTATTGCCGGTGTAGGCGTGATTTTTTATCTGATGCTGGCACTGCGTGCTGAATTGCGGCAGCGTGGCGCTTTTACAAATACGGAACAGGCGCCCAATCTCGCCAGTTTCCTTGATCTGGTGGCATTGGGAACGGTTGCCGACGTCGTCAGACTGGACAGCAACAATCGCATCCTGGTGCAACAAGGTTTGCAGCGCATCCGTAAAGGACGATGCTGTGCGGGTATTCATGCATTGTTACAAATCGCACGGCGGGATTATCAACAAATTTCCACCTATGAACTTGGCTTTATCTTGGGGCCGCGATTAAATGCCGCCGGGCGCTTAGATGACATGTCGCTAGGTATCGAATGCCTGATAACCGATGATGAGGCATATGCGGCACAATGCGCCCAACAACTCGATGAACTTAACCGCCAGCGGCGCGAAATCGAAGCCACCATGCAAGAAGATGCCATGTTGAAACTCGACAATATGCTAGAAACCCAGCAACCGGAAATTCAGCAAGCCTACAGCATTTGCCTGTTTGATCAAAGCTGGCATCAAGGCGTTATCGGGATCCTCGCCTCTCGTATCAAAGACAAATACCATCGCCCGGTAATCATTTTCGCATCCGGCAATAGTGATGAGCTGAAAGGCTCGGGGCGATCGATCAATGGTTTTCATCTGCGCGATGCACTGGATCTGGTTGCCAAACGTCATCCGCAATTGATCCTAAAATTCGGTGGCCATGCTGCCGCAGCGGGATTGACGATTCATGCGCATCTTTTTACAAAATTTTGCGAAGCTTTTGAAGAAGTTGCACAAACTTTGATGACCCCCGCTGATTTAACGCGCGTCATTGAAACCGACGGTGATCTGGATTTGTCTGAAATCAATATGGAATTAGCAGAATTTCTTGACCGCCAAGTATGGGGACAAGGATTTCCGCAACCGACATTCACTGCACGCTTTTTTGTAGAAAGTCAGCGCATCGTGGGTGAAAAACATCTCAAGCTGAAATTAAGAAAAATGGATAGTACAGTCCAAGATCAACCCATGCAAAAATCTGCCATGATTTACGATGGCATATTATTTTTTTATCAAGAGCTGCTGCCAGAACGTATTGACGCTGTATATCGCCTGCAGGTCAATGAATTTAATGGCAAAACATCTTTACAATTCCTGCTTGAACATTGGTCACATGCAGATCATCCAGTAATCAACGATGCCTACTGAATTTACTTTCAATGGAGAGCTAGCCGTACTCTCCCATTTTCTAACCAGCCTGGCCATTGGCTTGCTGATCGGATTGGAACGCGAACGCAGCCCCGGTTCCCGCGCGGGATTGAGAACGTTTGGCTTGGTCGCGTTATTTGGCACATTGGCCGCCATGCTATCGGAAAAAGCCACGCCTTGGTTATTGCTCGGTGGATTGTTGATCGTTGGGTTGATGACAGTCGCCGCATATTCCCGCGTCAAAGATGATAGCGCCGATCCAGGTACTACCACGGTAATAGCGATACTTATCTGTTATGGATTAGGCGCAGCCGTCTGGTATGACAATGAAAAGCTGGCCATCATGCTGGCGATTATCACTACGGTATTGTTGTACTTCAAAACAGAACTGCACGGTATCACCGAAAAATTGAGCCGGCGCGACTTGATTTCCATTCTGCAATTTGCCGTGCTGACGTTTATTATCCTGCCGATACTGCCGGATCATGACTTCGGACCTTATCAAGCCATCAACCCCCATCAAATCTGGTTGATGGTCGTTCTAATCTCCGGCGTCAGCTTGGCAGGCTATGTCGCATTGCAATTGATCGGCCGCCATCATGGCGCGGTATTGGGATTATTCGGCGGCTTGGTATCCAGTACCGCCACCACATTGGTGTATGCCCGCCGCAGTGTTGAGGATCAAAGCTTCGTATCACTCGCCGTGGTGGTCATTCTGATTGCTAATCTCACGGTATTGATCCGCCTGGCCATCGTCAGCGCAGTGGCTTCTTCAGCCATTTTGCCGCTATTGCTGCCTGTGCTAGGCAGCGGCTTTGTGCTCGGAGCTGCCGTTACGGCCTATTGGTGGCGTCAACTCAATCACCACAATGAGATCTCCATGCCGGAAATCAAAAATCCCACTGAAATCCGCACGGCAGCTACTTTTGGAGTGATTTACGGTATTGTTTTGTTTCTGTCATCATGGTTATCGGATGTTGCCGGCAGCAGCGGTTTGTATGGCGTTGCGCTTATTTCCGGCTTGACCGACGTCGACGCTATTACCCTATCGAGCCTACGTTTGTATGAAACGGGTAAATTGCAAGCCAACGAAACAGTAATCGCCATTTCGCTCGGCATATTGTCCAATATTGCCTTCAAACTCGGCCTTGTTTGCTTCATCGGCAGCGGACTACTCGCCAGACAATGTATCTCTGGCATGCTAGCCACTGCAGTGGGAATTGGCTTAGCGCTGCTGCTGTTGGTTTGACCTGTACTAATCGCAGTCGACTAAGCAGCATAGTGTCAAAAACCTCCACCCGAAGCCAAGTCGAACTGTTGCGTTTGATCAGTTTGTTTTTACAGGCATAAAAGGCCGTTTCACCTAGCGAAAAGATTGCGCATTATCGATTTGCGAATCTTTATTGATGAGGAAACAGTCTGTTTCAACCTCTTCAATCAAAATATTCGCAGGAATACCAAGCCCTCTGTGAAGCCGGCGAATCATCGCAAGCGATAATGGCCGTTTACGCGATAGCACTTCCGACACCTTGGAGCTGGATCCAATATATGGAATCAGGTCTTTGCGACTGAGTTGCATCTGATCCATCCTAAACACAATTGATTCAACCGGATCGGCCTTAGCAGACGGTACAATTTGACGTTCGTAGGCTTCAATCACCAAGGCCAGTAATTCCAATTCATTTTCTTCATCTGTGCCAGGTTCCGGATTTCCTAACATCAGCACTGATAATCGTGCCATAGCAGCTTCATAATCCTCCTTACGCTTGATAATCTTCACATCCATAGCATTCTCCATCGGTTATTTCACTGCTTGCTAATTCAAAATTTCTTTTTACTATATTCAGCATGCGTCCCAATCCATTCGACGATTATTATCCTATTTTGGTATCTCACCTTCACAACTAGGCGGTACGAATTTCCCTTAATATTAAATATGATCCTGTTATCGGGTAGAAAATCCGCACTGGGATATCGACGTTTAATATCTTGCGGAGTCTCCCAATTTTCTTGTTCCACTTCCATCCGCCATGCATCCAATTGCCCACGGGAGTTCGCATGTTCATTTTTAAATGCTTCAAGAAGCAGCAACCCCAGAATTCGCATAAATAAAGATATATTCTGATGAAAACAAGAATAAGGATTGTATTTCCCATTTTGGGAAATATCAATGGCGATATTTTCTATGAAAAAATAACAAATGGACGCATAAAATACGACAACATTGTCACAAGCTGCGACCAACTAAGCAGCATATTCCCTAAAACCGCTTTTACTAAAACTGTGGAGTGCTCAGTCCATACTTGTAACAATGGATAAATCATTTGATAATCGATTGCAATCATAAATTTCAACAATAAATCTTCACACTTTTGGGAGGCTCAGTTCAAGAATGGCAGATCCAATTTTTACGTTAACTACTCTTAATCCATTTGGTTTGAGGAATGTAGGATTTTATGCCAATCCTATCTTTGCTGATATAGATGGCGATGATGACCTGGACGCTTTCGTAGGCGAATACGATAGCGGCATGGTGCTTTTCTGGAATAATGGTACCAGAAATATGCCGGAATTTGGTTTTCCTATTTCAAACCCATTTGGATTAGGTATCGTGCGCGAGTACGCTCACCCGTCATTAGTTGATATAGATGGCGATGGTGATCTGGACTTATTTATAGGTAGAGGTGGCTATTATCATGCAGGAGAAAAGTTTTTCTTTGAAAACACAGGCACATCGGCTATTCCAGAATTTGCTGCACCGATCATTAACCCATTTGGCCTAGATTACGATGGCTACCGTGCCAGCCCAACCTTTGTTGATATCGACGATGATGGCGATCAAGATGCCTTCGTGGGTGAAGCGGATGGCAATACATTATTTTTTAGAAATACCGGCACCGCCAATAATCCAGCATTTGCTGCGGCCAGTACCAATCCGTTTGGATTAATCGATGTAGGATACGATGCTAATCCCACCTTCGTAGATATCGATGGTGATGGCGATCAAGATGCCTTCGTGGGCAAAGAGGATGGTAGCACATTGTTTTTTAGAAATACGGGGGCAGCTAATAACCCGGTATTTGCTGCTGCCGGTACTAATCCATTTGGACTGATTGACATAGGTTTAGAATCCAGTCCCAGCTTTGCAGATATCGATAACGATGGTGATCAGGATGCTTTTGTGGGTGAAAGAGGCGGCAATATCATTTTTTTCGTGAATAACGGTTTATTACTAACAAGTACAGCAGGAAATGATGTTTTAACCGGCACGCCCTCTTTGAATGATTCCGCTACGTATGCAAATGCCACGGCTGGAATTACTGTTTCTTTACTGATCAACACACAGCAAAACACAATTGGCGCTGGTCGGGACACCCTAGTGGATATCGAAAATCTGGTCGGTAGCAACTTCAACGATGATTTGACAGGCAATGCCGGGCATAACGTTCTCACGGGTAGAGCTGGCAATGATATCCTCAGAGGGTGGTCCGGTGCAGATACGATGATTGGCGGATTGGGTAACGACACTTATTTGGTTGAAAATGTCGGTGATATCGTAACGGAAAACTTGAACCAAGGCACAGATACCGTCAGCAGCCGATTGACTTACACATTACCCGCCAATGTAGAGAGACTTATCTTAACGGGCACATCGGCGATTAACGGCACAGGTAATGGTCTCGCTAATGTGATTACTGGTAACTCTGCTGCCAATCAGTTAAATGGCGGTTCCGGTAATGATACGCTCGACGGCGGACTCGGTAACAACCGCTTAACGGGTGGAAACGGTAACGATATTTTCAAATTCACTACCAAGAATCATGTGGACATCATCGCTGACTACAACGTCGCAAATGACACGATGCAGCTTGAGAATAGCATTTTCACAGCGTTAACAGCGACTGGCACGCTGCCTGCTGGGCAATTTAGAATCGGGGCTCAGGCTGTGGATGCCAATGATTTCATCATCTATAACAACACGACAGGAGCACTGTTATATGATGCAAATGGCAATGGCGCGGGTGCTGCGGTGCAGATTGCTACGCTGAGTGCTGGTCTGGGTCTGACCAATGCAGATATTGTGGTGATTTAATCAGAAAAGTAAGCTGAGTATTAGTCAGGCTTTCTTAGGTCTTTTTGACTATAGAAATTACCTGATTGCAGCTACAATCTATCCATTAATCAGCAGCATCGCATTATTTAGCGCGTAGCCGGAATTCCGCCCCGGCTGCGAATACGCACCCTAGGCGGTTATTTGGAGTGTAATAATGTCATTTACTTGGAAGCGTACAATTCTGGTTGTT
>WBZQ01002111.1_pt1 | contig 11962 bp, 13 predicted proteins | sample 5204251 | NCBI WGS metagenome assembly WBZQ01 (sample SAMN12412402, study PRJNA552823) | activated sludge metagenome | isolation source: activated sludge from nitrification reactor of wastewater treatment plant... | place: USA: Virginia | collected 2017-09 | reverse complement strand
GTCGGGTTCGGACTTGACAAGCCAGTAGTTCATGAGAAATTATGAATTATGAATTATGAATTATGGAGAGGTTGTCGCCTGGCATTTCAACAAAACCACTGCGAGTGCCTACCGCTACTGTCCACTGCTACTGCCAACTGCTACTTATTCGCCAACTGCCCGCAGGCCGCATCGATGTCCTTCCCGCGGCTGCGGCGTACGGTCACCGTCACGCCTTCCCGGGCCAGGTGGGCGGCGAAGGCATTGAGCCGGTTTTCGTCTGATTTTTCGAATATCGCCCCGTCGATGGGGTTGTATTCGATGATATTTACGCGCACGGGGAATTTGCGCCGGCAGAGTTGCACCAGCCGGGCGGCGTCTTCGGGGCCGTCGTTGAAGCGTTCGAAGGCGATGTATTCGTAGGAAATGCGGCTTTTTGTTTTCCGGTAGAAGTATTCCAGCGCCTCCATGAGGGCAGCGAGGTGGTTGGTTTCATTGATGGGCATGATCTCGTTGCGCTTGGCGTCGGCGGCGGCGTGCAGGCTGAGGGCCAGGTTGGAACGGAAGCCGTCGTCGGCCAGTTTGCGGATCATTTTGGCGATGCCGGCGGTGCTCACCGTGATGCGCCGCGCGGCCATACCCAGCCCCAGCGGCGGCGGCGCGGTCAGCCGGGCGATGCTTTCCAGCGTGTTGGCGTAGTTGAGGAGGGGCTCGCCCATGCCCATGTACACCACGTTGGTCAGCGTCCGGCCGAAGGCTTCGATGCACTGGCGGTTGACGCCGGCGACCTGGTCGAAGATTTCGGCGGGTTCGAGGTTGCGCTTGCGGCCCATGCGTCCGGTGGCACAAAACGCGCAGGTCAGGCTGCAACCTACCTGGGTACTCACGCAGACGGTGTAGCGCTCGTCTTCCGGTACGGGGATCAGCACGCTTTCGATCCGGTGCCCGTCCCAGGTCAGCCAGCGTGTTTTGACGGTGCCGTCGGCGCTGTGCTGCACCTTGTCTTCGAAAAGCGTATGCAGGGCAAAATTTTCCTTCAGACGGGTACGCAGGTCTTTGGACAGGTTGGTCATCGCGTCGAGGCTCGTGACGGACTTGGCCCACAGCCATTCGTAGAGTTGGCGGGCACGGAAGCGCGGCTCGTTCCAGTCAGCCAGCGTCGTTTCGAGTTCGGAGAGGGAAAGGCTGCGCAGGTCGCGTAGTTCAGTCGTGGTAATGGCCATGTAAGATTTAAAACAGCGGTCGGCCGGGTTGGTTCCGGCTGGCGGCACCGGCCGGGGGAAACGGAGATTGGCGGGGCAAAGGTCCGAAAAATAACAAAGCGAAGTACCCCGCCTGCGCGTTGCACTTCGCTTTGCCGTATCATAGCGACGGATGGTGTTTACCAGTTCACGTCGTCGTCGTCATTTTTTTTACGCGATTTTTTTTCGCCCTGTTCTTCGTCCTGTTCGTTGTTGTCTTCAAACTCTTCTTCCGGTTCGTCTGCTACGGTGCTGCTTTCATCGCGAAAGTCATCGTCTTCCATGTCGCGGTTTTGTGCTTCCCATTCGGCCTGACGGCGATCGAACTCTTCGTAGTCGAAGTCCGGCATCAGGTCTGTTTTCACATGGTTCACCACTTCATTCAGCGAAGCCACGAAGCGGTTGAAATCTTCTTTGTAGAGGAAGATCTTGTGCCGCTTGTACCCGTATCCGTCTTCCCGGCGGGTGCTTTCGGTGATGGTGATGAAGTAATCGTTGCCCCTGGTCTTCTTCACATCGAGGAAGTAAGTGCGGCGTTTGCCGGCGCGGACGCGCTTGGAAAACACGCTTTCCTCCTGTTCACGTTCGCCACGGTCGCCGCGGTCGCGGAAATCACCCCGGTCGCGGAATCCTCCCCGGTCGCCACCTCTGAAGTCGCCCCGGTCACGAAACCCGCCTCTGTCGCGGGAATCTCCCCCCCGGTCGCGATTGTACCCCCGGTCCCGATCATAGCCCCTGTCGCGATTGTCACCCCGATCGCGGTTGTCGCCACGGTCTCTATCCCGAAAATCCCGGTTGTCACGCCGTTTAAAATGCCCGTATTCCACCTTTCTTTAAATGTTTAGTGAAAAATTTGGTTAACAATTGCGAGCAAAGGTAGATTTTCCAACGAAACATCGGCATGTTTTGAAAAATATTCCCCGAATTATGTTTCCCGGCAAATCATTCCGTTCGGCCGGGTGGTTCTACCAGTAAACGTATTGTTCCAGTCCCGCCTCGCCTAAAATCAATACGCCGCCCCGGCTCAGCATCACAGTCTTCCCCCGCGTCGCGGCGTCCGGCAACAGCGTTTCACGGTCGGTCCGTACCGCCAGGTGTTCGCGAACGATCTTGTTACCGGCGATATAATGCACTTGATTATCAATAGCCTGGAATTCTTTTACCGGGTATAACGGCACCATCAGCCGCTCGAACTGGGCAAAAAGATCGAAGATAAAAATCCCCCGGGTCGAGTCGGCCATATACACCCGATCGTTGTATTCCTGCAGGAAAGCGGGCCGGGCCGGCGCGGGTTGCAGCAGGTTCAGGTCCTGGCTCTCGTAGCGTTTGCTTCCTTCTGTGGTGCCCGGGTCGATCTTGAGCAGGCGGAAATTCACCTCGTCGTAGATCCACAGATTTCCGTCCTGGGCAGCGGCCACCGTCCGCACCTCGGGGTAACCGGCGTCGATCAGGTTCAACTCACCCAAAGCGGTCAGGCTGCGGTCCAGAAAAACGGCCGTACGAAAATCGGCGTACCACACCAGTACTTTCAGCGGGTTCGACGCATCGAGGCGGGAAGCCCGGCCCAGGCGGTTGTTGGTGTAGCGCGCCAGACGGCGGCCGTCCGGCGCATATTTCTCCACGGCGTTTTCAGGGGTGATGACGTACAGGTTGAGCAGGTTGTCGGCCGTAGCGAATATGGCCTTCACCGGCAGGGTTCGTAGCCACCGCGCGGTATCGGGAGCCGCATCCTGGGCCCGAAGTCCGGCGGCCCAAACGCAGAACAGGATGACGGTAAGGCTGCGGAGCAAAGCCGGCCGGAGCGCCGGCCGGGCGCTGTTTTGAACTATTGCCATTTTGACATACACAGAAGAAGCGACAAGACAAAACTGTTTTTCCGGTTTGGAACACGGATTGAAAAACAGCCGGTAAACGGGCAAACGTCATCGCCCGAAACCACTTCATCAAACAGTCTTTAACCATAAAAATTGTTAAAAAATGACCAGCATCGTAAAATTCCAGCCGTTCCCCGCAACCAAAACTTTTCGCAACGGTTTCTTCGATGAATTCTTTAACCGCAACATCGCCGATTTTATCGGCAGCGACGCCGTGTTGAACCAACCGGCCGTGAACATTGTTGAGACCGAAGATTCCTTCAAACTCGAACTGGCGGCTCCGGGCTATAGCAAGCAGGACTTCAACCTGAACATCGAAAACGAACTGCTGACCGTGTCGGCCAACCGCGAGGTGAAAAATGAAGAAACCAACGAACGCTACACCCGCCGCGAATTTACGGTGACTTCTTTCAAGCGTTCGTTCAAACTCCCGAAAACCGTGAACCCGGAAGCGACGTCCGCTGTTTACGACAACGGAATTCTCCACATCACGCTCGGCAAAAAAGAAGAAGCCAAGCCGGTGGTAAAAACCATTCAGATCGGTTAAACCTCTTTAAAAAAGAGTTGTTTTCATAAGGTTAGTTAATAGGGTTTTAGGTGTTTTCATGGAGCCGGGGCAGCAATGTCCTGGCTCTTTTTTTATGCCGGCCGCTCAGGAACAGTGAAAAAAGGCGGGATATGCGCCGAAATTCCGACCTTCGCCCAACCAAATTCTGACTTTTTTCAGCCCTTATCATGGTGGAACATCTTTCCGACGACCAATATATCCAGGGACTCCACGGCGCCGATACCGGCGTGGTGGAGCGCATTTATTCCGACTTCCGGCCGGCCATTATACGCGCCATTGCGGCCCGGGGCGGCAGCGAGGCCAGCGGAAAAGTATTTTTCCGGGCAGGCCTTGTCGATATCGCCCGGCCGAATGAAGCCGGCAGCGCCCTGGCCGGCCAGCCCTTCGCCGACCGCTTGCAAAGCCTGGCCCTGGCCCATTACCGCGACTGGCTGGCCGAACGCGGGCAACCTGTTCCGGAGACTTCCGGCGAGCCGGAAACGCCGGAAAATGCCGCAGAACTTCCCGCCTCAGATCAATTGCGCGAAACGCGCGCCCTGATCGAGGCCTGGAAAAAGGGCGAACAAACCGAAGATCCGTTGTACGCGCTGTGGAGGGCCATGTGGAAGGCCGAGAACGGGCCCGCCCCGACCGAAGCCGCCCGGCCGCAAAACAAAATTATCCGCTACGTGGCCGCCGCCGTTCTCCTGCTGATCGTCGGCTGGTTGATCTGGATTTTTGCCTTCCGTTCCAAAACGCCCGCCGAAGTCTACAACGACAACTTCACCATGCCGGAAAGCCTGATGGCCGATGCCGCCGCCCGCTATGCTGCGGCCCGCGGCAACGATTCGGTGAGCGTCCGCCCCAACCGTTGCGAATTCCTGTTGCGCGAAGCCGACGAGTTTTACAAGGTGAAAGACCACGAATCGGCCATGGCCCTGCTGTTCGAGGTGCTCGACGATTCGCTGACCGCCTGCCACTCCGATGCCCTGTACTACATCGGCATCATTGCCCTGGAAAAAGGAGAGCCGGAACTGACGCTGGAATGTTTCTCCAAGATCGAAGACCTGGAACATTTCGGGGAAGACCTGTACTGGTACCAGGCGCTCGCCTTCGTGAAACTGGCTGAAAAAAATCCGCTGTTGCGCGACAAGGCCGCCCGGGCCGTGGAACGCGCCCGCTCGAACGCACAAGACTCCCTGCGCCGGCAGCAGGCCGAAAAAATGCTCGAACACCTCGCCGAATGACGCCGACCATGGAATTGACCGACAAATATTTTCCGACGCTGACCGACGTGCAACGCGCTCAATTTCAGCAACTCCCCGGATTGTATGCCGACTGGAACGCCCGCATCAACGTCGTTTCCCGCCAGGACATCGACAACCTGGAAGAACGGCACATTCTGCATTCCCTGGCCATCGCCAAAGTCATTTCCTTCAAGCCGGGCGCCCACCTGCTCGACCTCGGCACCGGCGGCGGTTTCCCCGGCATCCCGCTGGCCATTCTTTTCCCTGAAACCCGTTTCCTGCTGGTGGATGGTACAGGAAAAAAGATCCGCGTGGTGCAGGAAATCACCACTGCCCTGGATTTGAAAAATGTTGAAGCCCGGCACTCCCGGGCCGAAGACCTGAAAATGTCCGGGCAATTCGATTTTGTGTTGACCCGCGGGGTAACTACACTCGACAAACTCCTGCTCTGGAGCCAGAAACTGCTGAAAAAGAAACACCTGCACTCCTATCCCAACGGCATTTTAGCCCTAAAGGGCGGCGACCTGCGTGCCGAGATCAAAGCCCTGCCCGGTAAGGGCGAGAGTTATTCGGAGGTTTTCCCTATCCAGAATTTTTTCAAAGAGGAGTTTTTTAAAGAAAAGTACGTGGTGTACGTGCAGGGGTGAAATGAGTGGCCAGCCTCGATCCCTTGACCACGCGCCAGGGAAATTCCACCGCCGGTTTGCCGGTTCTTATTTTTGAAATGGTAGGGTCGCCGTTCGGCAGGGCCGGCTTGCGGCAGGCCATGGCGAACAGCAACAACAGTAAGAGTAAGAGAAAGAGCGGGAAAAGATTTGTTTTCATAGACTTCATTTCATGTTATTGCCCGCCGGGCAGTAGGCAGCGTTGCAGAGCGGGCGGTTCTACCGATCGTACTTGTACAACTCATAACGCTCGATAATGCCGATCAATTTCTCGGCATAGGTACGATCGGTGGCATATCCGACCGATTTGAGACCGTAGGCCCATTTCCGGTAGTCGCGCCCGTTTCGCTGGAGTTTGGCGTACCGCCCGGAGGCCAGCAACTGGCTGTGCGCCCGCCAACTTTCCCAGGGGCTTTTGAACTTGCGGAAGAAGTCTTTGTGGGTGTCGTCGGTAAAATTGGTGCAGTGGCCTTTGGCACAGCGGCGCGAAAAACACTTGATGCCGAAGTGGTTGTTGTTGTTCACCGCCAGTTTGCTGGAGCCGGCCCGGCTCTCGATCAGGCCCTGGGCCAGGCTGATGCTGGCCGGGATACCGTACTTTTTCATTTCGCCGACGGCAATGTCGTGGAAACGCTCCACATAGTCCCGGGCCTGTTCGGACATCACCTCGGAAACCTCGACGGGCGCCGCCTCGTTTTTGGCCTTGGCTTTTACCGGTTTGCTGTGGGGCTTGCCCGCGTATTCCGTTTCTTCCTCGATCGGGGCAATACCCTGCTCGCTCGGTCCGGCTTCCCGCGAAATGATCTGGGGCCCCGCTTCGGCAAACAGCATGAAGTAGGCGCCTACGGTCAGGACACCGATCTTCAGCACCGTTTTTTGCTGGAAGATCCCCATCGTCCAACGGTTGACCTGGAAATGCAGCGCCACCAGCGAACGCCGGAACCGCAGCCACACCTGCCGCAGCGACAAGGCAAACGAAGAGCGGTCCTCCCGTTCGAGCACAATACGGCCCGGGCTGGAAGTGGAGCGGCGGTACCGGGTAGTAGTGGTTTTGCCGGCAGCCGGGCGGTATCCTTTCTGCGGATTGTATGCTTCCGGCTCGGTGTACTTGTCCTTTGCGTATCCCATAAGCGGCGATTGGATGGTGTTAAAAAATGCGGTTCGATTGCTGTGCAAATGTAAAACAGAAAAATGGTATTTTAAAACAAAAATTTTTACAAAAATCTGCACACTAAATTTATCTCACAAAATCGCGCAAAAAAGGTGTTATTTTATCGTTTTTTACCAACAAAAAGTTTTCAATTTTAAAACATAGCACCGCCATGTTTTTTCCCACCGGCTGAATGGCGCCGCCGGGCAGGGTATTTTTACGTTTCAGGCAGCCCGTTTCAAATTTCTTTCGTCAGGGTAGCAGCGTTCGGCCGGCGCGACGCGTTTTTTTCCTGTTTTTTAAATCCGATGCGTGCCGGGTTTTGCCGAACAAATACGACACACTAACTTTCCAACGGAAATCGACACATGGATTTCGCCCTTTCTTTGGAACGCGCCGAACACGACATCGTCGCCGCCCTCACCCGCCGGGAACGCTGGGCGCAACAGCAACTGTACGAACAGTACTACGGTAAGATGATGGGTATCTGTCTGCGCTATGCCGGTTCGCGCGATGAAGCGCTCGACCTGCTGCACGAAGGCTTCATCAAAGTATTCCAGAACATCGGCCGCTACCGCCCCGGCACCTCCCTGCCTGCCTGGATCCGCACGATCATCGTCAACACCTGTATTGACTATTATCGCAAGAACATGCGGCGCCGCACCGAAGACCTCTCCGACGCGCATTATCTCTCGGACGACAACCCGGACGTGCTGAGCAACCTGACCGAGCAGGAGATCCTGGCCGCCGTACAGGAACTGTCACCGGCCTACCGCGCCGTATTCAACCTGTACGTGGTGGAAGGCTACTCGCACAAAGAGATCGGCGAAGCCCTGCAGATCACCGAAAGCACCTCGCGCAGCAACCTGGTGAAAGCCCGGTTGAAACTCCAGGAGTTTTTCGCCAACCGGCGGATGGAGTTTGAGTTCCGCCCGGAAGAGAAGTAGTTGAAGGTTGAAAGTTGAAAGTTGAAAGTTGAAGGTTGAAGGTTGAGGATCGGAGGAGGTTTGGGTTTAATCCTGTGAATGAGGATATTTTGAGTAACGCTCATCACTTATCACTCATCGCTTATCACTTAAAAAAACAGGCATTCCGCCATGAAGGATAACCTTTTTGATAAAAAATTGAAGGACACGCTCGGCAACCTGGAAGCGCCCTACGACCCCGCGTCGTGGGCCGCTCTGGAACAGCGGCTGAACCTGCCCTTCACCGAAGAGCAGCCCGCCCCGGTCGACGCGGTGGACAAGGCCGTATTCCGGACGCTGGAGCGGATGGAGGCGCCTTATCAGCCGGCCCACTGGGACCTGCTGGCCCGCCGCATGACGCTCGACGACCGCCGGCGCCGCCGCGTGTGGATCACCAAGTTCGCCGAAGCGGCCATTTTCCTGCTGCTGCTGGCCAACCTGGAAGGCCTGCTCGATACCGGTACTTCCACCCGGCCGGAACCAGCCTTACAGCCGGCCGCTTCCCCGCACCTGCAGGCTGAAGCGGGCCGGGGCCGGGCGCAGCGCAATAATTCTATTGCCGGCCGCGAACAGCCGGGAACGAATGATGCCGCGCTGGTTGATGCTGAAAACGGCCTGGCAGCGGCCGAAACCGCCGCGCTGCTGGCCACCGCTTATCCGGCCGCCGGCAGCCAGCCGGGTTTCGACGCGAACGGCACAGCGCTCAGCGCTCCCCTCTTCGATCCGGCCATACTTCAGGAAAACAGTTGGGTGCCCCTGGCCGCCTTTGCCAGCCTCTTCACCAACCAGCCCGGCCAGGTCCAATCGGCCGGCCAGTTGTTCCAACCCGTCCCCGTAAACACCAAAGCGCCGAAAGCGCGCCGGTTCTACGCGGCTACCTTCTCCAATTACGACCGCAATTTCGTGGTCAGCACCGGCTACACCACCCAGTCCGACGGCTACGGCGGCGGCACCGCCATCGGCTACCGCCTCGGCAAATGGGGTGTGGAGGCCGGCCTGACCTACAGCCGCCGGCAATACCGACCCAAAAAAGAAGTGGAGATCTACGGCGGCAATACCGTGGACGGCTTCTACGGCTCCTTCGCCAAAAACGTGGATATGGACATCGTTTCGGTGCCGGTGAAAGCCACGCGCCGCTTCGCCCGCCTGGGCCAGATGACCGCCCACGCCACCGCCGGCGTCACCACCCATATCGCCGTGGACAAAGGTTTCCAGTACGGCTCCACGTTCTATCCCGGACAGGCGCCGAGCGGCTCGGGCAGTTTTGTCAACCAGCAGCCCAAACTCCGCAAAAACGGCCGGGGCGTGCTGGAGAACGGCTCGCTGCGCAACAACGTGTACGCCACGGCCGACCTGGGCGTACGCCTGGAACACCCGGTGGGCCGCCACTTCGCGGCCTTCATCGAACCCACCTACCGGCAGGCGCTGGGCGGCAAAGGCGTAGGCCCCAACCCGGCCAGGATCAATACGTTTACGGTGCAGGCGGGGGTGCTGGCCACCTTGTAGGTAGCACAGCTGTCGTTAACCTGAGTCACCCCGAATTTTGTAACAATATATTTTAGGGTGAAATCCAGGCATGTTTTGTGGAATTCTCCCGGCATTAAGACCCGAAAACCCCGGATAAAGTGTCATGCAGAGCCTTCAGGCGTGGCATCCGACGGCGTAGCCGGAGGATGTTTTTATCCTGCTTCGGCCTTCGGCCTCAGATACCACGCCTGAAGGCTCTGTATGACAAGCCCCGGGCATTTCTACGGCTTCAAAACGGAAGGAGCGTTACATGTAACCGCCCCGGATTTGTTTTGTTACCAAGTTCAGGGTGACTCATGGTCCTCACGTACCAAGGCCGTTTACGGCCCGACCGTATAACACCTTTTTATTTTTCAAGGCCGTGAACGGCCTTTTACCGACGGCCTGCAAGGCCATGCTACCAGGGCGGCGGCACGAGCGAAACTCGTGCCGCCGCTTTTGCATTTTTTTATATTTGCCGCCAACATTTCCGCCCATGGCCGAACCATTCCTGGAAATAAACCTGCCCGGCATACCCGCCCACCGCCTGCTCCTGATCCCCGGTGGCGAATTTCGCATGGCAGTACCGATGACGATAAAGATGCCCAAGACAATGAAAAACCCGCCCACCGCGTCCGGGTGAATGACTTTTACCTGGGTGAATTCCCGGTGACGCAGGATCTGTGGGAAGCAGTTACCGGTGAGAACCCCGCGCGTTTTAAAGGTCCGCGGCGCCCGGTAGATTCCGTTTCCTGGGACCGTGTCCAAAATTTTATTCAGACCCTTAACGGGGTGACAAAAACGGTTTATCGTCTGCCCACCGAAGCCGAGTGGGAATACGCCGCCCGCGGCGGGCCGTTTTGGGAAAGCGAAGGCTACCGCTACGCCGGCAGTGACTTGCTGGAACAAGTGGGCTGGTACGAAAAAAACAGCGGCGGCGAAACCCGCGACGTGGGCCTGCTGCTGCCCAACGCGTTGGGGCTGTACGATATGAGCGGCAATGTGTGGGAATGGTGCGCGGATACCTGGCACGACAACTACAAAGGCGCGCAGGTAAATGGCGCCGCCTGGGAAGGTGGTCAAAAAAATACCGCCGTGTTGCGCGGCGGTTCGTGGTACGACGATGATATCAGTTGCCGCGTCGCGCGTCGCGACTGGTGCTACCGTACTGTCAGGCTCAACTATATCGGGTTCCGCTTGGCCAGGGCTGCCTCAGCGGGTGGCGGGTAACCCTCTGCACTCTTACCCTTTTACACTTGGATTCACCAAATCACCCAAAATGGACAAACCTGAAATTATCACCGACCTTGAAAACCTGCTCGGCCTCACCCTGCATCCCGCTCCGGCGTACGGCTTCGATCCGGTGTCGCGGGTGATGCCGCACAAGGAAGGCCAGCCCTACCGGTATGTGCTGAAAGACGGCAAGGTAGCCGGACTGAACCTGGCCGGGGCGGAACTTACCGATGTAAAATGGCGTACAGTGTTGCGCAGGATTGGCCCCGATGCGGGATATATCGAGGCGCTAAATCTGCGCGATAACCGCTTAAAAAGATCACCGGTGGAGGGAATGACCGGGTTAAGGTATCTGGATCTGAGCGGAAACCAACTGGGCGAAGTAGTGATGCCACCGGAAGGGATTTCCCGCTTGCAACACGTCTGGCTGTACCAAAACCCGGAGTTATCCACTCCTCCTCCGGAGATCGTCTTCCGGGGCAACGCATCCTTGGTGCAGTATTTCCGGTTACTCAAAAAAAGCAAGCGGCTCTTTGAAGCCAAGATGCTGATCCTGGGCGAAGGCGGGGCCGGCAAAACCTCCCTGGCCCGGCGCCTCATCAGCCGGCAAGCAGCTATGCCGGCAGAGAACGAATCGACCCGCGGCATCGACATCCTGCGCTATGAATTCACCACGCCGGCCGGCGAAACATTCGTGCTCAAATTGTGGGACTTCGCCGGCCAGGACATCTACCACGCCACCCACCAGTTTTTCCTGACCCGCCGCTCCCTGTACCTGCTGGTGGACAGCACGCGCTTCACCACCACCGACCTGCCGGACAATACCCTCTTTTACTGGTTCCGGGTGGCCGAACTGTACGGCGACAACAGCCCCCTGCTGCTGGTGCAAAACGAGGTGGCCGACCGGAGCAAAGACATCAATTTCAAGGGGTACACCGAGGCTTTTCCCTTTATCCGGCAACGGTTCCAGGTCAATGCCGAAAGCAACCGGGGTCTGGACGAACTGGCCCGGGCCATTGCCGACTACGCCCTGCAACTGCCCCACATCGGCGAGATCTGGCCCGAAACCTGGTCCGATGCCCGCAGCGCCCTCGAAGCCTTGTCGGAACAGCGCGACTACATCGACTACGAAACATTTGTGCAAACCGCCGCCGCTGCCGGCGTTGCCGAAGAAGAAGAGGCCGGGATATTGGGCGGGTTCCTGCACGACCTCGGCGTCATCCTGCATTTCAGGGACGACCCTGCCTTGAAGAACCTGGTCATCCTCCGCAACCAGTGGGCCACCGACGCCGTCTATAAGGTGCTCGACCACGAACGGGTCAAAAGCCGTTTCGGCCAGTTCACGGCAAGAGACATGGAGGAGATCTGGAAAGACGCCCGGTATAAATTCCGAAAAAAGGAACTGCTGGCCCTGATGGAGCGCTTCGAACTGTGCTACCCCCTGGAAACCGCATCCGAGCCCACCTGGCTGGCTACTCAACTGCTGCCGGAAGAAGCGCCGGCGATTCCCTGGGACAACTACCAAAACCTGGTCCTGCGCTACGATTTCACCTTT
>WBZQ01002424.1_pt1 | contig 11963 bp, 9 predicted proteins | sample 5204251 | NCBI WGS metagenome assembly WBZQ01 (sample SAMN12412402, study PRJNA552823) | activated sludge metagenome | isolation source: activated sludge from nitrification reactor of wastewater treatment plant... | place: USA: Virginia | collected 2017-09 | reverse complement strand
GCGCAGCTACCGCTTCGTGCTGGGCGAGCGCTTCCTGCACGAGCAGAACGTCTCGACCTACCCGGCCCAGCCCAAGAACCGCAAGGGCGAAGTGCACGAGCACTGGTCGTTCTTCAGCCGCGACCGGGCTCGCGGCGCGTTCGTGCTGCGTCAGTTCCATCAGGAGGGCTTCGTCAACCAGTACACGCTCGCCGCGAGCGTCGTCGCCGCTCCCGGCGTCCTCGTGTTCGAGAGCGAGGCGCTCGAGAACGCTCCGGCCGGTTGGCGCGCGCGAGAGACGTACCGGGTGCTCTCCGGCGACGAGTTCGAGGAGATCTTCGAGCTGGCTCCCGGCGATGGCCCGTACGAGGTCTACAGCAGCACGCGCTTCAGGCGCGTGCCACGCAAGTAGCCAGCGATGGAGAGCGATGAGGCGTCTTCCCTGGACGAGGCGAGCCTGGGCGTGCGCACGGAACGCGTGCTGCCGTCGAGCCCGCGGGCCGTCTTCGCGGCCTTCGAGCGGCCGGAGCAGCTTGCGGAGTGGTGGGGTCCGCACGGCTTCACGAACACGTTCGAGCAGTTCGAGTTCCGGCCCGGTGGCCGCTGGGTCTTCGTCATGCACGGACCGCAGGGCACTCACCATGCCAACGAGTGCGTGCTGCGCGAGATCGAGGCCGACGCCCGCATCGTGATCGAGCACGTGGTCAAGCCCTGGTACAGACTGACCGTGACGCTCACGGCGCATGGCGAGGGCACACGCCTGAGCTGGCTCCAGGAGTTCGCGAGCCCGCAGATGGCGGCCTCGATGCGGCCGTTGACGAGCGTGGCCAACGAGCAGGTGCTCGACCGGCTCCAAGCCCTGCTCGAACGAGCCGCGCGCGGGAAGGAGCGCCGCGCCGCGACTACGTGACCGGCGGCAGCGCCACGATCGGCGCGCGCTGGCCGGCCAGGCAACGCACGCTCGGCACGTAGTGCGGCGCGGGCAGGCGCTGCAACTCGTAGAGCTGTACGTGCAGCCGATTCGAGAGCCGCCCGAGCAGCACCGCCGCGGGGAACGGGACGGCGAGGAACAGGTGCAGGGGCTGCGAGGTGCCGGCCTGCGCCAGGCGCGCGTGCAGGCGCGCGGCGATCGCGCGCACCAGCGTCGCGCCCTCCGCCGGCGTGAGGCGCTTGCGCACGCGTAGCCCGAGCCTCGTCGAGCTGCCGAACACGTCGCGGCGCGCGCACAGGTACGCGTCGAAGAGCGGGGTCGCGTCGCGTTCGAGCAGATCGACCCACACCGCCACGGCATCCCCGGTCCCGACCACCGCGCGCGTCTCCTCCGCGAGCTCGATCACGGCCTCGCCCTCCCAGACGGCGCCGCTCTCCTCGCACACGCGCAGCGCGCCCAGCGCCGGCTCCGGCAGCGCCGCCCCGAGCGCGAACGCGGCCGAGAGGTGCGCGCGCCCGCTGATGCGCACGCCGCGCGCGCCCGACTCTTTGACCAGGCGCGGCAGCTCCGCCAGGAATGCGGCGTACGAAGGCCACATGTCGTCGGGTGGCGTGTCGCTGTCGGGCGCGGGGGGGCGGCAGCGCACGAGCAGCCCGGCGCCGCGTTCGACGCCGCCCAGGTCGCGCGTGCGCAGATCGATGGGCAGCTCGCGCGCGCCGCTGTCGCGCCAGGCGCGCATCCTCTGCAAGGCCGCCGCGCGCGCGAGGTCGTCGCGGCCTGCGGGCGTGCGCGCCAGAAAATGGGGCTGACGGCGCAGGGACACGTCGCTCCAGAGGCCCGTGTCGCGCTCCAGCAGCCGATCGGTCGCGGCGGCGTCGGCCCGCCCGGCGGCATCCGCGATGCTCGTCGCCACGAGCCACGTGAAGCCCGCCGCGCGCGCCGCGCGCGCGGCCAGCCGCGGCACTTCGACGACACGCGTGGCGGCCGCGTGTTCGAGGTCGGGCGTGACGACGAGCACGCCCCCGGCCAGCGGCCCGTCGAGCACGGTCTCGAGCCCGCGCTTCAGGTCCGTCGTGAGCGCGTCGGTTTCGTCGTGCCAGACCGGCAGGCCCCACGTGCGCAGCGTCCAGGCCACCTCGCGCGCCAGCGCCGGCCCCTCGCCGTGGCTCGCGTGGGCGATGAACAGCGGGCCGCTGCGATCGTCGTCAGCGTCGCGCGCGTCGGCACCGCCGTGGTCGGGCGGCCGCGCGGACGCGCTCACTCTGGCGAGCGCGTCCGTCACGCGCGCGCGGCGTTCGGCGGCCCGTCCCACCCAGCGCGCCAGCTCGGCGGCGCGCGTGGCCAGCGGAGCCGAGGCCGGCGACAGGTACTGAGCCGGCACGTCGGCGTGCAGGAGCAGCGCCTCGAACTGCGCCGGCAGCAGCGCCGCGAGGGCCTCATGGAGCTCGGCGTCGGTCACGGTCGTCCTCCAGGTCAGGCGCTCAGGCCCCGTCGCGCGCGTCGAGCCGTACGTGGGTTGCGTCCACGCCGGTCCGCAAGGACAGCACGGGTCGTGTCTCGATGGCGTGCGCGCCCAAGCGCGCCAGGCCCTGCTCGAACGCCTTGTGCAGGGAGTGCCTGCCAGCCAGCGCGTCGTAGAACGCCAGAGCGAACTTCAGGGCGTCGTCATCTCCCAGCTCCGCGGGCATGCCGACGACGCAGTCGACCGCCTCTGCCAGCGTCTCGGCATAGCTGGCACTGTGGCAGACGTTGAGCAAGACGATGCGCGGCACCGGTTCGCACGCCGCCAGGAGGTTGCGCAGCGCATCGGCGCTCAGAAGCTGCGGGCTGTCGGCGTCGCGTTGCAGGATCAGGCCGTCGGCGATGCCGTGCCCGCCGAAATGCACCATCGTCGGGCGAAGGCGATTCAACTCGCGTTGGATGTCGTCGACCCGCGCGCCCGTGCGGGCGGCGAAGTGCAGCTTGTGAGCCAGCGCGCCCTGCTCGACGACTCGGCGCAACGCGCGCGGCTCTTCATCGAGCGCCAGGCGCTTGCCGCCGCGGTCTTCGGGATTGGCGCCGAAGTACAGGATCGTGGCGGGCGCTTCCGCCGCGGGCTGCGAGGCCGGTTGGGAGGGCGACCCCGCCTTTGGCCCGTCGCCCGGTGACCAGGGCAGCGCGAAGGCCGGCTCGTAGCGACCCGGCTCGACATGATCCGGCACGTAGACCAGCCCGTGCACGCGCGGGCTGACAGCCCGGCCGGCGAGGAAGGCGAGCGTTGCCGGCCCGCTGACGAACAGCCCGATGGCGTCGCGCTTCGGGAAGAGCACGTGCACGCGCCGCAGGCGGTCGTGCAGTTGCGCGAAGGCCGCGCGCAGGCCGCGCGCGTCCAGCATCAGCGGCTCGCGACTGTGGATCTGCACGACGCCAGCCAGCTCGTGGCCGAGTTTGCCCGCTGCCGTGATGAGCGCGTCGCGCTCGACCGGCGCGCCGAGCGTCGAGACCACCACCGCCACCAGCCCGCGCGCGAGGGAGGGCTCGCTGGGCAGCCCGCTCACGACGTCGAAGGGCTCGTCCGGCGCGCCCGTCGCGTGCGTCTCGTCGGCGCCGAGCGTGAGCGCGTCGGCCTGCTCGCCGTTCAGGCGCCAGTTGACGAACGTCAGGGCGCGCAGCCGTTGCAGCTCGAAGCCCGCCAGCGCGAACAGCGGCAGCGGTCCCTGGCCAGCCACCAGCGTGTGCGTCGGTGCGGTATCGCTGCCGGTCGCTTGTCGCAGCCTGGCGAGCAGTCGATCGAGCGCGTGGCCGAGCCCCGGCCAGTCGACGGGCGCCGCCCGCGGGCCGAAGCGCGTGACGAGCGGCGCGTCGCAGTCGCTCAGGCGCAGCACCTCTTGCACACGCGCGCCTGACGGCGCGTGCGGCGCCACGTCTTCTGGGCCGATGCTGTGATAGCCGTCTTCTCGCTGCGCGTCGAGCAGCACGATGCGGGCGCTCGCCATGGAGACTCCTTGGGCTGCTGGCAGGCTCAATCCTGCTCTGGCGCGCGCGCAGCGTCGCGGCGCTCTTCGACGAGGCGGCCGAACTGCTCGACGAAGGCCCGCTTGGCTGGTCGGGACTGCTTGTCCAGCGTCTTCCGCAAGGCCTTGCGCAGGGCTTCGAGTCCTTCCAGCGGCCAGGCGCTGCCGGGCTGTCGGGCCTCGTCCGCCAGTTGCTTGAGCGCGTTGAAGTCCTTTGCCTCGACGGCGCGCAGCTTCGCTCTCCAGGGCGGCTCCGCGGCGACGGGCGGTGGGTCGACGGCGGCAGCCAGCGCGCGCAGGTTGTCCGCGCTGCGGTTGAGCCTGGCATCGTCGCGCACGCGGCCCTGGCGCCAGGCCGCGACGTAGCCGGCAGTGATCAGAGCGTCGCGCAGAGCGGCGTCCTCGACGTCCGGATCGAGCGGCGCACGAGCGAGCGATGGCACCAGACTGCAACTGCGCTTGTTGCGAGCAACGAACACGACTCGAGCCCACTCCGCCAGTTGCTCCTCGGACGCGCGGCGCACCAGCCATTGCCAACGGGCGTCCGGCGCTTGCTCCGACAGGCGCTCCTGCGCTCGTTGCTCGCGCGCCTGCTCGACCTTCCGGCGGTCGGCGTCCAAGTTGAACGCGAAGCGTCCGTAGCCGCGCGTCGTCTTGCCGCCCACGCCCCACTCCGCGAGCGCGTCGCACAGCCAGGCCAGCGCCTGCTCGGCCCAGGCCGCCGGTCCCTCCACCGCGAAGTGGAAGGTGAGTCGTGGGCGCACGCACACAAACGGTACTGGCACGGGGTCTTCGTACTCGTTGGGCCAGGCGCTCGCGCCCGCGTAGTAGTTCGCGTGATGCGGCGTCAGCACGTCGTGCATCAGGAACGCGCTATCAGCGGCGACCCGCACGGGCAGCGCATCGTGAAAACGCAGATGCCCCGCGCTCGCTACGCTCGTCCCGGTGCCGTCCACTTCCGGCGCCCCGAAAAGGACGCGGTAAGCCGAGCCAGGCGCTTCGACGACGCGACCATTTCGCTTCGCCGGCGGCCGATAAGGCACGCGCACGTCGTCGCTCTCCGCGTGGCCGGCGTCGGCGGTCCCGTAGGTGGCCGCAACGTAGTGTGCGAGCAGCCCCTTGAGCGCGCTCCCCGGAATGACCGGCACGCCCCAGGTGTGGTGGAGCGTCAGCCCCACGCCGGTCGGCGACGCATTGCCATGGCCGACCAGCAAGGGCGTCAGCAACTCGCCGTGGGCGACGCACACGCGCGGGCCGTCGTCGGACTCGGACGCCGCACGCTCGAACAATGCTTGCGCGCGGGCGTGCGCGACCTCGACGTAATCGGGATGAATGCCGACGTTCGTCACTCGCCCGAGCCACGCGTCGCGCGCCGCGAGCTCTGCCGCGTCCTGCGGCAGCACGCATTCGGGTCGGCCGCCGATCTGGTACGCGAGTCCCGCGTGGGCGCACGGGCCGCTCTCGTCGAGAATCGCGCGGAGCGCATCCCTCATGCCGCCTCCCCGGGCGCTGGCGCGGGCGCGTCGTCCGGCCAGGCCTGCACCGCGCGCCGTAACCAGAGGCAGACGCGCAGCGCCTCGCGCGTCGCCAGGATGTAGTCGTCGACCTCGAGCGCGCGCACCGCCCCCGCGAAGTTCTCCGCGTTCTTGCCGTCCAGTCCCGGCAGCTCGGCCTGCGAGAGATGCCGGAGCAACAGGCGTGCGGCAGGTTTCTTGTTCTGTTCGCGCTCGAGGAAGGTGACCGCGGCGGCCAGGCCCTCGCGCAGCACGTTCGGGCCCAGCGCGTGCACGCGGCTGCGATACTCGGCGCGCGCGGCCTCGTCCCTCCAGGCTTCGTCCGCGCAGCCGAAGGCGCGTCGCGCGCGTTCCAGATCCTTCACCGCGCACCTCCCGCTGCCGCGCCCGCCAGCGGCACGAGCCGACAGCGCCCACGCCCGACGGACGCCTTGCCGCCGAACTGCATCTCGGTCGCGGCCGGCAGGGCGTCGCGGAGGACCTCGCTGGCGCTGGCGGAATGCTTGGGATTGAAACTGCGCGAGGCCAAGAGCAAGCCGAGGAGAAGCGTCTCGGGCGGCAAGCTCTCCTCGTACCAGAGCGCTCCAGTCGTGACCGTGCAGGATTCGGCGTGGATCGAGACGCGCGCGTCGACCTGCGTCGCTGTGTCCCACAGATAGGCCATCGTGTCGTCGTCCACGATCGCCAGGCGCTTGGTGAGCAGCTCCGGGCGGTCGTGCCAGACATGTGGCGCCAGCAGGCCCGCCCAGGTCGTGGCGTCGTCGTTGACCTGCGCGGCGAGGTCGAGGTCGGCCAGGTAGAGCTTGCCCTTGTGCAGGCAGTCCGTGCTCGACACGTGCGCGCGGCGCGTCGCGTGAGGAGCGGGGGCGCAGGGAAGTTGGGCCAGCCCCTCCAGATCGCGATGGGCGAGCGCCAGGAGCAGCGGCGAGGTGACCCACACGAACACGCTCTTGAAGCTGCGCACCGGCAACGCCAGCAGACGGGCGTCGCTGGCGACGAGCGCGCCGGCGTGCTCCGACGCATCCTGTCCTCGGTCTGGCCCGAAGACCGCCTTGGTAGCGTCCACGCTCAGCCGCGTGCGCGCGTCGTCGCGCAGTACGCCCTTGATCGACGACCCCGGCACCAGCGGGATGCGCGTCGACTCCATGCGCGCGATGGGTAGGTCCACGATGTCGACCGCCTGGCCCGTGCCGGCGTGCAGAGGCGACAGCGCGTGCAGCAGGTATGGAAGTCTTTCCATGTCTTCAGCTCCCCGGCTCGGGGCTCCAACGCCCCGGCACCACGCATCCCATACCGTCGTCGCGATTCGACCCGAGCTGAGCGAGCCACAGCTCGCGCGCTTCGTCCCACGTGATGCCGTCGCCCGAACGTTTGGCCAGGAAATAAGTCGCTCCAGGCGGCACGAGACGACGCAGCGGCTTGGGTCGCCCGCGACCATTCGCTCCCGCCATGTCCCAGCCCGACACGCTCGTGGCCCGCGGCACGAACGCCGCGCGCAGGACGAAATCGCCACGACAGCCGGGCAGCTCCCCGCGGTATTCGCTCCCGTGAGCCGTGAAGCCGGGCGGCAGCCAGCCTCGGAAGTCGCCCGGCGTGACGACCACGAGCCGCAGACCGCGCGATGCCGTGCTCCAGCTCTGTGCAAGCTGCGGCGGCGGATCGAACAGCTCGACGGGTGCAGCCTGGCTCCAGGCAGGCCTGCGGTCCGCCCCGAGCGGCACCTCGCGCACGCTCCAGTCGACGGGCAGCAGTGCGCGAAGGGCCATGCCCCACTCGTGCGCTGGGCGGCCTTCCAGCGTCTCGGTGCGCGGCGTCAGGTAGAGCATCGAGTCTTCCGCCGTCTGCGTCGCTGGCTGGACGGCCAGATGCACCTCCAGGCGGGCGGGCAAGCGGAGCCGGTCGGCTGGCGCTGGCTTGCGCAGGCGCGCGCCTGCCAGCCAGACTGCGAAGTCTGCTTCGCTCCAGTAGCGCGGTCCAGGCTCGGGCTTGCCCGTCGCCCGCTCGTGCCACGGCCACCAGAGCGCCTCGCGCGCGGGGTCGTCGTCACGGCCGAGCGTGCGCACGCCTGCCGGCAACGGGCGCGGATCGAGCGCCTGCACGTCGCCGTCATCGCGCACGTACAGCGCGTCGGCGGGCGCCGGCCAGACGCGATCGGCTTGCGTCCAGGCCCGGCCGACCGGGCGTCGCAGCGCGAGCACGGACGACACGGCCAGCTCGTGCGTCCGCTCGCGCCAGTCCTCCGGCGTCCAGGCGCGGCTCTCACGCTCCAGTCGCGCCAGACCGTAGGCCGTGCGCAGCGCGCCGCGCAGCGTGCTCGGGAACGGCCATTCGAGGGCCGTGCCACGACCGCCGCCGGCGTCCACGCCGCCGCTCCAGCCGCGACCGTCCTTGAAGAAGTAACCGTCGCGCGGAAGCAGCGTCAGGTGGCGCGTGTTCATGCCTGCCCCTTGCTCAGGCGCGCCAACTCGCGCGCCACGAGATGGCGGTCGGCCCAGCCCTGCAGGCGTTCGAGCGCATCCTCGGGCGGCGTGTCGCCCAGCGGATCGAAGTCGAGCCCCGCGTCTTCCGGCTTGGAGAAGCTCTCCTCGCGCTGGCCGTGGCGCAGGCAGCCCCAGACGTCGCGTGCCAGCATGCGCAGGTCGTTCGAGGTCGTATCGCCCAGCGCACGCCAGTGCGCGAAGCGACGCAGCAGCTCGCGCACCGCGTAGACCTTCTTGGTCGAGAGGCGCTTGTCGTGGAAGCGCTTCTGGGCCGCCGCGACGAGCTGCAACGGAGCCGTGTCCCAACCCGTGCGCCAGGCCAAGGTGCCGCCCGAGCGCTTCATCACACGTACGGCCAGCGCGTTCCTGTCGAGCTTGGCGTCGCCCTCGGCCCGCCGGCCTTCGGCCAGCAGCGCGCCCATGTGTTCGAGCACGTGTCCGACGGCAATGCCGACCGAGAGCGTCGGGCGCCGCGCGCCAACGGGAGCGTCGCAGGCCAGGCACTCGTCGAAGGTCGCGCGCAGCGCCGTCGCACATGCCAAGGCTCGCTCGACGCTGACGAACGCGAGCACGTCGTCGCCGCCGGCGTACACCAGCGACCCGTCGTGCTGGTCATGCACGACCGCGTGCGCGCGCGTGGCGAAGTCCGCCAGGCGGCGCGACAGGTTGCGGTGCGCCTGCTCTTCGCCGAGACCTTCGATCGCCGCCCCCATGTGGTCGCCGTCAGCCACCAGGCAGGCCACGTAGCGCGGTGGCAGCGACGACGGAGCCCACGCTCGTAGCGCCGGCCCAACGTGCTCCTCGAGCCACTGCCTCGTGAGCCCGGGCTTTTCGCCGACCAGGGCGTCCCAGCGCTCGGGGCGCAGGATCTCCACGTCGTGAGGGAAGCCCTCGACCCATGGCGCGGACCTGCTGTGCAGGCGTTCGAGCGCGTTCTGCTTCGCGCACGCCTCTCGCAGCCGTACGAGCGCGCCATCCATCGCCGTCGCGCGTATCCACGCTGCGGCCGCGACGTTGGCGATCGGGATGAACTGCTCGGGGCGGCCTCCCGCGCGCTTGAGCAAGCCGACCGCGTCGAGCTGCTCACCAGGCCCGATGCGCAATCGGCGGCAGTGCGACTGGGCCGCGTCACGATCTTCGCGCAGCACGGTTTCGCGCGCCGGGTCGAGGCTCGATTTGGGCACGTTGCCACGCTGGCGCTGCCATGGGCTGAATTCGCGCAAGGCCTTGCGTGCCGTCAGCGCCGACTCGACCTGCCGTCGCGCGGCTCGGTATCCCTCCTCGCCGTCGGCGATCGGAGCCCAGCACGCCACGACGTCCAGGAGCGCGTCCACCTGTTCGTCCCACGCAGCCGACAACGTGTCGGTCTGCGCCAGCAGGTCCGCATGGCCTTCGCGCACGCGCGTCGCGCGACGACGCAACTCGTCGACGGCCGCCTGCCGCCCCTCTCGGGCGGCGCGCTCGGCCGCCTCGGCCGGTTCGATCAACGCGATCACCTTGTTGGCGACGTTGCGCGCACCGACAGGCTGATCCGCCGAAATGAGCAGCGTGTCGTTCTCGTCGGCCGCCGGGAAGACCAGCCTGCCGTGGCGCGCCAGCGCGCGTGCGACGGCCTTGCTGACCTCGCTCAGCAGGAAGCTGCCGTACCACAGGTCGCGCGTGCGACGTGCCTGCGCGATGAAGTCCTGCACCGGTCCGAGCGAGACGGCCAGCAGCGCGCGGCTCACGGCTGCACCTGTGTGTCTGGATGGTGGTGAACAAGCCACTTGAAGAACGCCGCTTTGAGATCGCGCGACTCGCGCAGCGGCTCGAAGAGCGCGCTGTCGGTTTCGCCCAGCAGGCGGCCGAAGGGCGCCGCGCCGCCGCCGCCGTCACGGAGCACGACTTGGCCCGCTGGCTCCGCGCGATGCAGCCACAGCGCGAGCGCGGCGAACCCGCCGCCGGCCAGCGGCAGCGGCTTGACGATCAGCGGCGACGCGAGTCGCTCGTGCGTTGTGCCACCCGCGCCGCCGTCCCGCCAGACCAGCGACGGCGAGTTCGCGATGGCCGAGAACACGATCGGCAGACCGAGCGAGGCGCGCGGCCAGGCAGCCGTCGCGTCGTGACGGATCGTCTTGTCGTCCCTGAGCTTGCCCAACCGACGGAGCTTGTCGGGCTCAGGCCAGCGCGAGCGTCCGGGTTTCCCGATTCCGAACTGGCGCGCATGCCAGTCGTCGCTCCCGCTGCCCTGACGGAAATCGCGCAGCCAGCCGAGCGCGGTCGTCCAGGCTTGCGGAGCGTCGGCCTGCTGCGCCCATGCCAGGCGACACCGCTGGAGCGCCGGTATGTCCCGTGCCTCGACCTCGACCCGCAGCGCGCCCGGTTCCAAGGCCAGCGCGCTTTCCAAGTCCTCGAACGCGGCGCTCTTGGGGAGCCACGCCGCGCCCGGCGCCGTGAGCGCGCCGCAGCCGCGCCGCGTGCGCGCGCCGTAGCCCCCGAACAACACCCACGCCCGCACCGCGCGCTCGACTTCCGCGAGTTGCGCGACCGGCGCGCGGACGTGCAACTCGAAGGTCAGCCCAGGCTTCCAACGCTGGTGCCACGTGCTGGTCTTGCGCCCCGCTTCGTCCTCGCCCCGGACCTCCGCCGGCCAGAGCGCATAGGCCCACTTGCGGTCGACGCTACTGTCATCGCGGTCCGTGCCTGCGACGTTCAGCACCCAGACGTCGACCTGGGAACGGGCTGCGCGGCCGTCGCGCGCGTCGTGCACGCTGCCGAACAGCTCGCTCTCCCGCGCGCGCAGCTCGTCCGAATCCAGGCCCGGCGCGACGAGCATCCGCCACCACGAGCGGATCTGCGCCGCGATGCTGACGGCCCGGATCGGGTTGCACCCTTCGGGCGTATGCAGGCGCGCGCCGCCGCCGTAGATCGGCGTGATCGTGCGCAGCCTGAACACGCGCACGTCCGTCCTCGGGCCGTGCAAGCGCCGGCGTCGACTGGGTGACGGACTGGGAGGCGGGTTCGGCGGCGTCCTGCGGTCGGCGAGTGCTCGGGTCACGCTGGCACAGACACGCGTTCGCGTCGAAGGTTGGGAGAATTTCGTCAGAACCCCGCCGCTAGCGCCCGACCGCCGCCGGCCGAACACGAACGCGTCGTGGCGTGTCTCTGTCGAAAATGGGGGTTGGCCATGGACTCGAGCGCGGGCTTGTGCCGGCGGGCGGACGACGCGCATACTGACCACGCAGGGTTCGCTTGCGAGAGCCACTCGCACGACGTCGACCCCGGAGGCCGCGCCGTGTCGGCTGGCGTGCTCGAACGCGAATCGGTCGCCGCGGCGCTCGCGCCGCTGTGGGTCAGCCGCTACGTCTTCCGCGTGCGCCCCAGGGCGACGCTGGCGCTGCCCGCGTTCGGGCGCGGCGCGATCCTGCGCGGCGCGTTCGGCCATGCCTTCCGCCGTCTCGTCTGTCACGACCTGACGCTTGTCTGCCGCGCCTGCCCGCTGGCCGCCGCCTGCCCCTACCCGCAGGTCTTCGAGAGCGCGCCGCCGCCGGGCTCGCAGCGCCTGCGCAACTACCTCGACCTCCCGCGGCCGTTCGTCTTCGACCCACCCGACGATCCGCGCTCGACCTTCGGTCCCGCCGACACGCTGACCTTCGGCTTGACCGTCGCCGGGCGCGCCAACGCGCACCTGTCGTACTTCGTCATGGCCTTTCGCAACCTGGCCGACGCCGGCCTCGGTCCGCGACGCGCGCCCTTCGAGCTCGAAGCCGTCGACGCCTGCGCGGCCGACGGCCGAACGCCCGTGTACCTCGCCACGCGGACCGCCCTGCGCGCCGACGCGCCACGCCTGCGCGCCGCCGACCTGCTGCGGCCCGGAGATCTGGCGCGCACCAGCCTTGTCCTGCGCCTGCTCACGCCGCTCGAACTCAAAGACGACGCTCGGCGCGTCGAGCGCGCGCACTTCGGCCCGCTCGTGCGCCGCCTGCGCGACCGCGCCGCGGCGCTCGCGGCCTTCTTCGGCGACGCGCCTCTGGAGCTCGACTTCCGCGGTCTGGCCGAGCAGGCCGACAGCGTGCGCCTGGTCGCC
>WBZQ01002197.1_pt2 | contig 11966 bp, 8 predicted proteins | sample 5204251 | NCBI WGS metagenome assembly WBZQ01 (sample SAMN12412402, study PRJNA552823) | activated sludge metagenome | isolation source: activated sludge from nitrification reactor of wastewater treatment plant... | place: USA: Virginia | collected 2017-09 | reverse complement strand
CCACAACGGCTGCTGAGGAACATTCTGCTTCAGACGATGGGAATGTTTCCTGCGTTCCGGAATCGATTGCAAATGGATTTGTCAGGCTTGAGCCGCCGTGACTCAGCAAGGATCGAGTAATCGCGGACTCAATGACCTCATGCAAAGTAACCCTGTGTAAGGCATGAACAGGTCAGCCGATGATCTGCTAAGAGCCGGGGAGGAGCACGCCGGGACAGAATGCGCAAAAAATTCTTGATAAGGCAAAAGTTGGTAGTGACAAGGGAGTTCACTTATACTTGCTCTCATTCAAATCTCACCTACACCTTCAAAACTGCATGAATTCACCGGCAGCGACATGATGAAAGCGACCCTATCCGATCTGATAAAAAAAATTCCCGGCCCGGCTTCTGCTGAATGGCCGATGGGCGAACCGTTTACACAGGCGTTCGTGCACGGTTCGATGTCGGTCGAAGTCTATGCGCCGAGAGGAACCGACATTCAAACACCGCATGATCAGGATGAATTGTATTTCATTCATAGCGGTCAAGGCGAAATCGTGGTTGCGGGCGAACGCCATCGATGCGAGCCGGGCATGGTTTTTTTTGTTGCGGCCAATGCCGAGCATCGGTTTGAAAATTTTTCCGATGATTTTTGCACCTGGGTGGTGTTCTGGGGGCCTAAAGGCGGCGAATGACCGTTTTCGATGATTCCAAGCCGGGAGAACGACCAATGCTGAAATTTTATGGCTATAAGCAATGCGGGACTTGCCGCAAAGCGGAACAATTTCTGAAACAGATCGGGGCCGCGTATGAATTTATCGATATCACCGAAAATCCGCCTTCGGCAGAAGAACTCACGGCAATCGTTGCTCGCGCCGAAGTGTCATTGAATAAACTGTTCAATACCAGTGGCGTGCAATATCGTGAATTAAAGATCAAGGAGCGTTTGCCGGCATTGTCTCAGCGCGAAATCCTGGCTTTGTTCGCCAGTAACGGCCGCTTGATCAAAAGGCCGCTGCTGACGGATGGTGTGCGCGCAACCGTCGGTTTCAACGAGGAGCAATTTACGGCGGTATGGCGCTAGGATTGCTGCTAACGGATGAATCTTAGGCTTGCTACTGGGCCGCGGGCTTCATTGTCAGATATATCATTTTTGCTCAGTCAATTCTGAAACAGATAGCGGGCGGGCTGTTAGGGATTTCCTTGGCACAGTGAAGCGAAAAGGAACGGCGCAATAGCTGTGTAGAATCTCTGTGAACGAACAGGCTTGCGCTTTGCGCATCATGCTTGTACTCTCTCAGCAACAACCGATACGAACATGTTTTCTTCCATAACCGGATCAAGCAGGAGGCGAAATTGGGTGACCAGCGTTTTTTAATCCGTAAGGCGGCGGTACTCGGGGCAGGCGTCATGGGCGCGCAGATTGCAGCGCATCTGGTGAATGCCAATATTGAAACATTGTTGTTCGAACTGCCCGGCGATGCGAAAAATCCCAATGCCAATGTCATCAAGGCAGTGGAGAAGCTGAATAAACAAGAACCTGCGCCGCTGTCCATCAAGGCCAAAGCAGCTTTCATTCGATCCGCCAATTATGATCAACATCTCGAATTGCTCAAAGAATGCGATCTGGTGATCGAAGCGATTGCCGAACGCATGGACTGGAAGCGCGATTTGTATGTCAAGGTGGCGCCATTTCTGGGTGAGAATACGATTTTCGCCAGTAATACCTCGGGCTTGTCGATCAATCAATTGGCTGAAGCATTTCCGGAAAGTCTTCGGCACCGTTTCTGCGGCATTCATTTTTTCAATCCGCCGCGTTACATGCACCTGGTCGAGTTGATTCCCTGCCAGGTCAGCGATGCCGACATGCTGGATCATCTGGAAGAATTTCTGGTTACGACGCTCGGCAAGGGCGTCATTCGCGCCAAGGATACTCCCAATTTCATCGCCAACCGGATTGGAGTATTTTCTTTGCTGGCCACGATGCACCATGGTCGGGCATTCGATTTCGGCTTCGATCTGGTGGATGCGCTGACAGGTGCGCTGATCGGCCGTCCCAAGAGTGCTACGTTTCGCACGGCTGATGTGGTTGGTCTGGATACGCTGGCGCATGTGATCAATACCATGCGCGATACCTTGCCGCATGATCCGTGGCATGCCTTCTTTGTCGTGCCGGATTGGCTGGAGGGCCTGATAGACCAAGGGGCGCTGGGAGAAAAGGTCAAACGCGGGGTTTATCAGAAAATCAATAAAGAAATTCATGTGCTGGACCTGGCGACGCGCGCTTACCGTTTGGCAGATGCTGAAGCTAATGAGGCATTAAAGCAATTGCTGAAATACAGCAGTCCACCGGAAAAATTTGCTGCGCTCCGCAACAGCCAGGAACCCCAGGCGCAATTCTTATGGTCGATTTTCCGGGATTTATTCCATTACTGCGCCGTGCAATTGGAAGCTATCGCAGCCAACACGCGAGATCTGGATCTCGCCGTGCGCTGGGGATTTGGCTGGAATCAAGGGCCATTCGAAATCTGGCAGGCTGCCGGCTGGAAACAGATCACGCAATGGCTTCAAGAAGACATCGCCGCTGGCAAAACGATGAGTCAGGCGCCATTGCCTTCATGGGTCATGGAAATTGCCGATGGCTTGACGGAAAGAGTTCATACCCCGCAAGGTTCCTTTGCACCGGCTACCGGAAAAATGCAGCCACGCTCTCAGTTACCAGTTTATCAGCGTCAATTATTTCCTGATCGCTTGATGGGTGAAGAAGCGGTGTATGGTGAAACCATTTTTGAAACCGATGCCGTCAGGCTGTGGCATACCGGCGATCAAATTGCCATCCTGAGCTTCAAGAGCAAGATGCACACGATCGGTATCGACGTGCTGAATGGCGTGCAGCAAGCGATCAAAGAGGCTGAAAAAAATTGGCGCGCTCTCGTAATCTGGCAAACCGAGCCACCGTTCTCGGCGGGCGCAAATTTACAAAAAGCCACCGAGCGGCCCAAACCGAATGCGCAGCAGGGTGGCGCAGCCGGTGCGCCACCCAAACCTTCACCGTTTCAATCCTTTCTGAAAAAATTCAAGAAGTCGGCGCAGGCGACCGTGTTGCAAGTTGCGCGAGATCTCGACTTGGCCGATGCGCTGATGGGCAAGAAACTGGCGGAAGTCAATGGCATGATCCAATCATTTCAGCAGACTTCTCAGGCATTGCGTTATTCGATGATTCCTACCGTTGCCGCTGTCGATGGCCTGGCGCTGGGAGGCGGGTGCGAATTCGTAATGCACTGCGATCGCGCGGTGGCGACGCTGGAGAGTTACATTGGATTGGTAGAAACCGGCGTGGGTTTACTGCCGGCCGGCGGCGGATGCAAAGAGTTTGCGATGCGGGCAGCACAGAATGCCATTGATGGCGATCCGTTTCCGCAACTGAAACACTATTTTCAAACCGTTGCGATGGCCGAGCTGGGGAAAAGCGCGGAGCATGCAAAAGAACTGGGCTTTTTGCGTCCCGCCGATATCGTCGTCATGAATCGGTTCGAATTGCTGTATGTGGCCAAGGCGCAAGCATTGGCGCTGGCTGAATCGGGTTATCGCCCGCCATTGCACCGGCGCGAAATTCCAGTTGCGGGTGACGCCGGCATTGCGACCATCGAGAGTCAACTGGTCAATTTACTGGAAGGTGAGTTCATTTCCGAACATGATTTCCTAATTGGCAATAAACTGGCGCATGTAATGTGTGGCGGTAATCTGACGCCCGGCAGTCTGGTTGATGAAGACTGGTTTCTGGAGCTGGAGCGCGCAGCATTCATGGAACTGATCGCAACCGAGAAAACTCAGGCGCGCATCGAACATACCTTGAAAACCGGCAAGCCGTTGAGAAACTGATGAGCCGCTCATCCGAACCCATATCCCGATCGACGAAATACGGAGAAATCTATGACTAAGCAAACGCAGGAAGCCTATATAGTCGCCGCCACGCGCACGCCGGTGGGTAAAGCGCCGCGCGGCATGTTCAAGCACGTTCGTCCTGACGACATGCTGGTGCATGTGTTGCAGGCCGTGATGAAGCAATGCCAGGGACTCGATGCAGCAGCGGTCGAAGACGTGATCGTCGGATGCGCCATGCCAGAAGCGGAGCAGGGTATCAACGTTGCACGCGTGGCCTTATTGCTGGCAGGTTTTCCGAATCATGTGCCGGGTATAACAATCAACCGCTTCTGTGCGTCCGGATTACAGTCGGTAGCGCTGGCGGCGGATCGCATCCGGCTCGGCGAAGCCGATGTGATGATCGCTGCCGGAACCGAGAGCATGAGCATGGTGCCGATGATGGGGAACAAAGTGTCGATGAATCCGGCGATGTTCGAGCACGAAGAGAACGTCGCCATCGCATATGGCATGGGAATGACGGCTGAGAAAGTGGCGGAACAATGGCACGTTTCCCGTGAGGATCAGGATGAATTTGCATTGACCAGTCATCAGCGTGCGTTGAAAGCGATTGAAACGGGAGAATTTCTGCAGGAGATCACGCCGTATCCGGTGGATGAGAAGCATCCTGACCTGGCATCGCACACCGTGCGGGAAGAAGTCGTCATCAAAGGCACTGATGAAGGGCCGCGGGCCGATACCAGCCTGGAAGCGCTGGCGAAATTGAAGCCGGTTTTTGCCGCCAAGGGATCGGTGACTGCCGGTAACAGCTCGCAAATGTCCGATGGCGCAGGCGCCGTGGTGCTGATGAGTGAAGCGGCAATGAAACGGTATAACCTGTCACCGCTCGGACGGTTCATCGGTTATTCCGTGATTGGCGTGCCGCCTGAAATCATGGGCGTCGGCCCGATGAAGGCGATTCCCAAGGTATTGGCGCAAACCGGTATCAAACAGGATGATCTGGACTGGATTGAATTGAACGAGGCATTTGCAGCGCAAAGTCTGGCAGTGATTCGCGACCTCGGACTGGATCGCGCCAAGGTGAATCCGCTGGGTGGAGCGATTGCCTTGGGTCATCCTTTGGGTGCGACCGGTTCGATTCGTGTTGCGACATTATTGCATGGACTGCGGCGGCACCATCAGAAATACGGCATGGTGACCATGTGTGTCGGCAGCGGTATGGGGGCTGCGGGGGTGTTTGAGGCGCTGTAACACAGCGAGTCGTCGCCGGCAATCTATTGATCGGCAGCGTGCGCTAACTTCTTCATTAGGGAAATGCTGATTAATTCGGCGAACGAGATGGAGCATAAGGCGCACGGAACACATAAACGAGGACTATCAGCGATGGAGAAGGAGCGAGTGGCGCGCAACTAAGCGATTCCTTCGTGCAGTGAATTAATCGGCGTTGCCTTCGTGTGCATTTCTGGTTTGGCTTATCTGATTGGTAGGTTTCGGTTGTCGCATTCTTTTCAGCTTGCACGCATTTCGTTTGTTTGATCGATCAGCGCTTCATCAGCAAACTCAAGGGCTAACCGAAAATATTTTGTTAATCCCTGTTACAGCTTGGCAGTTCGCCCTGCACCTTCCTTGCATTATAATCCGTTCCTTTATTATTTCATCGCTGAAGACGGCTTGCGGTGATCAATCACAACAAGGAGAGTTATGAGCGCATTATGGTTTAAAGAATATACCATTGATTATTTGGAAGGCTTGAGGAATGCCAACATGGGCCAGCATATCGGCATCGAATTCGTCGAATTGGGATCTGATTATCTGAAAGGACGGATGCCGGTGGATAAGCGAACGACGCAACCGTTTGGCATCCTGCACGGCGGCGCGAGTTGCGTATTGTCGGAAACGCTGGGAAGCGTGTCAGGATGGATGACGATCGATCCGGAACAATACCGTGCGGTAGGATTGGAATTGAACATCAATCACATCCGGGCCGTGACCAAAGGTCATGTCATTGGCATTTGCACCCCGCTGCATACCGGCCGGCGCACACAGGTCTGGCAGACCGATATCATCGAGGAAGCCACTGGCAAACGAGTGGCGATTTCACGGCTGACGCTGGCGATCATTCAACAAGGCACACTGAGCGCACAGAAGGAACATGTCATCGTCGACAGATAAGCTGAAGGAGTTCCCCAATCGCCAGCAATCGGTCAGGCCGGGCTGAAATCAGTTCAGCAAGCATGGTTTGTGATCAGTCAATGAACAGTCCAGCCTGATCCTCGCTTGCGGCTTGCTGAGAACGACCTTAATGAGGTTTGGTATCGCTGGGCTTGTCAGCGGTGTCCATGGTCTGGGTCGAATGTGGAGTCGTTGAGTCACTGCTTTCAGCCTGAGCGTGTGTGTCCGGCAATGGGGTCTTGGCAGCTAACGCTTCAGCTGCCGGCTGTCCGTCCTCGGTGGAATGTTCAGAATGATCGTCCTGCTTGGCTTTATGATTCCACATGAAATAGGTTGCACCCAACGTCACCACCACCACCGGCAACGTGACGAATACCAGCAAGGCATATTCGATCGTGATGTCAGCGCCTGCCGGCAATGGCCGTGTGACGATCATGTACGCATGCATCGCGGCTATTCCATAGACGGGCATGAGTGCCGCCATATAGCGATTGTTCACCAGCGGTCGTACTGTAAGCATATTCAGGATGTTGGAACCGTAGTATCCAACGAAATAAACGACTATATAAAAGAAAATGGCGCCCATGATTTTCCCCTCTGTTTGTTTGTGTAGTAATTGGGTTATATTGTGCGGCCAAGGTTTGGCAACGCATGAACGATGATACACAGATCATTCATCGATGTACTAGTAAAAAATGCTGGTAGCGAGAAGGGCAAATGTTCGGTACAGCAATGAGAACAGTGCGTTCAACAGTTTTGGTTTGGGCGAGAATTAACGGACGAGGCTTTTAGAAAGTTGCTGCATGAAGTTCCTGCCGACCCTGCTGCATCGGTTCATGAGTTTGTCATAAAAGATTCATCGACAGATCATCTTGTTTCGGTATGTTATGTCTTGCTGGATCATGTCAGATCAAGCGAATAACCACTTGTTTTAATATAATCAGGCCATTGTTTATGAATGTTCACGCGTCATTCACTGCAACGTCAGCAGAGCAGCAATTTTCCCGGCAATCATCCCTGCATGTGCCGGAATATCCGGAAAGACTGGAATTACATACCGAACTGAATTCGGTTGCTTATGAATTACTGGCTCCTCCTTTCGAGCTTTCACATCTGGTGTTGATATCTGAGCGCGATCGGGTTGATCAGGAGCGCCAGTTGCTGGGTGAACTTTGCATACGTTACGGCATCAATCCGCCGGGTGCTCATGAAAGCGACTTCAGCGCCGACTTTGGAGACTTCCGATTGCGCTGGGAGCGCCATACGGAATATTCGACCTATACCATTTATCGCGCCAAGCCTTTTAATGTTCCGTTTGAACATCCGGCCATCAACGAGGTGCCGGCAGAATGGGTGGCGCGGTTGCCAGGCGAGTTATTGGTGGCGACACATATCGCATTGGAAGACCGGTCACGGCCGAAACGCAGTTTGCACGAGCTGGTAACGCTATTCTCATCGGGTACGGTCATCGGCTCCAAAGTCGCCGGCGGAGCAGCCAGTGTTTGGAGCGACAATCAGATTCACAAGGATAACTTCGGTCGCATCCTGATTCATGACGACAACCTGCGCAGCCGCCAAGTGGGACGACTGGTTCAGCGGTTGCTGGAAATCGAGACCTATCGCATGCTGGCGATGTTGCCATTGCCGGTCACTCGAAAAATCATTCCGCGGCTGGAGCGCGCCGATCAGCGGTTGGCGGCGCTGATTGCCAGCAATGTCGAGACTAACAGCATAGAAGATGAACAGCGATTGCTTGAGGAATTGACGAAATTGGCAGCTGAGACCGAGCGGATGTCAGCGCAGACAAGTCACCGTTTCAATGCCTCGCGGGCTTATTACAATATCGTCAAGCTGCGCATTACCGAACTGCGCGAAGAACGGATCGAAGGTTTGCAGATGTTACAGGAATTCATGATCCAGCGACTGTCTTCCGCAATGGGCACATGCGAACTGGTTCATACCAAGCTGGAAACGTTATCTACGCGATTGGGGCGAGCTTCGGCGTTGTTGCGCACTCGCGTTGATTTGTCGATGGAAGGCCAGATTCGCGATTTGCTTAAATCTATGGATAACCGTGCGCATGTGCAATTGCGCATGCAGGAGACGGTCGAAGGCTTGTCGGTGGTGGTATTGAGCTATTATCTGCTCGGCATTCTTGGATATGGCTTGAAAGCACTCAAGGCGGCAGGGCACGATCTCGACGTAGAATTAGTCACCGGAATGGCGATTCCGGTGGTGGTGCTGGGTGTTTTCTTCATCGTGACGGGGGTTCGGCATATTTTTCGGAAACTGCAACGCCATTAACCGAATCGTGCCCATCATTATCAACATTCGGTGATGCTGACCGCCAAACCTCCGAGTGAAGTTTCCTTGAATTTGATCGACATTTCCAGACCAGTCTGTTTCATGGCGGCGATGCAATTGTCGAGCGACATGAAATGCTGGCCATCGCCGCGGATTGCAAGTGATGCCGCAGTGTATGCTTTGATGGCGCCAAATCCATTACGCTCGATGCAGGGAACTTGGACCAGGCTGCCGACCGGATCACACGTCATGCCGAGATGATGTTCCAGCGCAATTTCGGCTGCATTCTCGATTTGCGCGGTGGTGCCCCCTTTGATGGCGCACAGGCCTGCCGCCGCCATTGCCGATGCCGAGCCGACTTCGCCCTGGCAACCCACTTCGGCACCGGAAATCGAGCTATTATGTTTGATCAAGCCGCCGATGGCGCCAGCCACCAGTAAGAAATCACGCACCTGCTCCTGCGTTGCGCCTTCATGCTTGACGGCGTAATAGATCACTGCCGGGATCACACCCGCTGCGCCATTCGTGGGAGCCGTCACGACCATGTGACCCGCTGCGTTCTCCTCGTTGACCGCCATCGCATACGCGCATAGCCAGTCATTCAGGGTGGCTTTTTCGGGATGGCTCTGCAATTGCAGATATAGCGCATGGGCGCGGCGTTTGATATTGAGCCCGCCTGGCAAACGACCTTCCGCCACCAGACCTTTTTCAAGGCAGGTTCGCATGGCTTCCCACAGCGCATCGAGTCCTTCGTTGAGCGCTTGGTCGTTCATGCGTTCTAGTTCGTTGCTGCGTTTCATCGCAGCAATCGATAAGCCGCTGTCAGCGGACATTTTCATCATCTGATTGGCGCAATCAAACGGAAAACCGCAAGAACTTGCGACTTCCATCTTGATCGGAGCGACCAATTGGCCAATCTCGGCCAGGGTATTGATGAAACCGCCGCCAATCGAAAAGTAGGTTTCCGTGAGCAGTGTCTTGCCCGTACCATCCAGTAACTGGAAAATCATGCCATTTGGATGTTCCGGCAGCGGATCTCCGCGATCGAAAATGATATCTTCTGCGGGATTGAAGTGAATGACGATGCTATCATCGATCTGAAGGGTGGTTTGTAACCATAACTTCTGAAACAATTCGTTCACATCCAATTTGGCCAATGCCAGCGGCGTGTAACGATGCATTCCCAAGGTTACGGCGCGGTCGGTGGCGTGTCCCTTGCCTGTGAACGCCAGGGATCCTCGCAAGGTACATCGAACATGCAGGAAAGGTGGCACAGGATGGTTGATCAGAAACGCCTGTATTCGATCACGGAAATCTTTCGCGGCCACCATCGGCCCCATCGTGTGCGAGCTGGACGGGCCAATGCCTATTTTAAAAAGATCAAGAACGCTGATGAACATGAAAATGCCTGTGAAAAAACAAATGGAAATAATGCCGCTGGGCGCTGGGTATTGTTAGTGGATTAGTCGAACTAAATTAATCACGCGCGCTAGTATGCTCTATGTCTTTCACTGACTCAATACCTTTTTGCCAACCTGTTGTTCTGCTGGAATTTTGGTTATAACTTAAGCATTGCGGAAGATGAACTGTTTTAGGTGATTGCTTGCAGGGAAGGGAAGTGATTGGCCATAAATGTCAACGCAGAAACGGGTGAGCACAGATGTGTTGCTTTAAAATTACACCTCATGCATAAATTTTTTTAGGCTTCTGTATTTTAGATTAAAATCAAATCTCTGAAAGATAATGCCGGGATGAGACATGCTTGAATTAAAACGCACGTTGAGGGAAGCTCAGGCTAAGATGGCGAGTACAGTCGTATTCGGGGTTTACGAAAATCATCGTCAAACCCTTCCATGATTAACGATAAAGCCACTTCGAAAGAACCTTCCAGCGAGAGCACGACAATTCCGATTTCCACGATCTTAAGTGATCAACAACTCAGAGAATTGTTCGATGGCGTCAACGATTTGATCCAGAGCGTGACACCGGATGGCCGGTTTTTGTTTGTCAATCGTGCCTGGCGTGAGCTGCTCGGCTATGCACCCGACGATTTGGCCGCGTTGACGATTTTCAGCATTATCCATCCCGATCACCACGCGAATTGTCTTCAAATCATGCAGCGCGTCATGGCCGGGGAGAATTTAGGTCTCATGGAAGTGCCTTTTCTGACCAAGGATGGACGTGTGATCATCGTGGAAGGCAATGTCAGTCTCTATTCCGTCAATGGCATACCCATCGCGACTCGCGGAATTTTTCGCAATATCACGGAACGTAAGGCGGCGGAGAACGAAATACGCGTGCTCAACCAAACGCTTGAACATGCGGTGGCGCAGCGTACGCAGGAACTGAGGATGAGCGAAAAACGGTTCCGGGATTTCATCGCCAGCATACCCGGCGCGGTGTATGAGTTCTGCATCGACGCCCATGGAAGCCGTTCGTTGCCCTTTATGAGCGAGGGTATCGCCAGTTTGACCGGAATTTCCGCAATGGATTGCATGGACGACGTCGGCGTCATGTTCAAACAGATTCACCCAGATGCAATGGCCGAGCTTGATGCTTCGATTATGCAGTCGATGAAGCATTTACTTACCTGGTCGCATGAGTATCCCGTCACGACGCCACGTGGCGAGAAATGGCTACGCGGCTACTCGATTCCGCGACGGGACAAGGACGGCAGCACATGCTGGCGTGGGGTGCTTGTCGATATAACCCGGCAGAAGCACATGGAGATAGCATTGCGTAATAACGAGCAGTTGTTTCGCAGCCTCACGGAAGTCGCGCCCGTGGGTATTTTTCGAACCGATGAGACTGGCAAGTGCCTGTATGTCAATGAACGCTGGTGCTTGATCGCGGGAATGGATGCAGAAACGGCGCTTGATTCTGGCTGGGTTACCGCCATCTATCCCGAAGATCGCGAGCGCGTCATGAATGAATGGGGCAGGGCGGTGCAATATCAGCGGCAGTTCATTTCAGAGTACCGTTTCCAGACCAGAGAGAAAGTGATTACCTGGATTCTGGGGCATGCCCAGGCGGAGCGCGATCAGAATGGCAATGTCCAGGGATATGTGGGTACGATCACCGATATTACCGACCAGAAAAAGAAAGAAGCCGAACTGGCGGAATCGCGTTATTTGCTCAAAACGATCATCGATACCGCACCCGTGCGTATTTTTTGGAAAGACAAGGAATCTCGCTATCTAGGCTGTAATCTCATGTTTGCTCGCGATGCCGGGGTCACGTCGCTGCAGGACATCATTGGCAAGACCGATTATGATCTAAGCTGGACTAAGGAGCAGGCGGATCATTACCGGGCTGACGATCGTCAGGTTATCGATTCTGGAGTTCCCAAGCTGTCTTTTGAAGAATCGCTCAACAATGCTACCGGAGAATCGATGTGGATAGAGACTTCCAAAGTACCTTTGTTGAACGTAAACCATGAGATCATTGGTGTGCTCGGGATTTACCGCAATAACACCAGACAGAAGCAGGCCGATGATTCGATGCGTCTGGCCGCAGCGATTTATCAGTCGAGTAATGAAGCCATCATGGTAACCGATGAGAATGATCTGATCATACAAATCAATCCAGCGTTTACCCGCATGACAGGCTTTGAAATCGCCGATGTGC
>WBZQ01002421.1_pt1 | contig 11969 bp, 6 predicted proteins | sample 5204251 | NCBI WGS metagenome assembly WBZQ01 (sample SAMN12412402, study PRJNA552823) | activated sludge metagenome | isolation source: activated sludge from nitrification reactor of wastewater treatment plant... | place: USA: Virginia | collected 2017-09 | reverse complement strand
CCTCGGCGCGGCCCGCATCGAGGTGCAGGTCGACGAAGTGGATGCCGGCGAAGCCGCTCGTGATGCGCTCGTGGTCCTGGAACACGGCCGAGGCGCGCGGGAAGAACTCGACCGGCTTGTAGTCGATGCGCAGGCGCGCCAGGCCGCCCAGCGAGACGAGCGCGATCAGCAGCAACGGCAACGCGGCCAGCCAGGGTCGCCGCAGGCCCAGCTCGTGCAGCCGCGTGAGCGCCCGGGCCACGAGGCCGTCCCGCACGATGAAAGCCTTGCGTCGCGCCTGGGCGGGGATGCTCGGCCGCAGCAGCAGCAGCGCGGCGGGCAACGCGTAGAACGTCAGCAGCATCTCGGCCAGGGCCCCGACCGCCACCGCCACGCCGAACTCCTGGACCGGCACGACGGACGACGTGTAGCGCAGGGCCAGGAAGCCGGCCGCGGTGGTGAGCGAGGTCCAGGCGATGGGGCGCCAGAGGCGCACCAGCAGCAGCTCGAGGCGCTCGCGGTCGCCCAGCGCGGGCTCGGCCAGGCGCGCCTCGTAGTAGGCCCCCAGCAGGTGGATCGAGTCGGAGAGCGCCACGCACAGCACCACGACCGGGATGGCGTTGGAGAAGGGCGTGAAGCGCGCGCCCGCGTGTCCCATGAAGCCCAGCGCCCAGAGGATCGAGGGCAGCACGGAGATGAACGGCCAGAAGAGCGCGTAGCCCGAGCGGAACAGGAGCCACAGGAAGGCCATGGTGACGAGCGCCGCCACGGGGTCGAGCACGTAGGCGTCGCGGTTCAGGTAGACGTTGAGCGTGCCGCTGATCACGGGCGGGCCGGTCAGGCGGACGGTGAAGCGGCGCGTGTCGACCTGCGTGTCGGCGAAGGCGCGCACGGCGTGGAACAGCGCTGGCACGTCGACCTCGTCGACCACGTCGGCGATCACGTACGCGCTGCGGCCGTCGTGGGACACGAGCAGGCCCTCGTAGAGCGAGAAGCCCGCCACGCGCCGGCGCAGTTCGGCGAAGTCGGCCGGCGTGACGGGCGCGGGCTCGACGAAGCTGCGCAGCTCGAGCCCCTCGGCGTCGCCGCGGATCTCCTTCCAGGTGGCGAGCGAGCGCACCGAGGCGCTCTGCACGCCGGGCAGGTCGCGCACGAAGTCGCTGACGCGCCGCACCAGGGCCAGGGCCTCGGGGTTGTAGACGTCGGGCGCCTGGCGGTCCTCGAGCGCCACCACCACCGCGTCGTGGATGTCGTAGGTGCGGTCGATGAACTTCTTGGCCTCGAAGGCCTCGTCGCCGCGCGGCAGGAACGACTCGGGCGCCGTGTCCTGCTTCAGGCGCAGCACGCCGCCGCCCACCAGCAGCGAGAGCAGGGCGCAGGCCAGGAGCGTGAGCCGCGGGTGGTCGAGCGTCAGTCGGAATGTCCAGCGCATGGTCGGCTCCGCCCTCTAGAACTCGTACTTGACCGTGGCCAGCGCGCGGCTCGTGCCGCGGAACTGGCCCCACAGGCCGCGCCGCGCGCCGCCCGCCACCAGGTCGAAACCGACCGCCGTCGACAGCGCGCTGGTCTGCTGGTGGACGAGGCGCGGTTGGAAGATCCAGGCGCCCTCGCTCATCTGCCAGATGGCGAGCATCTGCGCGCGCCAGGTGGCGTTGCTGAAGTCGCGCCAGCACAGCAGCGTGGAGACGAACTCGTGGCGTTCGCGGTCGGCCGGCCGGCCGCGCGAGACGCGGTCGAGAGCCACCTGCACGCTCGCGAAGGTGCTCTTCCAACTGCGGTCGGCGGCCAGCAGCAGGCCCAGGTTGCCGGAGCGCAGGTGGCCGCCGCCGGCCGGATCGGCCAGCACGTCGGGCAGCGCGCGCGCGAAGCGCCGGCCGCGCGCGTACACGAGCTCGCCGCGCGCCAGCAGACTGCCCAGCGGGCGCGCGAACGAGGCGCCGAAGGTCTGCACGCGATGGAAACGGCGCGCGGGCGCGAGCGTCGGGCCGAGCGGCGTCAGGCGCGGCCCCCAGTCGAGCACCCACTGCGCGTCGTAGGCCGAGAGGAAATTGAGCGACAGGTCCGTGCGTCCCAGCGTGCCGCTCAGTTGCAGGCCCAGCCCGGCGTCGGCGGGCTTGAAGGCGCGCGGTTCGTCGAGCGGCAGTTCCTCGGCCCGACGCGGGTCGTGGAAGCCGTCGTAGAAATCGCTGCCCGCGGGGGCCAGGCGCTGCGGCCGATGGTCGGGCAGCACGAGCGCCTGGAGCGTGGCGCCGCCGAAGTAGCGACGCGCGTTGAGCATGAACAGCGGGCGCTTGGACTCGGACAGCTCCTCGAGCACGAACTCGCGCAGGTCGAGCGGATTGACCACGTCCAGCACGCGCAGGCGGTCGGCCTTGCCCCAGGCCACGATCTGCGGACCGAGCGCCAGGTCGAAGGAGGCGCGCGACAGGCGCAGGGCCGCCTCGCGCACTTCGGCGCGCGCGCTGCCGCTCCCGCCGGTGGCCGCGCGGTAGTCGGCGTCCACGTCGTAGCGCAGGTCGTACCAGGCCCGCGCCTGCACGCGCAGGTCGAGCTTGGGGCGCAGTTCCAGATCGGCCTGGGCCTCGAGCCAGGTGCGCAGCTTCTGGGCGTCGAGGCCCTCGGTGAAGAAGGCCGCCTCCTGGCGCAGCTCCACGCGCCGCGAGACGAGCTGGGGCGCCGCCCCCGCGCTCGCGGCCAGCGCCAGGCCGAGCGCCGCCGCGCCCCAGGCCGCGCGCCTCACCGGATGGACTCCTGGAGCAGCGTGCGCTCGTGGAACAAGGCGTCGCGCAGGCCGCGGTTGTACTTGGCCTGCAGCACGCGCATGCGCGTGGAGTGGCCCGTCTCCTTGTTCTGCACGTCGACGCGGCCGAAGGTCCACACGCCGTCGATCTGGCGCAGGTCGCGGCCTTCCGTGACGCGATCCAGATGGCCGGCGGCGTCGAAATACTCCTGATGCACGCGCATCTGCACGTCGGTGCGCACCCAGATCTCGGCCCGCGCGTAGCCCAGCGACGACTGCAAGGCCGGGGTCTTGGGCTTGGCCGAGACGACCGCCACCTCGAAGCTCTGGCCGGCGTCCTGCCAGGTCTTGGCGCCCACGTACTGCGCGTCGAAGTCGCGCCAGGCGAAGCCGCCCTTGACGTCCTCGTAGGTCAGGTCCGTGCCCACGAAGTTGTCGCCGCGCTCGGCCGCGGGGATGCGGCGCAGCTTCTTGAGCGCGGGCAGATACAGCCAGACGTCGTCGTCGGCCGCCTCGCCCTTGTTGTCGAAGCTCAGCAGGCCCACCTGGCGCACGCTGGCCGGCGAGAGGAACACGGTCACCTGGCGGTCCTGGCGCCGGCCGCCGACGTCGAAGCGCTTGCGGAACAGCTTGGCCGTGCGCACGCGCTCCTGGCCGGCGCGGTCGACCAACGTCAGCTCGACGTCCCACTCGGTGTCGTCGCCCTCGTTGCGCTCGTCGACCGCGCGCAGGATGGCCGCGCCGTCGGGCGTCTCGGCGCGCAGCGCGAGCGCCGGCTGGCGTGCGCTGACGCCGGCCAGGACGCCCACGCTCAGGCCCGCGGCCAGCAGCCGCGACCGGGCGCTCACGCCGCGCCCGCCGAGGCCAGCCGCGCCGCGACGCTCTCCTCGTGGCCCTGCGCGTAGTCCTGGATCGCGCGGTAGAGGTAGTCGGGCATCACGCTCAGGCGGTGCTCGGGGTTGACCCACATGGTCGACTGCGAGCCCTGCGCCAGCAGCACGCGCCCGGTGCTCTCGCGGCGGTAATAGTCGAAGCGCATGGTCACGCTGAGCGGCGTGAGGTCGTCGAGGAACATCTCGATCAGCAGCTCGTCGAAGGCGCGCGCCTCGCGCACGAACTGGCACTGGGCGTCCTTGGTGATGATCCCGAAGCCGGCCTTGAAGTCGTCCAGGATCTGCGGCGTGTGCTCGCGCAGGAAGGCCTCGCGGCACTTGCCCTGCCAGGCGAAGTACTGTGCGAAGTAGACGTTGCCGACGACGTTCGTGTCCTGGAAGCTGACCACGAGCGGGTAGCGATAGGGACGCATGGTTCTCCTCTCCATTGGGCGCGACGGTCCGTGACGGTCAGGCGGGCTTCAGGCGCTGGCGCGCAGTTCCGCGCGCGGCGTTGCACTCAGCGCGTGCATGCGCTGGATCAGGCTCAGGGTGCGCGGCTCGTCGAAGGGTTCGAGGCTGCGGCAGCGGAAGCCCAGCAGCAGTTCCACCAGGCGCCCGCTCTCGTCGCGCACTTCCACGTCGTAGACGAAGTCGCGGCCTTCGCGCAGACGCTCGACGGCCGCCAGGAACAGCACCCCGCCGCCCACTTGTGGCCGCGTGCGCAGACACTCGATCGAGACCGGCAGGATGCGGAACTCCGGCACGCACGGTTGGATGGCGTGCAGGAAGGCGTCGCGCACCTCGGGCGCGCCCAGCAGCGTCGGCCCGAGGCCGGTGGGATCGCCGGGCGGCACGCGCACGGCCGCGCGGCAGCCCGTGCGCGTGAGCGTGTGGTAGGCCACCAGGTTGCGGAACATCGGCCCCTGGAAGAGCAGCGTGCCGTAGAGGCCGTCGTGCGGGTCGACCGGCAGCGGCGCCGGCCAGTCGCGCGCCACGCGCGTCTCGGGCAGGGCCACGTCGTCCCAGACCATCTGGCAGGCGAAGTGGTCGCTTTCGAAGCCGGTGGCGGCGCTGCGCACGCTGACCTGCACGCTGGGCGCGTCGGCCGGAGCGTCGGGGTCGACCAGGGCGTGGATGCGCACGAGCCGGCCCTCCTGCGGCACCACCACGGGCCGTCCGAAGCGCGCCTCGCGCACGCACGGCCGCGCCCCGGGCGGACGCCGGCCGCCCACGAGCAGGGCCGCCTCGGCCACGCGCGCCATGGCTTCGAGCCCCACCACCGCCGGCAGCAATCGGCTGCCCTGGTAGTCGTGCTCGCGCACGTAGCCGTCGCGCTCCGGGTCCAGGCCGAACTCGACCTCGAGCTCGACGCCCGGCACGTCGCGCAACACGCGCTCGAAGAAGCGGCCCTCACGCGCCTCGCCCGCGGCGAAGCGCAACGTGGGCAGCGCTCCGAGCGGCGCCGCCAGCACCAGGCTGGCGTCCGGCCACTGGCGCTCGAGCAGCTCCAGGAACAGGCGTGTGCCGGCTTCGGGCGGAATGGCCTCGATGCCCATGCGCGCCAAGGCCGCCACGCTGCCCAGGCGCTGGCCCATGCCGATCTCGTCCCAGACGGAGAAGGCGTAAGACGAGAAGCGCACTTCGGGATGCAGGCGCTGCAGACGCGCCAGGGCCAGATTCAGCCACTCGTTGGCGAAGGCGTAGTCGGCGTTGCCCGTCATGCCGCTGTCGCCGATGACCGACGAGAGCGCCACGACCTGCTTGAGGCGCGTCGGGTCGAGCGAGCGCACCAGGTGCGACAGGCCCAGGATCTTGGGCCGCAGCACGTCGAGGAACTCGGACAGCGAGCCGCCCAACATGCGGTGCAGGGCGTTGTGGCCGGCGCCGTGGAGCAGGCCGGCGATCGGGCCCAGGCGCTCCTGCACGGCGGCCACCAGGCGCACCACGTCGCTCTCGTCGGTCACGTCGCAGGCGAAGTAGTGGGCCTGCAGGCCGCGCGCCTCGAGCGTCATGAGCGTGGCGCGCACGGCCGCGTCGTGCTCGGCCTGGGCGCGTCCCACCAGCGCGAGCCGCACGCCCTTGGCCTCGGCCAGCGCCTGCGCCAGACGGGCCGTGATGCCCTTGGCCCCGCCGGTCACGAGCAGCACGTCTCCGGCCTGCCAGGGCGAGGGCCGAGCCGGCAGCTCGGCCGGACGCAGCGGCAGCAGCTCCGGTCGGCGGCGGCCGCGCGCGTCGTGCACGCTGTGCACGTGCCCGCCGCCCGCGCCCAACTCGCCCAGCACCGCGGCCACGCGCGCTTCGAGCGACAGCTCGTCGTCGACCTCGATCACGCGCGTGTCGAGCGTGGGGTGTTCGAGCGCCAGCGTCTTGACGAGCCCGCTGCCGGCCGAGCGCTCCGCCTGCCAGCCCCACTCACGCCCCTCGGCGCGCGTGGGCAGCACCAGCGCCACGAGCGGCAGGGGCGAGGGCGCGCCGCCCAGCACCTGCTGCAGCGACTCGAACAGCAGGGCGAACCAGAACAACGCGTCGGACGCCGAGGCGGCCGGCTGGCGCTCCGCGTGGGGCGTGGTGCCCACGAGCAGGCACGCTCCGGGGCGCATGCCCGTGGGCACGTCCTTGGGATGGGCCACGCACACGCTGTCGCGCCCCACCTGCGCCAGCGCCTGTTGCAGGGCGGCCACGAAGGGCGACGGATCGGGCGTCACCAGCAGCACGGGGCCAGGCGGCAGGGGCTGGCGCGCGACCTCGGGCGCCGGCACCAGGCGCGTGGCGAACGCGCGCACCCAGCGCGCGCGTGGCGGCTTCGCCTGGGCGGGCGCGGACGACCCGGCCGCGACGGGCGCGTCGCTGGTGCCGTCGCGCAGCGACGCCAGCCGGGCGGCCAGCGCGCCCAGTTCGAGACCCATCAGGCTGCTCGGGTCGTGCTTGACGCCCAGCTTGCCCATGGCCACCGCGATGACCTCGGCGGCCTTGATCGAATCGAGGCCCAGGTCGTCGCTCATGCGCGCGCCGGGACTCACCATCTCGTCCGGGTAGCCGAAGGTGTCCACGATGTACTTGCGCAGCAGCGCCAGCACCGCGGCCGCGTCCTGGGGCGCGCTTGCGCTCCCGGCGCCGAGGTCGTGCGCGTGACCGTTGCCGGGCGTGGCCGCGTGACCGTTGCCGCGCGCGGGCGCGCGCTCCGAGCCGGCCGCCTCAAGGCCCACCGACAGCTCGGACACGGACACCTCCGCCGTCAGGCGCAAAGCCTCGACCGGCCGCTCGCAGGGCGAGGCGATGAAGCGCGGCGCGTAGGGCAACTGGATGGGACGCACCAGACGCTCGTCGAACAGGCCCATCGGACGCACGTCCTGTCCGGCGACGAAGGCGTAGGCCAGGGCGTGCAGCACGCCACGCACCGATTCGACGTCGGGATCGGCGTCGACGGCCACGAAGACGCCGCTCTCGTCGGCCAGCGCGCCCGCGAGACGCGTCAGCACGCTCTTGGGACCGACCTCGACGAACAACTCGCCGCCCACCTCGAGGCACTGTTCGAGGGCCTGCTGGAAGCGCACGGGCTCGGTCAGTTGGCGGGCCAGCAGCGCGCCCAGGTCCTCGTTGCCCGTCAGCAGGCCCCCGCTGCAGCTCGACACCACCTGGCGGCGCGGAGGCTGGAAGGCGACGCTCTGCAGGTCGGCGCGCAGCTCTTCGGCGGCCGGTTGCATCAGGCGCGAGTGGAAGGCGTTGGAGACGGCCAGCGGGGTGGCGTGCAGGCCGCGCTCGCGGCAGACGGCGTGCAGGGCTTCGAGCGCCGCGATCTCGCCCGAGACCACGGTGGCGCGCGGGCCGTTGTAGTTGGCGACGGCGGCATAGCCGGGCAGGCCGGGCAGCAGCGCGGCCACGTCCTGCGGGCCGGCCGCGACGGCCAACATCGAGCCGCGTTCGCCGGCCGGCGCGGACATGTGCCGGCCGCGGGCCGCCACCAGACGCAACGCGTCGGGCGCTTCGAGGGCTCCCGCGTACCACAGCGCGGCGTACTCGCCCAGGCTGTGGCCGAGCACCAGGTCTGCCTCCAGTCCCAGATAGCGCAGCAGCTCCGCCCAAGCCATCGACGACGTCAGGATGGCGGGCTGGGCCAGCGCGGTCTCGGTCAGCTCCTGCTGCCAACGCGCGCGCTGCGTCTCGCTGCCCGCTTCCAGGTCGCGGAACACCGCGGCCGACAGCGGGCCGGGCAGGTGGCCTTCGAGCACGGCGTCGGCCTGCTCCCAGACCGCGCGCACGTGCGGCATGCGCGCGCGCCACAGACGCGTGGCACCGAGGCGCTGCGAGCCCTGACCGGGGAACAGGAAGACCGTGCGCAGGGGCGTGCGACGCGTGCGCAGGTAGAGTCCCGCTTCGGCGTCGCACCAGGCCAGCTCGCGCCCGCCCGCGGCCAACATCGTGCAGGCCTGGTCGAGGCGTCGGGCCAGCTCTTCGGGCGTCGTGGCCACCACGGCCAGACGGGCCGAGCCGGGAGCGAGCCGGCGCAGGGACTCGGCCGACAGGTCACTCAGCTCGGCCAGACTGATGCGCGGCGCCGCCGCGGCGAAGGGCCGCACCTGTTCCAGCAGCTCGCCGGCGTGGCGCGCGGAGAAGAGCAGCAGCTCGGCGTCCTGGCCGCTGGCCAGCAGGCGCGCCAGACGCGCGCGCTCCACGGCCGGGTAGGGCGTCGTGGGCGGCTCTTCGAGCGTGACGTGCGTGTTGATGCCGCCGAAGCCGGCGCTGCTGACGCTGGCCCGCGCCAGCCGCCCCTCGGGCCACTCGCGTCCCTGCACGGTCGGGAACAGGCTGGCGGTCGCGGCGAACACGCGATGGCGGCGACGGATGCCCTGCGTGGGCGGCATCAAGCGCCAGTGCACCGCCAGCGCCGCTTTGATCAGCCCCGCCACGCCGGCCGCGGCTTTGGTGTGGCCGATGTTGGACTTGATCGAGCCGATGGCGCAGGCGTGTTCGGCCGGCACGCCCTGACGGCGCAGACATTCGGCCAGCGCGCGCAGCTCGACGTCGTCGCCCACGGCCGTGCCCGTGCCGTGGCCTTCGACCAGGCCCACGCTGGCGAGCGTGTAGCCGGCGCGCGCGTAGGCGCGCTCCAGCGCCAGCACCTGGCCGTCGACGCTGGGCGCGGTCAGGCCGCCCTTGCCGTCCGACGACACGCCCCAGCCCGCCAGCGTGGCGTAGACCCGATCGCCGTCGCGCAGCGCGTCCTCGAGCCGCTTGAGGACCACGACGCCGCAGCCCTCGCCGGGCAGGAAACCGCGCGAGCGCTCGTCGTACACGCGCATCTCGCCGTCGCTCAGCGCCCCGACCTTGGCGAAGCCCACCAGCTCGAAGGGATCCAGGCTCACGTCGACGCCGCCCGCCAGGGCCAGATCGACGTCGCCGCAGGCCAGCGCCTTGGCCGCGTCGATGACGGCCAGCAGCGACGACGAACAGGCGCCGTCGACGGTGTAGCCGCCGCCGTGGAAGTCGAAGTAGTTGCAGACCCGCCCGGCGATGGTGTTGGCCAGGCCGCCGGCCAGCGTGTCCTCGGTGATCTCGGGCAGCGGGGCCTTGTAGCGCCGCTCGATCTCCACGAGCAGACGCTCACGCTGCGTCTCGTCGAGGCGCAGGACCGTCAGGAGCTCGGCGAAGACGCGCCGCGAGTAGGGCCAGCGGAAGCGCAGGATCTGGGTGCGGCTGGTCTCGCCCGCCAGGCTGTTGCCGAGCACCACCGCGGTGGTCTCGCGCGGCACCTGGCGCAGGGCGGCGTCCTGGAGCGCGTCGGCGGCCACCTGCAGCGCCAGCCACTGGGCCTGGTCGGTCGAGGCGTAGGTGCGCTGGGTGATGCGGAACGAGGCCGGGTTGAAGTCGAAGCCCTCGACCAGCGCGGCGTGCCGCGAGTAGGTCTTGTCGGGCTGCGCGCGGTCGGCGTCGAAGTAGTCCTCGCTGCGCCAGCGCTCGGCGGGCATGGCCCGGAAGGAGCGCCGGCCGGCCAGCAGGTTCTCGAAGAGCTCCCGCGGCGAGTGCGCGCCCGGGTAGCGGCAGCCAATGCCTACGATTGCGATTCTCATGTCGGGCCTCTCGAGCCTCCGCGCGCCCCCGGGGAGAGTCAGCGGCCGCGCGCCGGCGCGGCTTTCTGCAGCAGGCCGTGCACGTCGCCGAAGCGCGCGCCGGCAATCGGCATGTCGGTGTCGAAGTGGCGCACGATGACGAACGGCTGGCCGGGATAGAGCGGCGCGTCGAGCGGCAGGGTGAGCGCTGAGACCAACGTGCCGTCGATGCGGCCGTCGTGGTTGAAGTCGCCCACGCGTCCGGTCAGGCGCGTGCCCGACGGGAAGCGTCCGGCCTGGTCCACGCCCTTGCCGCCGGCCTGCGTCTGCAGCGACTGGGGCACGACCACCGTGCCCGTCGTGCCGGTGAAGGCCAGCCGCGCCACGCCCTTGGGGCCGATGCCCAAGTCCATGGCCAGATCCATCGACATCACGATCTGGCCGTCTTCGCCCGCCACCGCGAGCTGCGCGCCGTTGTACGAGCCGCCTTCGACGACCGCGAACAGCACTTCCGTGCCGGCGATGCGCGCCACGCCGACGTCGACGTTCTCGTTGACGCGCACGCCGTTCGAGAGCCGGCCGTCGACCGCCCGCAGGGCCGGATCGACGCCCGTCGCCTGGCTCTCGTGGAACTCGGTTTCGCCCGAGGTGTTGGGCGGGCGCGCGCCGTTGTTCTCGAACGGCGTGGCGAAGTCGCGCTCGGTGACCCAGATCATGTTGCGGATCACGACCGGGAACAGCGCGCTCTCCTCCATGTACGCGCCCGGCCCGTGGAACGTGCCGACGCCCGCGGGTCCGTCGGCGGTGCTGTAGAGCGTGGCCGCGCCCGCCACCGGAGAGAGCAGCGCCCAGGCACAGGCCAGGCGCACACGTCGCGTCGCGCGCTTCATGGGCGCACCTCCGCGGCGGGACCGGCGGCCGGCGCCTCGACGGCCAGCGGCGGCGGCTCCTCGCCGGACTGGCCCGCGGGGCGCGGCAGGCTGCCGAGCAGCTTGCCGTCCCAGGGGATGTCGGTCTCGAAGTAGCGGATGAGCGCGTAGGGCGCGCCCGGCATGAAGATCGATTCGAGAGGCAGGTTGCCGGCCACGACGATGGCGCCGTCCAGCAGGCCGTCGCCGTTGTAGTCGCCCAGTCGGCCGCGCAGCTTGCTGCCGGCGGGCAGCTTGCCGGCCCGGTCGACCCCGCCCTGGATGCCGATCTGGGTCTGCAGCGACGTCGGGATCGTGACTTCGCCCGTGGTCCCGTAGAACTGCATCTTGACCACGCCCGTCTTGCCGATGCCCATGTCGAGGGCGAAGTCCATCGTCATGATCATGGTGCCGTCGTCGAGCGTCGTGGCCACCTGGCGCCCCTCGTGCGGTCCGCCGTCGATGATGGCGGCCAGCATGCGCACGCCGTTGAGCTCGAAGGCGCAGGTGTCGACGGCTTCGTTGATGCGCGTGACGCCGTCGGAGAGCGTGCCGTGCGGCTCGCCGCCCAGCTCGCGCTCGGCGCAGATGTTGGGCGGCAGCGCGCCGTTGTTGCGCAGCGGCGTGACGAAGTTGAGGCGCGAGGAGAAGCCGATGCCGCGGATCACCACGCCGAACAGCGGCGTCTCGTCGATCACGCCCGGACCCCAGAACGTGCCGGCGCCCATGTAGCTCGCGGGCGTGCTGTACATCGTGGCGGCCAGGGCCGTCCCGTTCGGCAGAGCCAGCGCCAGCGCGCCGAGGAGCGCCGTCGCACGCGCCAGGCACGACGCCGGGCGCGTCACAGTCCTGCTCCCCTGGTCGCGCCGCCGGTCGTGCCCTTGGGACGCGCAGGCAGCGTGTCGCCCGTCTTGGCGTTCTGCGCCGCGACGCGCGTCAACAGGTGATCGAGTTGCTCGAAGAAGCGCGTCAGCGCGTCGACCGCGCCGGCCGGCGGGCGTCCGTTCGGGTACTTGTAGATCTCGTTGGTGAAGGCCGCCGTCATGAACTGGAGCAGCTCCAGCGCGTCGATGCGCCAGGTCAACTCCATGCCTTCGGGCCGCAGCGCCTGCTCCTTCCAACGCCCGCGCAGCAGCGCGGTCTCCATGTTGCGGCGCGCCGCGTGCAGACGCTGGCCGACGTCTTCGATCAGGCGCCGGAACTCGACCAGGTCGGGACGCGCCACCGTCTCCTGCAACGGAGCCTGGAAGTTCTTGATGCCGCGCAGCGCGAGCTCGGCCGCCAGATGCGCGGGCAGCTCGACGTCGGTCTCGAAGCCGCGCTGGTTGCCGACCGGCGCGCCAGGCAGCAGGCCGGCCTCCATGGGCACGTTGGGGGCCGCCACCAGCACGCCGTCGAGCCGTCCGTCGCCGTCGAAGTC
>WBZQ01002420.1_pt1 | contig 11970 bp, 10 predicted proteins | sample 5204251 | NCBI WGS metagenome assembly WBZQ01 (sample SAMN12412402, study PRJNA552823) | activated sludge metagenome | isolation source: activated sludge from nitrification reactor of wastewater treatment plant... | place: USA: Virginia | collected 2017-09 | reverse complement strand
TGGGCTTTCCGGTCGTGCCGCTGGTGTACATCACGTAGAGGGGGTGCTCTGCTTCGAAGTACTGCGGCTCATGAGTGGTCGATGAGTTGGCAACCAGTTCATGCCACCAGGAGTCGATCTCAGAGTTCCACGCCACCTCTTGTCCAGTACGCCGCACCACAAGCACGTTCTCGACGAGGCCAGGAGCAATGCTTTCGACCTTCGCGACGGCCTCATCGACAGCCGGTTTGAGGGCGCTCGGCGCGCCTCGGCGATAGCCGCCATCACACGTGATGACCAGTTTTGCGCCGCAGTCTTCGATGCGGGAGGCCAGCGCATCTGCTGAGAAGCCACCGAAGACCACGGTGTGCGGTGCGCCGATTCGCGCACATGCCAGCATCGCCACCACGGTCTCGGGAATCATCGGCATGTAGATCGCAACTCGATCACCGGTGGTGATCCCCAGCGACTCAAGCGCGTTTGCGGCCTGGCAGACCTCGGCCATGAGTTGGGAGTAGGTGATGTCGCGCGAGTCGCCCTCAGGCTCACCAACCCAGTGAATCGCGACCTTGTCGCCTCGCCCGGCTGCCACGTGACGATCGACGCAGTTGACGCTGGCGTTGAGCGTGCCGTCGGCAAACCACTTCGCGAAAGGTGGGTTGCTCCAGTCGAGCACCTGAGTGGGTTTGGTGTGCCAGTCGATGCGCTCGGCTTGCTTGGCCCAGAATGCCTCGGGGTCAGCGTCGGCCGCTGAGTACCAATCAGCGGTGACGTTCGCGTGGGCCGCAAGATCGGCCGGCGGCTCGAAGCGCCGGTCTTCGGTCGAGAGGTTGGCCAAGGTTTCGCTCACGAGATCCTCCAGGTCAGTGTCTGTTGTCCGAACCTACAAGGGCCCGGTTGATGTGTGCAGTGTTTGCGCGCAACCAAGTGCGCCGTACGCCGAGGTGGAACCGGCACTGGCTAAGTGGCACCCGCGAGTGCCAGTTCCACCCGGTGACGCGTTAGTGCTGCACTGCCTCTTCGGCGCCGGCGCCGGTCAGGGCACGCACCTCGAGTTCGGTGTAGCGCTCTTCTGCTGCCGGCTCCTTTGAGGTCACGGTGCCCAGCCAGCCCAAGAAGAAGGCCAACGGGATCGAGACCAGACCCGGGTTCTCCAACGGGAACCAGGCGAAGTCGACACCAAGGGGGAACAGCGATCCGCTGATCTCACCAACCTGCTTGCCCGCCGCGTCGAGCACGGGCAGCACCTTGCCGCTCATGACCGGCGAGAAGAACACCAGACCGAGTGAGGAGATCAGACCGCCGTAGATGCTCCAGGTGGCGCCACGGGTGTTGAAGCGCTTCCAGAACATGTTGTAGACGATCGCGGGCAGGTTCGCGGAGGCAGCCACCGCGAAGGCAAGCGCCACCAAGAACGCGATGTTGAGGTTCTGTGCCGGGATCGCCAGCACAATCGCGATCAAGCCGATGACGATGGCCGACAGCTTCGCAACGCGCATCTCTTGCTTGTCAGTCGCTGTGCCCTTCTTGATCACCGAGTTGTAGAGGTCGTGGGCGACACTCATCGATGAGGTCAAAGTCAGGCCGGCCACGACCGCCAAGATGGTGGCAAAAGCAACCGCGGCGATGATGGCCAACAGCACCGCTCCACCTGTGGAGCCAGGCCCACCACCGACCATTTCAGCCAAGAGCGGTGAGGCCAGGTTGCCCTTGGTAGCTGCGACCTTCGCCAAGCCATCCTTGGTCAGCAACGCGGCTGCGCCGAAGCCCAGCACCAGCGTGAAGAGGTAGAAGGTGCCGATCAGACCGATCGCCCACATCACCGACTTGCGGGCATCCCGCGAGGTCGGCACCGTGTAGAACCGGATCAGGATGTGCGGCAAACCGGCCGTGCCCAGCACGAGCGCGATGCCGAGGGAGACGAAGTCGATCTTGGAGGTCGGCGTGACGCCGTACTTCAAACCAGGCTGCAAGAACGCATCGCCCTTGCCGGTGTTGGCGGCAGCGGCCCCGAGCAGGTCGGAGAGGTTGAAGCCGAACTTCGCCAGCACGAGTACGACGATGAGCGCCGAGCCCACCATCAGCAGCACAGCCTTGATGATCTGCACCCAGGTGGTGCCCTTCATGCCACCGATGGTGACGTAGAAGATCATCAAGATGCCCACGCCGAAGATGGTGAAGTTCTTGATGCCTTGGCTCTCCACTCCGAGAAGCAAAGCCACGAGCGAACCGGCGCCGACCATCTGTGCCAGCAAGTAGAAGATGCTGACTGCGACGGTTGAGACGGCGGCGGCCTTGCGCACAGGCAGTTGCTTCATCCGGTAGGCCAACTGGTCGGCCATCGTGTAGCGACCCGAGTTGCGCAGCATTTCTGCGACGAGCAGCAGGGCCACGAGCCAAGCAACCAGGAAGCCGATCGAGTACAAGAACCCGTCGAACCCTGAGAGTGCGATCGCACCGGAGATGCCGAGGAACGAGGCGGCCGACATGTAGTCGCCACCGATAGCCAGGCCGTTTTGGAAGCCAGAGAAGCCGCGTCCGCCGGCGTAATAGTCAGCCGCACCGGAGGTCTGTCGGCTGGCCCACACGGTCACCGCGACGGTGAGGGCGACGATGGCGAGGAATAGGATTGTGGTGAGAGTTTGGTGGCTCATGATGCGCGCCGTCCCTTCGCGTAGTCCTCGCGCAGTTTCTCTGCGAGCGGGTCGAGTCGTTTGGCCGAGAACCGGCTGTAGGCCCAGGCGAGGCCGAATGTCGTGACGAACTGCAGGAGACCGAAGATCAATGCAACGTTGATGTTGCCGATGACTTTGGTGTTCATGAAGCCCGGTGCCCAGTTGCTCATGAAGACAAAGAGCAGGTACCAAATCAAGAACGCTGCGGTCGCAGGGAAGGCGAATCCGCGGTAGCGCTTGCGCAGTTCGGCGAACTCTGGGGAGGCCTGCATTTGGTCGTAGACAGGGTCGTGTCGTTCCGCGTGATCGTGGGCGGTGGTTGGGTCAGCCACGGGCGATCACCCCTTTCTGGTTGGTTCGGGCAACCGTGGCGAGTGACTCAGGTCACGTGAAGGGGTGCTGTCGGATCTGCCGGTCGGACGGACCTTGCAGATCGGTGAGTGGCTTGGGACGTACGACGAGCGGCGTGCAGCCGAATGTGGCTCTGCTCCGGGCACCTGGTCAACTCGCCGCAGTCCCAGGCATCAAATCCTGGATGTTCAAGCGAGCATGAACCGAATTTCCGATGCGGCGAGAAGCGGCTTGACGCAACTGGGTCGCCCGGCCCAATAGTGATCGTGATGGGGCCGCCTGGGTGACGGGTCAGCAGGCCTCGTCATATCCGGTGTCCGCGAGCCAAATGGCCAATTTGGCGTTCACCACGCTCATGCATCCGTTGCCGGAGAGATAGAGCCAGACCCGGGGGCTGTGGCGCTTGAGCGGTTTGGCCCAGCTCGTGATGTCTCCGCTGAGCAGGTTGTTCTCAAGGTCAAGGTTCCGCAGGCGCAACGTGGCGACCGTGGCCGGCACGGAGGTGAGCTGGTTGTCCGAGAGGTCGATGAAGCGGAGTTTGGGCATCGCCGTGAGCCACGTTGGCACCGAGGACATCTGATCATTGGCAAGGCTGATCGACTGAAGCTGCACAAGACGACCGAGGTCTGCTGGAAGCGCAGTGCCTTCAGGCAGGCCAGAGAGATCCAAATTGCGCAGGTTGCCCAAGTCACCGATCCATCCTGGGACCAAGGTGAGTGGGTTGTTGTCCAGGGTCAAGCTGCTGAGATTTGGGATAGCGCCTAGGACGACTGGCACTTCGGTGAAGCTGTTCGAGGCGAGGTTGATCGCTCCCAAGGTCGACAGAGCACTCAACGAGTCGGGCAACGCGGTGAGTCGGTTCTCGGAGAGGTCGAGAGTGACCAGTGTGTGCAGATTGCTCATCGATGCGGGGATGCTCGCGAGTTGATTGTGCCGGGCCCTAAGAGTGGCCAGTTGGAGGAGATCGCCGACAGAGGCTGGCAGTGAAGTCAGCGCATTGTCATCCAGCACGAGTTCAGTCAGACCGGTCATGCCCCCCAGGGTCGGTGGCAGCTCGGCGAGCGCATTGCCCTCCAAATCGAGAGTGGCGACCTTGTTGAGTTGGCCGATGCTCTCTGGCAGCGCCGCCAACATGTTGCCAGTGAGGGAGATAATCCTGAGGCTGGTGAGATCGCCGATAGCGGCCGGCAGCTCGGTCAGGTGGTTGTCATCGAGGATCAGCCCCTGCAACTGCTGCAGGTGGGTGATGCTGTCTGGCAGCGACGTCAATGCGTTGCCATCGAGCGCCAACCACTCCAGGTCCGTCAGGTTGCCGATCGTGTTGGGCACGGATGCCAACTGATTGCCACTGAGATCCAAGTCTTGGAGTGCAGTGAGGGTGCCGATGTTGTCGGGCACATCCGTGAGGCTGGCGCGCACGCTCAACGACTTCAGGCTCGTGAGATTGCCGATGGAGTCGGGCAGGTGGGAGAAGTCGCCGTACAGATCGAGGGCGGTGACGTGTCCACCCACACAGACAATGGCCTCCAGCGGCCCACACGGAGACTGCGACAGGTCCCACCCAATCGGGTCTCGCAGTTCCAGCAAAGTTGCGCACTCAGAGGTCGAAAGCACCGATTCACACGTAGGTCCGGTCCGCACCCGCACCTTGACGACGTTGCTGACCACCCGGGGAAGCGCCACCGTCTTGGGTGCCACTACTCGGTAACTCAGCTTTGAGGTGCCGGACTTGATTGGGTCGCTGATCGGCAGTGAACCAGAGGCCGGTTGATTGATGGTGCTGATGGTGGACCAACTGCTGCCGTCGCTGCGTTGCTGCACGAGCAGCTTGCGACCTGAGAGCGTCGGAGCAAATCTGGCCTCCAGCCTGGCCACCCCGCCGTCATAAGCCGGACCGACGCTCGCCAGCGTGATCGCCGACTGCGCACGCTGTGGCGAAGATGCACCTGACATTGGGGTCGCCGACGCGATCGAGGGGCTTGCGGTCAAGGCGAAGGCACATGCTAAGGCCAGCCGAAGCGCTGCCCAGACCCGATCACTCATGCCTCGCACGATAGGTGAGCTGATGCCGTTTGTCATTGGCGGTTGCCTCTCCGCCGCCTCGGGCATGCCTGGGCGGTTGTGGCCTGACTCAGCCAGTTCGTCAGGTGAGGCGGCCTGAGTTTGAGGCGGGCCCGCGGTCGACCCGGAGTGACTCGGGGGTGTGCAACCGCACCATGAATCGGTTGACTGAGGGGTGAATTCGCGACTTGGTCAGCAGCGAGATCACCACCATCGTGGCGAAGGCCAGCGGCACCGTCCACAACGCTGGCTGCCCCAATAGGTCAGCGGCCCAGCCGGTCTGCTTGCCCCCGATCATGGAGTTGACCACTGCAATCAGCGAGGTCCACCCACCCACTGCGAGTCCTGCGAGCGCGCCGATATCGGTGAGTCCGCGCCACCAGATGCCCAGCAAGAGAAGCGGGCAAAAGGTGGATGCGGCCACGGCAAACGCCAATCCGACTGTGCGGGCCAACGAGACGTCTCGCAGGCCGATAGACAACAGCAGGGGTACGACGACCGCGACGATCGCTGCCAAACGGAAGGCCCGGATGGGGTGGATTCGCTTAGAAATGACGTCTTGAGAGAGCACTCCGGCCAATGCCACCGTGAGCCCCGATGAGGTGGACAAAAATGCCGCGAAGGCGCCGCCCAGCAGCAGTGCCGAGAGCAGTTCGCCCCCCACGCCGCCGATCATCCGCAGCGGAAGTTCGAGCACCACGGCGTCGGCGCGCCCGGAAGCGATCAGATCGGGTGCATAGATGCGTCCGAGCGATCCATAGATGGGTGGCAACACGTAGAAGATGGCGAGAAGCACCAGCACGGCCAGCGTCGTACGACGCGCGGCGCGGCCATCGGGATTGGTGTAGAACCGCACCACCACGTGCGGCAACCCCATCGTGCCGAGTGTGGTGGCGAAGATGATCGACCAGGTCAAGTAGAGCGGGTGCTCAGAACTCGAGGTCATTGGCGAGGCCCACTCGGGACCATCTACTCCGCCGATTGCCGGGGTATCCACAGGCGAGGGTGCGCCACCGTGACTCCACACGATGAGCAAGAAAATGATCGGCACTAAGAGCGCGGTGAGTTTGAGCCAATACTGAAATGCCTGCACCAACGTGATCGAGCGCATGCCGCCCACCAGCACGTTGGCGAGTACGACGCCAGCCACGACCACCCCCGCCATCCAAGGGCGAGCGCCCATGAAGGGGCCTAGCACCAAGTTGGCACCTTGGAACTGGGGGATCAGATAGAGCCAGCCAATGGTCACCACGAGCAGCGAACACACCAGCCGCACCCAGCGCGACTGCAAGCGGGCTTCGGCGAAGTCAGGCAGCGTGTAGGCACCTGAGCGGCGCAGTGGTGCAGCCACCAGCACCATCAACACCAGGTAACCACCGGTCCAACCGACGGGGTACCAGAGCATGTCGGCGCCCGAGACCAAGAGCAGGCCAGCAACGCCGAGGAACGAGGCGGCTGAGAGGTACTCCCCGCCGATGGCGGAGGCGTTGAGCGAGGCACCCACACTGCGCGAGGCCACGAAGAAGTCCGACGTGGTGCGCGCCACCCGGAAGCCCCACACGCCAACAATCAAGGTGGCCAGTGAAACGACCACGACTGCGGTGATGGCGTAGGCGGGGCTCACTCTTCGACCGCCGCAATGAAGTCGCGTTCGGTGCGTTCGGCTGCACGCACGTAGACCCAGCCCAGCCCAATCAGCACTGGGAAGATGCCGAATGCGACGGCCAGCCAGGTGATGGGCAGCCCAAAGATGCACACCTCGGACAACTGTGGGAACAGCACAAACACCAACGGCAACCCGATGCCAATCAGCGTGATCGGAATCAACACCAGCACAGCTAGCCCGAACTGGGCGCCCAATAGCGAGGACAGGTAGATCTCGCCCACCTCGGTGTGGGCGTCAATCTCAGAGGTCACCTGTCGCGGCCGACGCCGCACGACCGTGCGCGGCGAGGTGACCTTGACCCGCTGGGGTGCCTGATCGCTCATCGCCCGGGTCGGCCCCGGCGGCCCAGAAGTTCGCGCAATTCGCGCGTATGTCGACGACTGACCAGCAATTCACGGCCAAAGATGCTGACCGTGCACTTGCCTTCTTCCATGCGCATCTGCTCGACGTGGGCCAAGTTGACCAGCAGGGATCGGTGGATGCGCACGAACCCAGCCTCAGCCCAGGTCTGCTCCAAGGTGGTCAGCGGGGTGCGCAGCAAGTGGCTGCTCGAGGTGGTGTGCAAGCGGGCGTAGTCACCTTGAGCTTCGGCGTACCCAATCTCTGAACGAGCCACGAAGCGAGTGACCCCACCGAGCTCGACCGCAATGTGTTCGTCGACGCTCTGGCTTGGCGTGCCTGAGCGCTGCTCGATCACGCGGCCCACCGCCCGCGCCAGTCGCTCCTCGCGGACCGGCTTCAGCACGTAGTCGATGGCTTCGAGTTCGAAAGCCTGCACGGCATGACCCTCGTGTGCAGTGACGAACACAATGGGCGGGGGAGACTTGAAGTTCGAGAGCACCTTGGCCAAGTCGAGCCCGGTCAGGCCCGGCATCTGAATATCGAGAAAGACCGCGTCGACGTTTGACTCGCGCATCAGGCGCAGCGCGTCGGCGGCTGAGGTCGTGCCTTGGATCTCGCCGATGCGTTCATCGCGACGCAACAAGAAGCACAGCTCATCGAGCTGGGGTTCCTCGTCATCGACCACCACGACATTGAGCTTCACGGTTGCACTCCTGGGGCGAACTTAGGGATGCGGACGGTGACCTTTGTCCCCGCTCCTGGTGCAGTTTCCACCACCAAGCCGTATTCGTCACCAAAGGTATTGCGCAATCGCTCATCGACGTTTCCCAAGCCGACCGAGTCGGTGTCGCCAGCCAAGGCCCGGCGTACGGCGTCTGGGTCTTCGCCAACGCCGTCGTCTTCGATGGTGATGACCGCCAACCGGTCGACGTCTCGGGCCACGATCGAGATCGATCCGCCACCGGCCTTGCCCTCCAGCCCGTGCTTGACCGCGTTCTCAACCAAGGGCTGCAAACACAAGAACGGCACCGTCACCCCCAGCACCTCAGGGGCAATCTGCAAGGTCACCTTGAGCCGGTCACCAAACCGAGCCCGCTCGAGCAGGAGGTAGCGCTCAATCGAGCGCAGTTCCTCCGCCAGCGTCGTGAACTCGCCGTGCTTGCGGAAGGAGTAGCGGGTGAAGTCGGCAAACTCCAAGAGCAGTTCGCGGGCTCGGTCAGGATCGGTGCGCACGAACGACGCGATCGCGGAGAGTGAGTTGTAGATGAAGTGCGGACTGATTTGGGCGCGCAACGCCCGCACCTCGGCCTCCATCAGCCGGGTGCGCGACGCGTTGAGTTCGGCCAGATCGAGCTGCCCAGACACCCAGTCACCGACCTCCTCGGTGGCGCGCAGCAAAGCCGGGTTGGCGTTGGGGCCAAACACTTGCAAGGTGCCCACGAGTCGGTCCTCGACGACGAGGGGGGTCACCAGGCCGCGGCGTACTTCGCAGCCGGAGGCGGCGCACCGCAGATCGCGGGCATCAATCACGCTGACGCCCGAGGTGGCTCGGTCAATGAAGCTCACTGCTTGAAGATCGTGGTGTTGGCCCTTGCCATCCCAGGCCAGCAACCCGACGGTGTCAGTGATGGCGATGGCTGGGGCGCCCAACAAACTCCGCAGATGCTTGATGGCCCGTTCGGCCGAAGTCTTGGTGAGCCCGTTACGCAGCGGCGGCCCCGCGAGCGCAGCAGTGTGCAGAGTGCGGAAGGTCGCGCGGTCGGCTTCGGAGCCGATGCGATCGCGACGCCAGAGTCTCACCACATCCCCCTACTTGAAGTCGATCAGCAACATGCCGTCGTCATCGTCGTACGTCGGCACAGGCTCCCCCGGAGGCCGGGTGCGTGCGGCCAGGTCGAAACGAGCCCGGTAGCACCTCGAGATCCATGGCAGTTGCAAGCCGCCGCCGCGGTCGTATTCGTCATACAACGCGATGACTTCGGCCAGTTTCTCGGCGCGAGCTTCGGGTGAGAGTGCGATGACCTCACTGCGCGAACTCACAAAGCCGGTGAGTTGCTCGCGATCAACCGATTGCCAATGGCGAAACTCTGCCTGATCGATGATCACCACTTCGGGGCGATCGGCGAGAAACTCTGGCAGGTCGAAGGCCGAATCTTGGCTGCCGAGCATCCGGTCGAGTTTGCGCACCCACGGGATCGAGTCGTCGCGGTAGTTCCAGACCATCCCCACGACGCCATCAGAACGCAGCACCCGAGCCATCTCGGGGATGGCCCGGTCGAGGTCAAACCAGTGCAGCGCCTGGGCTATCGCGATCACATCGACTGCGCGGTCGGGCAGGTTGATCTCCTCGGCGCCGCCTGCGGCCGTGCGGGCTTGGGGCACCCGATGGCTCAACAGCTCCAACATGCGCTCGTCGGGATCGGTGGCCAAGACTTCCTTGACGACCTTGGTCAGTTGCGCGGTCAACTTGCCCGTGCCAGCACCGAGTTCGAGCACCACAGCGGTCTCGTCGGCCGGGCTCGCGACGAGCCATTGGGCTGCTGCAATGGGATAACCCGGTCGAGCCTGGTCATAGGCCAGCGCGACCTCGCCGAAGTCCAACCCTGTGCTCGGGCTCGGCTCGTTGGTCATGCGGCGCACGTTACCCTTCTTCGGGTGAGCGAACCTGATCCCTTGGCCTGGTTGGTGTCGATGGAGGGAGTCGGTTCGGCCTTTGCTTCCACCCGCGATGGCATCGACGTCCTCCTGCGCGATCGGGGCTTACGGCGTACGACGCCAGAACAAACCGCCGCATCCCTGCTGCGCGGCGCCCACGCCTCCGCCGTGCTCGCCGGGTCATCCTCATCGTTGAGTGAAATCGAGGCCGGGACCGGGGATCTGACCGCCACCGACGCTGTGAGGATCAGCACCGAGGTGCTTGGGCTCGCGCCCGTGATGAACCAGTCGCCCGTGCAAGCCTTTGCCCGACTCGACGTCTTGGCCGGAGGCACCGGTCAGCCCGACTCACCCGAGGCGGCAAACCGGATGCGCGAACTAGCCGCCGCGTTGAGCGCCACTTCAATTCCGGCGCTGATGCAGGCCGCACTGGTGCACGCCGATCTGCTGACCACTCAAGCCTTCGGAGCTCGCTCAGGACTCGTTGCCCGAGCCGCCGAACGACTGGTGCTTCTGGCCCGCGGAGTCGACCCGGCGTCTCTCATAGTTCCCGAAGCCGGCCACCTGAAACTGCGGGCAGCCTATGAATCAAACCTGGCGGCCTATGCCACGTCACGGCCGGCTGGATTGCAGGCCTGGTTGCTCTATTCCGCTGAGGCGTTCGCTGCTGGTGCCGAAGCCAGTCCGCTGGTCTCGGGCTGACTTTCTCTCCCAAAAGTCACCTAGTTTGTCCTCTTGCCGACTCGAAGGCATCGGCGTAGAAAAGGACCTAAGACAACTCCACAAACGACACACGGACCAGGCACCCACGCGGCGATCTACCCTTCCTAACAGGGCGTCGACCTGCGGCAATGCCCGCAGCGACATTGTGCTGATGCACGCTTGGTAACCGAGGTTCCGTGTGCAAAGAACGGCGTCGATCGAACCTAGTTCTCGGCGCCGTTCTGCTTGTCTAAGAGTCTGCTTGTCTGAGAGCTAGACCGCGCTGGAGCGTTTGCGGCGCTGAGACCACAACGTGCCGCCTACGGCGAGCACAGCGGCGATGGCCAAGGCGGCGAGGGTCGGCTTGGCTGGTGGAAGTTTCACCTTCGATTGCAACGCAACCGGCTTGTTGAAAACCAGCACCGGCCACTCGCGCTCGACCGCGATTTTGCGCAGGTCCTTGTCGGGGTTGACCGCGAAGGGGTGGCCCACGGATTCGAGCATCGAAACGTCGGTCACGGAATCGGAGTAGGCGAAGGAGTTCCCTAGGTCATAGCCACGTTTGCGGGCCAGGTCGCGGATCGCTTTGGCCTTGTTTTCTGCGTAGGCATAGAAGCTGATCTCGCCCGTGTAGCGCCCGTCAGCGACCTCCATCTTGGTGGCCACGACATGGTCGGCACCGAGCATCTCGCCGATCGGCTCAACGACTTCTGATCCGCTCGTCGAGACGATGATGACGTCACGCCCGGCGGCTTGGTGCCCCTCGATGAGTTGAACGGCTTCGTCGTACACCAGGGGGTCGACGGTGTTGTGCAGGGTGTCGGCCACGATCTCGCGCACGGTCGCGACATCCCAACCTGCGCAGAGGTTGGACATGAACTGGCGCAGCTTTTCCATCTGGTCGTGATCGGCGCCGCCGACTAGGTACATGAATTGGGCGTACGCCGAGCGCAGCATCGCCGTGCGAGAGATCAATCCGCCTGCCTGGAAGGGCTTGTTGAACGCCAGCGTGCTGGATTTGGCGATGATCGTTTTGTCTAGATCAAAGAAGGCAGCCGTAGGGCGCGGTGTTGCCGGGGTGGCTGCTGGAGACATGGGGCGATTCTAGGCGTGCGGTCCCATGAAATCCGGGGTTTTGTGTCCACAAGCACGCCTGAGGGTTAGTTATCCACAGCCGGAGGTCTGCTGCTTGGCTTGCCGTCCCAGCCCAGCCAGATTCGATGTCATGGGTGCAGTGCTGATAACTCGTGACGCCGAGCTTCGCGTGGCCGTGGAGCGGTTGGCCGCTGCTGCCGGGGCTGCGCTCACGGTGCTCGAAGACGTGGCAGAGGTGATGCGCCCATGGGGGGTGGCGTCGTTAGTGCTGGTGGGCGGGGATTTGGCCCAAGCAGTGGCCGACTTGAGCCCCAGCAGACGAGCCGGTGTGCATCTGGTGGTGATGGGGGTCGCGCCCGATCGCACGTTCCGCCTCGCCTTGGCTCTGGGCGCCAACTCGGTGGCGGAGTTGCCTCACTCGTCGTCGTGGTTGGTGGAGGCGCT